>OLPD01000041.1_pt1 | contig 120093 bp, 98 predicted proteins | sample 1672111 | NCBI WGS metagenome assembly OLPD01 (sample SAMEA3136646, study PRJEB25190) | human gut metagenome
TCGTAATCCGCTCATTTTTCTTTGAAAAATGGCTACTTACTCATGTTTTTGGCGGGTCAAGAGGTCAAAAATCCTCTTGCAAGCAAGCTTGCATCAGCTTTCTGACCTTTTGACCCTGGTATCATTTCATATTATTATAAGAAATCCTGTTTCTCAAATATCATCAGAGTATGCTGATGGTATTTGACGCCGTATATCAAAAAAAGAGAGATACCAATGTATCTCCCGTTATCATCAAAATATACGTTCCTACGTTGGCATTATCCAAATCAGGTATATGGGTCGAAGTTCTGAACTTCCTCTCAGCCTGTCAAACAAGCTCCCCGTTTCATTTACAAAATTCAGTATAATTCGGTTGAGAAAAAATGTCAATATCAATATAAAAATATATCCGGTCATATTCTGGAGTCTCATATTCTGGAGTCAGATGCAGGTGTCATGGACAAATTGTATATTACAGTAATGCTTTCAAGAAACGGTCATATGTTTTTGTAGCGCGGAGTATGGAAAAATGCACAAAAAAACAGAGCATACTCTAAAAAATCATGTGAACGTGCCGAAATTGCGAGAAGTCCATTGACAAAAGGACTTTAAAGAGTTAAAACACCACTATAATAATAAGATAAAATTTTTATTTATCTTATTAAAACTTAATTATTTTAACTGGAAGAGAAAGAGAGGGATTAGTATGAATACATTAGTTATCGTATTGATCGCAGCAGTACTTCTTAGCTGTGCATATGTATTCTATGGTCGCTGGCTTGCTAATAAGTGGGGAATCGATCCCAAAGCAGAGACTCCGGCAAAGAAATTTGAAGATGGAAAGGATTATGTTCCGACAGACGGATGGACCGTATTCAGTCATCAGTTTTCGTCAATTGCAGGTGCAGGTCCTGTTACCGGTGCAATTCAGGCGGCGGTATTTGGATGGGTTCCGGTTTTGCTGTGGGTACTGATCGGAGGTATTTTCTTCGGAGCAGTAACGGATTTCGGTGCTTTATATGCGAGTGTTAAAAATGACGGAAAGTCTATGGGGCTTTTGATCGAGAAATATATCGGTAAATTCGGTAGAAAATTATTCCTGTTGTTCTGCTGGCTGTTCACACTTCTTGTTATCGCAGCATTTGCAGATATGGTTGCAGGTACATTCAATGCATATACAGAAGTAGACGGAGCTTTAAAACTTGCAGATGCAGCTAAGACAAACGGAGCTGCAGGAACCATTTCCCTGCTATTCATTGCATTTGCCATGGTATTCGGTCTTGTGCAGAAAAAATTCCAGTTCCACGGATGGAAAGAAACAGTAATTGGTCTTGTACTTACAGTAGCAGCTCTTGCAATTGGTATGCTTGCACCGATCACAGCAGGTAAAGATACATGGACTTATATCACATTTGTATATATCTTCTTTGCAGCAGTACTTCCGATGTGGTTTTTAAAACAGCCTCGTGATGCCATGACGACTTATATGTTCATCGGAATGATTGCCGGAGCAGCACTTGGACTTTTAGTTGCACATCCGACAATGAATCTTCCTGTATTTACAGGATTCCACAACGACACATTAGGAGATATGTTCCCAATCCTGTTCGTTACGGTAGCATGTGGTGCCGTATCCGGATTCCACAGCCTGGTTTCATCCGGTACTTCTTCAAAGACAGTATCCAATGAAAAAGATATGCTGAAGGTTGGATATGGAGCCATGGTTCTGGAAAGTCTTCTTGCAGTTCTCGCACTTTGCGTAGCTGGTGCAGCCGCAGCAGCAGACGGAACGCCGGCAGCAGGAACACCATTCCAGGTATTCTCAAGCGGTGTTGCAGGATTCTTTGAAATGTTCGGAGTTCCGGTTTATGTAGCACAGTGCTTCATGACCATGTGCGTATCTGCACTTGCACTTACCAGTCTGGATGCAGTAGCACGTATCGGACGTATGAGTTTCCAGGAACTCTTCAGTGTAGATGATATGGAACATGCAGAAGGATGGAGAAAATTCCTTTGCAATACCTACTTCTCAACAATCCTTACACTTGTATGTGCCTATGTTCTGACACGAATTGGATATGCAAATATCTGGCCACTGTTCGGATCAGCAAACCAGTTACTGTCAGCACTTGTACTTGTAACACTTTGTGTATTCATGAAGGTAACAGGAAGAAACAACAAGATGCTGTTCGCACCACTGATCATCATGCTTTGTGTAACAGGAACCGCACTGGCAGAGAGAACCATCGGACTTGTAAAAGCATATGCAGCAGGTTCCGCTACTTTCCTTGTAGAAGGACTTCAGCTGATCATCGCAGTTCTGCTGATGGCACTCGGACTTGTTATTGTGATCAATTCTCTGAAGGCTTACTTTGGAGCTAAGAAAGAGTCTGAAGCGTAGGATTTATAAAATATGACGAAAAGGGATGGCTTGTCAAAATGATGGGTTGTCTCTTTTTTGATTGACTTTTTTTAAAATCTGCCCTAAAATACTTAGGAAACGAAGTATTTAATGCAAAAAATGATAAAGTAAAATATCATAAGTGCAAGGGAGGTTATCATGCAGACAGGAAAGAAGATCAATCAGATTTCCAACCGTCTCCGTAGACGGTCCAGGGCAATCCAGGAAACAATCGGGATCAGCGGTGCACAGGGGAATATTTTAAATTATATTTTAGTAGAATCTCAGAACAGATCTGTCTATCAGAAGGATATTGAACAGGAATTCGGACTTCGTCCTTCCACGGCAACAGAGACACTGAAATCTTTGGAGAAAAATGGACTGATAAAAAGAGAGACTGATCCAAATGATGGAAGATATAAGAAAATCGTATTTACTGAAAAAGCAGAGCAGATAGAAGCTGTGCTTAAGAGTGAGATCGAAGAGTCGGAAACGATTTTGCTGCAGGGAGTGACAAAAGAAGAACGGCAGGAATTTCTGCGGATAGCAGAGAAAATGTTGCAGAATCTGGATACTTTTCCTGCGAATACGGTAAAGAAAAACGCAGGCAGAAAAAAACAGCACGGAGGACGGACAGATGAATGAAAATGAACTGATGGGAAGTATGAAGGTGTCAAAAGCCGTTGCGAAGATGGCAATACCAAGCGTGATCAGCAGTCTGGTCACGGTTGTCTACAATATGGCAGATACCTTTTTTGTTGGACAGACTGGGGATCCACTGCAGGTAGCAGCGGTCAGTCTGACCAATCCGATATTTATTTTACTGATGGCATTTGCAAATATGTTTGGTATGGGTGGAAGTGCCGTTGCATCTATGGCGATGGGAGAAAAAAATAAGAAACGGGTAAAGAATACATCGGCATTTGTAACCTATGCATCACTGATCGTCGGGATTTTATTTGCTTTGATCCTGATTTTCTTTATGAAACCGATCCTTTACACATTTGGTGCGAACAGTCAGACTTATGAGATGGCAAAAGGTTATACATTTCACGTTTCCTATGGTGCACCATTTATCATCTGGTCAGCAGCGGCAAGCTTTATCGTTCGTGCGGAAGGTGCAAGCAGTGAGGCGATGATCGGAAGCATGATCGGTACAGTTGTCAACATTGTTCTGGATCCGGTATTTATCAGCGGACTTGGAATGGGGGCGGCAGGGGCTGCGATTGCGACAACAATCGGCAATATTCTGGCAAGCATTTATTATCTCTGGTATTTCATGAAAAAGAGTAAAAGCTTTTCCGTCAGTCCGAAGTATTTCAAATGCGGAGAGCAGGTTTTATCAAGGGTATGTTCGATCGGTTTTCCGACCGCAATTTTTTCAGCACTGATGAGTGTATCAACGATCGTGCTGAATCAGATTCTGGTCAAATACGGAAATGCACCGGTGGCAGCGATTGGAATTGTATTCAAGGCAAATATGTTTATTACCTTCCTTCAAATGGGGCTTGCCAACGGTGTGCAGCCACTGATGGGTTACAATTTTGGGGCAGGCAACCAGAAACGTTTTATGGAAGTGGACTGTTTTACGAAAAAATGCTGTCTGGTCGTTGGAATCCTGGCGACGGCATTATTTTTCTTTTTTCGAGAACCAATTATCCACCTGTTCATCAACGATAAAGACGTTATATATTATGGCGTGAAAATGCTGGTCGCATATATGCTTTCTGGACCGTTTATCGGAATCCTTTTTGTAAATATGAACTGCATGCAGTCTACTGGAGATGCGCTTCCGGCAACGATTCTGTCGGTGCTCCGACAGGGACTTCTGTTGATTCCCTTACTGTATCTGCTGAATGCAGTGCTCGGATTAAACGGAGTCATTTACGGACAGGCACTTACGGATTGCGTGGCGATTGTACTGTCCATGTATATCTGGGGAAGAAAGAAGAGAAAATTAAAGAGTGAATAAGTGAGAGAAAATCAGGTGTCTGGTGTGGTACCTGATTTTTCTTGCTTATAAATATAACGTGCAAAGTGGAAAGAATCATTGCGGACATGCATATAATAGTCAGGTACAGGAAATAATTGATCTGAATAAATGTAAGAAAGAGAGGCTGTTTATGGAAGAGCGGGATGATCTGGAACAGATGGCATTTATACAGAAGTGGAATGACGGAAAGGCAGAACGGGAGAAAAAGCGGGAGCAGATGTGGAATGGGATTCTGGAGAAGGCTGGGATAAAGAAAGAAGAAAAGTAAAAAAGAAAAATGATTTTTAGAAAAATGAAAAGAACTCAAATAGGAACTCAAAATTTAAGCTTCTGTTTGAGTTCTTTATTTGAGTTCCTTTAAGAAACAAAAAAAATATGCTATTATCTTAAAAGAAGTAAAAAATCAAAGGGGAAAATCAGCGATGGTAAAAATAGATTTGATCACCGGTTTCTTAGGTTCCGGTAAGACAACGTTTATTAAAAAATATGCAAAATATCTTCTGGATAAAGGAATGAACATCGGCATCCTTGAGAATGATTTTGGTGCGGTAAATGTAGATATGCTTCTTTTACAGGACCTGATGGGAGATAACTGTGAGCTTGAAATGATTTCCGGTGGGTGCGACAAAGAAACGCACAGAAGACGTTTTCGGACAAAACTGATCGCAATGGGAATGTGCGGATATGACAGAGTAATTGTTGAACCGTCCGGGATTTATGATGTAGACGAATTTTTTGACGTTCTTCACGATGAACCACTGGATAAGTGGTATGAGATTGGCAATGTGGTTACGATCGTTGACGCAAAACTGGAGTCGGGATTGTCAGAAGAAGCAGACTATCTGCTTGCGTCCGAGGCTGCAAATGCAGGAAGTATTATCCTCAGCAGGGCAGAAGAAGCAACAAAAGAACAGATTGAAAATACAATTGAACATTTGAACAGAGCGCTTGAACAGGTTCAGTGCAAGCGAAGGCTGGATCAGGAAATCATGAGAAAAGATGGAGCAGAGCTTTCGGAAGAGGATTTTGATAAGATCTTAAAGAGCGGTTATGTTGCAGAAAATTATCGGAAGATGGAGCTGGATGAGAAAAAAGGTTTTGATTCGTTGTATTTTATGGAATTGAAAATTTCTGCAGATGAATTGAAGACGCAGGTTGCGAAGATGATGCAGGATCCGGAATGTGGCGGTATTTTCCGGGTGAAGGGATTCGTGAAAGATGATGCAGGAAGCTGGATGCAGCTGAATGCAACCGGTCATGAGATCAGTATGAAGCCGATCGGAGACGGGCAGGAGGTTGTGATCGTGATTGGGGAGCAGTTGAAGGAAGATTGTATACGGAAGTATCTGGAGAATTAGAAAGTGTAAAAGAGCACATCAAAAGCGATGTGCTCTTTTTGAGAATAATTGTGGGATTAAACGGAAAAAGTAAAACAATATTATAAAAAACGAAAAAAAGTTGAAAAATTCTAGAATAGTAATATACTAAAATTAGCAAATAAAAAAGCCCGCGAAAACAGGCTTTTTCCACACACTGTGGGTCACTAAGAGTGACGATTTGAATTAAATTCTTATTTGAACTTATGATGTAAATTTAGTATGGTACTAAACTTATTTTTAGTATAGTGCTGAAAAACAAAAAAGTCAATGGGAATATAAGCATATGAGGAGGAAAAAGATGGATCAGGAATATTTTTTAGGACTGGATATGGGAACCGGCTCGCTTGGTTGGGCAGTAACCGATTCGGAGTATCAAATATTGAGGAGGCATGGAAAAGCACTGTGGGGAGTGAGATTATTTGAAAGTGCTTTGACGGCAGAAGAGAGACGGACATTCCGTACTGCGAGAAGAAGATTGGACAGACGCAATTGGAGAGTTCAGATTTTACAGGAATTATTTGCTGAAGAAATTAGCAAGGTTGATCCGGGATTCTTTCTTAGAATGAAAGAAAGCAAATATTATCCAGAAGATAAAAGAGATATAACTGGAAACTGCCCAGAACTTCCATATGCATTATTTGTTGATAAGGATTATACAGATAAAGATTATCATAGAGAATTTCCAACAATTTATCATTTAAGGAAAAAATTAATGGAAACGCAAGAGACACCAGATATTCGATTGGTTTATCTGGCATTTCATCATACGATGAAGCATCGGGGGCATTTTTTACTTTCAGGGGATATCAGCAAGATAAAAGAATTTAAGGGTACATTCTTACAGCTTACGAAAAACTTGAAAGATGAAGAATTAAACTGGACATTGGAATTGTCTGATGAAGACATTCAGTTTATAGAACAGATTTTGAAAGATAAGACATTGACAAAATCTACAAAAAGGAGTCGGCTGATAAAAGAGCTTAAGGCAAAAACAGGATGTGAAAAGGCAGTCTGCAATTTAATATCAGGTGGAACAGTAAAGCTGTCGGATATATTTGAAAATGACGCTTTGGATGAATGTGAAAAACCTAAGATTTCATTTTCAGATAATGGATATGATGAGTACATAGGAGTGGTAGAAGCGGATTTGGGCGAACAGTACTATATTATAGAATCTGCGAAAGCAGTTTATGACTGGTCTGTTTTGGTTGAGATTTTAGGAGATAGTTCGTCTATATCGGAGGCAAAAGTAAAAACATACGAAAAACATAAAGCCGATTTGCAGTATTTGAAAAAAGTAGTACGAGAATATCTTTCACCGGAAGAATATAAACGAATTTTTGTTGATACAGAAGAAAAACTGAATAATTATTCTGCATATATAGGAATGACTAAGAAAAATGGAAAGAAAGTAGATTTACAGGGCAAACAATGTAATAAAGATGAATTTTATGATTTCCTGAAGAAAAATGTAGTTAAAAAGATTACGGATAAAGATGTGGTTACATATTTAGAAAAAGAGTTAGATCAAGGTACATTTTTGCCAAAGCAGGTAAATAAAGATAATGGTGTCATTCCTTATCAGGTTCATTTATATGAACTTAAAAAGATTCTAAGTAATTTGGAAGATAAGATTCCATTTATTAAAGGAAATGCAGAAAAGATCATTCAGTTATTTGAATTCAGGATTCCATATTATGTAGGACCGTTAGGAAAAAATGAAGAGGGAACAGCAGGTAAATTTTCATGGGCAGTTAGAAAAAGTGATGAAAAAATTTATCCATGGAATTTTAATGATGTAATTGATGTGGAAGAGAGTGCTGAAAAATTTATTCGGCGGATGACAAATAAATGCACTTATCTGGTTGGAGAAGATGTGCTGCCAAAAGACTCGCTTTTATATAGCAAATACATGGTATTGAATGAATTGAATAATTTGAGATTAAATGGTGAAAAAATTTCTGTAGAGTTAAAACAACAGTTATATACAGAAGTATTTTGCCGTTATCGAAAAGTAACGATGAAGAAGCTGAAAAATTATTTGATTCATGAGGGGGTCACGGATAAGAAAGTAGAAATCACAGGAGTTGATGGTGATTTTAAGGCACAACTGACAGCTTATCATGATTTTAAAGAGAAACTTACAGATATATCTCTGAGCCAGAAGGGAAAAGAAGAAATCATTCTTAATGTTGTATTATTTGGTGATGATAAAAAGTTGTTAAAGCAAAGAATAAAGAAATTACATCCTGAATTATCGGAGAAACAGATAAAAAGCATTTGCACGTTATCTTATAAGGGATGGGGGCGTTTGTCAAAGACTTTTTTGGAAGAGATAACAGCACCGGCACCGGAAACAGGAGAAGTATGGAATCTTATTACAGCTTTGTGGGAAACAAATGATAATCTGATGCAGTTGTTAAGTCAGAAATATCTGTTTATGAAAGGTGTGGAAGAATATAACTCTACACAAAAAGATACAGAATTATCTTATAAGACGGTAGAAGCTCTTTATGTTTCACCAGCAGTAAAACGACAAATCTGGCAGACATTAAAAGTGGTGAAAGAGCTTCAGAAGGTAATGGGACAGGCACCGAAACGAGTTTTCGTAGAAATGGCGAGAGAGAAACAGGAAAGCAAAAGGACAGAATCCCGTAAAAAACAACTCATTGATTTATACAAAAAATGTAAAGACGAAGAAAAAGACTGGATAGCAGAATTGAATAAGCAGGAAGATCATCAGCTTAGAAGTGATAAACTGTATTTATATTACACACAAAAAGGACGCTGCATGTATTCGGGAGAGGTTATCAATATAGAAGATTTATGGGACAATACAAAATGTGATATTGATCATATTTATCCTCAGTCTAAGACGATGGATGACAGCCTGAATAACCGGGTTTTGGTAAAGAAAGAATATAATGCAACAAAATCTGATACCTATCCGATTAAAGAAAGTATTCGTAAGGACAGAAAAGCATTTTGGAAGTCATTATTGGATGAAGGATTTATCAGTAAAGAAAAATATGAGCGCTTAATCAGAAATACAGAATTATCGGCAGATGAACTGGCTAGATTTATTGATCGTCAGCTTGTAGAGACAAGACAGAGTACAAAAGCAGTAGCTGAAATTTTGCGGCAGGTATTTCCGGATACAGAAATTGTATATGTTAAAGCTAGAAATGTATCTCGGTTCCGCCAGGATTTTGATTTGATAAAAGTTCGTGAAATGAATGATTACCACCATGCGAAAGATGCATATCTTAATATTGTGGTTGGAAATTCTTATTACACAAAATTTACTAAGAATGCAGCGTGGTTCGTAAAGGAAAATCCAGGACGAAGCTATAATCTGAAAAAAATGTTTGTAGATAAGGATATTGTACGAAATGGAGAGATTGCCTGGAGAGCTGGCAACAGTGGAACGATTGTAACTGTAAAAAATGTGATGAGAAAGAATAATATACTGGTAACGAGGAAAGCTTATGAGGTGAAAGGTGGACTGTTTGACCAACAGCTTATGAAAAAGGGAAAAGGTCAGATACCAGTCAAAGGTAAAGATGAGCGATTAACAGTTGCAAAATATGGTGGATATAATAAAGCTACAGGCGTATATTTTATGTTAGTGAAATCAAAAGATAAAAAGGGAAATGAGATTAGAACATTAGAATTTGTACCGCTTTATTTGAAAAATCAGATAGAGAAGGATGATTATGCTGCGATTGAGTATTTGAAAAACGAAAGAAAATTGATGGAACCAGAGGTTTTACTGAAAAAAATAAAGACAGATACCTTGTTTTCTGTAGATGGATTTAAAATGTGGTTATCTGGAAGAACTGGTGGACAGTTAATTTTTAAGGGTGCAAATCAATTGCTTTTATCGGAAGAAAATGCAACAACGTTGAAAAAGATTGGTAAATATGTTCAGAGGAGAAAAGAGAATAAAGATACAACCTTAAATATTTACGATGGAATTGAAGAAGGAGCATTAGAAAAATTATACGATATATTTTTAGAAAAATTAGAGAAGACAGTATACAGAATACGGTTGTCAGCACAAGCTAAAACATTGACAGATAAAAAAGAAAAATTTATGCAATTGTCAAAAGAAGATAAGTGTATGATTTTATCAGAAATACTCCATTTGTTCCAATGTCAGAGTGGTGCTGCAAATTTAAAGGCAATAGGTGGTCCGGGAAGCGCTGGTATTTTGGTAATGAATAATAATATTACAAAGTGTAAACAAATTTCTATCATTAATCAGTCTCCAACAGGAATCTACGAAGAAGAGATTGATTTGTTAAAGTTATGAGTTGGCGTATAGTTGTTATCTCGAAGCGTGCAAAACTGGATTTGCAATTAGGTCAGATGGTTGTGCGTGGTGAAGAGGTGACAAAAATTGTATTAAGTGAAATTTTTACGATTTTAATAGAATCTACGGCAGTATCGTTGACAACAAGTTTGATTGCTGAATTAGCAAAGAGAAAGATAAAAGTTATTTTCTGTGATGAAAAAAGGAATCCTTCTTGTGAATTGGTTAATTATTACGGAAGTCATGATACAAGCAATAAAATTAGAAAACAGATTGCATGGAAGCAAAATACCAAGGAGGCAGTCTGGACGGAAATTGTAACCGAAAAAATTCGGAAGCAAAAGGAACTGTTGGAATTATTAGGAAAGGAAGAATCAGGATTACTGGGATCGTATTTAAGAGAAATTGCATGGAATGATAGGACAAACCGGGAAGGGCATGCGGCAAAAGTATATTTTAATGCTTTATTTGGTCTGGATTTTACGAGAACAGAGGATAATGTTATCAATGCGGCATTAAACTATGGTTATTCGATTATATTATCAGCTTTTACGAGAGAAGTTGTAATGAATGGATATATAACGGAGTTGGGAATTTTTCATGATAATATGTTCAATCAGTTTAATTTAGCGTCTGATCTGATGGAGCCATTTAGAGTATTGGTTGACAGGCAGGTTTTGACGATGCCGTTAGAAGAATTTGAACATGAAGAAAAAATGCAGTTTGTAAACATATTGAATCAGGAAGTGCAAATCGATGGAAAAGTACAATATGTTAATAATGCAATTAAGATTTATTGTAAAAGTATTTTCGATGCATTAAATGAGGATGACAGTGCACTGATTCGATTTTACAGAATTGAGTTATAGGTTTATGCGTGTATTAGTATTTTTTGACTTGCCAGTAACAACAAGTGAAAACAGAAGGGCGTATGTACATTTTAGAAAGTTCTTGCTTAAAAATGGTTTTCTAATGCTACAGGAGTCGGTGTATTGTAAGTTAGCTTTAAATAGTACTGCAGTAAATGCTATTGTAGATAATGTTCATAAAAATAAACCGGAGGAAGGTTTAATCCAATTATTAACAGTTACAGAAAAACAATACGCAAAGATGGATATTATTATCGGAGAAGTGAAAAGCGAGGTTTTGGATAGTGACGAAAGGCTGGTGATTCTTTGAAATTTGTACATAGTGATTTGTCAGCAGATATTCTAAATGATAAGAATGTATTTACAGAATGGATTTTAGAATCACCAGAACTGTATGCAAAATATTTGCAGGAATTATTTTCGCAACAAAATGGAGAAGAAGGACAGTTTGTATTATCGCATAAGGAAAAAGAACTGAACATAGCGAAGAGTGTTGAAGTTATAGTGAATCCGTTTAATGTGGAAATAAATGGACGGAAAATATTAAATAAATTGTATACAGAATTAGAGCAACTGTCAAAATCGGAAATAATGTATACGAAAACACTTGAACTTACTGGAAAAATGCAGGAGTATATGCTGGAATTGGAGCAAAATACAGAGTACATTTTGGAATTTGATATGGATTTAGATATGACAGCATTATTTAAAACTGTAGGAATCCGACACGAAGTGCAGGAAACCAATTTTTTTGAGCGGTTGATACGTTATATAAAAATTACTGTAAATGTTCTTTCGACGAAAGTGTTTGTATTTATCAATATTAGAAGTTATTTGACAGATTTACAAATGCAGGAATTGATCAAGGAAATAAGTTATCAGGAAGTAAAAGCTTTATTTATTGAAAATCAGGAAAGAAGTTGCATGGAAGGAGGAAGGCGATATATTATAGATACAGATGGATGTGAAATTTATTAAATAAAGTATGCTTGAGTACCTTGTTTTATGCAGATGATGGCATTTCATTTTTGAATTTGAGGTTTGAGAATGATGTAAAAATGTATGGTACTCAAGCTGGCTCAACTGATTTCTGATTCCGCAATCGGTTTGAGAATGATGTAAAAATGTATGGTACTCAAGCCAAAATCCCTTGTATGGCATCTTACACAATGTTTGAGAATGATGTAAAAATGTATGGTACTCAAGCTACGAAACGAAGATAAAGGTTGTTGTTGATGTTTGAGAATGATGTAAAAATGTATGGTACTCAAGCCGACTTTCTTTTTGTTTTCATCAGCTTCGTGTTTGAGAATGATGTAAAAATGTATGGTACTCAAGCAGTCCTGTTGGTTAGGAAATGGAATGGTTCGTTTGAGAATGATGTAAAAATGTATGGTACTCAAGCGAAAAGGCATTTGAACAGAAAGCGAAATATGTTTGAGAATGATGTAAAAATGTATGGTACTCAAGCCATGGACAGACCAAGAGAACAGCAAGATAAGTTTGAGAATGATGTAAAAATGTATGGTACTCAAGCACCTACGTGGTAAAAGAAGCAAAAGCACCGGTTTGAGAATGATGTAAAAATATATAGTATTCAAGTAATGTAGCTACGTTAAGCGAACGGTAGAATGTTTGAGAATGATGCAAAGATATGGTATTAAAAAGTAAATTATATGTAATGATAATGATAGAAGAGAAGAGGGGGATAGATCAATGTCATCAGCAGATAAAATTTTAATAGAAGTATTGTGTGGCATAAAAGATAAAACTATAAGATTTGTAGAACTGCAAAAGTTACTGGAATGTTTAGGATTTGAATGTAGAATAAAAGGAGATCATTTTATATATTACTCAACTTTCCAACCAGTAAATCTGGTGTAAACACTTGATTTTCAAGCAAAATAATTGAATAAATTGGTGCATTGACATGAAAATAGCATCTGACTTTTGGCATAATTAAATCACCACAAAATAAAAAACCAAGCAAGAAAGGTATTGAGTTGAGAGTATGAAACTTTTTCTTGTCATAATAAAAGGCCCTCCTAATGATATTTATTGTATCATAGAAGAACCTTCTAAATATAATTTTACAGAAAAAATTTCATACTCTCTTTTTCATGCGTCCTGTTAATTTATTGTTTTTGGTAAATGATATGTTTTACACGACCGCCATCCATAATGATGGTATCATTTTCAGCTTTTACATACATTACAAGATTTGCATCCATTCGGAAGATAATACTTCCTGATCCTGATTGATAAAGTGTTGTTTTCCCATAACGACGCATATGGATTTCGCATGTATTTTCAACTTTCACTAATTTCATGAAGGAATCGGTTTCATCGTTGTAATAGGTTCCTTCCTGGAAAAGTGCCGGATCTGCAGGCTTGGCAGGGGTCAATGTAAGTACACGGGCAGGAAGTCGATAAAGGATTTCCTTGTCTGTGAAGTAGATCTTTTCATCCAATGAACCAATGCGATAACCGCCATCCTCTTCTTTTACCAGTTCTGTGCGGCACCATTCTCTTTGCATATAGAAGGTACCGTTTTGTTCTGTAATATCAACAAACATTGGATCATCCGGAAGTGCTGTCAGGAATACACCGCTGCGAGCAGGTGCATTTTCATGTTCCGGCACGGCTGGTTCGGTACAATCCGGTAATCCGAGTACGATGCAGGCAGCTTTATCGGCAAGCTTAGACATTGCGTAAGTTGTGGTGTTACTGATCAGTACAAGCTCCAGTTCTTTTTCCGGAATGCAAATAATTTCACCACGGTATGCAGCATCGGCACCACCATGACCGAATACATCCAGACCATGAAGCTTATGGGTGATCAGTCCGCCGCAGTATTCAGCCGTTTTGCCATTGCTGAGAAGGACAGGTTTCTTCATAAGCTCGATAATTTCAGGATCGATCACATTTGGATGAATGTACTCATCTAATACTTTGCAGAGATCGGAAGCACAGGTATTTACAGAGGTTGGTCCGTAAAGTGCATAGTTCAGTGGATTGTAGTAGAATGTATCATTACCTTCGTCCTGATAAGAGTAAGTAAGATCCGGAACAATCTGTGTAAAGCTTTCACGAACAAAAGAATGTGTCATTCCGAGTGGATTGAAAATACGTTCTTTTACAAACTGTGGGAAGCTCATTTGTGATAGCTTTTCAACGATAAGTGCCAATAAGTGGAACCCGGTGTTACTGTATAAATACTGTGACTGTGGTTCAAAGTTCAGCGATTTCTGAAGAGATATCGTTGTATTGATATCATCCATGTCAATCTGATCGTTGATCTTGATACCGCGTAAAAATAAGAGTTCCCATTGGTCGCGAAGTCCGCTGACATTATTCATCATCTGGCGGATCGTGATCGGTGTTTCAATGTTGATATATTCATCTAAATATTTTCTTATGTCGTCTTCTAAATCAAGTTTTCCTTCTTTCCAGAGAAGAAGAATAGACATAACAGTAAATTCTTTGGAAATCGATGCGACATGGAAAATACTTTCTTTATGGATTTTTAATTTATTTTCAAGATTTCCATATCCAAAACATTTTTCGTAAAGAGTGTTACCGTGCTGGCTAATCAATACCTGAGCGCCAGGGCAAAGACCGCGATCCCACATACGGAAAAGCTGATCTAATTGTTCTGTCATATTTGAATTCATTACAAAAATACTCCTTCTGATAAACTATTTTTTTAGGATTTTTTCGAATGCATAAAGCCAGTTTTTGCCTGCAAGCAGAGAAATCCGTTCATCTGAATAATTATGTTTCTTCATATCCTGCAAGAAATCCGGAATGTCCGCATGACCGCCGGAGAGAATGTCGAAAGGAAACTCCGGCATCAGGGATAAGTCTTGTGCGGAACTGTTCTTTAAGAAGAGATCGCAAAAGTCAAATCCGAAACCGACATGCTGTTCTCCCATTACCTCAATCATGTAATCTAAGTGTGCAAGCATTTGCCTGCGGTCAGGTGTGCTGTCGGCATCTGCATTAATGATACTGCAGGCATTCAGTCCCACAACACCGCCACGTCTGGCGATTTCTTTTAAATGCTCATCCTTCAAATTCCTGTTATTATGAGCAACTGTCCGTGCATTAGAATGTGATGCGATTAGTGGGCAGGAGGTAATGGATAAGACATCATCTACGCCCTCGTCACTTAAATGACTGAGATCAATGATCATGTTTAAAGATTCAGCTTCTTTTACAAGCATTTGACCAAAGTCAGTCAGACCGCCTTTTTTCGCATTTCCGGTAAAATCACAGCCGTCAGCTGCCATATTTCTGCGGCTCCAGGTAAGTCCCAGTCCTCTTACGCCTGCGGCGTAGAATGCGTGTAACATGAGGCAGGAGCTTACCGGTTCTGCTCCTTCAAAGGAGAGAAGGATACCGACTTTATTTTCCGAAGCAGCTTTTACAAAGTCATCTGCGCTCGTGCAAAGCATAAGAAGATCCGGACTTTCGCTTATCTCACAGTGGAGAGCGGCAATCTGTTCCATAGCGATTGAAATACCTCCATAAGGCAGGTACTGGCTATCTACAAAGAGGGAGGCAACGACTCCCGTCACGTTTCCTTTTTTAAAAGCTGGATAGTATAATCTTTCAATGACCTTATGCTCGCCGTTTTTGCGGCGTACAGCGACATCACTGAGTAAGTCAAAATGTCCATCAATAATATATTTCATAATCGTGTTTTCCTTAATAAACTAATTGTGAAAAGTAAACAATTATAGTTGCTTCTTCATCTGATGTATTCATGTAGTTATGTAAACAATTTTTAGGAATATAGAAACTGTCACCCTCGTGGATTACATAAGTACTGTTATCCATACGGAGTTCCAGTTCCCCTTTCAGGAGCAGGAGACTTTCGTCATAATTACCATGTGAAATCATCTGCTCAGTCACCCAGGTGTTAGGGTTTAATCTCACAATAAGTCCGGTCATTTGTGCTTCTTTTGAGTCCGGAAGTTTAGAAGGTGTAAAAATGGAGTAGGAAACATCGATTTCCGGGATTTTCATTGGAATTCGTTTTTCTTTTCTCACTAAATAAGTTTCTTTTGAATTATTTTTCTCTTCAGATGACTCAACAGAGAGTTCAGAGTCACCCATGATTAACCATACTTCTGAACAATCTAAGCAGGCTGCAATTTTTCTAAGTGCTACGAGTGAAGGAGATTTTAGATCTCTTTCAATTTGTGATATATGACCTATTGTGTATCCGGTAGCATCAGCTACCGCTTTGAGCGTGAGTCCTCTTTTCTTTCGCATTTCGCGAATGCGGCTTCCATACATGATCCCGCTCCTCCTTTCGCAATTCAAGTATAAAAACTAGCGATTTTTGATTGCTTTTTCAATACGGGTAAGAGCTTCCTGAAGTTGCGCGCGTGGGCAGCCAATGTTTAATCGCATATAAGTGCTGCACTGGGCACCGAAACGATATCCAGGATTCATTTTTACCTTTGCTTTTTCTAAGAAAAATTGATTTAACTCGTCATTTTCCAGATTAAGTTTTGAACAATCAAGCCACAGAAGATATGTTCCTTCAGGTGACCAGACGCTGATTTCCGGAATATTTTCTCTGATATATTCCACGGTGAAATCTCTGTTAGCTTCGAGATATTGAAGCATTTCTGTAAGCCATTCCTCGCCTTTTGTATATGCGGCAGTCAACGCTGTCATACCGAAAACATTATCTCCTAGATCAAACGCATTATAGGTCGCGTCGTACGCATTATATAATTTCTTGTTCGGAATAACAACATAAGATTGACAAAGACCGGCAACATTAAAGGTTTTACTCGGTGCAAAAGCTGTGATTGTATGTTCCATAGCATATTCTGATACGGATGCCATCGGAGTATGGTGTTTTCCGCCATATACGAAATCTGCATGGATCTCATCGGAAATAATATACAGCTCATGGCGTTCGGCGATTTTAGCAACTTCCAAAAGTTCTTCTTTTGTCCATACACGACCAGCCGGATTATGAGGATTACACATCATGATCGCTTTGCAGCGGTTGTCAATCTGTGCTTCCAGACGCTCGAAGTTAATGGAATAATATCCGTTTTCATCACAATCTAACTGGTGATTAATGATAACACGTCCATTTTCTTCAATCGAAGAGTAGAATGGATGATAGACAGGTGTCATGATCACAATACGATCCCCAGGTGTTGTTAAGGATAAAAGACTCATAACAAGTGCAGGAACAACGCCTGGACTGAAGCCTAACCATTCACTCTGGATATCCCAGTGATAACGTTTTCCTACCCAGGATACGATGGCATCTTTTAATTCTTTGCTGTGATGGGTATATCCATAAACAGGATGATCTAAACGTTTCTGCATTGCTTCGCGAATTTCCGGAGCTGCTGCAAAATCCATGTCTGCTACCCACATCGGAACGACATCTTCCGGAACATTGTATTCCCATTTATTACAAGATGTGCCGCGTCTGTCGATGATTTCATCAAAATTATATTTTCCCATTTTCTTTTTCTCCTTTGAAATTTTTAGTTAGCTGTTCCTGCAAGACCGGTAATTGCAGAGATGCCACATTCTAATTCATGCATGTTATCGCATGTGATTTCTACTTCTGTACCGCTTAAGCGTTTCATGCGAGGAATTTGTGCAACAGTGTCGGCCATTGCTGTTGATTTAAATTCAAATCCCAGTTTGATCGGAGTCGCAACTTCGTATAAAGGAATTTTGCTTAAATCGGAATCAAGAACTTCTTTTACTGCAGAAATCGTATTTTCCCTGAGAACTTTTTGTGGTGGGAATTTTGCTGCATAGCGTGACAAAGCTTCTTTAGTTGTTACGAATTTTACCCATGGCATCATTTCTTTGTCTATAAGCTGTTTGCGAAGACCGGAATCACCGATGATAAGCCCTACCGGAACCTTATAAGAAGCAGCAAGTGCTGCGTTCGTTGTACTTTCGTTCATATAGGCTCCGTTAATCTTAAGGCTGGAAACAACTCTTCCGTAGAAGCTGTGATCCATATTGGCGAAATCTTCTCCCGGACCGGCATGATATCCGGCCAGAAATACAACATCGTAGGTTTCATCCAGGCAAGACATCATGTACTGTCTTCTTGGAGAACCGCTTACTAAGCTGATACGTTCATCCATCTGGCAAAGCTCATCATAAGAAAGGTTCGTTCCGCTTCCATGAGAATCAGAAATGGTGATTTCCCCGATTTCATCATTTCTGGAGGAAGCATGAATTCCTTCGATGATCCAGCGTACCTGATTGTGTAAAGCGCGGCGGAAGGAAGGAACCTCATCGCGTTCCTGAGATGGAGAAGTGATACCTGCCATTCCTTCCATGTCTACAGAAATGTAGATTTTTAGTGCTTTCTTCATAAGAAAATCCTCCTTTATGTAATTTATTTGTTTTCTTATAGAAAAACAAAACATACAGTTGTTAAAATATTATAAAACAATAAAAGAATTGTGTCAATATCTTGACATAATATACAAAAAGAATTATACTGTCAGTAATAATTATACTGTGAGTAAAAAACACAGAAAAAATCTTTTTCGTAAAACGAAACTCAAAAAAGGATGTAAAGGAGGAGAAATGTATGAAAAAGAAAAATTTAGCGTTGTTTTTAGCACTGACGATGGTTGCCGCTAGTTTTGTGGGATGCGGTGACAAAAAAGCTTCTGACAATGGATCGGCAAAACAGGAAGCAGAAACGGAAACTGAAGGATCAGAAGAGGGAAGATACCTTATGTGGAGATTGTATTCTGAACCAAAGCAGTGGGACCCAACGAACAACTCTGAATCTGTATCAGATGCGATTTGTAAGCAGGTATTTGAAGGTCTCACCGTATCAACATCCGATGGCTTTAAACCGGGTATCGCGGAAAAATGGGATGTTTCAGAGGACGGAAAAACATATACATTCCATTTAAGAAAAGATGCGAAATGGTCAGACGGAAGTCCGGTGACAGCAAAAGACTTCGAATATTCCTGGAGAAGAATTTGTGATCCGGATTTTGCATCTGAAGCACTTCAGGCTATCACAGATTATGTTGTAGGTGCTACTGAATATTTTGAAGGAACAGGTGAGTATGATGATATCAAAGCAACAGCAATTGATGATTATACATTTGAAGTTGTTTTGAAGAATGCAACACCGTTCTTCCCGCAGTTAGTTGCCAATGACGTATATCTTCCTATTAAAAAAGAAGCAGTGGAAGCAGCAGGTGAAGGATGGGAGAAGAAACCGGAATCAGCAATCAGTAACGGAGCATTCTACTTAGAAGAATATCAGGTTGGATCTCATTTATTACTGAAAAAGAATCCTTACTACTATGCAGCAGACGAAGTAAAACTTCCTGGTATCAAAGCAGTATTTATTACAGATGATAATACCGCATATCAGGCATATCAGGCAGGTGAGATCGATGTTATGGATCACCTTCCGGCAGAACAGATTCCACAGATTGTTGCTGAAGATCCATATGTAATTGTCAGTGCCGATACAGGAGCACAGTTCCTGAATTTCAACGTAGATAAAGCACCATTTGATAATGTTCATGTAAGAAAAGCAGTTGCCAAGGCAATCGACAGAAAGCAGATCACAGAACAGGTATTAAAAGATGGTTCTATCCCGGCAAGTAACTTTATCGCTCCGACATGTCAGAAAACAGATGGAACACATTTTCGTGAACTTGAAGCAGATGGATATCCGGCAGAAGAATATGGAATCGATCCGCGTCAGGCTAAGGTAGAAGATGCGCAGGCAGAACTTGCGGAAGCAGGTTATCCAAACGGAGAGGGCTTTCCGGAGGTGGAAATCACATATGCGAATACGGAAAAGAACAAGAGACTTTGTGAAGCGATTCAGCAGATGCTGGAAACAAATTTAAATATCAAAGTAAAACTTCGCGCAGAAGAATCAAGTGTATTCAGTTCTACAAAGAGTAAAGGTGATTATCAGATGGCTCCTGGTGGCTGGACAAATAACCCATACGATGCAAGTGGACTTATTAAACTTTTCTATTCTCAGAATGGTAATAATACATGCCAGTGGAGATGGAGAGAATACAAAGGCGCTCCGAACGATACAACATTAAATCCTGGTAACAAAGCATTTGATGAAGCATTTGATAAAGCAATGGCTTCATTAGGCGAAGAAAGAGATGCAGCCTGGGAAGAAGCGAATAAAGCACTTATGGATGATATGCCGATCACAGCACTTTATTATCCGTCATTTGTGGCTCTTGTAAATGAAGATCAGGTAGAAAACGTTGAACTTACATTGGGCAATTCATTTATGTTCAGCCATGCTGAAATCGTTGAGTAGTTGTTGACTTTAGGAAGACCGAAAAGTACCTTGCTTTTCGGTCTCCCTATTATTAGAGGAGAAGTAATATGCTGAGATATATAGCGAAAAGAGTACTTTCTGCGATTATTACGATCTGGTTCATTATGACACTGACATTTATATTAATGAATGCAATTCCAGGTGACCCATTTGCCAGCGAGAAAATGAACGATCCGGTAATTATTGCAAATATGAAAGCAAAATATGGTCTTGATAAACCGTTTATTGAACAGTATGGAACATATATGCGAAACTATATGCATGGGGATTTTGGTATTTCCTTTATGAAAAAAGGAATCACAACCAATGATATTATTTCAGCAGGATTTCCATATTCTTTAGCAATCGGTATTTGGGCTTCATTAGTTATTTTAGGTTTCGGAATATTTTTTGGTATTATTGCCGCATTGAGGCAAAATAAATTTGTAGATCGAGTCTTGATGGTGCTATCAACCCTAGGGGCGACAATCCCAAGCTTTGTATTTGCAACAGGATTCTTATATCTGTTCAGCAAGATTTTAGGATGGGTACCATCGTTTGGTGTGAATAGCTGGAAGGGATATATTGGACCGGTTATAGTCAGTGCATTATTCTCACTGGCATATGTTGTACGACTGACAAGAACTTCCACATTAGATGTTTTGAATCAGGATTATATTCGTACAGCAAGGGCAAAGGGACTTCCTGAATGGAAGGTACTTGGAAAACATGCATTAAGAAATGCATTGCTTCCGGTTGTAACTTATATCGGACCGATGTTTGCTGCATTGATTACAGGATCTTTCGTAGTAGAAAAGGTATTTGGTATTCCTGGAATCGGAAACTTATTTACAAACAGTATCCTTAACCGAGACTATACATTGATTATGGGTATTACTGTATTTTTCTCAGTTATTCTTGTAATCTGCATTTTAGTAGTCGATATTCTGTATGTATTAATTGACCCACGTATTAAATATCAGTAAAACAGGTGAGAAAATATGAGCGAAAAAAATAACGTTATCTCTCCGGAATTATGGGCACCGTTGGAACAGGAAGAAAAAAATGCTGAGAAAATGGAAAGGCCTAGTCTTACTTTTTTACAAGACGGATGGAGAAGATTAAAATCCAATAAAATAGCGATCCTTTCTTTGATCGTAATTGCTTTGATTACAATCGGAGCTATTTTTATCCCAATGTTTTGGAAATATGATTATAAGACACAGAATCTGGAATTAGCGAATATTCCGGATGTAATGAAAGTATATCCGCTTGACAACGGAAAAAATATTTATGTAACACCACAGTATACAGTTGTTGTGGTTGACAAAAAAGGAAATCTTGAAGGACTTGCAGAAGTAAAGAATAAAGATGTCAATGGAAAGAAAAATTTCTTTACGGTCGGAAACAGTGAAATCTGTGTTGATTATAGTGGTTATTCAGATGCAAGTAAAGAGTATAAAAAATTAGAAAAGAAAGCAGCAAAAAAAGATTTAGATACAGTAGCGATCAAAGGAATTAAATATCTTGAAAACTATTATGCAGGAAGCGATGTGACAGAGGTTACAATTGAAGAAGCCAAAAGTATTTTGGAAAACAAGATAGAAAGAACAGTGATCACTTGTGATGGTGAGAAGCTCACAAAGCAGGAGAAGATAAAAAATAAAACTTATCTGCTTGGAACAGATGGTCTTGGGAGAGATTTGTTTATCCGTATTGTATATGGTGCACGTATTTCTCTTTTGGTTGGTCTGTTTGCGGCATTTATCAATTTTGTGGTTGGTGTATTCTACGGTGCGATTGCAGGTTACTGCGGTGGAACGGTTGATAATATCATGATGCGTATTATTGACGTTCTGGACTCCATTCCGATGACGCTGTATGTTATTTTGATCATGGTTGTAGTAGGACCTGGTATTTCTTCCATCATTATTGCATTAGGTTTGACATTCTGGGTTAAAATGGCCCGTATCGTCAGAGGGCAGGTTCTGACGCTGAAACAGCAGGAATTTGTTAAAGCTGCCATCGTAACAGGAGCAGATACAAAGAGAATTATTGTGAAACACCTAATCCCGAATATGATGGGACCTATCATGGTAAATATGGCAATGCAGATTCCAAGTGCAATTTTCAATGAAGCATTCCTGAGCTTCGTAGGTCTTGGTATTTCTGCACCGATGGCTTCCTGGGGTACTTTGTGTAATGACGCTTTAGCAGGAATTTATGTATATCCATATCAGATGGTATATCCGGCGATTGCCATTTCAGTTACAATCCTTACATTCAACTTATTAAGTGATGGTTTAAGAGATGCATTCGATCCAAAACAGCGTAAATAAGGAGGAAAAAGCAAATGAGTGAAAAATTATTAGATGTAAAAAATTTACATACCTCTTTCTTTACGCATTTAGGAGAGGTGCAGGCAATCCGTGATGTCAGTTTTGGATTAGACAAAGGTGAGATCATTGGTATTGTAGGTGAATCGGGCAGTGGGAAGAGTGTTACATCACTTTCTATTATGGGATTGCTTGCATATCCTGGAAGAGTAAAGAAAGGGGAGATTCTCTTTAACGGAGAAGATCTTTTGAAAAAGAAAAAAAGTGAGATGCGTAAGATTCAAGGGGATCACATTGCTATGATCTTCCAGGATCCGATGACATCTTTGAATCCATTATTTAAGATTGGTGATCAGATTACAGAAGCTATTCTGACACACCATAAAATTAAAAAGGAAGATGCAAAAAAACGTGCACTTGAAATGTTGAAACTGGTAGGTATTCCTTCACCGGAAAAAAGATTTCATTCCTACCCACATGAGTTTTCAGGCGGTATGAGACAGAGAGCAATGATTGCGATGGCACTTTCTTGTGAGCCAGAGCTTCTGATTGCGGATGAGCCGACAACGGCACTGGATGTTACCATTCAGGCACAGGTACTGTCTCTTATGAAAGAATTAAATGAAAGACTGGGAACAGCTACTATTTTGATCACACATAACTTAGGATGTGCATCAAGTATCTGCGATAGAATCATCGTTATGTATGGTGGAAAGATTATGGAGGAAGGAACAACGGAAGAAATTTTCTATGAACCGCATCATCCATATACGATGGGACTTTTGAACTCTGTACCAAAGGTAACCGGAGAGGCATCTAAAGAGAGACTGGTTCCGATTCTTGGAACACCGCCGGATATGCTTCATCCACCGACAGGATGTCCGTTTTATCCGCGCTGCAAATATGCAATGAAAGTATGTGCATCTATGCCGGTGCCGGAACAGTATATCAGTGATACACATCGTGTAAGCTGTTTTATGTGCCATCCGCAGGCACCTCGGAACGAAGAGTACGAAAGTCAGAAAGGAGGAATCCGACATGCCAAATAATACACTTCTGGAAGTAAAAGACCTGAAAATGTATTTTGAGAATAAAAAAGGATTTTTAGGTAAAAAAATCGAGTATGTAAAAGCAGTGGACGGAGTTTCCTTCAAAATTCAAAAGGGAGAAACAATCGGACTTGTAGGAGAGTCCGGATGTGGAAAATCTACAACCGGATATTCCATCATGCGTCTCTATAAACCGACAGCAGGAGAAATCATATTTGATGGGAAAGATATTGCACAGTTGAGCGCAGCCGAAGTATGGCCATATAGAAAAAGAATGCAGATGATCTTTCAGGATCCATATGCATCTCTGAATCCTCGTATGACGGTTTCAGATATTATCGGTGAGCCACTGGATATTTATCATCTTTATGAAGGTAAGGAAAGACAGGAACGCATCTATGAATTGTTGAATACAGTTGGTCTTGGAAAAGACCATGCCAGCCGTTATCCTCATGAATTTTCAGGTGGACAAAGGCAGCGTGTCGGGATTGCAAGAGCACTTGCGGTAAATCCGGATTTTGTAGTCTGCGATGAGCCTATTTCGGCACTTGATGTCAGTATTCAGGCACAGGTAGTAAATATGCTTGAAGATCTGCAGGCAAGTCTTGGACTTACTTATTTGTTTATTGCACATGATCTTTCTATGGTCAGACATATTTCCCAAAAAGTAGGTGTTATGTATCTTGGATCTCTGGTAGAATTTGCGGAGACAGAAGAATTGTACGAACAGACACTGCACCCATATACAAAAGCATTGATGTCAGCGGTTCCTGAACTTGATCCTGCGATCAGTAAAACTAAGAAACCGGTTATGCTGCAAGGGGATGTCCCAAGTCCGATTGATACACCGGTTGGATGTAAATTTGCATCCAGATGCCCATATGCTACCAAACGCTGTCATGAAGAAAGACCAATCTTCAGAAACGTTGGAAATGAACATTATGTAGCCTGTCATCTGGTAGAATAATGCATAATTAAAGAGGAAATGAAAATATGAAATACAATTTTGATGAGCCTGTTGACAGAAGCAAAAACCGTTCTGCAAAATATGATGAAAGGGTAAAGAATTTTGGGACAGATGATGTGATTCCGCTTTGGATTGCAGATATGGATTTCAAGACAGCGCAGCCTATTATTGATGCATGTAAAAAGAAAGCGGAAGAAGGAATCTGGGGTTATACATCCCGCCCAGATAGTTATTTTAAAGCGTATGCCGACTGGCAGTTAAGAAGAAACGGATGGGCACTTGATACAAACTTATGTAGCTGGTGTTTAGGTGTGGTTCCGGCTCTTGCAGCGATCATTAAGCTATTTACAAAGAAAGAAGAAAAGGTTTTAATTCAGCCACCGGTTTATCCGGAATTTTTCGAAATCACAGAAAATACAGGGAGAGAACTTGTACAAAATAACTTTCTTGAGCATGACGGAGTGTGGGAAGTAGATTTTGAAGATTTTGAAAAGCAGGTAAAAGATCCCGCAGTGAAACTCTTCATTTTATGTAATCCACATAATCCGCTTGGACGCGTATGGTCCCAAGATGAGCTGTCTAAAATGCTGACACTTTGCTTTGAAAATGATGTTCAGGTAGTTTCGGATGAAATTCATTCGGATCTCATATTTCATGGAAAAAAACATATTCCGGCAGCAATTGTTGTCCCAGAAGCAGCTGATAAGGTGATCACATGTATTTCCGTGACAAAAACATTTAACCTGGCAGGACTTCAGGCATCAACCACGGTATTCCCAAATCTGGAAATGAAGAAAAAGTTCGACGGATATTGGGGTGGAATGGATATACATAGAAACAATGCGTTTAGTTCTGTTGCAATGGAAGCAGCATTGAATGAGGGCGAAGAGTGGTTGGAACAACTCCTTGCGTATATTTCTGGAAATTTTGATTATATATGTGATTATTTTGAAAAAAAGATTCCTCTGATCAAAGCAAATATGCCGGATGCAACCTATCTTGTGTGGCTGGACTGCAGAGCACTGCATATGGATAATGAAGAATTAAAGGATTTTATGATTCATAAGGCAGGGCTTGGATTAAATGACGGTTCGTCTTTTACAAGGACAATGAACGGGTTTATGCGGTTGAATGCAGCCTGTCCGAGATCTGTTCTAGAGAAAGCATTGAAGCAATTAGAGGATGCGGTTAATAGTCTGAATAATTGATTGGAGGAAAAAGAAATGCATGAATTAACACAATTAATTAAAGAGGATATGCGTCCGGCTCTTGGGGTAACAGAGCCGGGAGCGATCGCGTATGCGGTTTCAAAGGCAAAATCTTATGTTCCGGGAGAACTGGAACAGGTTACGCTTTTACTAAATAGTGGAATGTATAAAAATGCATATACATGTGGTATTCCGAACAGTCATTTTTACGGAAATGAATACGCAGCAGCTTTAGGGGCGGTAGCAGGAAAACCGGAAAAAGAGCTGGAGAGCCTTGCTAATGTAACAGAAGCCGACAATGTGGCAGCAGAGCAATTGGTAAAAGACGGAAAAATCGTTGTGAAAATGAGCGAGATTACGAGTCGTATTTTTATCGAAGCCCGCGTAAAGACAACAGCTGGAGAGGCAGTGGTTCGGATACGCGATGCACATACGAATATTGTTCGTATTGAGGTAAATGGAGAAGTGATTCTTGAGAAAGAAGAGGCTTCTGTGGAAGGCGGTCAAGAAGAAAAACCACTGATCCACAATTACACATTAAAACAGATTTACAAATATGCAAAAGAAGTTCCGGCAGAGGAAATTGAATTTATCAAGGCTGCCTATGAGATGAACTATGCTCTTTTTGAAGAAGGAATCCAGAACCCGAGAACAACCTATGCACGGTATCTGCTTGAGAAAAATGGCGGAAAGATTATTTCGGATGATGAGTTAAAGACTGCATCTTTACTTTGCAATGCAGCAATTGAGGCCCGTGTGATCGGACTTGACAGACCGGCCATGAGCATTACCGGTTCCGGGGCACATGGAATCATTGCAACCATGCCTCTTTACGGTGTTTGCAAGATCCGCGAATTAAGCGATGAAACCTTATATCGTGCCACCGCATTAAGCTATCTTATCTGCATGTATATCAAAGAATATTCCGGTAAGCTTTCTGCTTTCTGTGGCTGCGGCATTGCTGCCGGTACAGGAATGGCCTGTGCGTTGGTTTTCCTTCATGGAGGTGATGAGCATGCAATGGCAAGAACGATCAACAACATGTCCAGCAGTATTACCGGTATGATCTGTCATGGCGGAAATAAGGGCTGTACGATGAAAGGTGTTGTGGCAGTGAACGCTGCATTCCAATCGGCAGACTTTGCGATGCATGATATTTTTATTGATGATATTCATGGAATCAATGGTTTTACACCGGAAGATACGATGCGGCATATGGGAGAAATCGCTTCGCCAGGCATGATTGGAACTGAGAAGACAATCGTGGATATTCTGCAGGAAAAAGGAGAATAGAAGATAGAAAAAGAAAAAGTCTTTGAATTGATTTAAAACATCAGTTCGAAGGCTTTTTTGTGTAAAAAAGAAAACAGATACATATTTCACTGTGCAAAACATTGTTTAGTAAAATTGTAAATTGTATAACATGTCGGAAAAAAGTTTCGTTTTCAAAGAGTATTGCAATGAAATGCACAAAATGATAAGCTTGAAATGTACAAAACGAGTTTACTAAAGACTTTAGATAAAGCAGGTATGAAAAATCGACTTGTTAGTTTGATTTTGCAAAAGAATAATCAGGAAAAAGAAAGATACATAGAGGTCGCTGAAAGAATAGCACGTGAGAAGGATTATGGTCTTGTTATTGGATATGAAAAAGAATGGTAGTATATTATAGAATTGTATAGTAATAGAAAGGAGCAATCAAACCATGGATTTCAAATACTGCAAACTGGAAATTTTCATTCCGGAAACGCACTTGCCTGCATTACAAAGAGCTCTGCAGGAAGTAGATGCAGGACATATCGGTAACTACGATTCCTGTATGTCAACGAGCGAGGTAACCGGGTATTGGCGTCCGCTTGAAGGATGTAATCCGTATATAGGAAACACAGGTGAGATCAGTAAAGAGCCTGAAGTGAAAGTGGAGGTAACAGTGTTTACCGAAGCGATTGACAAGACAATTGAAGCAGTCAAAAAGGTTCATCCGTATGAAGAACCGGTGATCAATGCGATTCCGATTTTGCGGACTTCATTCTAAGTTTTTGTTTTAACAATATTGTCAATAAGGTAACGAAAAAGTTGCATAAAGAAAAACAATTTAAATTAAATAACAGCCCTGTTTATGATATGAAAAATTGTAGAAATTATACAAAAAGTATATTTTTTGAAAAAATAATTGAAAAAATTTATGCAATATGATATAGTAAAGCCAGTTGAGGAAGTAATTGAATTGAAAAGAGATGCCGTGACAGGAGAGCGAATGTAAGAGAGACAGCCGGAAGGCTGGTGGTAGGCAACGCTCTTTTTTTGTACTCTAAAAGCGGCAAAAGGGTGATATGATGAGCAGATTTTTTTATGAAGCAGTAGAAGAAAATCCGATCATTGCAGCAGTAAAGAACATGGATGATTTAAAAATCTGCTGTTCTTTGGAAGATATCCGGGTTGTGTTTATTTTATTTGGAGATGTCTGTTCGATCCGTGAGATCGTCCAACAGATAAAAGATTCCGGGAAGGTTGCGATGGTTCATGTAGATCTGATAAGCGGTCTTAGCAGTAAGGAAATTGTCGTAGATTTTATCCGGAAAAATACAGAAGCAGATGGAATAATTTCCACAAAAGCTGCATTGATTAAAAGGGGGAAGGAACTTAAGATGTTCACAGTCCTAAGATATTTCCTTCTGGATTCGATGGCATATGAGAATATCAGGCAGCAACAGCACGCCGTGAAGCCTGATTATATCGAAGTACTTCCGGGGGTGATGCCGAAGGTGATCGGAAAAGTCTGTAAAATGTCAAAGACGCCGATCATTGCAGGCGGTCTGATCTCGGACAAAGAATCTGTGATGGCGGCACTTTCAGCTGGAGCGATCGCAGTTTCATCTACGAATCACGAAGTCTGGAAAATGTAAAACAAAAGTAACAGGAGTAATGTATTTAAACAAAGTACAGGTATTTGAGGATGAGTAAGTAGCGAAGCGGCATAGAATATCCGCTTTACTATAAAACATGCAAAGCAACGATTTTTATTTTAAAGGAGGAAAAAAGAGTATGGCTAAGTATGTAATGGCACTGGATGCGGGAACAACAAGTAACAGATGTATCCTGTTCAATGAAAAAGGAGAAATGTGCAGCGTTGCACAGAGGGAATTCACACAGTATTTCCCGAAACCGGGCTGGGTTGAACATGATGCAGATGAGATCTGGGCAAGTATGCTTGGTGTAGCCGTTGAAGCAATGAACATGATTGGGGCAGAAGCAGAGGACATTGCAGCAATCGGTATTACGAACCAGAGAGAGACAACCATCGTCTGGGACAAAGAGACAGGAGAGCCGATCCATCATGCAATCGTATGGCAGTGCCGCAGAACTTCTGAGTATTGTGACAGTCTGAAGGAAAAAGGACTTACCGATAAATTCAGAGAAAAAACAGGACTTGTTATCGACGCGTATTTCTCAGGAACAAAGGTAAAATGGCTTCTTGACAATGTGCCGGGAGCAAGAGAGAGAGCAGAAAAGGGAGAATTATTATTCGGTACAGTTGAGACATGGCTGATCTGGAAACTGACAAAAGGTGCAGTTCATGTAACGGATTATTCAAACGCTTCCCGTACGATGCTGTTCAATATCAATACGCTTGAATGGGATGATGAGATCCTTGCAGAGCTGAACATTCCGAAATGCATGCTTCCAGAACCAAAACCGTCAAGCTGTGTATATGGAGAAGCAGATCCTTCTTACCTCGGTGGACCGATTCCAATCGCAGGAGCAGCAGGAGACCAGCAGTCCGCACTGTTTGGACAGACATGCTTCAATGCAGGCGAAGCAAAGAATACATATGGAACCGGATGTTTCATGCTGATGAATACCGGTGAGAAACCGATCTTCTCAAAGAACGGACTGGTAACAACCATCGCATGGGGACTGGATGGAAAAGTAAATTATGCACTGGAAGGTTCAATTTTCGTGGCAGGAGCTGCAATCCAGTGGCTGAGAGATGAACTTCGTATTATTGATTCCGCACCGGATTCAGAATACATGGCTAAGAAAGTAAAAGATACAAACGGATGCTATGTAGTACCTGCATTTACCGGACTTGGAGCACCGCACTGGGATCAGTATGCAAGAGGAACGATCGTAGGAATTACACGTGGCGTTAATAAATATCACATTATCCGCGCAACTCTGGAATCCCTTGCTTATCAGGTAAATGATGTTCTGGAAGCAATGAAAGCTGACTCCGGAATTGAACTTGCAGCACTTAAGGTTGATGGTGGAGCAAGTGCAAATGATTTCCTGATGCAGACACAGTCTGACATCATCAATGCACCGGTTAACCGTCCGCAGTGTGTAGAGACAACCGCAATGGGAGCTGCTTATCTTGCAGGTCTTGCAGTTGGATACTGGGCAAGTAAAGAGGATGTTATTAAGAATTGGGCAATTGATAAGACATTCGAGCCAAAGATTTCAGATGAAGAAAGAGAAAAACGGATCAAAGGCTGGAATAAGGCTGTCAAATATGCTTACGGATGGGCGAAAGAAAATTAGATTTTGACAGTAAAAAGGAAATGAAAACAGGACATTGAATAGGGAAAAGGGGGACTTATTATGTTACCTTATATAGCAGAGTTTCTTGGAACAATGATACTTATTATTCTTGGAGATGGAGTAGTAGCAAATGTGAACCTTAACAAATCCGGTATGAAAGGTGCCGGTGCGGTTCAGATTACATTTGCCTGGGGTCTTGCAGTTCTGCTTCCGGCATTTATTTTCGGAGAGGCTTCAGGAGCTTCCTTTAATCCGGCACTTACGATCGCGCTTGCAGTGGACGGAAGTTTTGCATGGTCGATGGTTCCTGGATATATCATCGCCCAGATCGCAGGAGCATTCGTAGGCGGCTGTATCGTTTATTTACTTTTTAAAGGACAGTTTGACGCCACAGAAGATCCGGGAACAAAGCTTGGTGTATTCTGTACAGGACCTTCGATTGCAAACACAGGACTGAATATTTTCAGTGAGGCAGTTGGAACATTTATCCTTGTATTTGCGATCAAGGGAATTGGAAACGTGACAGGACTTTCCACAGGCGTTGACAAATTATTTGTATTCGGAATTATCGTATCAGTAGGTATGTCACTTGGCGGACTGACCGGTTATGCGATCAACCCGGCAAGAGATCTTGGACCAAGACTTGCACACGCAGTACTTCCAATTAAGGGAAAAGGTGATTCAAACTTCGGATACGGTCTGGTTGTACCGATCATCGGACCAATCATCGGAGCAATCGCAGCAGTATTACTGTATGGGGCAATTCCGTGGTAAAAGTTCAGAATTGAAAATGGTAATGGCATGAGATGAGAGAGCCTGACAGGATAACCGCATAAAGGAAATGCGTTTACTTGGCAGGCTCTTTTTCATAATCAGGAAGTTCAGGAAGAAAAAACAGTTATTAAGGAGTGATCTGGGAATGTATGATGTAATAATTATCGGGGCTGGAGTATCCGGTGCAGCAACAGCAAGAGAGCTGTCACGTTATAAAGTGAAGGCATGTGTAATCGAGAAAGAAGAGGATGTATGCTGTGGTACTTCCAAGGCAAACAGTGCAATTGTCCATGCCGGTTATGATGCGGCAGAAGGATCGCTGATGGCAAAACTGAATGTCAGGGGAAATCAGATGATGGAACAGCTTTCAAAGGATCTGGATTTCCCATTTAAGAAAAATGGCTCGCTGGTTGTATGTCTGCATGAGGAGGATATGCCGAATCTTCAGGCACTGTATAACCGAGGTGTTGCAAATGGTGTTAAGGAGTTAAGAATTCTTAATTGTAAGGAATTGAAAGAAATGGAACCGAATATTTCTGATCAGGCGTATGCCGCACTTTATGCACCGACAGCCGGAATTGTATGTCCGTTTAATCTGAACATTGCAATGGCTGAGAATGCAAATGTAAATGGTGTGGAGTTCAAATTTGATACGGAAGTTACGGATCTTAAACCAATAGATGAGGGATGGGAAATCCATACAAATAACGGGGTTTTCCAGACAAGGTACGTGGTAAATGCAGCCGGAGTCTATGCAGACAAGTTTCATAATATGGTAAGTGAGAAGAAGATCCATATTACCCCTAGAAGAGGAGATTACTGTCTGCTTGATAAGAGTGCGGGAAGTCATGTGAGCAAGACGATTTTTGCACTTCCGGGAAAATATGGAAAAGGTATTCTGGTTGCACCGACGGTTCACGGTAATCTGATCCTTGGACCAACGGCGATCGATATCGAAGATAAAGAAGGAACCAATACAACAAGAGAAGGTCTGGATCAGGTGATCGAAAGGGCAGAGATGAATGTAAAAAATATTCCGCTCCGTCAGGTGATTACTTCTTTTGCAGGACTTCGTGCACATGAGGACGGACATGAGTTCCTGATCGGGGAAGTGGAGGATGCAAAAGGATTTATCGACTGTGCGGGCATTGAATCACCGGGACTTACCAGTGCACCGGCAATCGGAGAAATGGTGGCGCAGATCCTCAAGGATAAAATGAATCTGGAAGAAAAAGAAGATTTTATCGCAACAAGAAAGGGCGTTCTGGATCCGAATACACTCAGCAAGGAAGAAAGAGTGGAACTGATCAAAGAGAAACCGGAATACGGAAATATTATCTGCCGCTGTGAAATGGTTACAGAAGGCGAGATCATGGATGCGATCAACAGACCGCTCGGCGCCAAATCTCTGGACGGGGTAAAACGCAGGACAAGAGCCGGAATGGGACGCTGTCAGGCAGGATTCTGTTCACCGAGAACGATGGAGATCTTGGCGAGAGAGCGCCATGTGAGTATGTTCGAGATCACAAAATCCGGTGGAGATTCTAAAATAATTACAGGTACTAATAAGGATTCGTTATAAAAGGGAGGCATTGCATCATGAGAGCTTATGATATTGTTATCATTGGAGGAGGACCGGCGGGACTTGCGGCTGCAATTTCGGCAAAGAAAAGCGGAGTGGACAGTGTCCTGATCTTGGAAAGAGATAAAGAACTTGGCGGTATCCTGAATCAGTGCATCCACAACGGATTCGGACTCCATACATTTAAGGAAGAACTGACCGGACCGGAATATGCAGGACGTTTTATTGATCAGGCGAAAGAACTGAATATTGAATACAAGCTGAATACAATGGTTATGGATATCAGTCCACAGAAGGTTGTCACCGCAATGAACCGGGAGGAAGGTCTTTTCGAGATTCAGGCAAAGGCAGTTGTTCTGGCAATGGGGTGCCGTGAGCGTTCCAGAGGTGCACTTAATATTCCGGGCTATCGTCCGGCGGGTATTTTCTCAGCAGGTACGGCACAGAGACTGGTCAATATCGAAGGCTATATGCCGGGGCGGGAAGTTGTGATCCTTGGTTCCGGCGACATCGGATTGATCATGGCGAGACGAATGACATTTGAAGGTGCAAAGGTTAAGGTTGTTGCAGAGTTGATGCCGTATTCCGGAGGACTGAAGAGAAATATCGTACAGTGTCTGGATGATTATGACATTCCGCTGAAGCTGAGCCATACGGTTGTTGATATCAAAGGAAAAGAGCGTCTGGAAGGCATTACACTGGCACAGGTGGACGGTCACGGAAAACCGATTCCTGGAACCGAAGAAGAATACAGTTGTGATACCCTCCTCCTTTCCGTAGGCTTGATTCCGGAAAATGAAATTTCAAGAGGTATGGGCGTGGATATGAACCCTGTCACATCAGGACCGAAGGTAAATGAGAGCCTGGAGACAAACATCGAAGGCGTATTTGCCTGTGGAAATGTCCTGCATGTGCATGACCTGGTTGACTTTGTATCGGAAGAAGCCGGAACTGCAGGAAGAAATGCTGCGGAATACGTCAAACAGGGAGAAGAACGCAGACAAGGCGGAAAAGAGATTAAAATGAATCCAGTCGAAGGTGTCCGTTATACAGTTCCGGGAACGATTAACGTAGACCGGATGGATGAAAATCTGATCGTGCGTTTCCGTGTGGGCGGTGTCTATAAGAATTGTTATATCAGCGCATATTTTGATGATGAGAGAGTGATCCACAGAAAACGTCCGGTTGTTGCACCAGGTGAGATGGAAGAGATTAAGCTGACAAAAGAGCAGCTTCTGAAATATCCGGATCTGCAGACCATCACAGTAAAGATTGAGGAGGCGTAGACGATGGAAGAGAGAAAATTGACATGTATCGGCTGTCCGATGGGCTGCCCTCTTACAGTTGTAATGAATGGGGAAGAAGTAGTGAGCGTCACGGGAAATACCTGTAAACGCGGTGATGTATATGCAAGAAAAGAAGTGACGAATCCAACGAGAATCGTAACTTCGACCGTGCGGGTGTCCGGCGGAAGCATCGATATGGTATCGGTGAAGACGAAAGAAGATATCCCAAAGGGCAAGATCTTTGAATGTGTGAAGGCGCTCAAAGGAATTGAAGTCCCGGCTCCGGTTCATATTGGGGATGTGATCCTTGAAAATGTGGCGGACACGGGCGTGGATATTGTTGCGACGAAGAATGTTGAATAAAAGGAAAAGAAGGAGAAGTCCTGTATGGTGACGGAAAGGGTTGCCATATGGGACTTTTTTAATGTAAAAGACTGTGACTTTTGTTTGAAATTATGCAGAATACTTAACAAACTTAAAAAAATTACACATTTTTTGGAAGAAATTTATAAAACCAAAAAATTTTATACATTCACATAAAAAATGAATATAGTGAAAAAACAGGCACCATTCTAAAATATTCACATAACAAAGAATCGTTTGAAATGAACGACAGGAGAATATGAAAGTTTAAGGGAGGAACGAGAAATGAAAAAAGCAAAATGCTTTAGTGACATCCATTACGACATTGGAAAAATTGATGACAAAATGTACTCGTCTTTTACAGAACATCTGGGACGAAGCATTTATACAGGAATCTACGAGCCGGGGCATCCAAATGCAGATGAAGACGGATATCGTAAAGATGTCATGGAATTAGTAAAAGAATTAGGCGTTCCGGTAATTCGTTATCCAGGTGGAAACTTTGTATCATGCTATGACTGGCATGATGGAATTGGACCAAAAGAAAAAAGACCAAAACGTATGGATTATGCATGGTCAAGTATTGAAACAAACCAGTTCGGTATTGATGAATTTTGCCAGTGGGCAGAAAAAGTTGGTATTGAACCGATGATTGCAGTCAACCTTGGAACAGGAAGTATTAAAGATGCCGGCGATCTGGTTGAATATTGCAATCATCCGGGTGGAACCTATTGGAGTGATTTGAGAGCCCAGAACGGACATCCAGAACCATATAATATCAAATATTGGTGCCTTGGGAATGAGATGGAAGGAAGCTGGCAGGCAGGACATTTGTCAGCAGAAGATTATACAAAGAAAGCACTTGAAGCAGCAAAGATCATGAGATGGGTTGATCCTTCTATTAAACTGGTTGCCTGCGGAAGCAGTTATGAAATGTTACCAACCTATATGGAATGGGACAGAACAATGCTGACAGATCTTTATAATCAGGTTGATTATTTATCAACTCATAACTATACAATGAACTCTGGGCAGGGTACAACAAATTATCTTGCTTCCTATAAACAGCTGGATTCTCATATTAAAAACAGCGCAAAAGTTATTGAGTATGTAAAGGCTAAAAATCATTTTGATAAAGATTTAAAGATTTGTCTGGATGAATGGAATGTGTGGAATTTCCAGGACATCAAACTGGATTCTCTGGATGATTTAATGGGACTTACAACGTTCGAGATGACATCAGCTGGAAAATGGGAAATCGCGCCACCGATTCTGCAGGAAAAATACAGTCTGCTGGACGCAGTTGTTGTTGGAGGACTTGGAATTTCATTGCTGAACAATGCAGATACAGTTGAAATTGCCTGCCTGGCACAGCTTATCAATGTGATTGCTCCGATTACAACAATTCCGGGAGGCGGAATTTTCAAACAGGCGATTTATCATCCGTTCCATATGCTCAGCAAATATGGACATGGAACTGTTAAGAAAGCCATTGTGGATGCACCGAAATATCAGTGCGATTTAGGTGAATTAAATGTTGTTGAACCAGCAGTTATCTATAATGAGGAAAATGATGAAGTAAGAATCTTCGTTCTGAACTGCGATCAGGAAGAGGACGTTGAATTTGAAGTTGATTTACAGGGATATGGAGATAAGAAAGTAAAGAAACATCTGGTACTTGCCGGAAATGACTATTCTGTAATGAACACAATTGAACATCCGGATACAGTTGAAATGGAAGAGAAAGAGGTAACAGCTGCAAATTCTGTGGTATTACCAAAAATGTCATGGAATGTAATTGTTTTAGGATAATAAAAGAAGAAGGAAAGAGGGAGGTGGCAACGAAATGAGCGTGATTTTGGAAGCAAAACATATTTCAAAAAACTTTGGACTTACTCAGGCATTGAAAGACGTTTCTGTAACCATTGATGAAGGAGAAGTTATTGGTCTGATCGGAGAAAATGGTTCCGGAAAGTCAACTCTTTCCTCTATTATTTCCGGAGTTTATCCGCAATCTGAAGGAGAGCTTACTCTGGACGGAAAACCATATAAACCAGCAGACACACTGGATGCACAGAATCATGGAATCAGTATGATTGCCCAGGAAATGGGAACACTTCCGGGAATTAAAGTAGCAGATAATCTTTTTATCGGAAAAGAGCAGTTGTTTACAAAACATGGTGTTGTTGACAGAAAAAAGATGTATCAGGAAGCAAGAAAGGCACTTGAAAAAATCGGAATTGACAATATTCATCCGGAAGATCCGATCATAAAATACAGTCTGGAAGAAAGAAAACTGATTGAAGTTGTAAGAGCATTGTATACGAATCCAAGGATTTTCATCGTTGACGAAACAACAACTGCCTTGTCTCAACGAGGAAGGGATATCATTTACCAGGTTATTAAGAACATGAAGAAGGAAAATAAGACAGTACTGTTTATTTCCCATGACCTGGAAGAACTGATGGAGGTTTGCAGCAAGCTGATTGTTTTGCGAGACGGTGTGTTTGTTGCTGAACTTGAAAAATCTGAGTTTGAAGAGGAAAAGATAAAAGAGTTGATGGTAGGACGTAAACTTACCGGAGATTATTATCGAAGTGATTACGATGGAAGCTATGGGAAAGAGGTTGTGCTTTCAGCAGAAAAACTGTATGTAGGAGATAGCCTTAAAGGTGTCTCACTGGAACTTCATAAAGGAGAAATCCTTGGAATAGGTGGGTTAACAGATTGCGGAATGCATGAACTTGGAAAAGCGTTGTTTGGAAATGTTAAACCGTTGTATGGTGAAGTAAAACTTGGAAATGGAAAAAAGATTACATCAGAAAAACAGGCAATCAAGAACAAGATTGGATATGTATCCAAGAACCGAGACCAGGAAGCACTGATCTTATCAGCAAGTATCATGGAAAATACCGTTTTACCATCCTTGTCAATGATCGCAAAAGGTGGTGTAATTACCAAAGGTGCTGAAAAGAAATTTACCGATAAACAGGTAAAAGATATGAGCATTAAATGCAGAGAGATTGGACAAAACGTAGGTGATTTAAGTGGTGGTAATAAACAGAAAGTTGTATTTGGAAAATGGCTTGGTAATGAGTCAGAAATTTATATCCTGGACTGCCCGACACGAGGAATTGATATTGGTGTAAAGGCATTTATGTATCAGCTGATGTACCGCCTGAAAAAAGAAGGAAAATCTATTTTGATGATTTCAGAAGAACTTCCGGAACTGATTGGAATGAGTGATCGTATTCTGATTATGAAAGATGGTCAGATACAAGATTCATTTACCAGGTCAGAAGAGTTAAATGAATCTGTATTAATCAAGAAGATGGTTTAGGAGGGATAAAAGTGAAAGAGAAAGCTAAGGCAAAAGAAATTCTTCAGAAAATAATTCCTTTCCTTGGAATCATTTTAATGATTATCATATTTCAGGTCGGAGGAGAAGGGAAACTGCTGACAAAAGGTAATATTAACAGTATTCTGAATCAGACCGTATATATAGCGATTATGGCATTTGGTGCAATTTTCGTATACTCACATGGCGGAATGGATTTGTCATACGGTGGTGTTATCGGTTTCAGCGTTTTAGTTGCGATTTTAGTTGCGAACACAGGAGTACCGGCAGGAGTAGTATTTATTACAAACATTCTTGCAGCACTGGTATGGTTCGTATTGAACGGAGTTGTTTCCGTATATTTGCAGGTTTCGCCATTTATCACATCACTATGCATCATGTACATGTGTCGTGGAATCTTAAATACGGTATGTGCATCACAGAAATATAGTATTCCGGTTGAACTTTTTGAATTTGATAATCAGAAATTTAAGCTGGGAATGCTGTTAGGCGTCTTTATTATCTGCTATATCTTATTTGAAAAAACAGCAATTGGAAAAGATAATAAAGCAATTGGAGGAAATCCAGCCGCTGCAAAGCAGGCAGGCGTAAACGTTAATAGAACCAGAATGATCGCTTACATTATCAGTGGTATCACGGTAGGTATTGCAGGATTTATCCTTATGGCAAGAGCCGGAAGTGTAAGTACTTCAACTGGTCAGGGAATGGAAATGAACGTTGTCACAGCATTGGTACTTGGAGGTGTGCCATTGTCCGGAGGTTCTAAAGTAAAAATGATCGGAGCTGTGGTCGGAAGCTTTTCTGTTATCCTTTTGAGAAATGGATTGATTATCCTGGGTGTTAACGAACGTGTGGTTGAAGGAATTCAGGGACTGGTACTGTTACTGTTAGTATTCCTTACATATGTAAAGAACAAAGATGGTGTACTGGAGTAACAGATGAAACAAGGAGAAAAGAGGAGGAAAAGAAATGAAAAGAATTAAACGAGCAGTAGCTGTTTTATTAGCAGTTATGATGGTATTCTCTGTAATCGGTTGTGGTGGTTCTTCAGGAAGCAAGAAATCAGACAGCAGTTCAAAAGAGACAAAAGATGCAAAGACAGAGGAAGTCTGGGGAAACAAATCAGGTCAGGATGAAATTTGTGGAGATCCGGATGGTAAATACACAATTGGTGTAGTTATCCATACAACAACAGATTTCCTTTGCGCAAAATACAAAGCATACACAGATTATCTTGGAAAAGCATATGGTGTAAAATTTAACTATTACATTATTGAAAACTTTGCAGATGAAACATATCTTTCTGCAATTGAAAACCTCTGTGCACAGGGTGTTGATGGTATTATCACAACAAACTTCTCAGGAACAGCAGTCCTTCAGGGATTAAAAATTTGTGAAGAAAATGAAGTTTATCTTGGTGTAGGCTGGTCACAGATTGATGAAAGCATCAAAGATCAGGTTTACAAGAGTGATTACTTTGTTGGTGGATCTTATGAAGCAGATTACGATGCAGGATATGAAATTGTAACAAGCCTTATTGATTCAGGATGCAAGAACATTGCAGCAATTGGCTATGAACCTGGAATTACCTGCCATGACAGAAGATGGGAAGGTATGATGAAAGCATTTGAAGATCATCCGGAAGTTAAAAAAGCTGGTGAATACAGAGGCCTTGAATTCACAAAAGCAGTAGAAGATTTCCTTGCAGCAGATGATTCTATCGATGGTATTGCAATTACACTTCTTGGTATTGAATACTGCTCAGAACCAATCAAATCAGCAGGACGTGAAGGTCAGGTTAAGATCGCATTCTGTGACCTTTCAGAAAATTGTCAGGGAAGCCTTGACAATGGTGAAACAGTATGTGCAATCGGTGGACAGTATGCTGATGCAGTATTCCCGTTCGTACTTATCTACAATGCACTGGAAGGAAATGCTCTTGACAAAGTAGAAGTACCGGTTAACTTTATTGTATGTAAATCTGGTCAGGAATTCTCTGATTACATGACATACCTTCATAATGATGGTGTATATGCATGGACAACAGATGAAGTTGATCAGCTGATTAAATCAAAAAATAAAAATGCATCTTCTGATGAGCTGCTTGAAATGGGCAAGAACTACAGTATTGAAGATACAATTGCAAGACATGGAAAATAAATTACTACTTTAACGGATATGGAAAGGGAAGGCGTATGAAAACGAAATCAGATACAGTTAAAAATGTATGCAAAGTCGTTATGCTCCCGGTATTTGTATATCTTCTGTTTTTCATATGCTCCGGCGGAGCATTTGGAAAACCGGCGAGTCTTATTATGAACCTGAAGCAAACGCTGGCCCCTACGCTAATTTCATTCGCAATGTGTTCGAACATGTTGTGTAACAGAATGGATCTTAGTGCAGGTGCGGTTGTAATGCTCTCGGCAATGTTCGGAGCAAAAATGGTATATCTTTACGGAATCGGATTGATACCATTTGCATTGATTGTGGTTGGAGCGGGCATTGTACTTGGAACAATCTCAGGTGTTATGTATATGTTACTGAGAGTTCCGGCAATTGTTACAGCACTTGGTGTTTGCATGGTATATGAGACATTATCCAACCTGGCAAGTATTTCATGGGTAACAGCTATTAACGGAGAAATTACAACACTTGGAAGATTTCCGTATTGTTTGATTATTTTTGCGATCATGTTTGTACTGTTCTACATCATTTTCAACTATACAAAGTTTGGATATAATGTAAGAGCATGTGCAAGTTCACAGAGAATTGCAAAAAATTCAGGTGTCAATACCAAGAAAACAGCATTCCTCTGCTATGTAGTTTCATCATTATTCCTTGGAGTTGCGGCACTTTTGAAGATTTCTATACAGGGATCAATTGATACGCCGATGTACATGTCAAGTACGAATATTATTTTCAACTGCATGCTTGGAATTTATGTTGGACTGGCACTTGAACAGTATTGTAATCTGGTAATCGGAATCTTTATCGGAAACTTTATTTTAAATATGCTGACGACAGGACTTCTCAGCATGGGACTTTCAGCTTCGCTGCAGGATACAGCATCTGGAATCTTCCTTCTGGTTATTATGATCTTTACTTACAACAACCAGAGAGTAATGAACTTTATCAGTGAACGAAAGCTGAAAAAAGAGCTTGTGAGAACAAACGCACAATAAAAAATAATTTAAATGACACCCGGAGTATACGCATCCTGTCAGCTTGCGATACTCCGGGTGTCGCTGTATAATCGGAATAGACAGCATTTGACAGGGCATAATGGGAGGAAGAAAATATGATAAAAGTATTGTTAGTGGATGATGAAAAGCTGGCACTGGAGTATTTGGAGCATATTATTGATTGGGAGTATCATGGATTTGAATTGATCGGGGTAACGACAAATCCAGAACAGGCACTTGCAATTTACAAGACACACAGACCGGATCTGGTGATATCAGATGTAAAGATGCCTGGATTAAATGGATTGGAATTAGGGGATGCAATTCGCGAATATGGTGGAAATACACATATTCTGTTCCTTTCAGCATATAAAAATTTTGATTATGTAAAACAGGCAATCCGGTTAGGAATTGATGATTATATCTTAAAAAGTGATCTGGAGGAAGATGGATTTTTAAGAAAAATACTAAAATTAAAAGAAGAAATTATAAAAGAAAAAGCAAAAAAGCAGTATACAATTACAGCAATTTTAGAGGAATTATTTAGAAAAAATATTTCAGAAGAGGTATATAAAGATATTCTTGATGAAAATGATTATATAGGTTTGCATAAGAAATATTATTATATTATCGTTTCTCAAAGAAAGGTTCCGAAGATTTTAAAGAAATATATTCCACTTGATAACAATCAGATGACATTGGATAATCGGCTCATAAAAAGAGCGTGCGAAAATGTATCTGAAAATACTGGGATTCATGTAGGGGCCAGGTTTCCGGTAAACGAAGATGAATATCTGATTTTGCTTGAATTCGGAAAAGGAATTGTTTCACAAAAAGAAATAAATGACAGAATTTATGATTTTGCAAGAAAGCTGTATGAATATATTAACAGAGAAGAAAAACTGTATCATGTATATTATTGTTTGCATGGAAGTATGGTAAGGCAGTTCCGGTCTAATTTTACAAATTATCAAAGACAACTGGAAAATAATATTTTAAAAAATGAAGTAGAGTTACAGGAGCTGCGTTATGACGGAAAAGAGGAAAATGAGAAGAAACTGTCAGGAATTTCATCAGAAGAAATTTATCAGTCTTTACAACAGGGAAAAACAGAAGAAATTGAAAAAATAGAAAACCGATTGCATGAAACAGAAAAAAAACAGAATGTTACAGAATACTTGGAATATATAGAACATATTTTGGAGGCTCTTAGTTTGTTTGATGGAAAACTGATTGGAGAAACAAGCGGTCAGAGATTTTTGATGACCGAGGGATGCAGTTCTTATGATTTTAGAAAAGTAACAGATCTTCAGGCATATATTGAATACAAGATAGAAGAAATTTGTCGAATGAAAAATGAGAAAGAAAAAATGATTTATTCCGATGTGACAATCAATGCAATGGCTTATATCAATCAGAATTATGGTGATGCAAGTATTACAGCAGCAGAAGTTGCGGAGCATGTTGGTGTGACGTCTTCCTGGTTATCAACGAAATTTAAAACAGAAACTGGAATACGGGTAAATGATTTTATCAATAATGTCAGAATAGAAAATGCAAAGAAAATGTTCCAGGATAAAGAATATATGGTTTATGAAGTATCAGAAAAGACAGGTTTTACTTCCAGTCAGTATTTCAGTAAAATTTTCAAAGAATATACAGGACTGACACCGAACCAATATCGCAGGAAATTATTAGCCGGAGAGTAGAAGAGGTCATGAAATTAAGAAATAAATTGGTTATAGCACAATTATGTGTGTTTTTGGTAATTATGGGAATATTGCTCATGGCATTACCGGAACTGGTATATAGAAATATCAGTGTGAAAGACAGAGAGGATACCATGATTCTGAATGAGCAGATCATGTCTCAGTTAGATCAGAATTTTGAAGAACTGGTAAGATTTACAAAGATTGTGGCAGAAGAACCAGAACTTATTCAGAAAATAGATCAATATATGTCGGAGCCGAATGAAGCAAATAATGCGAAAATAAGTCTTTTTTTATCCCAGCTTGGTGTAAAAAATAAAATTCAGTCATATGGAATCATCGGGATTTATCTGGATGTCCAAAAGGCGGATAAAATATATGATTTTTCAACAGTAGGATTTTCGAATAAAGTAAAAGAACATATTTGTAGTGAAATAAAAGAATTAGATTTAAAAGGGAAAAAGACAAGTTTTTTGAATCCTTTTGCTTATGACGGGGAATCAGATACAGCATTTGGAAATATATTTAACATGGTTTATGGATATACGATGGAATATATATATCATGGGCAGAAAGGCAATCTTACTGTTATAGCATCTTTTGACCAGTTGTACTATATTGCAAACCAGATGAAAGATTACAGTAACGATTATCTGTTTCTTGATAAAAATAATCAGATTTTACAGCCAAGTGTTAAGGAAACACAAATAGATGTAAACGCAACTCTGAAAAACATGAAGTATGGAAAAAGCTATAAGGAAGGTTATTGGCAGCAGGAAGATGGGATTACTACAGTACGTTTTTCGGAAGAAGATGGGTGGAAGATTATTTGCAGGCAGAGCAGAAAAGATATTCTGGACAATAACCGTTCGCTGATTTTTCTGGTAGAAATACTGATTTTATGCTTTGGACTTGGAATTGTGTTAGTTATGATTCCGATTGTAAATCATTTTACTGGTCCGCTTACGGATGTATCAAAACAAATGAATGAAATAGCAGAAGGAAATCTGGATGCACGAATTGAGGTGAATTCAACAGATGAAATAGGAGAAGTAGGCGCTTCGTTTAATGTTATGGCAAAACGTTTGCAGGAAAATATTGTTGAAATGGTCGAACAGGAAAAGAGAGAGCAGCAACTGAAGTATGGTCTGATGATTTCGCAGGTGGATCCACATTTTATCTATAATACCATGAATATGATTACATATCTGGCACAGAAAAACCGGAATGAAGATGTGATTGCAGTGAATAAAGCTATGATTCAGATTTTAAGGGACAGACTACGTATAGAGGTGGATAATGTTTATGATACAGTAGAGCAGGAAATTAAAGTAGTGAGAGAATATTTACTGATTCAGAAATATCGATATACAGGAATATTTAAAAGTGTTATTGATATCGAAGCGGGGGTTGAGCCATATCTGATTGCAAAAAATATTTTGCAGCCACTTGTAGAGAATGCGTTCTTTCATGGAATTCTATGTAATACGGATGAAGAAGGCGAAGTAATAGACGGATGCATTACGATTCGTATCAGAATGGAAGAAGATGAAGTTGAGATTATTGTAAAAGATAATGGTGCAGGGATGTCTCAGGACAAACTAGATGAATTAAGCAAACCGCAGCGTAAACTGTCAAGTATGGAAAGAGGAGAACATATCGGTATAAAAAATATTAAAGAAAGACTGGACTATATTTATGAAAATAAATACAGATTTCAGATATGGTCAAAAGAGGGCGAAGGTACGATCGTTACGATCCGGATTCCGGCAATTGTATCAAGTGAAACTGAGAAATAAAAGAATGGAAGAGGTTCTATGTAGCAGTAAAAACTGTCATATGGAGCCTTTTTATATAAGTAATGAAGGGAATTTATGTGTCTGAAAGAAGCGGAAAAGGGCCAACATTTTGTGATTTCGTTAAGAAATGGGTATAAACATTTTCTATTTTCGTTAAAAACTAGCGTAAAACATTTCTGTTTTTCGTTAAAAAGCAAGGAAAAACATTTCGTGTTTTCGTGAAAAAATGTATAATAGGAGAATCAAAACATTGCGCAGGAGGACTTTCATGGAACCATTCTATTATACCAAAATGACGAAACAGCAGCAGGCAGCATACCATGTAATCATGCAGGGAGCAAATGCACTTGCGGATGAATTTCAGATACCGCGCATAGAAAGTGCGGAGCTTTATGATGTCTTTTTCAGGCTTCGGCTGGATCATCCGGAGATTTTCTGGATGACAGGATATAAGTATAAATACTATCAGGACTCTCCGAATCTGATCTTTGTACCGGAGTATCTGTTTGACAAAAATAAAATCCGGGAGCATCAGAGGGCAATGTCCTCCAGAGTAGAAAAACTTGCGCGGGCGGCAAAAGATTTGTCTGAATGGGAAAAGGAGAAATATATTCATGATTTTATCTGTGATAATGTGACTTATGATAAGCTGAAAAAGGCGTATTCCCATGAGATCATCGGTCCACTTGGACATGGAGTTGGCGTATGTGAAGGGATTGCAAAATCTGTGAAAGTACTCTGTGATGCGCTTGGAATCTGGTGCATGATCGCAGTCTGTGGTAACAATCCGGAAAAAGGGATCAAGTACCGTCATACTTGGAATATCGTAAAAATTGGTGGTACATATTATCATCTGGATGCAACTTTTGACAATACGCTTGGTAAACACAGTGCGGCAGGACAGGAGATCCGCTATGATTATTTCAATCTGGACGACAAGAAGATTTTCCGGGATCATGAACCGCTGATCGCACCGGCACCGGTCTGTACGAATGGGGATCATTTTTATTATCGGGAGAAGAAACTTTCCTTTACAAAAGAAGAAGATGTCTATAAACGGTCGCTGCAGGCGGCTAAGAAGGGCAGGACATTGACCTTTCAGTGGAGAGGCGGCTATCTGACAAGAGAAGTTTTGGAGAAACTTTTGGATCTGCTCCGGAAAGCCGGAGAAGAGAAGCAGAAGGCTGCCAGGATCAGCCTCAACTGGTCGCAGGCAGTGATCCGTGTCAGTTATGTGGAGGACAGAAGACTTGCCTGTGTGGATATGGAAGAGGCAAATGAAGGAGAAAAGGAATAGATGAGTGAACTGGAAATACAGGAAAATATGTCAGCAGAGGAAGCGTTCATGGATACAGAAAGTGCATATGAAGAAATTCCGGAGGCCTTCCAGAAGCTTGCCCAGTTACTCGGTCAGGATCAGTTTGAACTTCTGTTTCCGGATAAAGATGCCGAAAACCAGGATGAAATCCGCCTGGTGTATCTGATGAATGATGCAGTGGAAAGCTTTCTGGTTTTTATCGGTGCAAGGATGACCGGACATTATCAGAAGGATTATGAAGGCGAGCTGGACGCAACTTTAAGCCAGGAGGATGGAGAATATGTACTTGTCGTATATCAGGGCGAAACGGTTGTGACCATTTTCTTCCGGGATCTTCAGTTGGAGGTGAACCTTTATAATTACGGAGATGTGGGACATTTTTGGGTGAAAGGGTACGAGTATCTGCGGATTCTGGAATACCGTCTGGCGATTCTGAATGATAAATGTAAATACCTTGGAGAAGAGGCGGCAAGTGGTACAGAACGGAAACTTGCAAAACTGGTACATTTTCCTCCGCTGAACTATACCTGTTATCCGGCAGTTCCGGCAAAATATATTGTCCCGATGGAAGATCCGTGGAATCCGACCGAAGAGGCAATGGATGTAATGGAAGAGCTTGCTGTGGAGAAAGGGGACAGAAGCATGGTAAGGTGGCTTCGTTTTTACTGGAAGCATCACGGAAAAGTGATGAGCAGATGGCTTGCAAGGCTGTTACACAGAAGAAGCCATGCAGATATGATTGACCTGCTGGATAAAAAGCTTGCAAAAGAAGCAAAAAATTATCCACGAAGAGATTTTGGAGAGAAATTTAACCAGAAGTACGAAAAAGTTTTACAGAAAGCAGAGCAAAGAAAAGAAGAACTGGAGATAAACGGGCAGAAAGTGACGCTTGTGCGTGAGGAACCGTTTTCTGCTGCAAGAGATTTGGTGGATTTTAAGGTGTATCTGATGATATGGAAAGAAAAAAGGGGAGATCGGATCGTGGAAATCGAAGAGTTTCTTTGAATTTTTGTAAATAAATAAAATAGAAAAATAATTTAAAATAAAAAGTATTTTTTGATGATGAGGCAAATAGGGATAGATGGTTGAAATCAGTAGGATAAGTGTTAGAATAAAAGATAAAATAGAAAAGTAATTTTAGGAAAATTAGTTTTTTAAAAGACATATTTTTCTTGAATATTGAGGAATAGAAAAGGCAAAATGTGTAAAGTATGTTATTAGAAGGTGGGGAAATGCATGGATGCTAATCATGAAATTATTATACCTAATAAAGGATTACCATTTAAAATGTTTATATTTGAAGGGAAAAACGGAAATTATGTAAGAAATAAGCATTGGCATACATCAATAGAGATTTTTGCTGTTTTTAAAGGTTCAGTAAGATTCTTTTTAAATGATGAAGAATATTATTTGAAAGAAGGTGAATTTGTTATTGTAAATTCAAATGAAGTGCATTCTATTTTTGCACCAGATTTAAATTTGACATTAGTTATTCAAATTCCACTTGTTGTTTTTGAAGAGTATTATATTGAGAAAAATTTCATTACATTTTCACATGATGCCAATTATTGTGATAAAGATATGATGGGTATAATGAAAGAGATGTACAGAGCCTATGTAGCAAAGAAGTGCGGGTATGAATTTCTAACTCAAACAAAGTTTTATCATTTGTTATATTTAATGGTAACAGTGTATAGGATAACAGATGTAAGTGATGAAAGAATAAAAAGTTATAAGCATTTGAACCGTCTGACAGATATAACAAATTATATTAAAGAAAATTATGAGGGAGATATCTCTCTTGAAAGTCTGGCAAAAATATTTGGATATTCTCCGACCTATTTGTCGAAGATGTTTCAAAAGTATGCGAAAGTTAGTTATAGGGAATACTTGCAGAGTATTAGATTGGAGAGAGCTTGCGCTGAACTTGTGAATACTAATCATATGCTTGGTGATATTGCTATTAATAATGGTTTTGCAAATAGTAAAGCATTTGCAAAAGCATTTAAAAAGAAAAATGATATTCTTCCAAGTGAATATAGAAAAAGAATGAAGCAATAGATCAACGGGCCTTACAAAATTTTTTTGTGAGACCCGTTGAATTGTCAAATGCGGAAATGTGCATAAAAAAGATTGTGTAAATCAAAAAAAATATACAATTAGATGGTTTTATAAAAATAAAAGCAATACAAAAAATCAAAAATGCACTAAAAATATATCAAAAAAACCAGAAAATAGTAGAAAATGACAAGAATGTGACATTGTGAGGTTAAGATAGTGGTAGAAACAAGATATGAAGATTGTTATAATTCAAAATAACAAGAAACAAACTCATATGAGTAGGAGGAAAGAAAATGAAAAAGAGATTAGCGAGAATTCTTGCTGTGACATTAGGCGCAGCAACCTTGCTCACAGGTTGTGGGGGCAACAGTGGGCAGAAAACATCTGATAGTTCCAAGAAATCGGATGATCAGAAGATTACAGAAGACGTTACAAAGACGGAAGGTGAAATCGAGGTTTGGACAAATCTGAGTCAGGAAGAGATGAACTTTTATGTTGAAGAGTTCAACAAAATTGTTCCTGGTGTGAAGGTAAAAGTAACAGTTATGCCATCCAAAGAGTACAGAACAAAACTTCAGAATGCATTCCGTACAGGAACAAATGCACCAGACGTGGCAACATTTGAGATTTCGGATCTTGGTGTATATAAAGAAACAGATATGCTTGAGAATTTAAGCCAAGAAAAATATGGTGCAGAAGATATTTCAAAAGATATGATTCCATATGTAGATGAGCTTTCAAGAGATAAGGAAGGTGATATCAGAGGTCTTTCATGGCAGTCAACACCAGGAGGATTCTGGTATAAGAAAGCTCTTGCTAAAGAATATCTTGGAACAGATGATCCGGATGAATTAGCTGCAATGTTATCTGACTGGGATAAAATCGTAGAAGTAGGAAAACAGGTTTACGAAAAATCCGATGGAAAGATCGCATTATTAGATGATGTTGAATCGGTATTACAGCTGTATGCTTCTTACAAAGGTCAGCCATGGGTAGATGATAACAACCATATTATCAGTGACGACTATATGCTTGAAATGTACAAAATGATGGAAACAGTTGTTTCAAACAAAGTAGATGCAGAAGCAGATATGTGGTCAGCAGGATGGACATCAGGAATGTACTCAAAAGATATGTTTATTCTTACATGCTTACCGACATGGGGACTTAATTTCTGTATTAAACCAGGAATTCCGGATGATGAAATGGACAAGGCAGCTAACACATGGGGATACATGCAGGCACCAATTCCTTATCAGAATGGTGGTACATGGTATGGAATGTACTCAAAATCTAAAAATAAAGATGCAGCATGGGCATGGATTAAAACTATGACATCTAATGTAGATTATCTTGTAAATGGACTTGCTAATACATGGGGAGATTTCCCGGGATATATTCCGGCAATCGAAAAATGTATCGAAGAAGGTCATACAGATATTGTAACTGGCGATCAGCAGTATTTCGCAGACTTCTATGAAACAGCGAAAGAAGTTAAAGGTGATCCAATGACAAAATATGACCGTCAGGCTTGGACAAGTGCAGGCGCACAGATGGATCTTATTGCGACAGGACAGATTACACCGGAAGAGGCAGTACAAGGATTCAAAGAAGATATGAAGAATATTTATCCGGAAATCGAAATTGATTAGTCCATAAAATGAGTATGGATGTCAGATAAAGGAAGCTGCTTCAGTGAAGTACTCGGAGGAGTACCTTCCCTGGAGCAGCTTTTTAAATAGAAAAGGAGGGCTACAAAAAGTGGCTGCAGTAAGCGGAAAGCGGAAAAGAAACAAAATAAATAAAGATAATGCAGGATATTTTTTTATTGCACCATATTTTATCGTTTTTTTAACATTTACCTTATATCCAATTTTATATACATTTAAGTTAAGTTTTATGTCCTGGGATGGATTTGGGGAACAGCAGTTTATAGGATTGGCGAATTATCAGAGGTTACTTCAGGATCAAATGTTTATAAAATCTATCGGAAACACAATTTTTATTGCACTTTTAGCAATGATTCCACAGATGGTATTTGGTTTGGTGCTTGCGTTTTTACTGAATCAGAAGAAATTACGTGGAAGTAATTTCTTTAAAACAGTATTCTATTTTCCGAATCTTGTAACAGCTGTTTCACTTGGTGTACTTTTTAGCTTGTTATTCGATTGGAAAGCAGGTAGTGTGAATCAGGTTCTGATGACATTACATATTATTAAGGATCCGATTAACTGGAAGGGAAGTCCTTTACTGTCACAGCTCATTGTTGCATTGGTGTTATTTTGGCAGTATTTTGGATATTATACCATTATTTTTACAGCGGGTATTCGAGGAATTCCATATGAACTTTTTGAAGCTGCTGAAGTGGATGGAGCTTCAAAAGTACAGACATTTTTTAAGATTGTACTACCGCTTATGCGTCCAATCATGACGTTTGCATTTGTTACATCAATTATTGGTGGTCTTCAGATTTTCGATTTACCGTATACTTTTGGTGGTGCAATGGGAGGAACAAAAGCTTCATTATTAACCATGGTAATGTATATGTATAATATCGCATTTACAAATTTAGATTATGGATATGGTGCAGCAATTTCATATGGATTATTTGTAATTATTATTGTATTTTCAATTATTTTCATGAAATATACAACAGGAAAGAAGGAGCAGTATTAAATGAGTATGCAAAGTAAAAAAGAAGGTCATGGTAAACTTTATCGCACCTTAACGTACATATTTTTAATTTTTCTTGCCATTATCAGTATAGTACCATTTTATAATATGATTATTGGATGTACTCATGATAATGCCGCTTTAGCAACCAGTTTTCAGATGATTCCAGGAAAACATTTGCTCGATAATTATCATCGGCTTCAAGATAATGTAAATATTTGGAGAGGTCTTGCAAACAGTGTTGTTATCTCCGTGATATATACGGCAATTTCTACTTATATTGGAGCACTTACCGCCTATGGTTTTGCAAAATACAAATTCAAAGGGAATAAAGTTTTATTCTGGATCGTCCTTGCAACAATGATGCTTCCTGGACAGCTCGGAATTATTGGTTACTTCCAGGAAATGAATAATTTGAGATTGTTAGATAATTACATTGCTATTTTAATGCCGAGTTTTGCCACACCAGTTATGGTATATTGGATTCGCCAGTATATTGATGCATATGTTCCAAATGAATTGCTTGAAAGTGCACGTATTGATGGTTGCAATGAGTTTAAAATATTTAATAAAATTATTTTCCCAGTAATTATTCCGGGAGTAGCTACACAGGCTATTTTTACATTTGTTGGTTGTTGGAACTCTTATGTACAGCCATCTATATTGCTGTTCTCACAAGAAAAGTTTACATTACCGATTCTGGTACAGCAGATGCAGGGAGTATACAAAACAGATTATGGAGTAGTATATCTTGGCGTTACACTTTCAGTAGTGCCGATATTGCTTTTGTTTATGTTCTGCTCAAAGAAAATTTTGGAAAGTTCAATGTCAGGTGCAGTAAAGGGATAGGATATGGAATATAATTTTGATGAAATCATTGACAGACGCCATACAAACAGTGCAAAATTTGATGAAATGGATGCATTATTTGGAAGTGATGTCATGCATCTTGGTGTGGCAGATATGGATTATCGTTCCCCGGAACCTATTTTAAATGCGATGCAGAAAATTGTAAAAAAAGGTGTATTTGGGTATACGATTTTACCGGACAATTATCAAGATTTGGTATGTCAGTGGATGCTACGCAGATATCATGAAAAAATAGATCCAGAATGGGTTGTTTTTTCACCGCGGATCAATATGGCTCTGAATATGGTGGTAGAGACATTTACCAATCCTGGAGATGGAATCGTACTGCATACACCGGCATACACTGCCTTGCAAAATGCAATTGAAAAATATGATCGGAAGATGATTGAAAGCTCATTAGTATTAGAAAATGGAAGATATCGAATGGATTTTAAACAGTTAAGAGAAGCATTGGACGATAATCTGAAAAAAGGAATCCATACAAGTCTTATGTTGCTGTGCAATCCACATAATCCAACCGGGCGTGTATGGAACAAAGGAGAGCTTGATGAAATTGCATCAATCTGTAAGGATTATAATTTAATGTTGGTAGCTGATGAGATTCATGCAGATTTTTTAAAGAAAGGCAAAGAATTTGTTTCTACGTTAAAGATAAGAACAGAATTGAAAGAACGATTGATCGTATGCAATTCGATTACAAAAACCTTTAATGTACCGGGAGTAATTTTATCGAATATGATTATTCCGGATACAAGAATCCGCGAAAAAGTAAAAGAAACAATTGACCGATGGGGGCTTCATAATCCGAATATTTTTGCTGCGGGCATTATGGAAGCAGCTTATACAGAATGCGATGACTGGCTGGAACAGGTAAACATTTATCTGGAAGGAAATTATAATTTTCTTGCTAAGTATTTGCAAAAACATATGCCAGAATTTGAAGTAATTCCTTCAGAAGGGACGTACATGGCATGGATTAAAACGAGTAAATTAGGAATCAGTCCAAAAGCTTTAGAGCAATTCTTCATTGAAAAAGCTAAAGTATCAGTATATATGGGTGATCGGTATGGAAAGCATACCGAGGAATTTATTCGTGTGAATATTGCAACTTCCAGAGAGTATCTGGAGAAAGCTTTGCACAGAGTGAAAGCTCATTATGATGAAATTGTGCAAGGAAGATAATGTTTTGGTATGGAGAAGAAAATGAATATAGAATTTTTGGAGAATTTATTAAATCAGATTTCCGTATCTGGAAGTGAAGAAAACGGGCAGCGTGTTTTAAGGGAATATATGGAACAATACGCAGATGAAATAAGAACCGATGAAATAGGAGATGTGATTTGTGTATTAAATCCGGAAAGCCCTGTCAGAATCATGCTTTCTGCACATGCAGATGAGATTGGCCTTGTAGTAACAAGAATTACAGAAGAAGGAAGAATTCAGGCAATTGAACGCGGTGGAATAATGACACATAATTATCCGGGTCAAAAAGTCCAAATCTGCACAAAGAAAGGCATCGTGTACGGTGTTGTAGAATGTAGCAGAGAATTATTGAAAAAGGAAACGGTAAAAGTAGCAGACTTATTGATAGACATCGGCGCAGTATCAAAGGAAGATGCGCTACAGCATGTCTCTTTAGGAGACACAGTTGTACTGGATTCTGGAATCAGAAAGTTGTTACATAATCGAATAACAGCGAGAGCAATGGATGACAGAATTGGGGTATTTGTTATCATGGAGGCTTTTAAACGTGCAAGAGAAAAAGGCTGTAGCGCAGGTGTTTATGCTGCTGCCACAGTGGGGGAAGAAACAACGAAAAATGGTGCATTTTGGTGTAGTGCGCAGATTGATCCGGCACTTGCAGTAGTTGTTGATGTTACAAATTGTACAGACTATAGTAGATTCCCAAATGCAGCCGTTTCAGGAGATATTGTTCTGGGAAATGGTCCAGCACTTTGCAATAGTCCAATAGCAACTAAACAGCTTAATGAAAAGATGGTGGAATGTGCTCAAAGAGCAGGTATTGGTATTCAGAGAGAAGCGGCAAGTTCAAGAAGTTTTACAGATGCGGATCAAATTCATTTTTCTAATAAAGGTGTTCCAGTGGTTTTTACAGGGATACCACTTCGGAATATGCATAATCCAGGTGAGGTTGCGGATATGAAGGATGTAGAAGGATGTATAGAACTTATCGCAGAGTTTTTATGCAGTTTTAAGTAGAAGGAAAGCCTTTGCTTTGCAGAGTAGATTTGCAGAGAGAAGGCTTTTTGTAGTATATTTGAAGAAAAAGTAAATTTTGCATAAGGAGAATGACAAATGATCAACCGAGAAGATATGCTGGAATTGACGCGGCGGATGACGCCTGCAAGAACATCATTCACAAGAATAGCAGGCTGTTATGTAGATGCAGACGGAGATTTTGACGGAAGCTTTAACATCAACTTCCTCAAACTCTCTCCGTCAGAAAAAACAAAAAATCTCGCAATCGCCAAAACGATTCCATTTGCAGAGACAAACACAAAACTGAAAAAATACGAGATCCAGCCGGAAAATCAGAAAGCCGGAAGTATGTGGCAGCTTTTGATGGCGCTTAGAGACTGTGAACTTAAAAACGATGCCCTGATGGATACTCTTTATGATATCATCATGGAAAACATCCGGATCACCACCCCTTACGCGATCTATGTTTTCCATGATAACTACGATATCCCAGCCAAAGCCACCGACAAAGAACGCCTCGGAGAATCCGAAGAGATGTTCCCTTACCTCATCTGCGCCATCTGTCCCCTTGTCGGCGAATACGAACCCGGATCCCCAACATCCGGCTTCCTCTTCCCCGCCTTTACAGACCGCAGCGGTGACCTGAATCACATCAACATCTATGGAACCACAGAAAAGAAACGCGAGGATTTAAGCAGACTTATAAAAATGTAAGATTTTATTATGAATATTTTAAAGATATATTTTAGAAATTATTCCATTATTTAAAATTTTACTTACGGCAACACTTAAACTTTGGACAAACAACTCCCCTATATTATTATTCCATCAGCAAGCTCCGGAACTCCGTAAAGAAACGTCCCTGCTCTTCTTTGGTCATCTTAACCAGCATCTCCAGGCTTTCCATACTGATCCGCCCGGCTGAGAACAGCAGTTCCGTATAATCCCATTTCGTATATCCATACTCTTTTTCCCAGTCGCAGATTTTCTTCATTCCATAATAATAGCAGGTGAAATATCCCGGTGCATTCTGGTGTGCCTGTACCTGGGCGCGGGCAGTTACGCGGTCAAAGCCAAGCTCTTCTTCGTAGATTTTTACAGCATCTTCCAGTGTCGCTCCAAAATAATACAGCTGCAGATCAACCAGGATACGGACAGAGGCATGATGACGGCGGAATGCAACGAACAGAGGGAAGAGCGGGTCTTCCGCAAAGATAAAGGTAAATGCGCGTTCAGTCCGAATACAGGTTCCCTCTTCCAGAGGTACACTTTTTGCTCCTATTTTTACAGTTTCCGGTGTTGGATCGATCGCTGCACGGATAAACTGGACATGGTGTCCCGGATAAGTTTCGTGCATGGTATTCATCTTGATCCAGCCATCGGTAATGTTCTGATAATTATACTGATTCAGGAACATCTGGCCGCGGAGCGGTTTGACACGGAAATCGCCACCCTCATAACCGCCCCAAGGGTAAGAATCCTTATAGCAAGGCGGAAGAGGAACGCACAGACAGGTTTCATCTTCCGGAAGACGTACATATTCATGAGCGACAGCACGGGTACGTTTCAGATAATTTCTGGCACGTGTATACATTTCCTTGGCACTGTCACAAGGACCAGCATAGCGGAAAAGCACATCACTGACTTCTTTCATTGTCTTCGGAGTTCCTTCCGGAAGCTCTAATTTGGAGGCGATTTCGAATACTTCAGCACGGGTCTTTTCAATTTCTTCTTTATGCCATGCAAGCAGTTCGTCGAGAGATACACCAAGACGGTTTTTCAGAAGGCTGCGGTAAGCTTCCGGATCCATCTTGATGGTCTTTGAGAGATCATCCTTTAACAATTCTTCAGAGTCAGACTGGCAGTCTGAACCGAGTAAATCTGCCATTTCCTGAAGCTGATCGATAAAAATCCGGAAGGACTGTGATAAAGATGCAATCTGTTCTTCTGTGAAATCCGGGAAATATTCATTTAACAGTTTCAGGTCGCGCTGCATATCCAGCCTTGCGCGGGCAAAGGCAGAAGAAAGGGAAGCTTCATTTTCTCCGTATTGTGTGTGGATCAGATTAAGGATCAAATCCTGATTTTCATGAAATGCCTGTAATTTTCTGGTCAGGACATCGAGACGTACTTCATTAGAACGCCGGTCACAGCGAGCGATTTCCTGAAGATAATAGACAAAATCCAGGAGAGGTGCTTCCGGATTGTGTTCTTTTTCTTCGATAGTAAATTTAAGAGAATCCAGGAAGTCATTCAGATGATGCTTCACCAGACGATAGACATTGTCCGGTGCATCCAGGTTTTCAACCTGTGTTTTTAAATCATTCCATTTCTCGCGGACCGACCTGATCTTTTCGGGAGTCGGGAGAAAAAGGATATTTTCAAAAGAACGGTGACTTTCGAGTTGGTCATGTAAAATGGCAAGTTCTCTGTCAAGTTCGCGGTAAGTATTGGTTAAGTCAGTATTTTTCATAAGTAAATAGCGCTCTCCTTTTTTAGAAATTTGTTCTGATTGTATCTTACCGCAGAAAATGTCAAATGAAAAGCAGGACAGATAAAAAGATTCGCGTGTCGACTTATGCCCCTTTCTGTGATATGATAATCAAGAGATTATTATGAGCAGAAAGGGGCATTTTTTCGATGGCAGCAACATCTGAAAATAAGCCAAAACAATATATATCTGTCGGGATCCTGGCGCATGTGGATGCCGGAAAGACGACGCTTTCGGAAGGAATCCTTTATCTTACCGGTCAGATCAGGAAGCTTGGAAGAGTTGACCATGGAGATGCGTTTCTGGACACGTATACGCTGGAAAGAAGCCGGGGGATTACCATTTTTTCCAAGCAGGCGAATTTTGTGCTTGGAGACAAGCAGGTGACTCTTCTTGATACACCGGGGCATGTGGATTTTTCAGCAGAAATGGAGCGTACCCTGCAGGTTCTTGATTATGCAATTCTGGTTGTCAGCGGAGCGGACGGTGTGCAGGGACATACACGAACCCTGTGGAATCTTCTTGCAAGGTATCAGGTTCCGACCTTTATTTTCATAAATAAGATGGATCAGGACGGTACGAACAGACAGGACAGACTTGCTGAATTAAAGCGGAAGCTCAGCGGAGAGTGTGTGGACTTTACAGAAGCGGGTGAAGAATTTCTGGAAGAGCTGTCTATGTGCGATGAGACGGTAATGGAAAGCTATCTGGAAAATGGAAAGATCACGACAGGTCAGATTCAGACGCTGATCCGGGAACGAAAGGTATTTCCATGCTATTTCGGTTCTGCACTGAAGCTGGAAGGTGTGCAGGAATTACTGGACGGACTGGAAAAATACATGGACGGACCGGTAAGCGGGACGCATGCTGAAGAAGCATTTGGAGCGAAGGTATATAAGATATCCAGAGATTCACAGGGCAGCCGCCTGACACATATGAAGATCACAAACGGAGTACTGAAGGTCAAAGAGATCCTGGAATATATGGCAGAGGAAGAACTTTTGCAGGAGAAAGTCAACCAGATCCGGATTTATTCCGGGGACAAGTACGAGATGGTGCAGGAAGCAGAAAAAGGCTGTATCTGTGCTGTGACAGGACTTACCCGGACTTATCCGAGACAGGGGCTTGGGATGCAGCAAAGTTCTTCGGCACCGATACTGGAGCCGGTTCTGAATTACCGGGTGGAGCTGCCGGAAGGCTGTGATGTCCACCGGATGCTGCAGAATTTCAGACAACTGGAGGAAGAAGATCCGATGCTCCGTGTAGTCTGGAATGAAGAGGCAGGAGAGATTCAGGTCCAGCTGATGGGCGAAGTGCAGACGGAGATTCTGCAAAGTCTTGTAAAAGAACGGTTTGACGTGGATATTTCTTTTGGAAGTGGGAATATTGTTTACAAAGAAACGATTAAAAATACAGTTGAAGGAGTAGGGCATTTTGAGCCGCTGCGTCATTATGCAGAAGTGCATCTGATACTGGAACCGGGAGAGCCGGGAAGTGGAATCTCGATCGATACGATCTGCAGTGAGGATGTGCTGGACAAGAACTGGCAGCGATTGATCCTGACGCATGTGCTGGAAAGAGAGCACCGGGGCGTTCTGACGGGATCGGTGCTTACTGATGTGAAGATCACACTTGCCAGTGGACGTGCACATCTGAAGCATACAGAGGGCGGAGATTTCCGCCAGGCTGTGTACCGTGCGATCCGCCAGGGACTGATGCAGGCAGAGAATGTACTGCTTGAACCGTATTATGCATTTCGTCTGGAAATTCCGTCAGAGATGACAGGCCGTGCACTTACGGATATTCAGCGGATGAATGGAGAATTTGACGGACCGGAGACGGAAGATGATATGGCTGTGGTCACCGGAAGTGCACCGGTGTCTGAAATGCAGGATTATCAGAGAGAAGTAACCACATACAGCAGAGGAAGAGGGAAACTGTTCTGTACGCTGAAGGGATATTTTCCATGCCATAACCAGGACGAGGTTGTAGAGGCGATTGGTTACGATCCGGAGCGGGATGTGGAGAATCCGACGGGCTCTGTATTCTGTGCTCATGGAGCAGGATATAATGTACCGTGGCAGGAAGTGCCGGAACATATGCATATTGAGGCACAGCTTCCGAAGATCCTGGAAGAGCGGAAAAGGCTGGCAGGAGAGACAGAAAAAAGTCTGGATGAGACTGTACCGGTAAATTTACGCAAGGAGAAAAGCGGATCAGCAGAAGCAGCAGCCAGAGGCGGCAGGCATTATGCGCGTAATGCCAGAGAAGACAGGGAACTGGAAGAGATTTTTATCCGGACTTACGGACGGGTAGAGAGAAAAGCCGATCGTCTTCCAAAGACTGTGACTGCAGGGAAAACGCCAAAAGCAAAGAAAGATGAAGAAGGCGTACAGGAATATTTGCTGGTAGATGGTTATAATGTTATTTTCGCATGGGATGATCTGAAAGAACTGGCAAAAGAGAATATTGAAGCAGCAAGAAATAAACTGATGGATGTGCTTTGCAATTATCAGGGGTTCAAGAACTATCCTCTGATCCTGGTATTTGATGCCTACAAGGTTGAAAGCGAAGCAATGGAAATCTTCAAATACCACAACATTCATGTTGTGTATACAAAAGAAGCTGAGACGGCGGATATGTATATTGAAAAGGTAGTGCATGAAGTCGGAAGAAAGTATCATGTGACGGTAGTTACATCAGATGGTGTGGAACAGGTGATCACACAGGGACAGGGAGGTACGATCATATCTTCCCGGGAGTTCCTGGAAGAGGTGAAGATCGTGAACCGGCAGATTCAGGAAGAATGGGAGCTTCACAAAGAGAGTGCGAAAAATTATCTGTTCGATCATATGGACAGAGAGCTTGCCGGTCATATGGAAGAGGTCCGCATGGGCCGGAAAGAATTGGGTGAGAAAGCAAATGATCAATAAAGAGGAATTTCTGAAAACCTGTAATCTGACAGAGGATGACCTTACGGCTGCCCGGATTTCCTGGGAGGAGCTGACAGAGATCTATGAAGATTATATGTCAAAAACGAAATTGTTCCGTCATCTGGGAAAAGAATTTGTAGATGAATATATTTATGATATTGAGCGGGCAGGAATCCATTCCTACCGTTACAGAACCAAGAATCCAATGCACCTTCTGGAAAAGATCATCCGGAAGCGGAAAGAAAATTATGCAAAATTTGAACATATCAACAAATCGAATTACCACAAATACATCACAGATTTGATTGGTATCAGGGTTTTCTTTCTTTACCGGGAGGACTGGATCCATTTTCATAAGTTCATCACTTCGATGTTTGAAAATGATCCGAACAATTATATAGAGGACAGGCTGCGGGATTTTGATGAGGATCCGGAACACTGCTATATCGCAGAACGTCCAAAAGTATACAAGCGTTCCGGGGATACGAGGATTTATGACAGTACGCAGATTGAAGTGCGGACAGGCGGGTATTACCGTTCACTGCATTATATCATCAAGTATCACGGATACTATCTGGAAATCCAGGGCAGAACGCTTTTTGAAGAAGGATGGAGCGAGATTGATCATGATATTGTGTATCCGTATTACAAGGATGATGAGATGCTGACGGAGTTTTCCGGACTGCTGAACAGGCTTTCGGGAATGGCAGATGAGATGAGTTCGTATTTCAGAAAGATGAAAGAACTCAGAGAAGAAGAACCGGATAAAAAATAAAGGATCTCTTATAAAAATTAAAAATAAAAAGCAAAAGACGTTTAAAACAAAAGGAAATAAAGTATTGTAAAATTTGTTTGACAAATAAAAATTGTCTAATTATAATTACACCCTATTAAACGCGACGGGGCATAACAAAAAGTTATGTTCCGTTTGTTTTATATACTGGGAAATTACATTTCAAAGTATATAAGAACAGAAAGGTCAAATGCCAAGAGGCATAGCTGCAGAAAATTGCGGTTATGCTTTTTTTGTTAGGTCAAGGATGAAAAATTGAATCATTTAGTATAAAACAGGCAATAGTTGACAACCCCGCAAAAATCAGTGTAATAACAGCAAGTCCCAAAAAGAAAAATCCAAGAGAAATCTGATCAAATACCTTTCCCATAATTCCATAGCACAAAGCAGTGGTGCAAGTGCGTAGCATAGAAACAACGGACAAGATAGTGGCACGATATTTGGAGTCTATATAATCCTGGATAATACTGTCAGAAACAGCAAAAAGTATTTCCGGTATAAAACAGGCAATAATTGTAAAAATCAGGAAAACAGAAGGATTTTTCATGCGCATCAATAGCAGAAACAGAAATCCCTGTATGAATAAACCATATATAAATATCTGTTTCCGGTTTAATATTTTCAAAATAAATCCAACTAACAGGTAGGCTGCTGAATTGATAAAATACGATGCGGAAAAGAAAAGTCCAATTGTTGCAACAGTAATGTGAATTCGATCTAAAAACAATTGATTCATATTATAATATCCGCAAAATATACCATCTGTTATGCTGGAAATGAGGATGAAAAAGCATAAGATTGTTCCAGGTCTGTATTTTTTGAAATCGGTTTTGAGATGAACTGTTTTGGAATTATGTTCCGGTTCATCAATATTTTTTAAAAATACAATTGCAAAGAGCATGGTAATTATCTGAATACCATAAACAAGATTCCATGAATATGCAGCCAGTTCTCCACCGATAAAGATTGAAATACCAATTGTCAGTGATTCAAGTGAAAGAACTTTTGAATTTATTTTCAAATAGTCATTTTCAGTATGCTCTCTTTTTAAAATATCATATAATAATGCACTGTTACTACCGGTGACAAATGTGTAGGCAAATCCCTCCAATCCTGCCAGAATCATAAAAGCAACCGGTTTTTTGGAGATTATCATTGTAAATGAATGAAGTGCGAGTAAAAAGCATCCGAGCATCAGGGAGTTCCGTTTTCCGAATTTATCACCAAAATAGCCGGTAGGTATTTCAAAAATGGTGATGGAAATATTTAACACAATGGAATAAAGTGCCACTTCGGAAACGCTTAAACCTTTGTGGGTTAAAAACAGCAGAAAAATTCCGCGGGTCAGGGCGATGGAAGTTAGTACCGTATATAGTGTGTAAAAAAGTAAGTTTTTGCTTTTATAAAATGGTTTCATGAGTGTACCTTTTTGTGATAATATTTGTGAATGAAATACAGTTATTCTTTAGTATATCATGCATGAATTTATAAAGAAAGAAATATATAGGGAAGTGGGAAGCGAGCGTTGCTTACTTCCCACTTCCCGGTTATAATTGGAATAACAGAAATTAAGTCAGAAAGGATGGATTCAATGGAATATATAACATCTCTATAGGCAGCAGATAAATGGAATCTTTCAAAACGTCAGGTAAATGCGCTGTGCAAAAGCGGACAAATATATGGTGCAGTAAAAAAAGGACAGCGTTGGATGATACCGGAAGATGCAACTTTTGAAAAATATCTCAATCATTACGATGTGATTTATCTGGATATTACCTTGTAGGAATTAATTACAAAAAAGCAATGAAAGAACATACCTGTAAAATAGAAGAGATTATTCTTTAATCAGGCATTTATGGAGGAAGAAAACCATGCGATTTCTTCATTTATCAGACCTGCACCTCGGCAAGCGTGTGAATGAATTTTCCATGCTGGAGGATCAGGCATATATTTTAAAAGAGATACTGAACATTATCGATGAGCAGAAGGTGGAAGCGGTTCTGATCGCGGGCGACATTTACGACAAGGTGATTCCGTCCGCGGAAGCAGTGCGACTTTTGGATGATTTCCTGACAAGGCTTGCCGCGAGGGAGTTGCCGGTATTTCTGATCAGTGGAAACCATGATTCTGCAGAAAGAATTGCTTTCGGTTCAAGACTGATGAGCAGCAGACAGATCTATCTTTCACCGGTATTTGAGGCGGATGTAGAACCGGTAACGATAAGTGACCGGTACGGTGAGATTAGTATTTACATGCTTCCATTTGTGAAGCCGTCTTTGGTAAAAAGAGTGTATCCGGAGGAAGAGATCATCACCTATCAGGATGCTGTAAATGCGGCAGTGCAGCATATGCAGATTGACACAGACAAACGAAATATCCTGCTTGCGCATCAGTTCGTGACCGGTGCGGCAAGATGTGATTCAGAAGAACTGTCTGTAGGCGGTGTGGATGATGTGGACGCATCTGTCTTTGACGGATTTGATTATGTGGCGCTTGGGCATCTCCATGGCCCGCAGAAGATCGGGAAAGAGACAGTGCGGTATTCGGGAACGCCGCTCAAATATTCTTTTTCTGAAACCAATCATAAAAAAGCAGCAGTCATCGTTGATGTAGAAGAAAAAGGCAAAATAAATATTCAGCAGATTCCATTTTTGCCGAAACATGATATGCGGGAAGTCAGAGGCACGTATATGGAAGTGACTGCGCTGGATTTTTACAAGGATATGAACACGGACGATTATCTTCACATTACGCTGACTGATGAAGAGGATATCCCGGATGCGATCGGGAAGCTACGATGCATTTATCCGAATATTATGAAGCTGTCTTATGACAATCTGCGGACGAGAGCGGCAGGGACAGTGAGAGGAACGGCAGAAGTAGAGGAGAAATCCCCGATGGAGCTTTTAAGAGAGTTCTATGAGCTTCAGAACAACCAGCCCATGACGGATGAACAGGAAGAGATTGCCAGAGGAATGATGGAAGAAATATGGGAGGATGAGAGATGAGACCGATAAAACTTACGATTTCTGCATTCGGACCGTATGCAAAAGAGACAGAGATCATTCTGGATGAACTTGGTGAGCGGGGGCTTTATCTGATAACCGGCGATACCGGTGCCGGAAAGACCACAATTTTTGATGCAATCGCATTTGCACTTTACGGGGAAGCGAGTGGAAATGAAAGAGAGCCGGGGATGCTTCGGAGTAAATATGCGGATCCGAAGACGCCGACCTTTGTGGAATTGGAGTTCTTCTATCAGGGGCAGAACTACCATATCCGGAGAAATCCGGAGTACATGCGTCCAAAGGACAGGGGCGAGGGCATGACGCTGCAAAGAGCGGATGCGATACTGGAATTTCCGGATGACAGGCTTCCGGTCACAAAGGCAAAAGAGGTCACGAAAGCAGTGACAGAACTGATCGGGCTTGACCGCGGACAATTTACTCAGATTGCAATGCTGGCGCAGGGAGATTTTATGAAGCTTCTGTTTTCAAAAACTGAGGAGCGGAGCAAAATTTTCCGGGAAATTTTTCATACCAGACCGTATCTTGCGTTTCAGGAGAAAATGAAAAATGCAAGCGGCAGATTGCAGGAACAGTACGAGGATGTCAGCAAAAGCATTTTGCAGTACATGAAGGATATCAGCTGTGATGAGGATGACGTGCTTGCTGCGGATGTGAAAAAGATTCGTGAGAGCAAAGCGGTGGTTCATGCGGACAAGGTTCTGGAACTTTTGGAAACTCTGACAAATCAGGATGCAGATTCGGTGAAAGAAAAGAAGAAGAATTTAACGAAGATCGAGAAAGGTCTGGAAGAGCTGAACCAGAGAATCGGAAAGGCAGAGGCAGTGATCCGTGCCAAAAAGGAACTGGAAAAAGCGGAGCAGACGATAGCAGAGAAGACACCAACGCTGGAAGAACTGGAAATGGCACTGAAGAAAGAACAGGAAAAAGTGCCGGAAAGAGAACAGTTAACAGAAGAGATCGGAAAGAGGCAGGAAAAGCTTGCAGAGTATGACGAATTGAAAAAACTTCAGAAGCAGATTAAAGAGTTTGAAAAACAGATTGAGATATTAAAGGGCCGGGAAAGCCAGTATCAGGAAAAGAAAGCGCAGATGCAGGCGCAGCTGGAACAGAAAAGGAATTTACTGGAACAGCTGAAGGATGCGGAAATTAAAGTTCTGAAAGTTACAGCAGAACAAAAAGAGGTTTCAGTAAGAAAAGAAACGGCAGAAGACATTCTTATTCAATATAAAAGATACCAAAGACAGAAGAAAAGTGTGGAAGAGGCGCAGAAAGCATACCTTGTCATGCAGGAGGAATGTACAGAGCGAAAGACACAGCTTGCCTGGATGGAGAGGGCATTTCTGGATGAGCAGGCGGGGATTCTTGCAAAGGTTCTGAAAATGGGAGAGCCGTGTCCGGTGTGCGGATCGGTCCACCATCCATGTCCGGCACAGATGACAGAGGGTGCACCGGAGAAAGAAGAGCTTGAAAGATACCGGAAAGAGACTGCAGATGTGGAGAAAAAGACGAATGATGCAAGCTTTAAGGCAAATGAAAAGCTGATCCAGTTAAAAGCGCTGGGAGAAGAAATTCAAAAGAGTGTGAAAAGTTTTGACAGCAGCATACAGGAAGAAGAGATTGAAAAATCGCTGGCGTTGATCGGTCAACAGATGGATGTCCTCGAAAAGTCAGAAAAGGAATTACAGAAAAAGCTGGAAGTAGCTAAAGAAGCAGTGGCAGAAAAGCAGAAACTGGAAGCTGAGATCCCGGAACTGGAGCAGATGCAGAAAAAGCTTCAGGAGGAAGAACAGGAGCGAAAGGATCAGCTCCTTGTGTCTGAGAGAGATAAAGCAAATGCAGAAGAGCAGGCTGTGAAGGTGCGTGGCAAACTGGAATTTCCGGAGAAAGCAGAAGCAGAACAGAAGATCAAAGAGCTGGATAAGCAGAAAAAAGAGATCGATAAGAATCTGAATGCTGCCCAGAAGGCATTCCAGGACTGCAGTCAGTCGGTAGAAGCGGCAAAGACGAAGAAGAAAACGCTGGAGAAGCAGATTGCAGGTAATAAAGAAACCGATATGGAAGAGCTTGTGCAGGCACGACAGGAAGTATTAGGTGCGAAAAAAGAGCTTCAAAAACAGATGGAAGAGATCAGGATCCGTTATGAGAACAATCTGAAAATCAGGAATGCGATTGACAAGCAGAGTGCGAAACTTCTTGAGCTTGAGCGGAACTGGACACAGGTGCGTGAAATTTCCGATACGGTAAATGGAAAGATCAAAGGCGGATCCAAAGAAAAGATCAAGTTTGAGACCTACATCCAGACCAATTATTTTGACCGGATCATTGCCCGTGCAAATACGCGGTTTATGGTGATGAGTGGAGGACAATATGAGCTGAAACGCCAGACTGATACGGATGACCGGAAGAGTCAGAGTGGTCTGGAACTGAACGTAATCGATCACTACAATGGTTCTGAGCGAAGCGTGAAGACGCTTTCCGGCGGGGAATCCTTTAAAGCTTCTCTTTCGCTGGCACTCGGACTTTCTGATGAGATCCAGGCATCGGCAGGCGGAATCCAGCTGGATACCATGTTTGTCGATGAAGGATTTGGTTCACTGGATGAAGAGTCACTGGAACAGGCGATGAAAGCACTGAATGGTCTTACGGAAGGCAACCGTCTGGTGGGAATCATTTCCCATGTACAGGAATTAAAAGCAAGGATTGAGAAACAGATTGTGGTTACAAAAGAAAAATCAGGTGGCAGCAGAGTGGAACTTAAGATTGACTGATCTGTGCCGGAGAAAAACTTCATGCTGAGATGAAGCGGAGCACCAATGGAGGTGGGGAGAATTTGCCGAAGCTGGATGGGGAGGAAGATTTTTATGAACTGTTTTTTGCGGGACTGGAGCAGAAGGAAAATAAAAATCTAAATGAATAAAAATACTATGAAGAAATGGTTTTGACTTTCAGATATGCAGCAAGTGTGTTAAGATAGGTACAGAGTATTCATAAAATGTGCAAAAATATACAATTTGAAAAGAGCGAATATAAAAGGAAAAAGGAGTAAAAATCATGCCAGTTTTTGATTTTAAACACACATCAGATGAAAAAAAGGTCCAGGAATGTACTTATACAACATTCCGCTCGAATGAGACAGAAGCGACAGCGGAGAAACCGATGCTGGTTCTGGATAACAGCAACCGTAAATGGAAGCATCATTCCTGTGGTATTTTCACCAACCCGATCAAGAAGACATCCTTTGAATTTGACGAGGAAGATGGAACTGTAAGTGCGGACATTCTCCAGATCGATGCGAGATTTGTAAGCCTGATCAAATGGCTGGGCGAGAACCACATCAATGTCCGTCTTTCCGGTGAAAACCGTGCAGACGGCTATGCAGTATATAAGATCCGTGAAATCGCATTCGGTGGGGCAACCAAGCTTTCAGCTGAAGATGGTTTCTTGCAGTTCATGATCGAGCGTCTTTTCGCAAGCAGTGCACCGACAGAAGAAGCAGTGGATGAGGAAATGGAAGAGGACGGCGACAGCATGAAGCTGACAAGCCTGCAGAGTATCACCGATTTTATGAACTGTGCAGGAAGAACCCTTCCGGACAATATCCGTCTGTGGGCAAGAAGAAACCTTGCTGTTGCAAGATCACATGAAGTGTCACCGGAAGAAAGAAGACATGCGCAGAGAGCTCTTTCAATCATGATGAATATTCAGTGGAAGAGCAATTATTTTGAATCCATTGATCCAGATGAGGCAAGAAGAATCCTGGATGAAGAACTTTACGGAATGGAACGTGTCAAACAGAGAATCATAGAGACGATCATCCAGATCAACAGAACGCACACTCTTCCAGCGTATGGAATCCTTCTGATCGGACCAGCCGGAACCGGTAAATCGCAGATCGCTTATGCAATTGCACGTATCCTGAAGCTTCCGTGGACAACTCTGGATATGAGTTCCATTAACGATCCGGAACAGCTTACAGGAAGTTCCCGTGTATACGCCAATGCGAAACCGGGAATTATTATGGAAGCATTTGCGGCAGCAGGAGAATCCAACCTGGTATTTATCATCAATGAGCTGGACAAAGCAGCATCCGGAAAAGGAAATGGGAATCCGGCGGATGTACTTTTGACACTCCTTGATAACCTTGGATTTACGGATAACTATATTGAGTGTAACGTTCCGACAGTTGGCGTATATCCGATTGCAACTGCCAATGAAAAAGATCAGATCAGTGCACCGATCATGTCCCGTTTTGCAGTTATCGATATCCCGGATTATACACCGGAAGAGAAGAAGATCATCTTCTCCAGATTTGCACTTCCGAAGATCCTGAAGAGAATGAGCCTTCGTCGGGACGAGTGTACGGTGACAGATGAAGGTCTTGATGTGATAATTGAACTTTATTCCAATACATCAGGAATCCGTGATCTGGAGCAGGCAGCCGAACATATTGCGGCAAATGCACTGTACCAGATCGAGGTAAATCATGTAAAAGAAGTTGTGTTTGACGGAGAAGCAGTGAGAGCATTGCTTTCATAAGAAAATTAAAATATGAAAATGTAAATGATGATACCAAGGTCAAAAGATTCTATTTCTGTTAATATTTATAGATGCAGTAAAATTGCAGAAGGAGCCGGAAAAGAAAAATAGGGTACGGGTGACTTTGCACTATAGAGATGAGATCCAGTCAATTGTGGAAGCCATTGCTGACACAATTGACGGTTTCGGGAGCTCATCGGAATGCCCAGTGCAACGGAACCCGTACCCTATGTTTCTTTTCAGGTGGTGCCTGTCATTTTACTACCCCTGTCTATAATAACTCAGGAAATCAGAAATTTTCCCCACTGCTTCTTTCAGAACTTCAATTCGTGGCAGATATACTACCCGGAAATGATCCGGCTGTTTCCAGTTAAATCCACTTCCCTGTACGATCAGGATTTTCTTATCCTGCAACAGATCCAGTGCAAACTTTTCATCATTTATAATGTTGAACTTCTTCACATCGATCTTCGGGAACATATAAAATGCAGCCTGCGGTTTAATGGCAGTGATTCCCGGAATGTCAGTTAGTGCTTTGTAAATATATTCGCGCTGTTCGTAAATACGTCCGCCCGGAACGAGGTAGTCGTTGACGCTCTGATTGCCCCAGAGAGCGGTCTGAACGACAGACTGTGCCGGAACATTGGAGCAGAGACGCATATTGGAAAGCATCTTGATTCCTTCGATATAATCTTTTGCGATTGCTTTATTTCCGCTGAGAACCATCCAGCCAATACGGAATCCGGCGATCATATGGGATTTTGAAAGGCCGCTGAAGGTGACGCAGAACAGATCCGGTGCCAGTGAAGCAATGGAAATATGTTCTTTTCCGTCCATAACAAGGCGGTCATAAATTTCATCTGAGAAAATGATCAGGTGATGTTCCCTTGCGAGATCAACAATCTTCTGCAGAACCTCTTTCGGATAAAGTGCTCCGGTCGGGTTGTTCGGATTGATGATTACAAGAGCTTTGGTACGGTCTGTGATCTTACGGCGCATATCTTCGATGTCCGGATACCAGTCAGACTGTTCATCGCAGATATAATGAACGGCTTTGCCGCCGGCAAGTGTGGCACAGGCAGTCCACAGAGGATAGTCTGGTGACGGAATCAGGATTTCATCTCCGTTGTCAAGAAGAGCTGACATACACAGGTTGATCAGTTCGCTGACACCATTTCCGGTATAAATATCATTGATTGTGACATTCGGCAGCTTTTTGATCTGGGAGTACTGCATGATTGCCTTCCGTGCAGAGAAAAGTCCCTGAGAAGGAGAGTATCCTTCACAGTCGGAAAGCTGCTGACTCATATCATAGATGACTTCGTCCGGTGTGCGGAAACCAAATGGAGCCGGATTACCGATATTGAGCTTCAGTACGTGGGTACCGCGTTCTTCCATACGGGCAGCTTCTTCAACAACCGGTCCACGGACATCGTATAATACATTATCGAGTTTTGATGATTTTTTGAATATATGCATGGCAGAACTTCCTGCATTATTGTTATCATTTTTGTCGGTTATTGCCTTTTTCATCGGTGTAGTTCCCCTTTTTGAAGAGTTTGAAGTTCCGACAGAACCAGAAGTCTTAGTGGTAGACGGAGCTTTTGGGGCAACGGAGTTGTTTTCCCGAGCAGTAAAGTTTTCCTGACTGTCACCGAGCAGCCAATCGGCATCTACGTGAAGTGTATCTGCCAGAAAATGGAGGATATCATTTCTCGGAACAGTTTTTCCGCTCACGTACTGGCTTACATGGCTTTTACCTAATTTTACATTATTTTCTGCGGCGATATGAACCAGATCAATCTGTTTCAGGTTCTGTGCATACATCGCCTCTTTAAGTCTATCTGAGAAAGTTGTCATTTGAAAATCTCCTTTCAAACTAAAAAGTTCAATTTAAAAATAAAACAGTGAAGTTCAAAACTTAAATTGATTATAGCACTTCGAATGATTTGGTTCAATAACAAATATTATTTTTGGTTCAAAAAGTTTGATTCTAGCAACGGCACCATGAAAAAAGGCGGTATCCCGCCAAAATTCAGATGCTCTGGTAACTTAGTTGCCGAGTAGTTCACAAATAATGATAAGTATTACGTTCCAGGACGATAAAAGTTCCGGTAACGCATAAAGTTAAAAGTTCAGCAATTGCAACCGAGCACCAGACTCCGTTGATCCCGAGAAGCAGTGGAAGTAGCAGAACTACTGCCATCTGGAAGACCAGTGTTCTGAGAAACGAGATCAGCGCAGAGAGCAGACCGTTGTTCAATGCGGTAAAAAATGCAGAGCCATAAATATTGAACCCGTTGATCAGGAATGCAAAGCTGTACAGACGGAAGCCACTGCGTGTCAGTTCAAAAAGTCCCTGGTCATAACCCACAAACAATGTGGCGAGTGGTGTTGCGATGAGCTGCGCGATGATAAATAAGGAAACAGCCCAGGTTCCAATCAGCCGGATACTCTTGTGGAAAAGATTCTTTAGTTCATCCTGATTGTTGGCACCGTAGTGATAGCTGACGATCGGGGCACTTCCAATCGCATAACCAAAGAAGATCGAAACAAAGATAAAATTGACATACATGATCGTTCCGTAAGCTGCAACGCCGTCTTCACCGGCAAATTTCATGAGCTGCATATTATAAAGAGCATTTACAACAGAGCTGGAAAGATTGGTCATAAGCTCGGACGAGCCATTGGTACAGGTCTTTAATAAGATTCTGCCATGAAAATGTGTTTTTCTGAGCTTTAATAAGCTGGAGTTTTTCCGTCCGAAGTAGAATAACGGGAAAAGCCCTCCGATAAACTCTCCGCATACAGTTGCAAAGCCTGCACCTGGAAGTCCGAAATGCAGCACAGCAACAAATAAAAAGTCGAGTACCATATTTGTCACGCCGGCGATCACGATTACGCGAAGTCCCAGATGTGGCTTTTCGGCAGTTACAAAAAAACTCTGAAATACATTCTGGAGCATAAAAGCAGGCAATGAAATACAAAGAATACGTCCATATAAAATACAGTTGTCAAGAAGTGCACCATTTGCACCGAATAAAATGGCAACAGGTTTTACAAGGAACATACTCAGGATTGCGATAATGATTCCCCCGATAGCAGTGATATAGACGAGCATGGAAAAATACTCATTGGCTTTTTCTGTCTTTCCTTCACCAAGCGTCTTTGCAACGATGGCACTACCACCGGTTCCGATCATGAAGCCGAGAGCGCTGATGCCCATCAGGAAGGGCATGATCAGATTCACCGCTGCAAAAGCGCTTTTTCCAACAAAGTTGGAGACAAAGAGTCCGTCAACCACACTGTAAATGGATGTGAAAATCATCATTATAATAGATGGAAAAACAAATTGCAGAAGTTTTTTATAAGTAAAGTGTTCGGATAATTGAATTTTCATAGTTTATAGATCCTCCTCAAGGTTAGAAAGTCTAGAACGTAAGGTCTGATTATATTTGGCATTCAGGCGCAGAAGCTGTTCACATTCTTCGGGACTGAAAGAAGCTAAAGTATCATTTTCAATCTGGATGAGAGGAAGCAGCTTTTCCTGAATAAGCTTCTTGCCGGAAGCTGTAAGATGGATATGCATACTTCGTCCTTTTCCGGGTGAGAGGGTAAGATAACCGTCGGTCTGCAGTTTTCGTATAGATGAATTAACCGTCTGCTTTGGCATGCAGGAAGCTTTGCAGATATCACGCTGCAGGCAGTTATCGCCCATTTCAAAAATTGTATAGAAAATCTCAAAAGCGCTGTCTGACAGATGCAGTCTGCGGGCAGCTTCGTGGTAAATTTCATTTGCTTCTTTATATATGTGATTGTATTCTTTTAAATATTTGCTGATAAGTACAGTAGAATCCGTGCTCATGGTTCACCTCATTTAAATAATTATGTAGATTTCGAAATCAGATGATAGTAAGTCTGAAATCGTACTCGATATATTGTAGTCTGAATTCGGACTTATGTCAAGCGGATAATAAAAAGAAATAAGCTGTGCATAATGCATAAAATCTATAAATTTTTAAGGAAGGATTAAGACTGTGTATGTATAATATCAAAAAAGAAAAAAAGGTATGTAATCATGTGATTTGTATACATTTACAATACAAGTATAGAGAAAATGAAAGTTGTATTGTCAGTTCATGAAAATTTTACACATAACGCACAAAAATCTAGTTTTCACTGAAAAAAAACGATTACTATAAGGACATAATGCACAAAACGAATAAAAACATTACATTTTTGATGGATAAAATACACGTTTAAAATACAACTTTGAACAAAAACTTTCTTGTATTTTCTTGAAAAGCACAGACTCAAATAATATAATCAAATCATCAAGAAAACGGAGATGGAGGAGAAGATATGAAAAAAGTTTTCAAAAAAGTAACAGCAGCTACAATGGCAGCTACAATGGTAGTCGGACTTGCAGCATGTGGTGGTAGTGGAAGTGGATCTTCTGACAAGAGTGCTTCAAAATCAGACAAGATTAAAATTGGTGTTTCTATTTGGTCTTCAACAGACGTACTTGGATCACAGTGTAAGAAGATCCTTGATGAAGCAGCAAAAGCTCTTGATGTAGAAGTACAGTATGTTGACCAGGGACATGTTTCTGAAAAAGTTACAGCATCTGTAGAACAGCTTGCAGCAGCAGGATGCCAGGGAATCATCATCTGTAACTCATCTGATACAGAAATGACATCTGCTATCAAGACATGTAATGACAATAAAGTTTATCTTGCACAGTTCTTCCGTGTAATCAGTGAAAAGAACAGCGCAGATATTTATCAGGCAGCTAAAGATTCTGATTACTACATCGGAGCTGTACATGAAGATGAACCGGAAAACGGTGAAGAACTTGTAAACATCCTTCTTGAAAAAGGAGATCGTAACATCGGTCTTATTGGCTGGGAGCAGGGAGATGCTACATGGCTTGGAAGATGGGAAGGTTACAAAGCAGGCGTTGAAAAATGGAATAAAGAAAACCCGAACGATAAGGCAACTCTTTCTGAACCACAGTATGCAGGTACAACTTCAGAAGGTGGATCAAAAGCAGCAGAAGCTTTAATGGCAGCAGATCCAGATCTTGATGCACTGATCCCAGCTGGTGGTGGTGGAGATCCACTTCAGGGAGCAATCGCAGCAGTTGAACGTGCAGGCAAGACAAGTGATATTGATATCGTTTCTACAGACTTCCTTCCAGACCTTGGAGAAAGACTTGAAAACGGATCTATGGCTGGTGAATCTGGCGGACATTACTGTGACCCGCTGATTTCCTTCATGATGGTTTACAATGCAATCAAAGGAAATTACAAAGACTTCGGTGGCAAATTCGAAGATGTTCCATTCCCATATCTGTATGTATCATCACCAGATGACTACAAAGCATATGAGAAATATTTCGTAGACCAGCTTCCATACACAGATGAAGAACTGGTTGATATGTCTAAACTCAGCATGGATGACTTAAAGGCAGCAGCTGCTAAGGTATCTATCGAAGATGCAGCATCACGTGCAGGTAACTAAGACAGACAAATAATAACGACTATTAACTCAGAAAGGGTGACGTCGCAAAGGCGATGCCACCTTTTCTAAATCAGAAATGACAATTATGAAGAGGTAGATAATATGGGCACTAGTAAAAAACTTTCAGGGAAAGTGATGGGATATCTGATCTTAATCGGTCTAGTCGTACTTTCCTGGCTGATCTTTAAAATCTTGACACCACATAACTTCGGTTCCTTTTCCAATATGCTCAATTACTTTCAGGCGAGCCTGATTGCTACCGTAGGTGCAGTTGGTTTTTATTTTGTAATGGTAATGGGAATGTTCGATTTCTCAATTGGTGCAAACATCATGCTTTCCGCAATCGTTGGATGTGTATTTGCAACCAGATTTAACATGGGCTATTTTGGACTTATTATTGGATGCGTTCTTACAGGCGCAATCGTTGGAGTATTGAATGGTATCTTCTATGTAAAACTTCGTATTCCATCAATGATCGTAACAACTGGTCTGGCTCTTATTTATGAGTCGGTCGCAAACTATATCGCAGGTGGTGTTGAGCAGACACTTCCGGCAAACATTCGTGCATTTGGTCAGATGCCATGGGATATCATCCTTGCATTAGCGGCTTGTGCAGTAGCTTACATATTCTTAAACTACACTAAAATCGGAACTTATACCTATGCAATCGGAAGTGATGAGTTCGTTGCAAAGAATATGGGTATTGATGTAAATAAATATAAAGTACTTGCATTTATCTTAAGTGGTGCATTCCTTGGGGTTATGGCGATCTTGACAATCAGTTATGGTTCTTCTATGGTAGCTGTTACCGGAATGGCATCTATGAGCCGAAACTTCGTTCCGACTATGGGATGTTTCTTTGGTCTTGCATTTAAGAAATACGGAATGCCACTTCCGGCAATCATCATCGGTGAGTTCGTAATCAACATCATTTTCTTCGGTTTCATTGCTCTCGGAGCACCGACTGCAATCCAGGATGTTATCACAGGACTTGCACTGCTTATTATCATTACTGTGACAACAAAGGCTACTAAGGGCGAAATCGTCAAGTAATGAAGGGAGGAAGACAGCAATGAGTGAAGTAAGATTACAGGTAAAAAATCTTTGTAAAAACTTCGGTATTACAAAAGCAGTTCAGAATGTATCCTTCAATGTAAACAAAGGAGAGGTTCACGCGCTGATCGGAGAAAACGGTTCTGGTAAATCCACTCTGACCAACATGCTGACAGGTATCTACAGCATTGGAAGCGGACAGTTCATTCTGGACGGAAAAGAAATTCATCCGAAGAACCAGGTAGAAGCAAACAACGAAGGTGTATCTATCATCGTACAGGAACTTGGAACTCTGTCAGGACTTACAGTTGCAGAGAATATTTTCCTCGGACATGAAGATCAGTTCGTACATTTTGGAATTAAAAATACAAATGCCATGAACAAAAAAGCAACAGAGCTTTTAAAGCAATATGGCTTTGACAGAATTAAAGCAGCTGACATGATCGACAATTACAACTTCGAAGACCGTAAGCTGGTCGAGATCGTAAAGGCTACCTATTTTGATCCGAAGATCGTTGTTATCGATGAGACAACAACTGCTCTTTCACAGGAAGGACGTGAAGAGCTTTACAAACATATGGAAAGAATCAGAAAGAGTGGAAATACAGTTATTTTCATTTCACATGACCTTCCGGAAATCCTTGATAAGTCTGATACAATCACAATCCTTCGGGATGGTGTTTACATTGATACTGTTAAGAGTAAAGATGTAACAGAAGATGATCTGAAGAAACTGATGGTAGGACGAGAAGTAACAGGTGATTATTATCGTGCAGATTATGGTGAAAAAGTATCTGACGAAGTTGTATTATCAGTAAAGAATGTTACTGTTCCTGGATTGATCGAAGATGTAACATTTGATCTTCATAAAGGTGAAATCCTTGGATTCGGTGGACTTTCAGAATCTGGTATGCATGAAATCGGAAAAGCTATTTTCGGTGCATCTTATGACCGTACAGGTAGCGTAACACTGGCAGATGGAACACAGATTAATGATATTCCGACTGCGATCAAACACAGTATTGCGTACACATCAAAAGACCGTGATAATGAATCTGTTGTTCTGAATCAGAGTATCGGAGACAATATCTGCCTCCCATCACTGGATGAACTGGCAGGAAAGTCACATCTCTTAAGTGACAAGAAGCGTAAAGAATTTGCAGACAAATATGCAAAACAGATGTCTGTAAAGATGGTAGATGTAAACCAGTTTGTATCAAATCTTTCAGGTGGTAACAAACAGAAAGTCGTTCTTGCAAGATGGATCGGAAAAGATTCTGACATCGTTGTACTGGACAGCCCGACACGTGGTATTGATATCAAAGTTAAACAGGATATCTACCAGTTAATGAATCAGATGAGAAAAAATGGAAAATCCATTATCATGATTTCAGAAGAGCTGATGGAGCTGATCGGTATGTGCGACCGTATCATAATTATGAAAGATGGAAAAATCAGTGGTCAGCTGGATAGAGATAAGAACCTCGATGAAAATGGTCTTATTTCTATGATGGTATAAGGAGGCAGCTATGGGAAGTCAAGTAAGTGCAAAAACAAATGATAAAGAGCAGCAGCTGAAAAAGGCATCTAAGATGACCTTAATTCGTTCGCTCCTGCCAATCGTAGGATTGGTTGTTATTTTCCTGTTATTTAATGTTCTGACAGATTTCCGTATGATGGGAAATATGTCACTGGTACTTTCACAGGTATATGTAACTATGATTGCAGCTATGGGTGTTTTCTTCATTATGACAATGGGAGGTCTGGATTTCTCTCAGGGATCTATCCTCGGTATTTCATCCATCGTTGTATGTATTCTTTCACAGAAAAGCATTCCACTCGCAATTATCGGTGGCATTGCATCTGGTGCGGCAATTGGAGCTCTGAATGGTTACTTCTATGTATTCCGTAAGATTAAATCCTTCATTGTTACAATTTGTACCATGTTCTTATTCCGTGGATTTATCAAATACCTTACAACAAATGCACCTGTTGCAGGTTCTGCAAAACTGATCAACTATGACAGTACAGGACTTAAGGTTGCATGTACGGTAGTTATTTTGATTATTGGATTCATTGCATTCCGTTATACAAAGTTCGGAACTTATCTGAAAGCAATCGGAGCCGGTGAAAAAGCAGCAATGTTCTCTGGTATCCGTACAGATAAGATGAAATTCCTCATCTATGTACTTGCAGGTGCAATTACAGGATTTGCGGCATTTATCAATGTAATCAAAGTCGGATCGGTTACATCTTCAGGTGGTAACCAGCTGGAAACACAGATTCTGATCGCGCTGGTATTAGGTGGTATGCCGATTTCCGGTGGCGCAAAGGTTCGTTTTGAAAATATTGTTGTTGGATCTTTACTGTACATCGTACTGAACAGTGGACTGACAATGATGGGATTCACAACACAGATGATGCAGCTCATTCAGGGTGTTGTATTCCTGATCTTTGTGGCAGTATTCGCAGACAGAGAATCTATCCAGGTAATCAAATAATAATTTACATATTGGGAAACTGACAGTTCTCGTTTACGAGAAGAATTTTCCGAATGTATACAGATCGGAAGTCAGGATTTGCAGTCCAAATAAGATTGCGGATCCTGATTTTTGGTCTATGTGGCAGAAATGGAGAGTTTATGCATAAGACAGAACAGGAAGGACTTAAATACCAAAAATTATATAATTGGGCACATACACTGATCACCAGTGGTGTGATTAAAAATATGGATAAATTTCCGTCAGAGACAAGCCTTCAGAAGAAGTTTGGATATTCCAGGCAGACGGTAAGGACTGCATTGCGGCAACTGGAGGAAGAAGGTCTGATTACCCGTGTGAGGGGAAGCGGAACCTATGTTTCTTATGACAGCAGTGGAGTAAATGGAGAAAGACCACAAATAGGTCTTCTTTTGAGCTATTATTCTGATTATCTGTTTCCGCGGGTATACGACGGGATTGAAGCTTCGCTGACAGAAAAAGGATATGGAATTGAGGTTGCGGTAACGAAGAACCGCCTGAATGATGAGGCGATTTATCTGGAAGGTCTGCTCAAAGGAAATGTCAGTGGTCTGATCATTGAAGGATCGAGATCGGCATTTCCAAATCCAAACATTCGTCTTTATAAAGAAATCAAAAGAAGAAATATTCCGACACTGTTTATCCACAATCATTATGAAAATATGCCATTTGACAGTGTAGAAATGTCGGATTCCAGATCAGCTTACGAGTTGACCAGGATTCTGATCGAGAACGGGCACCGAAGGATTGGCGGAATCTTCAAGTATGATGACAGGCAGGGGATTGAGCGGTACAAAGGATTTGTTCAGTGCCTGTCAGATTACGGCGTGAAATTTGATGATGACTGTATTCGTTGGTATTCGACGAAGGATATGGAGGAGAAACTGAGCAAAAAGGGACTGCTTAGGATGTACAGACGGACGAAGGATTGTACGGCGATGATGGTCTACAATGATGAGGTGGCGGATTATTACATGGAGTTCCTGGAAGAGAGAGGGTTGCATGTGCCGGAGGACATTTCGCTGGTATCTTTTGATGATGCAGAGCTTCAGGATTCGAGTACCAGTATCCAGCTGGTGACAGCGGTGCATCCAAAGTATCAGCTCGGACGTATCACAGCAAAACATCTTCTGCGGATGATGGAGGATCCGGAATGGCAGCAGAAAAATTATTCGTACCGGTTTCCTGTAAAGATTAGAGATGGAAATTCAGTGCGGAAAATATAGAAAGAGTGAAAAGCAGGTGACGAAATCCGGCAGCACTGAATGCATTCGGAACCTGTTCAAGCTCGGCAACCATTCCGATCAGTAAGAGTTGTGTGGAGAATGAACTTGGTGTTTCCAACCAGATTTCCAGTATTGCGATCGCATCCTTTGCGGCACTTGCTACGATGGCAGGACTTCCGGCAGGTGTTATGGGCGTTTATATCAGTATCAATACGCTTTGCGATATGGGAGCAACCTGTGTAAATGTTATTGGTGATATGGCAGGCTGTGTGGTATTGCAGGAGAAGATTGATCTGAAGTAGGACGAAAGAAAATAGACGAAAACATAGGCAGCTGGTCTGAAAAGATCAGCTGCCTTTTTACATATTATTCATCTAATAATTGGAATTTCATATACACCGGATCATGATCCGAGTAGCTATATCCGGTATTTACATTTTCATATTCTGTGCATTCAATATTATCGGAAGTAATAAATCCGTCCAGTGTTACCGTGTAGGTCACACCAGGTACATATTCCATATCTGCATTTCGTGCACTGTCCCAGAGTGCATCCTTTTCACTGTCAGAAAGATTGTCCAGGCAGAATGAAAAGTGTTCCGGAAGCTCTTCGCGTGGGAACGGATAAGCCCAAGACTCACAATTTTCTGCATCTTTTTCGGATGCCTTAAGGTCATGGTTGAAATCACCACCGCAAAGTACATAATTACCGGCTTCGTATTCCTTTTCCATATCTGCACTCAGCATACGGATCTGTCCTTCGCGAATCGCATCACTGTTGCCGTAAGCAGACATGTGTAGCAGGAAGATAACCAGTTCCTTTCCGTTATCTACAGGGACTCTGGAAATACTGTAACAGCGGTCAAGATCAAAGAACTTGCTGAAGCTTGTCGATATAGGAAAGCTTCTTCTCAGAGAATCCGTAACCGGATATTTGGAGAAAAGAGCAAGTCCGGAACGGCTACGGCCATGCGGCTGTGTGAATGGATAAAAAAGGAATGCGGAATCGTAATTCTGTGCAAATACCGTATTGTAACTTGGAATCGTATCCTTTAAAATCGAGTATTCATCTACATGGTAGCTTCTTGTAGAGTTCAGATCAACTTCCTGGATCAGTGTGAAATCCGGATCTTTGGAAGCAACCAGCTCTCCGGCACCCTGAATATCAGCTTCGACACTTTCCTTACTTTTTGCCCAGGAAGATTTTCCACCGTCCATAAAGAAGCTGAAGTCCGGCGTGTAGGCTCCGAAACCAACATTGTAGGTCAGAGCGGAATATTCTTTCTCGGTTGTCAGTGTGTCAGCTGCGGCTGTTCCACCGGAAGTTTTCTCGATCTTCGAAGCCTGATTATCCGGCATGCGGTGATAGCTCGCAAAGAGGTAGATCAGATATGCAATCAGCGCAACCAGAATGATAAGCAGGAAGATTCCGAGAACTTTTAATATCTTTTTTATGTTCTTTTTCATAATATCCCCTTTTTGTTTGTTAAATTATAGATAAATCTATGTAAAATATAAGTTTACTATAGCATGTCTAAAAGATTATTTCTATAGAATTGAGAAAAGAAAACAGGTATAGTAAACTATAAAATAAAGCGAAATATCTCATTGAAGTTCTTCTTGCATCTCGTTATAATAGGAAATGGAGAAATGAAATCACAATAATATTGGGGAAATAATATGTGATTAGATCCGAGTATTTATTTAATGTTTGGGAGGTTTACCATGAACGAAAAGAATTACAGCAAAGTACCAGTATTTGAGAACGGACTTGCACAGCCGGTATTTCCACTTACAGATGGAAAGACAGGAGAAAAGTATGATCCGGCAACATCCAGTATCGTAAGATATTGTGTTTATGTGGAAACGGATTACGATGTGGACGGAGATGGAAAAAGAGATCTTGTGAAAGCTGTTGTCCAGGTACCAAGAAGTGCAGTAGAGGGGAATTATAAGGCTGCAACTTTATATGAAGCACGTCCATATGCGGCGGGAGTCCAGGAAGATGGATATCCGCATATGAAAGAAGTGGCAGAAAAAGAATATCATCCGGTTAATTTTGCGGATCTTGACAAAAAAGTGGATGCGCATGTTCCGCAGGGATGCATCAGTGCAATGGATCTTTCTTTAAAAGCAGATCCGGCAGACTGGTATTATCCGGATAAAGGAAATAATAACGTTATGGTTTTTGAAAATATCGACACCTTTGATTATTATCTTGTACGTGGATTTGCAGTTGTTTTAAGTGCAGGATTTGGTTCAAAAGGATCTGACGGATTCAACTATGTTGGTTCAGACTATGAAAGAGACGCTTTCAAAGCAATTGTAGAATGGCTGCATGGAGACCGTATCGGATATGCAGACCGCGAAGGAACGGTTGAGACAAAGGCGGACTGGTCCAATGGAAAGGTTGCCATGACAGGAAGATCTTACGCCGGAACCATGCCGTTTGCAGTGGCAACAACAGGAGTAGAAGGACTGGAGACAATCGTACCGATCGCAGGAATCGCGGACTGGTACAGCCAGCAGAACATGCAGGGCGCACAGCGGTACTGGCCGAAAGAAATGCTGAACAGCTTCCTTGCCTATTTTTGTTCCAGCCGTTACAATGATGAGACATTAACCGAGAAGCAGCGGGATGATATGGGAGCGTTTCATCATGAGATGAGCCTTCAGCAGATCAAGGGTGGATTTGACTATAATCCGGAATTCTGGGGTATGGGAAATTATCGCCTTCATGCAGACCGGATCAAATGCAGTGCGCTCATCGTACAGGGACTGAATGACGAGAACGTGTCTACCAAGCAGTATGAGATGATGTACAAATCTTTCCAGAAGGCAGGAAAGAATGTAAAAGCAATCCTTCATCAGGGTGCACATATCACACCAACTATGCCGAAACGATATGGAATCCTTGTGGATGGTAAATTCTATGATGATATTATCAATGAATGGATTTCTCATTATTTATACGGAGTTGAAAATGGTGCAGAGAACAGACCGGCAGTCCTGGTGCAGATGAACTATGACCAGAGAAAATGGGAGACAGCAGATTCCTGGGAGACAGCATATAAGATGAATCTTACATGCGAAGAACAGGGAACAACTGTAATCGATACAGACTGGGAAGCAGCAGGTGTCAGTGCAGAGAACTTCGATGATGTGATGGGTGTGAGATCAAGTAATATGGCACAGCGTTATGTGACGGATCCGTTTAAAGAGGCAGTGACATTACAGGGAACAACTTGCGTAAGATTAAGAGCAGCGTTAAAAGATGGAGATGCAGAAGCAGATTTCAATCCGGTAAACAGTAATGATGCAGATACTCTGACGATGAAGCTTGGAATGCATGAAATGTCAGGACGTATGGATGATGTGAAGCTTACTCTTCTTCTTTGTGACGTGTGCGATGAAGAATTTGACAGCATTCAGTCTGTAGATCCGCAGAGAAATACAATTCCGGTCAATGTGGTAAAAGAAGGCGGAATTATTAGCGGAGGAGAGGTTCCGGCATGGAATGAAGCGGAGTTTGCTACTGTACATAAGAAATACCGTGTGATCACACGGGCATTTGCAGATCTGTGCAATCCGGAAGCAGGATATGAACCGGAGACAGCACAGAACAGTATCGAACTGAAAAAGGGTGAATACCATGATTACCATATTTATCTGAATGCGACAAGATATACGGTAGAGCCTGGACATAGTCTGGCACTGGTCATCACGACAGAAGATCCGATCAACTGTCTGATCCACAAGACCTATTCTGTGGAAATTGAGAATGCATCAGTGACAGCGGAAGTTCCGATGACTGCAGTGGTAGAAAATCGCGTGATGACGAGAAAATAAATTACATAAAAGGATAGTTATATAATTATTTCATGAAGGATCACCATTCCCGGAAACAGGCTTTGGTGGTCCTTTTTTACAGTAATGCAGATGTATCCTATGCTTCAGAAAAAAATTTTAAGATATATCGGGATAATTCTTTTTATTTTTTGGTAAATATTGTAAAATAATTAGAAATGAAAATAACAGGAAACTGCGTAGTAAAAGTCTGGAGGAAAAGACATGAACGCGGAAGAACGAATGACAAAAGAACAATTAGAAGAAGAAATCCGACATTTTCGGAAGATCTTTCAGGAGATCCGTCTTTTCCCGATTGGAAATATATCAGATATCGATGAAGAATGGAGAAAAATCAATGAGCGGCAGAGATGCTATCATTATTGGAAACGGGAAACACCCTGTGATAACTGTGTAGCGATGCGTGCAGCGACCACGAAAGAAGAAAAAGGAAAGCTGGAGATTGTAAATGGCAAGATTTATCAGGTGATCGCACGTTATATAGAAGTAGATGAGAAGCCATATGTACTCGAGCTGATCCGTTGCCTGGATGGTGACTGGTCGATTGGAGAGATCAATCATGAGCGTTTGATAGATATGTTTGTACATTACAATGACAGGTTATACAGAGATGCAGTGACAGATGCATACAACCGGCGGTATTATGAGGATGAGATGAAGAACAAGAAGAAAAATGCCGGGGTTGCACTGATCGATCTAGATGATTTTAAACTGCATAATGATACCTACGGATATCAGGCAGGGGATATGGCACTCTATACGGTTGTAGATATTATCCGGAAAAATATCCGTAAGACGGATAAGCTGATCCGTTTTGGCGGGGATGAATTCCTTCTTGTGATGCCGGAAGTTACGGAAGAAGTTTTTAGCCAGAAACTGCAATTGATACAGGAGCGTATCTATAATGCAAATGTTCCGGGATACCTGAATTTGCGGCTTTCTATCAGTGCCGGTGGTGTGCTGACGGAAGGAGACAGTATTGAGGAAGCCGTGAACAGAGCGGACAAGCTGATGTATCAGGCGAAGGCTACGAAGAATAAAGTGGTTACACAGAAAGATGAAAGAGAGCAGTACGAGAAGCATAACCAGATTAAACAGCGGATTCTGGTTGTCGATGATTCAGAGATGAACCGTGCGATTCTCTGTGAGATGCTGAAAGATGATTTTGAGATCATTGAAGCAACGAACGGACAGGAATGCGTTTCGCTAATAGAACAATACGGGAAAGAGATATCACTGGTACTGCTTGATATCGTGATGCCGATTATGGACGGTTTTGAAATTCTGATGTATATGAACCGGAATCACTGGATTGAAGATGTGCCGGTAATTATGATATCCAGCGAGGAATCTGAGAACTATATCCGGAAAGCGTTCAAGTTTGGAGTATCCGATTACATCAGCAGACCTTTTGACAGCAAGGTTGTATACCAGCGTGTATTTAATACGATCAAGCTGTATGCAAAACAGAGAAGGCTGATTTCCATGGTATCCGATCAGATGCATGAAAAGGAAAAGAACAATCAGATGATGGTAGAAGTTCTAAGCCAGATTATGGAATTTCGTAATGGAGAGAGCGGCCTTCATGTTGTCCACATCAATACATTGACGAGACTTTTTCTGGAAAGACTTGTTGAGAATACGGATGCATATAATTTGACGCCGGATGACTGCTATCTGATTTCAACAGCATCCGCGTTTCATGATATCGGTAAGGTTGGAATTGATGAGTCGATTCTGAATAAGCCTGGAAAGCTGACTGAAGAAGAATTTGAGACCATGAAAAAGCATACGCTGATTGGTGCTTCTATGCTGGATAAGCTGGAGCATTATAAGGATGAGAAGATGATCAAGATCGCGTACCAGATCTGCAGATGGCATCATGAACGTTATGATGGTAAAGGGTATCCGGATGGTCTGACCGGAGAACAGATTCCAATTGCGGCACAGGTTGTATCTGTGGCAGATGTTTATGATGCACTGGTGAGTAAGCGTGTATATAAAGATGCGTATTCACATGAACAGGCGATGAAGATGATCCTGAACGGAGAGTGCGGAGCGTTCAATCCGCTTTTAATGGAAGTTCTTGTGGAAATCCAGGATAAAATAAAAGAAGAAATACGTTACGAGGCATAAAAAAGAAGAAACGTCCGCCATGAAAAAGCAGTTGTATTTCCCTGACGAATTGTGTATAATAAATAAAATATTCATTTTATATACCAAAAATAAGAAAATGAAAGATGAAGAGGAAAATCTTTCAATCCTGGAGGGGAATAAGGGATGTTATCTACAATTGAGTCGGTCAATAATGTAGTCAATAATTTTATCTGGGGTGTGCCGGCAATGATCTGTATCATCGGAGTAGGACTTCTGCTCAGTGTCAGAACCGGATTTATCCAGATCAGAAAATTTCCATACGCTATGAAGGTGACGATTGGGCGCATGCTTCGGAAAAAAGATGCCACAGATGGTGCAATGACACCATTTCAGGCGGTCTGTACCGCGCTTGCGGCGACGGTTGGAACCGGGAATATTGCAGGAGTTGCAGGAGCGATCGCAATCGGCGGACCGGGAGCAGTCTTCTGGATGTGGATCTCCGCACTTCTTGGAATGTGTACTAAATTTTCAGAAGTAACACTTGCCGTACATTTCCGTGAAAAGAATGCAGAAGGGTTGCTTTGCATTTTCAACGATTATCGGATGGGGACTTTATGGAACCAGATGTATTGAATTTTTATTTGGAACGAAGATCAACAAACCGTTTATGGTGCTGTATTCACTGGTTGCGATCGTCGGAGCAACGATGGATCTTGGACTGATGTGGAATATTGCAGAGACATTTAACGGACTGATGGCAATCCCGAACTTAATTGCAGTCTTCCTGTTATCAGGAGTTGTGGTAAAGCATGTAAAAGAATATTTTGCAGGGGAAGGGAAAGGCGTATAGAAAAATGAAATACCTGGCAGAAAGTGAATTTTGCTTTCTGTCAGGTATTTTTTAATTTCCAAAATCAACACCATACACTTGAAAGTGGGCTTCAATTCGGTGTTTGGCTTCCCATAAAATCTGAACAACTTCTTTTTCTTTTTCCCCAGAAATACGGAAAGTTGGTATGGATACACTTAAAGCTGCGATTGGCGCGTTATTGTAATCCAGAGAAACGGCAATGCAGTTCACCATTAAATTAGTTTCTTCATGCTCTAATGCGTATCCGCGCTGTCGGGTAAGCTCCAGTTCTTTTATCAGATCATCGACGGTAGCAAGTGTATGCGGGGTGTATGCGGTAAGAACTTCCGGAAATAAACTGCGTATTTCTTCTTCGGATTTGTAAGCCAGAAGTGCTCTTCCGAGACCAGTACAATACAGAGGAAGTTGTTTTCCTACAGAAGACATCAGACGGATTGGCTGAGGTGCTTCTTTTTTTGCAATATAAAGTACCATGTTTCGGGACTGGATGCCAAGCTGACAAGTTTCGTTGGTTTGTGTTGTGATATTACTCATTTCCTGCTGAATGAATTGTAGGGAAGTCTTACGGTTATTATATGTAATTCCTACAGAATAAGTTGCTACACCAATAAAATAGCGCAGAGTATTCTTTTGCATATAAATAAAATTCCGGGCAGTCATCGTATGAACAAGCGGCATAATGCTGCTTTTTGGAGCGTTCAGTGCTTTGGAAAGCTCAGTGAGGGTCATTCCATCTTCTGAGTTTGAAAGAAGCTCCAGTATATCAAGTACCCGCTCAGTAGGGCGATGTTCAGTTGTTGCCATTGATTTAAATCTCCTTTATTAACATTGAAATTATTCAAATTTCAATCAAATATATAAAAATTATATCAGATAATCGTATAGAATTCCAGAGTTGCGTGTTGTATATGTAGAAATTTACCTAAAAAAATTGTGCAAAATGATAAAAATAATGAATTTATTTGATGATATATTGACAATAAAGTGTACGAGTGCTATTTTAAGAACATAAAGTATGTAAATACATACGTAGTACGTATATACGGACAAATGAAAAGCAAAAGGTAAAGAGGAGGAAAAAAACTATGATTATGAACTTTTTGAAGAAAGTGCCGGCTGGAATGATGATCGTTCCGCTTTTGATAGGGGCAATTTTAAATACGTTTTGTTCGTCGATACTTCAGGTAGGTTCACTTACAACAGCAACTTTTTCAAATGCAGGTGCAGCAACAGCGATGGGAATTCAGCTGGTATGTCTCGGAACAACGCTGAGATTTAATGAAATCGGAAGTGTATTCAAACGTGGTGGGGTTCTTCTGATTTCCAAATTCGTAATTGGAGCTGCTATCGGTATTATAGTTGGAAAAGTATTCGGTATGAATGGATTCTTTGGATTATCTGCACTTGCAATTATCTGTGCAGTAACAAATAGTAATGGTTCTGTATATCTTTCCCTGATGCAGTCTTACGGTGACGAAGTTGACTGTGGGGCGATGGCATTACTTTCGCTGAATGATGGACCGTTTTTCACACTGGTTGCAATGGGAACTTCAGGACTGGCAAATATCCCGTTACTCTCAATCCTTGCAGCAATTACACCAATCATTGTTGGTATGATTCTTGGAAATCTTGACAAATCATTTTCTGATTTCCTTGCACCGGCAGGACCAATTTTGATTCCTTTCGTAGGACTTACACTTGGAGCTGGAATCGACCTTTCAGCAGTTGTAAAAGGTGGTCCGGCAGGAATCCTTCTTGGACTGATTACTACATTTATCGGTGGTGCGTTTATCGTATTATGTGACCGGAAAATTTCAAAGCGGCCAGGCTATGCCGGATGGGCAGTTGCGACAACAGCAGGTAATGCGGTTGCAGTTCCGGCGGTTGTAGGACTTGCAGATAAGAGCCTGGAAGCATATGTACCACAGGCAACAGCACAGGTTGCAGCATCTGTAGTTATTACAGCAATTCTTGTTCCAATCGTCACAAACTGGTGGGCACATAAATATGGCTGCCCGAAATTTCCTCTGGAAGAGAAGAAAACAGAAGCAGCGAAGTAACAAGATATATTGTAACATATTAATTTTTTAAAGATACCAGGGTCAAAAAGTCAGAAAGCCGATGCAAGCTTGCTTGCGAGAGTGCAAAGCACGTAGCAATCTGGTATCAAAGGGATCAAAATACCTTTTGACCCCAACATCATTTAAACATGAAAATAGGAGATGAGCAAAATGGCAGTAACAGTTAACGCAGCAATTATTGATGAAAAAGATACCGTCGTTGTAGCAATTGAAAAGATTAATGCAGGAGATGAAATAATCTGGAGAGACAGAAACGGAGATGTACAGAAGATTACAGCAGCTACAGATGTACCAATGTACCATAAAGTAGCAATCAAGGAAATGCCAAAAGGAACGGAAGTAGTAAAATATGGAGAACACATTGGTCTTGCAGCATGTGACATCCATGTTGGCGAGCATGTACATGTACATAATGTCCAGAATCACAGAGAAAATCTTTAAATACGGAATATAAGAAGACAGGAGGAATTTAAAAATGGAAAAAATGACTTTTTGGGGATATAGAAGACCAGATGGAAGAGTTGGAATCAGAAATAAAATTTTAATTTTACCGGCAAGTGTCTGTGCATCAGATACAACAAGAATTATCGCATCCCAGGTAGAATCTGCAGTTACATTCAATAACCAAAATGGATGTTCCCAGGTTCCGTCAGACCAGCAGTTCACAATGGATGTAATGGCCGGATATGCAGCAAACCCGAACGTATATGGAACGGTCGTTGTATCACTTGGATGTGAAAACTGTCAGATGGATCTTGTGTTAGATGCAATTAAAGAGAGAACGAATAAACCAATCCGTCATTTCATTATACAGGAAAACGGAGGAACGATTTCTACAGTAGAAAAAGCTGTCCGTGCAGCAAAAGAGATGGCACAGGAAGCTTCTCTTCTGCAGAAAGAAGAATTTGATTTTTCTGAGCTGATCATCGGAACAGAATGTGGAGGTTCGGATCCGACTTCAGGACTTGCAGCAAATGTCCTGATCGGAGAGATGAGTGACCGTATGGTAGAACTTGGAGGTACTTCGATTCTTTCTGAGACAACAGAATTTATTGGCGCAGAACATATTCTGGCACGACGTGGAAAGACAAAAGAAATCAGTGACAGAATTTACCAGATCGTTCATGACTATGAGCATGCGATTAAGTTGGTAGGACATGATATCCGTGAAGGAAATCCTTCTCCTGGAAACAAAGAAGGAGGACTTACAACATTGGAAGAAAAATCATTGGGATGTATCCATAAAGGTGGTCATTCAGAAGTAACAGCAGTATATGATTATGCAAAACAGGTAGAATCAAAACAGGGACTTGTTATTATGGATACTCCGGGAAATGACCCATCATCAGTAGCGGCAATGGTAGCCGGTGGATGTCAGATTGTCGTATTTTCTACCGGACGTGGTACACCGACAGGAAATCCGCTTGCACCGGTAATTAAGATCACCGGTAATAAAGTTACTTTTGCAAATATGTCCGATAATATTGATATTGATGCAAGCCCGTATATTTACGGAACCAAGACGATGACAGAACTTGGTGATGAGCTGATGAAAGAAATCAAGGAAGTTGCGGATGGCAAGCTGACAAAAGCAGAAGCTCTTGGATATACAGAAATGGCAATTGCGAGAGTTTGTAACTATATGTAAAAAATGAGGTGAAAAAATTGCGCTATACCAGAGTAAAAGATAAAAATGGAGAAATTCATCTAGCAGCTTTCGAAAAGGAAGAAACCGTGTTTTTTCTGGATGAATTATTCCCGGAATTAAAAGGGAAAACGTTGATAGATTTTGTTCATATGGTAAATGGTGATCCGCAAAAAGCAGCACAGATGATCTGTGCTGCAGATGGATCGGTACATAGAATGGAAGAGCAGGAGATGTTGACACCGATTGAACATACGGTTCACGATATCCTCTGTGTCGGAGTCAATTACACAGATCATCTGGAAGAGACAAAGGAACATCTGGCAGGAGCTGTGTCGGATGAAGTATCCGGTACCGTGTATTTTGCAAAAAGAACAAACCGTATTCTTGGGGCAAATGAAGAGATCCAGGGACGATTTGATATCGATGAAAAAGTGGATTATGAAACAGAATTAGCGGTCATTATAGGAAAAGAAGGAAAAGGAATCACGGAAGAAAAAGCAGAAGAATATGTATTTGGATATTCCGTATTTAATGATCTTTCTTCAAGAGATCTTCAGACCAGACATGGACAGTGGCTGATGGGAAAAAGTCTGGATAATTATACGATCATGGGACCTGTGATCGTAGACCGTACAGAGCTTCCGATGCCATTAGAACTTGATATTAAAAGTTATGTGAATGGTGAACTCAGACAGAATTCAAATACAAAATATCTGATTAAAAAAGTTCCGGGGCTGATTGCTGAATTGTCCAAAGGAATTACTCTGGAGGCTGGTGACATTATTGCAACCGGTACACCAGCAGGTGTTGGAATGGGATTTACGCCACCAAGGTTCCTGAAGAAAGGTGATAAAGTTACATGTGAGATAGACAGGATTGGTCAGCTGACGAATTATATTGTCTGATTTTTACAAGAAAGTGAATTAGGATAAAGATAGGAAGAGAGGTAGAAAATATGTGTAAAATCGTTACACCAGTTGTTACAGTTTTTGATGAAAATGAAAAACCGGATTATGAAGGGAATAAAAAGGTAATTGATTTCCTGATTGAAGGAGGCGTTGATGGAATTCTTGTGTTGGGATCGTCCGGTGAATTTACAGGACTTACGAAACAGGAGAAACATGATTTCTTCAAATTCTATGCAGATTATACTGCAGGGCGCACAAAGCTTTATGCTGGAACCGGAAGCCTTAATTTTGAAGATACTGTGGCGTTGTCAAATGAAGTGAATGAAATGGGCTATGAAGGAGCAATGGTTATCGGACCATGCTATTATGCACTGGATCAGGAAAAGATTTTTGTATATTATGATACGCTTGCAAAAGCGGTAAAAGGAAATCTTTATATCTACAATTTCCCGGCAAGAAGTGGACATTCCATCGCTCCGGAAACCTTGAAAAAGCTGGTGGAAAATAATGCTAACATTAAAGGCTTAAAGGACTCCGTATCAGAACCAAATCATACAAATGAACTGATGCTAGCAGTAGAAGGACATGAGTTTGAGATGTTCTCAGGATTTGATGATCAGTTCCTTTATAATCTTACATCCGGAGGAGTAGGATGTATCGGGGCACTTTCCAATATTGTCCCTGAGATCTGGAGTGATCTTGTAAAATCAACAAAGGAAAAAGATTTTGACAGAGTTATGGCGTTATCGGAATTGACGCATGAGCTTATGCCACTTTATGATCTGGATTCAAATTTCTCATTGCTGTTTAAAAAATTGATGCAGCACAGAGGTGTAGAAATTGAAGACCGTGCAATCTTCCCGTACAATCAGATGGAAGAAAGTGTGTATAAAAAAGCAAAGATTTTATTAGATAAAGTTATAAAGAAATATCAGAAATTGAAATAATAATATGTAGTAAGAGCAGACATTGCCTTCCCGCCGCAAGGAATGTCTGCTCTTTTGCATATTTATATATGAAATGAATACTTACCAGGATTCAGGTAATATAAGGTCTTCTTTACGCATTGCAAGAGAAGCGCCTGGAACGGAAAAGTCCGGCATACCATTTTCATCCCAGAAAACTTTGCCGATATAAGCATTTCTTCCGGCATCATAAAGTGGCTGATAGTCTCCTTCACCCAGATAACGTTCTTCCTGGCGTGCGTGATAGACCATCAGATCTTCTGTGTCATCGGTAGAACGGGTAAAGCTGTTATGTCCAGGTCCGAAGAAGCCGGTGGTGCGACTGCTCTGGAATACCGGGTAAGGGAGCTTTGTCCAGGAAGAAGAGTCCAGAAGATCAGAATCTTCGCTGGCATATAAAAGTCCCATATTGTAAAGAGCATCTGTGCCACTTGCTGAAAAGGTAAGGAAGATCCGCCCGTCATGCTTTAGCACAGCGGGACCTTCATTTACAGCGAATCCGTGGAGCTCCCAGTTATACTCCGGATGTGTCAGAAGAACAGATGGAGTACAGATTGTCCATGGATTGGATAATTTGGCAATAAAGATATCGGAAATATTGTTTGTCTTTTGTGCCCATACAAAGTAATCTGTATCGTTGTGATGGAAAAAAGTGTGATCCAGCGAAAAGTCTGTAAAAGCAATATCATTTTCTACAGTTGTCTGGATCGGCCCTTTGCTGATCCATGGATCAGTCATCGGGTCATCACCGGTACAGGCAAGGCAGTGTGGACGGATCCGCCATGAAGAGTGGTCAGATACAGTCGTGGTATAATATACATACCAGCCACCCTGAATATAATGGATCTCAGGAGCCCAGATGTGAGGACTTACACGATCAGGACCGATAGGTTTTCTTTCGTAGATTATTTTTTCTGTGTAGCGCCCGGAATTGTCAGTCAGATCTTCGAGCGTGTCTGCGCTGCGCAGGATGATGTAAAGATACTGATAAGTACCATTCAAATTATGGCCTGCGTCGGTATGAGAGCCGAGAAAATAGTATTTTCCATCCGTGTGCTTGTAGATATAAGGGTCTGCACGGTGGCTGATGATCGGTGCTGCATAGTCGTTGTCCTGAATATGTCCAATACCATCTTCGCTGCGGATGATTCTGCGCAGTTCCTTCATTCTATTGGTATAAGTTACCTGTACGGTTGCGGAAGAATCGTCCATTTTGGAGACAGATTGTATACATACTGGCTCTGGCTTCCCATATTTATTTTGTAAAGAAAAGAGACCGGAGACAGCAATTTTTTCGCCGTTTGGATCTTGATTGGCTAATGCGTCGGATACAGGAAGTTCTTCGCACGGAAGGATGATTGAAAATCCGCCGTTAAGGGCGTACCAGTCTTTGCGGTTGTAGCTGTATTCGAGATAATAATGATTTTCTTCAGGGATCTCCCATGAGACATTCACGGATCGTATATAAGCAGAATCCTGCTGATCGTGATAGAATTTATCTGCCATAGGAAGTGTAATTGATTGTTTCATAAATCCTCCTTTGGCATTGCATTTATAAGAAAACAAGGATTTTTATTAATTTTAGCATAGAATTAACTGATTGACAAGGCGGAAATGGATAGTCTAAGATAGAGAATAAGAAGAAAAATAAATGGGAAGAATGACCGGAAGAATAAAAAAGGGAGAAAAGGAAGCAAAGAGATGGTTACGATCAAGGAGATTGCAAAGGAATGCAATGTTTCTGTAGCAACAGTATCAAATATTTTAAATCACAAACCTGGCGCAAGTGATGAAACCAGGAAGATCGTGATGGATAAGATAAAAGAGCTGAACTATAAGCCAAATACTGTGGCGAGAAATCTGAAGACAAAGAATACCAGAACAATCGGGGTTATTGTTGAAGATATGACGATCTTCAGTATCCCGGATATTGTAGATGGTATTACAGAGCATTGCGAGGAGAACAGTTATCAGATTCTACTGATCAATCTGAGACTGTTCAAGAAATACAATGATTTTTACTATCACAGAGATGATTATTATGGACGTGTCGGTGAGGAGATTGACAAGCTGATCGCAAGACAGGTAGAGGGGATTATTTATGTTACGGCACATGAGAGAATTATGCGCTGTATTCCGGAGAATTTGCCGATACCAGTCGTTATGGCATATGGATATACAGCGAATAAAGACATTCCGTCAGTGGTAGTGAATGACGAAGATGGAGCGCATCAGATCGTGGATTATCTGATTGCAAACGGACACAGGCGTATCGGAATTATTACTGGTAAGCCGGACAGTATCCATATGCAGGAACGACTTCTTGGTATGCAGAGAGCTCTTTTTGAAAATCAGATATTATATAATCCTCAGGCAGTATATTATGGAGATTGGACAAGAAAAAGTGGATATGAGGGAACGAAGCAGCTTCTGAAACAGGGGATAACAGCAATCTGTTGTATGAATGACCTGATGGCGGGTGGAGTATATGACTGTCTGGAAGAGAACGGAATACTTCCGGGGAAGGATATTGCAGTAACCGGTTATGATAACCGTGAATTATCCGGATATTATAAACCACCACTTACCACCATTTCCCTGCCTCTGCATGATATTGGTTATACGGCGAGTGAGGTGATCATGCGTATGGTAGAAGGAAAAAGATTAAAAGAGCCGGAAGGAATATACCGTGTTGGATGTCATATGTTAGAGCGGAGCTCGGTTGAAAATATTACAGAAAATTCATGAATTTACACTAAAAATAACAGAAATCAGAAAAAAATAAGCGCTTATAGAAGAGAAAAATGCTCTGTAAGTGCTTATTTTATTGTGTGATTGTGCAAAATACACAAAATTAAACGTTTAAGTTCTACTTGCATTTATAATAAAAGTGCGTATATAATTAAAACAAGCAAGAAACAGGTAAATAAAATAAAAATATGAGCCTGAAAAACAAAAACAGCATTGCATATTTAAGAAAAACGGGAAAATTGTAAAAAAGAATATTAAACGATTAAGTATATATAGATCGTATTTAATATTCCGAGGAAAAATTATGGATGACAAGAAACTAAAAACGGTACCGCTGAATAAGATTAAGATCTCAGATCGGTTCTGGAACAGATACACCCATCTTGTGAAAGATGTTCTGATTCCATATCAGTGGGATATCTTAAATGACAAGCTTCCGGATGTGGAAACCAGTCATTGCATTGAAAACTTCAGGATTGCGGCAGGAGAAGCGGAAGGCGATTTTGAAGGAGCAGTATTCCAGGATACAGATGTAGCGAAGTGGCTGGAAGCTGTAGCATATTCTCTGGCAGTAGAGCCGGATGAACATTTATCTTACCTTGCTGATAAAACAATTAACCTTATCGGTCGTGCCCAGTGCGAAGATGGTTATCTGAATACATATTTTACGATCAAAGATCCGTCAAAGCGTTGGACGAACTTGAAAGAGGGACATGAGTTATATACAGCAGGGCACATGACAGAAGCAGCGGTTGCATATTATAAAGCAACCGGAAAGACGGAATTTCTGGATATTATGAAAAAGTTTGCAGATCTGATCTGCAGGACATTTGGACCGGAAGAAGGTCAGAATCACGGGTATCCGGGACATCAGGAGATCGAGCTTGCATTGATCCGTCTGTATCATGTTACCGGGAATAAGAAATATCTGGAGACAGCAAAATACTTCATCGACCGCAGAGGTGTAGGTGAAAATTATTTCTTAGAAGAGGAAAAGAAACCGGAATATAAACAGATCTTTCCGGAGTTTGCCGAATATGATCCGAGATATTCACAGTCCCATCAGCCGGTAAGAGAACAGAAGACGGCAGAGGGACATGCAGTAAGGGCTGTGTATATGTATTGTGCAATGGCAGATCTGGCATATGAGTATCAGGATGAAGAGCTGATGGAAGCGTGTAAGACATTGTGGGAAGATATGACGAAACGCCAGATGTACATCACAGGAAGTATCGGGGCATCCGGACTTCTGGAACGGTTTACAACGGATTACGATCTTCCAAATAACAGTAACTACTCAGAAACATGTGCATCGATTGGACTTGCGCTCTTCGGAAGAAGAATGGCACAGATTACAAAAGATGCGTCTTACATGGATGTTGTGGAAAGAGCACTTTACAATACTCTGTTGTCGGGAATTGCGCAGGATGGAAAGAGCTTCTTCTATGTAAATCCACTGGAAGTATGGCCGGATAACTGTATTGAACGTACTTCTAAGGAACATATAAAACCGGTCAGACAGAAATGGTTTGGAGTAGCATGTTGTCCACCGAACATTGCGAGAACACTGGCATCTATGGGACAATACATCTATTTTACAGATAAGAACACAGTATATGTAAACTTATATATTTCCAATGAAGCACAGATCGATCTGGATGAAGGAACAACAAAGATTCAGATAGAAAGCGACCTGACCAATACCGGTCACATCGTATTAAAGGTCACACCGGATGAAGGAAGCACAAATAATCTGGCGATCAGAATTCCGGATTATGTGAAAGCGTACACCATCCGGAAAGACGGGGCACTTTTAGAGCATCAGGATATCTGTCAGGCATATCTTACGATCGGTGGAATCAGCAAACAGACCGAGATCGTAATTGATTTTGAAGTACCTGCAAGATTTGTGAGAGCAAATCCGAATGTCAGAGAAGATGTGGGAAAAACTGCACTGGTGAAAGGACCTCTGGTGTACTGTCTTGAAGAAACAGACAATGGAGAGAATCTTCCGGCTATCTTCGTGGATACGAAACAGGAAGTCAGAGAAATGTTTGAACCGGAACTTCTTGGAGGCGTGACAACACTTCGGTTTAAGGGAAAGAAACTGAACGTGGATACGTGGAAAGACGGAGCGTTATATGATAGCCGGGAAATGGCATTCGAGGAAGTAAATCTGAAAGCAGTTCCATATCATTGCTGGGACAACCGCAAGACGGGTGAGATGCTGGTATGGATGAAAGAGATGTTTTAATTAAAGAATCTATCAGGGGACATACAACCCTGTGGAGAAATAAATACCCAAAAGGAGGAAGAAATATGAAAAAGAAATTAGTGTCAGTGATTCTTTGTGCAGCTATGACAGCAACAATGTTGCTCGGCTGTAGCGCAGGAAGCGAAAAGAGCGGCTCCGACAGCAAAGCAAAAGGGGAATCAGGCGGAACAAAAGAGATGGAAGTTGATGGAGATGCAACCACTCTTAATGTATGGACATTCATCGAGTTACACCAGGAATTCTACACCAACATGGCAGAGAAGTGGAATGAGGCACATCCGGATAAGAAGGTTAAATTAGTACTTTCTAATATGCAGTATGATGATATGCACAACAAATTATCTCTTGCACTGGAATCCGGAAAAGGTGCTCCGGATGTAGTTGATATTGAGCTTGGAAAATTCCCGGCATTTACAAGTGGTGAAATCGGACTTATGGATCTGACAGATGCGATCGAACCATATAAAGATAATGTAGTAGAATCCCGTCTTGACATCTATGGGAAAGATGGAAAATATTATGGCTTCCCAACACACGTTGGTACAACCGTTGCATTCTACAACGATGATCTGTTAAAAGAAGCAGGAATTGATTACACAACGATCAAGACATGGGATGACTTTAAAGAAGCTGGTGTTAAATACCATGAAGCTACAGGTAAAGAATTTGCCTGCGCTGAAACAACAGCTCAGTGGATGATCAACCTGATGTTAGCTCAGAAAGGTACAGATTACCTTGACAAAGATGGAAAACTTGATCTTACAAACGATAAAGTAGTAGAAGTACTTCAGTATATCAAAGATATGCAGGAAGCAGGCGCACTTGCAACCGTAGCTGGTGGACAGCCGGATAACGAAGAAGCTTATCCGGAATACAACAGTGGCAACTTTGCAGTACAGATTATGCCTTTCTGGCAGACATCAAGATTCACAAACTATATGTCTGACCTTGATGGCAAGATCGCTATTGCAGCACCTCCGGTATTTGGTGACAACGATGCAGTTAAGACAATCGGTGGTGGCGGAACCGGTACAGCAGTTGTTAAATCTTCTGAAAACGCAGAACTTGCAGCAGAAGTATTCGCTTACATCAAACTGTCTGAAGACGCTAACAAAGAAGTTTGGAATGTATTAGGATTTGACCCTGTTAATACAGCAGTATGGACAGATACAGATCTTACTCAGAATCCGGACAACCAGTTTGTAAAATACTTCAAGACAAAACCGTTTGATACATTATTAGAGCTCCAGGATGGCATTGGCTCACTTGCTTCTTGCACAAGCGAAAAATATCCATCTATCAATAACGAGTTCTGCACAACAACACTGAATAACATTTTTGAAGAAGGAATGGATGTTAAAGAGGCATTGGAACAGTCTCAGGAAACTCTTGAAAATGAATTTGGTGGCAAATAAAAAAGTTACAATTAAGTAACTGGTAATGTAATATTCAGGGGTTGCGTGCAAAAGCTGCCGCAGCCCTTTCTATAATTTAAGAAGGAGGATACATAAACCATGAAGAAACTGTTCTATTCTCAGAAATTAGCTCCTTATGTGTTCATCCTTCCTTTTGTCCTTACTGTTATATTTTTCTGGGCAGTTCCAATCGCGAACGGAGTCCTTTTAAGTTTTCAGGATGTATTACAGGATAAATGGGTTGGATTGGATAATTATAAGAGACTTCTGTCCGACAAGATATTTTTAAAAGCTCTGGCTAACAGTACTCGATACATGATCGGAACACTGGTGCTGCTGATTCCGTTTCCGATGTTTTTCGCAACGCTGCTGAACAGTAAGCTGATGAAGAAACCAGGATTTTTTAAATCAATCTATTTTCTTCCGGCTTTGACATCAGTTGTAGTTGCAGGTACAATCTTCCGTCTGATGTTTGGTGAGATGGAGACTTCTCTTGCCAACCAGGTGATCGGAATGTTCGGACTTGGACCGATCAAATGGTTAAAGAATGATCTGACTGGTTATTTTGCACTGTTACTTCTGGCATGCTGGAGATGGACAGGTGTTAACATCCTGTACTTCCTTGCCGGATTACAGAGCATTTCAACAGACCTTTATGAGGCAGCTTCTATTGATGGAGCAAATAAATGGCAGCAATTTACAAGAATTTCCCTTCCACTTCTGAAGCCAACCACCGTATACGTGCTGACGATCAGTATCTACGCAGGTCTTGCCATGTTTAATGAAAGTTACATGTTATGGAAAGGTAATAACTCGCCACAGAATATCGGGCTTACGATCGTTGGATATCTGTACAGGCAGGGAATTGAAAAACGTGCAATGGGTTATGCCTGCGCGGTAGGGCTTGTACTTCTGGTTATTGTTATGATCGTCAATATGATACAGTTGGCGGCAACAGGAACATTTAAGAAGGAGGAGAGATAGTATGGGTGAAAAGAGAAAAAAGAAAGACCGGCTTTGCACAGTATTGATGCTCATTTTCTTCTCAATCCTGGCTATTCTGATTATTCTTCCGATTTATACGATCTTTCTTGCCAGCTTCAAGCCGGGCGGAGATCTTCTGCAGTATGGTCTGAACCTCGGAATTGACTGGAAACGTATGAGCCTGGATAACTACGTGCTTCTGTTTACAGGACAGCATAACTACTGGAGATGGTTCTTTAACAGTATCTTTCTTACTGTAATTACCGTAGTAGCCACACTTCTGGTAAGTGCATTTGTAGGATATGGATTTGCGGCTTATGAATTCAAAGGGAAGAATGCAATGTTTGTTGTCGTTCTTCTGATCTTATCTGTTCCGCTGGAAGTCATCATGCTTCCTCTGTATAAGCAGATGACTAACTGGGGACTGATGGACAGCTATATTGCGATCATATTACCATTTGTTGCACATGCATCCACAATCTTTTTCTTCAGACAGTATCTTCTTGGACTTCCAAAATCACTTATGGAAGCCGGACGAATTGACGGAGCGACGGAGTATGGTATCTTTTTTAGACTGATCATGCCGATTATGAAACCTGCATTTGCGGCCATGGCGATCTTAAATGGTATGAACGCATGGAACAATTACCTGTGGCCATTACTGGTAATCCGTTCTTCAGAAAAATATACACTGACACTTGGACTTAACACCTTGATCAACCCATATGGAGATAATTATAGTCTTCTGGTTGTAGGTTCATTCTTCTCGATCATTCCGATTTTTATACTGTTTGTATGCTTCCAGCAGTATTTTATTGAAGGTATGACAGCAGGTGCAGTAAAAGAATAATTGTTGTAAAATAAGAAGGTAAGATAGAATAGGAGGCTGAAAATGAGTAAGACAGCGAAGATGATCATTGATAAAGATTTCCGGATTTCCAAGGTAGATGAGAGAATTTATGGTTCTTTCATTGAACACCTCGGACGTGCCGTATACGATGGCTTATATCAGCCGGGCAATCCGTTGTCGGATGATGATGGATTCCGTAAAGATGTCATTGATCTGGTAAAGGAACTGAATGTGCCGATCATCCGTTATCCGGGTGGAAACTTTGTATCAAACTTTTTCTGGGAAGACAGCGTAGGACCGGTGGAGGAGCGTCCGGCACGCCTGGAACTTGCATGGAGAAGTCTGGAAGAAAATAAGATCGGATTAAATGAATTTGCAAAATGGACGGATAAAGTAAATTCCAACATGATGATGGCAGTAAATCTTGGTACAAGAGGAATTGCAGATGCATGCAATCTTCTGGAATACTGCAACCATCCTGGTGGAACGAAATACAGTGATCTTCGTATCAAACATGGAGTGAAAGATCCACATAACATTAAGGTATGGTGCCTGGGAAATGAGATGGACGGACCGTGGCAGCTCGGACACAAGACCATGGAAGAATACGGACGTATTGCAGAAGAGACCGCAAAGGCAATGAAACTGATCGATCCATCCATTGAACTGGTATCCTGTGGAAGCTCAGCTCTTGATATGCCGACATTCCCGAAGTGGGAATCTACCACTCTGGAGAATACATATGATTATGTAGACTATGTATCTATGCATCAATATTATGGAAATCGTGATGATGATACCGCAGATTTCCTTGCATGCTCTGATGATATGGATGAATTTATCCGTACAGTCATTGCAACCTGCGATTATGTAAGAGCGAAAAAACGTGGAAAGAAAAATATCAATATCAGTTTTGATGAGTGGAATGTATGGTTCCATTCAAATGCGGCAGATGATGATATCACACAGAACCATCCATGGCAGGTAGCACCTCCGATGCTGGAAGATATTTATACATTTGAAGATGCACTGTTAGTCGGTCTGATGCTGATCACATTGCTGAAACATGCAGACAGAGTAAAAATTGCATGTATGGCACAGCTGGTCAATGTAATTGCGCCGATCATGACAGATCAGGGAGGCGGAGCAGCCTGGAAACAGACAATTTTTTATCCGTTCCTTCATGCATCCAGATATGGACGTGGTGTTGCATTAATGCCGCTTGTTCAGACAGCTAAGCACGATACAGCAAAACATGAAAATGTTACTGACGTAGAAAGCGTTGCAGTGTATAATGAAGAAAAAGAAGAACTTACAATTTTCGCTGTTAACCGTACACTGGATGAAGATATTGAACTGACAACAGATTTAAGAGGTATGGAAGGCTTCCATCTGACAGAGCATATTGTAATGGAAGAATCCAATCTGAAACTGGTGAACAGTTCTTATGAACAAAAAGTAGTACCAAAGACAGTAAACCGTTCAAAGATGGACGGCGGAATTATGACAACTCTTCTTGGAAAAGCATCATGGAATGTAATCAGATTAAGTAAGTAGAGGCGGATAGATAATGAAATTTCTGGCAATTGACAGTCCGGTAATGAGGGTACTTGGACGACTTGGAGATATTATAATATTGAATATGATCTTTGTAGTCGGATGCATTCCAGTGATCACCATTGGAACTTCATTAAGCGCACTGTACGCGGTAGCGATGAAGATGGCAAGAGGGGAAGAACCATCCGTGTGGAAGGAATTCTGGAAAGCGTATAAAAGGAACTTTAAACAGGCAACCATTTGCTGGCTGATCATGGCTGTCGTTGCCATGCTGTTGTTTGTAGATTTTCGTATCATAAAAGTTTTTCAGGGAAGTATGTATAGTGTGATGCGTGTGATTCTGGCAATTATTCTTGGAATGTGGATACTGATGTTCCAGTATCTGTTCCCGTATATTGCAAGATTTGAAAATGGTATTTCTGCGACATTGCGCAATGCATTACTTCTTGCCGCAGTGAACATTCCGTTTACAATCGTGATTACAGGTTTAAGCATCGGATCACTGATAGTGACATTATTTACATCCAGATCATTTGTAGTTGCAAGTATTTTATGGGTGTTCTTTGGATTTGCAGTATTATCGTATGCACAGTCATTTCTGCTGTGCCGGATTTTTGAAAAATACGAATAGAGTTGTGAACACTAAATAGAAAATAATATAACAGGGACAAGACAGAAATCGCTATAATGCCTGGAAATTCAGGTGTTATAGCGATTTTTTGCCGATCCGGTAATATGGACACCGCCGTACCAGATTCCTTCATTTTCAAAATTTCCAACTTTTGATGGCTTTTCTGATGGAAGAAATTATCCCATAACAATTTCTACATGATATTCATTCACATTCTCATCCGGTCGAATACAGATTCCGCCTTTTGCTTCTTTATCGGTTCTTACAGGTGCAAGATCTTCTGATTCCACGTCATATGCATCCGACGATCATCTGTGAGTACACATATGGCTCTGTGTGGTGGATATCACTGATGTCTTCAAGGTAAGCAGGGCAGGTCTTGCGGTAGATCTCAAATGCTCTGTTACCACGTCCGATTCTCGTCTCAGCAATCGATACCCATGGATTGTTGTGGCAGAAGATACCTGCATTTTCTTTATATCCCGGTGAATAAGAAGAAATTTCACCAAGGTTGAGGTGATAAGTTGTATATGCAGGCTGGAGCAGAACAATACCGTACTTTGTAGCCAGCTTTTCTTTAACAGAATTCAGAGCTTTTTTCGCCTGGCCGTCATTTACACCGACATCGGCAAGTACACAGAATCCCTGTGGTTCGATGTAAATCTGGCCTTCCTTGCATTCTTTGGATCCGACTTTTTCGCCAAATGCATCGTAGGCACGGAGATCAAAGCACTTTATGAGATCACGCCACTGATGGGAATTAAGACACTTCTCGGTGGAAATACAGAAGTTACATTTGTACAGGGATACAAACGGGATGAAAAGAAAGAAGAGTCTGAGGCGAACTGGCAGGAGACCAGCCTGGAAGATGGCGGTGGAAGCAGAAAAGAAGAGCAGTCTGTGGATGTGAAAGTAAAAGAAGAAAGAGCACTCCTCAGAAAAGAGGCAGCAGAGCTTGCCGCGCAGTATGATGAGGTCATTCTGGTTGGTGGTCTGAACCATGAACATGACAGTGAAGGAAATGACCGCGCAGATATGAAGCTTCCATATGAGCAGGATGAACTGATCCGAGAAGTACTGAAGGCAAATCCGAATACGGTGATTGTCATGATGGCAGGAAGTCCGGTTGAGATGGGAAGCTGGATCAAAGACGCAAAGGCTGTTGTATGGAACTGGTATTCCGGAATGGAAGGTGGAAATGCGCTTGCCGAAGTTTTATTTGGAAGAGTAAGTCCATCCGGAAAGTTGCCGGAAACCTTCTACAAAAAGCATACGGACTGTTCTGCACATGCAGTCGGAGAATTTCCGGGCGACGAAAAGGTGCGTTATAAAGAAGGCGTTTTCGTAGGCTACCGCTATAATGATACTTTTGGGATTGAACCGGAATTCTGTTTCGGACATGGACTTTCCTATACAACCTTTGCCTATTCAGGTGCAGAGATAAAAAGGAACGGGGCTAAGCTGCAAGTCAGCTGTGATGTGACCAACACAGGAGACAGAGCAGGAAAAGAAAGCGATGTAGTTGAAGTCAGAATCGGAAGCTCATCAAGGAATATAAGAATTGCGAGAGTGTTGTAAGAAGATGAAATGGAGAATCATCCGCTCCGGTATCAGCCGGGGTCTGGGAGATTCTCCATTTTTATTTAATCATGATTTATTCATTTATTTCAAAACGCCAGTGCTGCCTGATTCCCGGATATTTCTGGTGATCGACTTCGCTCATAAACATATCGTATGGTCTTGCACAGATTTTGAATGGTGCATACATTGCCTGGTAGACAACCAGCTTTTCGCCTGTTTCAGTATGCTCGGCGAAAGCCAGTACATTGTAGAGATATTTGGTGCTCTCTTCGGATACCCATTCTCTTTTGAAATGGCGCACGATATCACCAACATGGATTTCATGGAAGGGCTCTGCGTCATTTTTTTCGGTATTGGCAGAAAGCGTAGAAGCAGGCTGTGCTTCTGGGATAACCGTACTGGTTTGTGTTGAGGCAGACGATTCCGGGTGGAAAATTACAGACGCAGAATCTGCTTTATTTTCCGGATCGGCATCCAGATAAATATATTCATCTTTATCAAGAGAAACCGGTGCGCCGGTCTTTCCGATAATATGGACACCACCATACCAGGTGCCTTCGATTTCAAAAGTATCTCCGATCTGATATTCGGAAGAATATTCATCGTTCTTTTTTATAATTTTAATCTTATCCATAGATAGTACACTCCTGTTTGTATTTGAAAACTAATCTAATTATATGTGCATTTTCCAATTTTTCCAACCTAAAAATGGGAAAAATCGTGTATACTGGAAAGTACTAGTTGCTGGTCACAGGTACTGTGAACAGTAACTAGTACTACGGAAAGGGGAAAGATAAAATGGTAAAACCAATTATGAGAGATCTCTTTTTTCTGCGCCAGAAGGCAGAGAAAGCAACAAAAGGAGATTTTCCAGTTGCAATTGATTTACTGGATACATTAAAAGCGCACGAAGATGGCTGTGTGGGAATGGCAGCAAATATGATCGGGGTAAATAAAGCGATCATTGCAGTCAATATGGGATTTATGAATGTTGCGATGTTCAATCCGAAGATTGTAAAGAAAAACGGAAAGTATGAGACAGAAGAAGGATGCCTGTCTCTGGATGGCGTAAGAAAATGTGTGCGTTATCAGGAAATTGAAGTAGAATACGAGGATATCAATTTTAAACGGCAGAGACAAAAATACAGTGGATGGACGGCGCAGATTATTCAGCATGAGTGCGATCATCTGAATGGGATTATTATTTGATGGTATCCCAAAATCAAAGGTCTGGCATTATGGTTTCGCGTTTTGTGGAAAGAAAGTCCTGATTGGAACAGATAAATCGGAATAATGTTGTTATTACAACAGAAATGAAAATCCAGAAACCGTATACTTATCCATACAAAAAAAGAAGGTATGAGGAATGAAAATATGAGTAATACAGCGACGATTTCGCAGGGACAGGAGATTTTAGCACTCCAGGATGAACTGACCGGTGCGCTGATCGGTCTTGCCAGATCCTGTGGTAACAATCCAAAGACAGAAAACACAGATGAGATTATCATCGAAGGTCTTGTGCATACGATTACGAACAGTAACACCGGGGCAGCAGCTTTAAAAGCGATGATCGAAAAAGTAAGAGAAGAAAAAAATACCGTCGCACCGGATTGCGCAGTCTGTGCAGCACCGTGTGGCAATACCTCCGAATATGATGTGAGCAATATCTGGAAACACGAAACAGATGTGCGCGGCGTGGAGACTGCAATCCTTTTCGGAATCCGGGAGATGGCAGCTATCATTTCCCCGGCGGTCGTCATTGGGAAAACAGATGCGGAAGTGAACGAATTTTTCTATAAGGCACTCTGCATGATCAGTTATGGAATGAGTAAAGAGGATCTGTTACCGGTTGTGCAGGAACTGGGCGAGATGAACCAGAAGTGCAGAAGGCTTCTTGGACAGGTGTAGCAAGAGAATAGTCTGAAAAAATGAGATTTCTTGACAGAGAACAGGGGATTTGATATTGTTTAAAGGATGGAAAAATCTGACAGACGAGAAATGAACCGATAGAAAAGAAATGAAATAATGGGAAGCGGGTTGCGTCTGGCAATCCGCTTCTTTTGATGAGAAAGAAAAGAGGGCAAAAATGGAACTGAGTATACTTCTGATGGAGCAGATCGCAAAGCTGTTCATTATGATATTCATGGGTTATGCGATAGTCAAAATGGGATTTCTGAAGGATGAAGACAGTAAGGTACTGTCAACACTGGTATTATATCTGATCGTGCCATGTGTGATTCTGAATGCATTTCAGGTGGATTATACCCCGGAAAAGGTGAGCGGCCTTATGCTGGCATGCATCGCGTCACTGCTTCTTTTATTTATCCTGCTCCCGATCGTCAACCTGATCGGAAAAGTCCTGCATCTGAATGAAGTGGAAACCATGTCCATTTATTATTCCAATTCAGGAAATATGATCGTACCGCTTGTGGCATTTATGCTTGGCGAAGAGTGGGTGTTTTATGCATGTGTGTTTATGGGGATTCAGACCATCTTTTTCTGGACACACTGTAAAAATGTACTGAGCCATGAAAAAGGATTTAACCTGAAGAAAATATTTACCAATATCAATATCATTACGATCATAGCAGCAATCGTGTTGTTCTTTGCAAAGATCCGGCTGCCGGAAATTATAACTGGTACGTTAAGTTCTGTCGGGGCAATGGTGGGACCGGCAAGTATGTTTGTAATCGGAATGCTGATGGGCGGAATGAATATCAGAAAGGTTCTGACGAATAAGAAGGCGTATTTTATTGCGTTAATGCGTCTGATCGGATTTCCGTTTATTGCACTTCTGATCCTGAAGATCAGTGGACTGGTTGGATGGAATGCAGATGGGAAGAAGATCCTTCTGATCGTATTTCTGGCGATCATTGCACCTGCTGCTTCGACAGTTACGCAGATGAGTCAGGTGTATGGAAATGATTCCAGGTATGCGAGCACGATCAATGTGCTGACGACACTTGGGGCGATCGTGACGATGCCGCTGATGGTGTTGGTGTTCCAGATGGTGATGTAAAGAGATTGAGCATAAATATATTGTAGTAGAGAGATGAAAAAGAATGTTCCCGGGGACGGGGATGTTCTTTTTTATTAACAAGAAAATTCAATGGAAATAACTGGTTTCGGAAAAATGTTACAAATGGGTATGGAAAAGTAAAGAAAAATGTGGCAAACAGGTATGGATAAAGGTGGAAAAATGTTACAAATGAATGGAAAACCTATAAAATCACGGAGATTTCTATATAAAATGAAAATGTTGGCAACATTCCAATTTTCCACTTGACATTCCCCCACTTTCATCATAACATTTTGTAGAATGTTTATTGTTATGAAAAGTGGACTTACAGAAAAGGGGAAAATCACAGATGAAAAATTGGAATCAGGTTAAGCTGGTGCCGGAATTTAATGAACAGGGTGTAGCTTGTTATAAACTGGCCGGTGGAAACTATGTAAATGAATATTATGTTGTATCGGAAGCAGAGACAAGAAAGCTTCTGAATACACCGGAGATCGTCGGATATGAGGTATATGACTGCCTGATTCCTTCTACATCTCAGATGCTTTACTATTTTAAGGAACAGAAGAAAGTGACAACTGCAAATATTCTTTCTATCTTGAGAGGAGCGTTGAACTATCCGTTGGAGGAAAGCTGCTACAGAGAGCACATCCGTGTACACGATATCAGTTTCTTATCCAGTGAGCGTGTATTTGCGGATGAAGAGATTGCAGGGCTTGAAATCAAATATAGTAAGCTTACCATGGTTCCGGACAGCACACTGATGATCGGAGATATCATTGCAAGTGGGGAGACTCTGATCCATTGCCTGCGCTATGTGACAGATTTTTACAGGAAGAACGGAGCAAAGCTTCGTAATATTATCATTTTCACAATTGGTGGAACAAAGGGAATTGAGATTCTTGAGAATCTTACCAGAGAGATCCGTGAGTTCTGGCCGGAATTTGAAGGGTTCATTACCGTGTATTATGAAGGAATTTTCAGTACTTATCAGGATAAAGGTGTGTCAGGAATCAACCTTCCGGATGTGGACTTCTACTGGAAGGACGGAATCATCGCGCCGGAGTTCAGAAGAGAGACACTTTCCATGTGCAGTCCGCTTTTTGAAAAATGTATCATCTACGATGGCGGGGCAAGACGCTATGAGATTCATGAGCATGTAGAGGAAGTTCTGGAATTCTGGGAAGGAATCAAAGAGAGAGCAGATAAGATCGATTTTAAAGAACTGCTTGATGAAAAGATTGGATACCCGACACCGATCAGTTATGAGGACTGGATCGAGAAGAACCACTATGAGAAGATCCGTCCGGCAGACACCAAGTGGCTGTACCGTCAGGAACAGGGATATATCGAGAGTATGAAAAATATTACATTAAAAGAACTGGCAGATCAGAGAATTACCGAATTTACCGATTCTTTGAAGAAATATATGCTATAAAAAGAATGAACTTGTTGATCACAGAGAATGGAATGAGGTAAAAAATGAGCAAAAACACGAAAAATACAACTGTTGATATTGACTATGCGGACCAGGCAGTCCCGAAAGAGGGCAGAAAAGGTTTCCTGACCATGTTTATGATCATGCTGGGATTTACGTTTTTCTCGGCAAGTATGTGGGTTGGGCAGCAGATGGCAGCAGGACTTGATTTCTGGGGATTTATCAAGTCCCTTCTCCTTGGAGGAGCGATCCTTGGTGTGTATACAGGACTTCTGGGATATGTAGGTGCAAAGACCGGACTTAGCATGGATCTTCTGGCAAAAAGAGCATTTGGAGAAAAAGGATCTTATCTTTCTTCTGCAATGATCAGCTTCACTCAGATCGGATGGTTCGGTGTGGGTGTTGCGATGTTTGCAATCCCGGTATCAGGAGAGCTTCTCGGTGGAAGTAAGGCTGCGATGTGGGCTCTGGTATTGGTTGCAGGAGGCTGTATGACCGCTTCTGCATATTTCGGAATTGATTCCCTTACGGTGGTAAGCTATATTGCAGTTCCGCTCGTTGCGATTCTTGGAACGGTAGCAATGGTGATGGCAGTTCGGCAGGGAAATGGAACGATCGTTGACCAGTTTGCAGTATCCAGCGGATCTGTGACCGTGATTGGTGGAGCGGGTATGGTAGTCGGTTCCTTCGTATCAGGCGGAACGGCAACTCCGAACTTTGCAAGATTTGCAAAGGATGCCAAATCAGGTACAATTGCAACGGTTGTAGCATTCTTTATCGGGAATTCACTGATGTTCTTTTTTGGGGCGATTGCCTATATTTTCGTTGGCGGAAATGATATCTTTGAGGTTATGATCCGTCTGAATCTGTTCTATATGGCGATTCTGGTTCTGGGACTCAATATCTGGACCACCAACGACAATGCGCTGTATTCAGCAGGTCTTGGACTGGCAAATATTTTCCGGCAGAAGAAGAAACCGATGGTTCTGATTTCAGGTATTATCGGAACGCTTCTTTCTGTATGGCTGTATTACAATTTCTGTAACTGGCTGAACGTACTGAACTGTACCCTTCCGCCGGTAGGGATTATCCTGGTGCTCTCGTACTTTATAAATAAGAAGGAGTACGACAGTGATAAAGTAGAAATCAAAACTGTGAACTGGTTTGCCGTGATCGGTGTGATCGCAGGTGCAGTGGTAGCAAATCTTGTGTCATGGGGAATTGCTTCGATCAATGGTATGGCAGTTGCTGCGGTCTGCTATGTGGCTGGACAGGTGCTTTGCAAAAATCATAATGAAGTGACGGAAAAGGCATAAATGAATAGCGTAAATGAACGGGCAGATTCGGGGAACAGAGTCTGCCCGTTGTTATATTATGGAGCAGGATTACGCATAAGGTTATCAGTCTAAACAATATTATTAAAAAAACTGACCATAAGTCAATAAATAAATTGACTTATGGTCAGTTTTGTTGTATATTGGTTTTGTAAAATAAATGACTGGCGGTCATTAAGAGAGAAAGAATAAAAAGAAAAGAGGAATAAAGTATGGTAAAGGTTGGCAAAAAGATTGTTAAATTCAGAGTACCGATACTGATACTCAGTATTATCCTTTTGATTCCGGCTGTGTGGGGGTATGTGAACACCAGGATCAACTATGATGTGCTGACTTATCTTCCGGAAGACATTGAGACAATGCAGGGACAAGAGATCATGACGAATGATTTTGGGATCGGGGCATTTTCGATGCTGATGGTAGACGGCATGGAAGATAAAGAGATTGTGAAGCTGAAAGAAAAGGTAGAGAAGGTAGACGGAGTAGAGAATGTACTCTGGTATGATTCACTGGCTGATATTTCGGTTCCACAGAGCGTGCTTCCGTCAAAGCTGTATGATGAGTACAACACAGAAGACGGAACAATGATGGCGGTATTTTTCAAAGACGGAACTTCATCCGATGAAACCATGAAGGCAATTACCGAGATCCGTAAGATCACCGGAGAGCAGTGCTTTTTAAGTGGAATGTCTGCGATTGTAGAGGACACCAAAGAGCTTGCCGAAAAGGAAACACCACTTTATGTACTGATCGCAGTCGCACTTTCTGCACTGGTTCTGGCAATTACGATGGAATCGATTTTTGTTCCGGTATTGTTCCTTTTGAGTATCGGAATCGCAATCGTATATAATCTTGGAACGAATGTATTTTTTGGAGAGATTTCTTATATCACGAAGGCACTGGCAGCGGTACTTCAGCTCGGTGTCACTATGGACTATTCTATTTTCCTGATGCACAGTTATCAGGAGCAGCAGGTGCGCTATAACGGAGATAAAGAGCGGGCGATGGCACACGCGATTTCCCAGACCTTTTCATCCGTAATCGGAAGTTCAGTTACGACAGTTGCCGGATTTATCGCACTTTGCTTTATGAGCTTTACGCTTGGAAAAGATATCGGTATCGTTATGGCAAAAGGTGTTATCTTCGGAGTTCTGGTCTGTGTAACCGTTCTTCCGTCCATGATCCTGTGCTGTGACAAGCTGATCGAGAAGACAAAACACAAACCGCTGCTTCCGGATATTGGAAGAATTTCGGATAAGGTGACAAAGCGTTACGTGATTTATGTAGTAGCATTTGTGATCCTTCTGTTTCCGGCGATTTACGGAAACAATCACACAGGTGTTTACTACAATCTGGACGAATCGCTGCCAAAGGATCTTCCGAGTGTCATTGCGAACACGAAATTAAAAGAAGATTACAATATGAATACCACACATATGATCCTGGTGGACAGCTCGGTTGCAGGTTCTGATGTCAAGAAGATGTCACAGGAGATTGAAAAAGTAGATGGTGTTAAATGGGTACTTGGACTGGATAACCTGATCGGCTCCGGTGTTCCGGCAGATATGCTCCCGGAATCTGTCACCGGTATGCTGAAAAATGACAAGTACCAGCTGCTGATGGTAAATTCTACTTACAAAGTAGCAACGGATAAAGTAAACAAACAGATTGAGCAGATTGATAAGATCATGGATAAATATGATAAGGGTGCAATGCTGGTAGGAGAAGGACCTCTTACAAAAGACCTGATTAACATTACAGACACGGACTTTAAGCGCGTAAGCGCAGTGTCTATTGGAATCGTATTTGTGATTATTCTGCTTCTGTTCAAATCAGTTACTATTCCGGTGATCCTGGTCGGTGTGATCGAATTTGCGATCTTTGTGAATATGGGTATTCCGTTTTACACTGGAACAAAGTTGCCGTTTGTGGCATCAATCGTAATCGGTACGATCCAGCTTGGCGCGACTGTGGATTATGCGATCCTGATGACCACCAGATATCAGAGAGAGAGAAGCCGCGGCGCAGGCAAATTTGACGCGATCACAACAGCACATAAGTTCTCTGCGCAGTCGATCATCGTCAGTGCGCTCAGCTTCTTTGCTGCAACGATCGGTGTCGGACTTTATTCCAATATCGATATGATCAGTTCGCTGTGTATCCTGATGGCGAGAGGTGCACTGATCAGTATGGTGGTTGTTGTGCTGATCCTTCCGTCCTTATTCATGGTATTTGACAAGATTATCGTAAAGACGAGCAAAGGTTTCCGACCGTCAGACTTGAAATCATAACCACATCATAGTATAATTCTCTTGGATTATTATATGATACAAGGAACGGAGAAAAAGATCCGTGCGTATCAAAAGGGCTGATACAATCCTGCTATCATAAAAGGAATAAGGAGGAATCCACTATGATTAATTGGAACAATTTGGATACACTTACATCATTTAAAGAACTTTCAGAAGTAGAACGTGTCAATCTTGCAGAAGTGATGTCCGGTGAGAACGGAGCAGAACGTGTTAAGGATTACAGCGTTCCGATGACAGAGGATCTTACTTACAATTACGCTGCAAAAGCAGTAGATGATAAAGTACTTGCAGCACTTGCAAAGCTTGCAAAAGAAGCGCAGCTGACAGAAAAGTACGCAGCACTCTACAATGGAGAAGTGATCAACACAGGAGAAAAGAGACTGGTTCTTCATCAGCTCACCCGTGGACAGCTTGGAGATAAAGTAGAAGCTGACGGAGTAGACAAGCGAGAATTCTATGTTAAGCAGCAGCAGAGGATCGCAGATTTTGCCAATAAAGTACATGCCGGCGAGATTACAAATGCAGCAGGTGAGAAATTCACAACAGTCGTACAGATCGGTATCGGTGGAAGTGACCTTGGTCCTCGCGCAATGTATCTTGCACTTGAGAACTGGGCTAAGAAGAACGGCACATTCAAGATGGAAGCCAAATTCATCAGCAATGTTGACCCGGATGATGCAGCAGCAGTACTGAATTCAATTGATGTAGCACATTCTATTTTTGTTCTGGTATCAAAGTCAGGAACAACTCTTGAGACTCTTACCAATGAGTCATTTGTAAAAGATGCCCTGAAGAATGCAGGTCTGGATGCTTCCAAGCATATGATCGCTGTTACAAGCGAGACATCACCACTTGCAAAGAGCGATGATTATCTTGCAGCATTCTTCATGGATGATTATATCGGAGGACGTTACTCATCTACTTCAGCAGTCGGCGGTGCCGTACTTTCGCTGGCATTCGGACCGGAAGTATTTGCACAGTTCCTTGCAGGAGCAGCAAAGGTAGATGAAGTTTCCAAGAATGAAGATTTATTGAAGAATCCGGCAATGCTGGATGCGATGATCGGTGTATACGAGCGTAATGTACTCGGATATCCGGCAACAGCTGTTCTCCCATATTCACAGGCACTGAGCCGTTTCCCGGCACATCTGCAGCAGCTGGATATGGAATCCAATGGTAAATCAGTTAACCGCTTTGGCGAGCCGGTAGATTACCCGACAGGTCCGGTGATCTTCGGAGAACCAGGAACAAACGGACAGCATTCCTTCTATCAGCTTCTCCACCAGGGAACCAACATCATACCGCTCCAGTTCATCGGCTTCAAGAACAGCCAGATCGGAACCGATGTTGTGATCCAGGACAGCACAAGCCAGCAGAAGCTCTGCGCAAACGTAGCTGCACAGATCGTAGCATTTGCATGCGGTAAATCAGACGAGAACCGCAACAAGAATTTTGAAGGTGGACGTCCGTCAAGTATTATCATCGGTAAAGAACTGACACCAGAGACACTCGGTGCACTTCTTGCACATTTTGAGAATAAGGTTATGTTCCAGGGATTTGTATGGAATGTGAACAGCTTCGACCAGGAAGGTGTTCAGCTTGGGAAAGTACTTGCCAAACGTGTACTTGCCCATGAGACAGACGGAGCACTGAAAGTATACAGTGATCTTTTAGATATCTAATCAGAATTAATGAAAGAGACCAGAGTCGGTGCGAATTTTAGGATTCGGACCGGCTTTTTGGATACGAAAATATGCAAGAGAAGCTACCAGGATATTCTGTCAGGATTTCCGGCTGAATGATTGTTTTTTAGGAAAAAGACATAAAACCAGGAAAAGAGAAAGACTATGAAATTAGAAAATTACGAGGTGCATCTCCCGAATTATTCCATCGGAGATGCAATTTACGATAAAATCGGACCGGTCTGTGAATCTTATGGAAAAACGGTACTTGTGATCGGCGGAAAAAGGGCACTTGATGCGGCTTTTGATAAGATCAAAGCGGCGGTCGACCAGACGAATCTGGAGATTATTGGAAAAGAACTTTATGGGAAAGACTGTACCTATCAGACGGTAGAAAAGCTTCGCCGGATGTCGGTTTATCAGAAAGCAGATATGGTATTTGGAGTAGGAGGGGGCAAAGCACTGGATACGGTAAAATGTCTGTGTATCACAGATGATAAACCGGTGTTCAGCTTTCCGACAATCGCATCCAACTGTTCGGCATGTACATCGGTGTCGATCATGTATAACGAGGATGGTACATTTCTGAAACCGAATTTCTTCGTGCGTCCGGTCATGCATGCATTTATCGATACAGAAATCATAGCAAAAGCACCGAGTCAGTATATGTGGGCAGGAATTGGTGATACCTATGCAAAATACTATGAAGCAACAATCTCATCAAGGGATGAAAGACTGGAACATTTCACTTCACTTGGTGTAGCAGTCAGTCTGATGTGCAGGAATCCGCTTCTGGAATATGGACCGAAGGCATTTGCAGACCATAAAAAGGGACTGTGTACATATGATGTAGAGCAGGTGGTTCTGGCAATTGTTGTGACAACCGGAATTGCATCCATTTTCCTTACAAAAGATTTCACACCGGATTATAACAGTGGACTTGCACATGCAATTTTTTATGCTCTGACGAAGTATCCGGTGATCGAGCAGCGGCATCTGCACGGGGAAGTAGTTGGATTTGGTGTGCTTCTGGCACTTCTTGTAGATGGACAGGAAGAAGAATTTGAGAAAATATATCAGCTGAATCGCGAGATAGGTCTTCCGGTGTCCTTGAAAGAAATTGAGATTACAGAGGATGAATGGAAAGAAAGTATGGGACATATTCCGAAAATGTCGGATGTAGCACATTACCCATATAAGGTAACCCGGGAAATGCTGGAAGATGCAATGCAGAAACTGAAAGAAAGAGTCAGAAAGGATCAGAGCCATGAAGAATAAGAAATCCGCAGCTTCCTCTATGATTCTTGGGGTAGCGTTTATCTGCTGTGTTGCAGATTTTGGAATCGCACAGTTCGGGCTTCTGACACTGATCCAGAAGGCGTATAGTGTGCTGGCGTATCTGGCGATTCCGGTAATCCTTATTCCATATCTGATCCACATGGCAGTGACCAGATTTGATACGAAGTAATGAGAGAATAAAGGGAAAAGAGGACAAAAGATGCCAATCGGTGTTATAGTAAATGTAAGTATGGTGATGCCGGTTAGTTATCTTTGGAGTACTTATATTTTACCATTAGTGAGGTGATGGAATGGCAAAGATTACAGTGTGGTCAAAGCAGCATGAAAATGTCTGGAAAGTTCTTCAGGAGACCGGACGATATACGGTAAAGCGAGAGTATATCATAAAGGATCTCAAAGAACATTCGGAGCTGGTTCTGGATACTTATGAATGGCTGGTCAAGAACGGACCGGACTACGGGAATAAACCGGCGGATGTGGAATTTCCGGTATGGGTATCCTTCAGGCAGGATGCAACGATGCTTCCGGAAAAAGGAAGAGTGATCTTGGAACTGGAGATCGAAGAATCCCTGATTACCAGAGTGAATTTCACAAAATGGGGAATGATCCTTAACTATTCCTATATTCCGGCAGACAAGGCGGATGAAAAGCGGCACAAAGAGCTTCTGGAAGCCTATGGAGTCAGCGACACGCAGGCGTATATGTCGCAGTTCTATCCGGAGATCAAACGGGAGATCCGGGAGAGCTGGAAGAGGCTTTTTGATGATGACATCCAGATCGGAAGTGATGGATGTTATGGAAACATCTGGGAGGTGCGAAGAGAATGGGTGAAAAATGTAATACAATAACCTTATATGCATCACAGGCAGACCCGGTAATTGAAGCAATTGAGCGGAATGGCGTGTGCTATTCCAAAGAGGCGTATGTGCGGAAAAAGTATCAGGAGAGTGCAAAGATTTTCACAACAGCCTATTCCTGGTTTGTGCGTGAGATGGAGAAATATGTGAAGAAACCGGATGGTGCGGAGTATCCGTACTGGGCATTCCGTGAAGCCTATAATGTGGATCAGTCGATGGGCGGCAACTTCCTGACACTGGAAGTACCATTGGATGAAGTTCTGCTTTTTGATATGTATGACTGGAATAAGATTCTCTGTCTCAAATATATTGGGGAAGATGAAAAAGATGAGAAGCAGTTCCAGGAGCAGTTGGAGATGTATGGGATCAAAGAGATGGATGCGGTGTTGAGTAATTTTTATCCGTTACAGAAGCAGCAGATCCTGAAAAGCTGGCAACGTCTGACACGGTATCATGAAGAATTGGTACATGGAAATACAGAGCTTGTAAGGGATGTACAAGCAGGACTTTGGAGAATAAAAAAGGAGTGGATCAGATAGATGAAAGTATTGGTATACAGAAAATGCAGCACCTGCCAGAAGGCGCTGAAATGGCTGGAGGCGCATGAGATTGCATTTGAGGAACGGGCAATCGTGGAGGAAAATCCAACCTATGAAGAGCTGAAGGAATGGCATGCGATGAGTGGGTTCCCGCTGAAAAAGTTTTTTAATACAAGTGGGATGCTTTATAAGCAGATGCAGCTGAAAGACAAGCTTCCGACGATGACGGAAGATGAGCAGATAAAGCTGCTGGCGACAGATGGTATGTTGGTGAAAAGACCGTTTGTAGTTGGGGACGGATTTGTACTGACCGGGTTTAAAGAAAAAGAATGGGAAGAAAAATTGTTGAAGTAGTGGGGAAGATGAGTGCTGTAAAAGGTGCTCATCTTTTTATTCTGCCTGTAAAGAATGTGTAAAAAGAATTGAAAGATGACGGAACACTTACGAAACTGAGTAAGAAATGGTTTGGACAGGATACGGCTCCGGAAGAGGACCGATTTGAAAAAACGATAAACTAAAAAGAAAAATAACGGGTAACTCAATGAAAAGAGGAACCCGTTATTTTTTATTCAGATTTTTTTGATTTTATTAGACCAAGGAGCAGGACGGCCGGAAAAATAATGGCTGCGAAAATCCCGGTTTTCAGACTGCCGCCGGCGTAGGAAGATACCAGACCTGCAAGCGTCGGACCACCGGAACATCCCAGATCTCCGGCAAGTGCAAGGAGGGCAAACATTGTTGTGCCGCCACGTGGAATAGAGACGGATGCGGTGCTGAAAAGTCCCGGCCACATAATTCCAACGGAGAATCCGCAAAGCGAACATCCCAAAAGGTTCAGTGCAGGAAATGGAAGGATGGAAATACATAAATAGGAAAGGATGCAAAGAATGCAGCTTCCTCTCATGAACAGATCCAGCCGGATCCTGTCTCCGTATTTTCCGTAAAGCAGTCGGGAAGCCCCCATACAGGCTGCAAAGGTAAGAGGACCGGCAAGATCGCCGAGTGTTTTGGAAATGTGCAGGCTTGTCTCGGCAAAAGTGGATGCCCATTGGCTGACTGCCTGTTCGCTGGCACCGGCACAGGTCATCATAAGCATTAACATCCAGAAGATTTTAGATGTGCACAATTCTCTGAGAGAAAGTCCCTGTTCACCTTCTTCGTGAAGGGAGTAGATTGGTGCACTTCTGAAGAGGAAAGTGTTAAATATTGGGATGACAGCCCACATAAGTGCGAGGATTTTCCAGTGCGATATTCCGAAAAACCAGAAAAATGCGGTTGATAACAGAACAACGCCCACATGCCCCCAACAGTAAAAGGAATGCAGGAGACTCATTGCTTTTTCTTTGTTATCAGTAGGACAGGCTTCAATGATCGGGCTTACCAGTACTTCGAGAAGTCCACCGCCGATCGCATAAATGATAACTGCGATTACAAGTCCGGTATAAGGGGAGGAAAAAACTTCCGGAAGAACGGTGAGTAATATCAGTCCTGCCGCAGAAAGGATATGCGCAATTAAAATCGAAATGCGGTATCCGATCCTGTCGATGAAGAATGCGGATAGAAGATCGACAAACAGCTGAATGATAAAGTTGAGTGTGATCAAAAAGGTAATTCGTTCTAGTGAAATATAGTAATTATTTTGGAAAGTGACAAAAAGAAGAGGAACAAAATTATTTACGATAGCCTGAACGATGTAACCAATAAAACAAGCGTAGATGGTCTGCATACAATTTGTGTTTTTTTTCATTTCTTAAAAGCTCCTTTCAAAATAGTACTATATCATATTGAAGGGTGAATGTCTTGACGAATATCGCAGAAACATAGTACAATATTTTCAAAACACAAAAGGTATAATGAGATTGAATGGGCATGGTTAGAAAAAATTCTCCGAATTTAGTTGACTTTTTGATACATCATGATATCATTACTTCGTATGGCTGAAGTGTTCGGGAGGGCGGAACAACTGGCTTTGAAAGAAGAACAAAAGAGAGAGGTTTTGGGAAAAGGAAAATGAGTGTGAAATACGATTACGAGAGAATTGTACAGGGGATCCTGGACATTGGGGAAGCTATGATTAGATGTGGAGCGGAGAACTTTCGTCTGCAGGACAGTCTGTACCGTATTTGCAGAAGTTATGGATTTGTAAAGTATGATATTTTTGTTATACCAAGCAATATCCAGATTACGGCAGAGACACCGGAAGGGCAGATTATTACACAGATCCGACTGGTAGAAATAGGGGAATGTGACTTTGACAAGCTGGATTATCTGAATAATCTATGCCGTAAAGTCTGTAAAGAAAAGCCGGATGCAAAAGAAATGAGAAGACAGTTTGAAGAGGTGATGGGAAGACCGGAACAGAAGTGGTACACCCATTATGCGGCCGGTATTTTAGGTGGTACCGGATTTGCGGTATTCTTTGGATGTGATATAAGGGATGCGATCATTGCGGTGATTGTATCAATTGTGATCGTTGCGGCAGGAAACTGGCTTGCCGAACGTGAGAAGAACCTGATGGCATATAACCTGATCTTATCGTTTATTGCAGAGATGATCATTCTGTTATCTGTCAAATTTGGATTTGCGGATCATGAGGAGCGTATCATGATCGGAATTGTCATGCTCCTGATCAGTGGACTGAGTACGACGAACGGAATCCGTGATCTGCTTCAGAAAGACTTTATCTCCGGATCGATCAATATCATGAATTCTATGCTTGGTGCTTCCGGAATCGCATTTGGTACGGCGATACCGATGATTCTTTTTGGTGGTGTAGAGGCGGAAGGATTTATCCTTACCCCGAATCTGATCGTACAGTTAATTTCCTGTACTGCAGCCTGCGTGGGATTTGCACTGTGGTTTAAGATCCGGGGCATGCAGGTGGTTTACTGTGGAATCGGAGCATTTTTTACATGGCTGATTTATGCACTTGTTTATGAGGCGCGTCCAAGTAACTTCCTTGCAACTACAATTGCGGCGACATTCGTTGCATTCTATGCATTTATTATGTCGCGGATAAATAAAGCTCCATCAACAATTTTCCTGACAGCGTCTGTATTCCCGCTGATTCCTGGACCGAATCTGTACTATGTAATGTACGCATGCGTAAGTGGGAATATGCATATGCTTCTGGAACAGACGATCACACTTTTTGCAACCTGCGTTGCAATTGCATTTGGATTTAACTTTGTAGATATTGCATCAAGAACTATCATGCGTGGTATGAAGGTAGAATATCACATTGGAAAAAGTGACAGATAAATAAAAAGTTTCAGCCGCGGATTTCATTCTGCGGCTGAAATTTTAGCCTGTGTGCCGGGAATATGCCTGGATGAGAGCAGATTCCGGATGCACCTGGACAGTCCGAAGGCTTTCGTAAAAAATTATTTAATTTCTTGACTTTATACTTTCGGTATGGTACACTAACCTAGCGAATGGAAGTATAGGTCTTTTTTTTATGCCTATTTTTAACAAAGAAAGTTTCAGGCGTGAAGCTTTCACGACAGCCTCGCAAGCTGTCATGCAACTAAAAATTAGAACATAAAAAGCGAGGTGGAAGTTGTGCGTACAAGAATTACACTGGAATGTACAGAATGCAAGCATCGTAACTACAACATGACAAAGGATAAGAAGTCTCATCCGGAACGCATGGAAACAAAGAAATACTGTAGATTCTGCAAATCACACACATTACACAAAGAGACGAAATAGTCGTTGAAGGGAAGTGAATGTTATGGGCGAATCTAAAGACAAAGCGAAGACAAAAGAGAAGAAAACTCCTTTCTTCAAAGGTCTGAAAGCTGAGTTTAATAAGATTATCTGGCCAGACAAAACCACACTTACCAAACAGACAGCTGCGGTCGTAGTTGTTTCCGTTATCTTAGGAGCGATTATCACGATCTGTGATATCCTGGTAAAATTCGGGGTAGATTTATTAGTTAGATAAGATACTGATAAATGGTAATGCAGGAAAGGTGAGTTTATGGCAGAAGCAAAATGGTATGTTGTGCATACCTATTCAGGGTATGAAAACAAGGTAAAAGCCAACATTGACAAAACGATCGAGAACCGTCATCTGGAAGATGAGATCCTTGAGGTCCGTGTTCCGATGCAGGAAGTTGTCGAATTGAAGAACGGCGTACAGAAAGCGTCTCAGAAAAAGATGTTTCCGGGATATGTTCTGATCCACATGATCATGAACGATGATACCTGGTATGTGGTACGAAACACAAGAGGTGTTACAGGATTTGTAGGTCCTGGATCCAAACCGGTTCCGCTTACAGATGAAGAGATGTCACCACTTGGTATCCAGAAAGAAGACATCGTGGTAGATTTTGAAGAAGGAGATACTGTGACAGTAACAGGCGGAGCCTGGGAAGGAACAGTCGGCATGATTCAGACTATCAATATGGCTAAGCAGAGCCTGACGATCAATGTTGATTTATTCGGCCGCGAAACGCCGGTAGAAATCAGTTTCGCAGAAGTCAAAAAAATGTAACTTTATGCGCAGTGCATAATGAACACGTGGGAGGGAAATCCCCGCAAATACCACAAGGAGGTACTTTAAAATGGCAAAAAAAGTTTCAGGTTATATCAAATTACAGATTCCAGCTGGAAAGGCTACTCCGGCTCCACCGGTTGGTCCTGCTCTTGGACAGCACGGTGTAAATATCGTTGAATTTACAAAACAGTTCAACGCAAAGACAGCTGATCAGGGAGATCTGATCATTCCTGTAGTAATTACAGTTTACAGTGACAGAAGTTTCAGCTTCGTTACAAAGACTCCACCGGCAGCAGTTCTTATTAAGAAAGCCTGCAACCTTAAATCTGGTTCAGGTGTTCCGAACAAGACAAAAGTTGCTAAGATTACAAAAGCTCAGGTAAAGGAAATCGCAGAACTTAAGATGCCAGACCTGAACGCTGCATCCGTAGAATCAGCTATGAGCATGATCGAAGGAACATGCCGCAGCATGGGTGTAACTGTAGTAGAGGACTAATTCAGACTGCATAAGCAGAATGTAAGGAAACTGAAAAAATACGTGGGAGGGAATTCCCGTAATCACCACTAGGAGGTATTTAGAATGAAAAGAGGAAAGAAATACGTAGAAGCTGCAAAGTTAATCGACAGAGCAACTCTCTATGATAGAGATGAAGCAATCGCACTTGTTAAGAAGAGCGCGACAGCTAAATTTGACGAAACAATCGAAGCTCATATCAGAACAGGATGTGACGGACGTCATGCAGATCAGCAGATCCGTGGCGCTGTAGTTCTTCCGCACGGAACTGGTAAAAAGGTTCGTATCCTTGTATTTGCTAAAGATGCTAAAGCTGAAGAAGCTAAAGCAGCCGGAGCAGATTACGTAGGCGGAGATGAACTCATTCCGAAGATCCAGAATGAAAACTGGTTCGAATTCGATGTAGTTGTAGCTACACCGGATATGATGGGTGTTGTTGGACGT
>OLPD01000043.1_pt1 | contig 119446 bp, 121 predicted proteins | sample 1672111 | NCBI WGS metagenome assembly OLPD01 (sample SAMEA3136646, study PRJEB25190) | human gut metagenome
ACTTTATCTTCATAAGTTAGTTTCATAATAAAAACACCCCAAAAGTTAGATTTTTCTGTCTAACTTTTGGGGTGCAGTTCATTTCTCGACTTCTCCTAGGTTTTTTTCTTTCTTAAATCTTAGTAACCCATCATTCCTGGATCCGTAGCTGGCGCTACTGGAGCCTTTTGTTCAGGTTTGTCGGCAACGACTGCTTCTGTTGTCAAGATAAGACTAGCTACTGAAGCAGCATTTTGAAGGGCTGAACGTGTTACCTTAACTGGGTCAATGATTCCTGATTCAACCATATCTACCCATTCGCCATTGGCAGCGTTAAATCCTGTACCAACTGGGCTATTCTTCAATTTATCAATGATAACTGAACCTTCATAACCGGCATTATAAGCAATTTGACGAACAGGTTCTTCCAAGGCACGTAGGACAATATTACGTCCTGTAGCATCGTCACCTTCAAGATCAAGTTCAGCAACCTTAGCAATGACGTTAACTAGGGCTGTACCACCACCAGCTACTATACCTTCTTCAACAGCGGCACGAGTAGCATTAAGAGCATCTTCGATACGAAGTTTCATTTCTTTAAGAGCTGTTTCTGTGGCTGCACCAACCTTAATAACTGCAACACCACCTGACAATTTAGCCAAACGCTCTTGAAGTTTTTCACGGTCAAATTCAGATGTTGTTGTTTCCAATTGAGATTTAATGAGGTTAACACGGTTAGCAATTGCTTCTGCGCTTCCTGCTCCTTCAACGATAACTGTACTATCCTTATCCACAGTTACTTTCGAAGCCTGACCAAGTGATTCCATAGTTGCATCCTTAAGTTCAAGACCAAGATCCTCAGTAATAACAGTTGCTCCAGTCAATACAGCAATGTCTTCCAACATCGCTTTACGACGGTCACCAAAGCCAGGCGCCTTAACAGCAACGACATTGAAGGTTCCACGAATTTTGTTAAGAACAAGTGTTGGAAGAGCTTCACCAGCCACGTCGTCAGCAATAATCAAAAGTGGACGACTGGTCTTAAGCACTTCTTCCAAGAGTGGAAGAATATCTTGGATATTTGAAATTTTCTTGTCAGTCACAAGAATATATGGATTTTCAAGATCTGCGACCATTTTTTCATTATCAGTAACCATGTACTGAGAAAGATATCCACGGTCAAATTGCATACCTTCAACCACTTCGAGTTCTGTCTCCATACCACGAGACTCTTCAATAGTGATAACACCATCATTACCAACGCGTTCCATTGCTTCTGAAATGTATTCACCAACTTTTTCAGAGCGAGATGAAACCGCAGCAACTTGAGCAATAGCTTCCTTATTAGCAACTGGTTGAGCAATGACTTTAAGCTCTTCCACAGCTGCAGCTACAGCTGCTTCAATCCCACGACGGATACCGATTGGATTAGCACCAGCTGTTACATTTTTTAGCCCCTCACGAACAATAGCTTGTGTCAAAACAGTGGCTGTAGTTGTTCCGTCACCGGCAATATCATTAGTTTTTGAAGCCACTTCGCTGACGAGCTTGGCACCCATATTTTCAAAATGATCTTCAAGTTCAATTTCTTTAGCAATTGTCACACCATCATTAGTGATAAGTGGTGAACCAAAAGCCTTTTCCAAAACAACATTACGACCTTTAGGGCCAAGCGTTACCTTAACGGTATCAGCTAAAGTATCAACACCACGAACCATTGCTGCACGTGCATCTGATGAAAATTTAATATCTTTTGCCATAATTACTCACTCCTTCTTTATCTTAATTTATATCTGATTAGCAAGAATTTAAGCTAGGACTGCTAAAATATCTGCTTCACGGATAATTGAAACGTAATCTTCTCCGTCTTTAACACTGATACCTGTACCATTTTCAACAAGGACCTTATCGCCTACTGCAACACTAGGTGCAATCAATTCCCCAGTAAGAGTACGGGTACCTTCACCTACCGCCAAGACCTCTGCAGTCTTAGTTGTTTCATGACTAGCTCCTGCCAATACAAAGCCACTAGCTGTTTTTTCTTCTGTTTCTTCAAAACGGACGATGATACGATCGCCCAATGGTTTTAATGCCATACCAATTACCTCCAAAAATGTTATTTAGATTAGCAACGTTTAAAATGTTGTTTTAGCACTCACGATAGACAACTGCTAATCTATATTTTCATTTTAGCACTTAGTCAAAAATAGTCAAGAAAAAACTATCCAAAATCTAAACTTTGGATAGTTTTTTTTCTAGTATATTAACCGAGTACCAAGGCATCGTCATTGAGAATTTGTCCACTATTTTTGTGGAAGAGGGCCATAAGCTCTGCAACAGTGAGGTTTTTCTTTTTTTCACCTTGCACATCTACGACGATCTTACCATGATAGAGCATAACTAAACGGTTTCCATATTCGATAGCATGTTCCATATTGTGGGTAATCATAAGAGTTGTCAACTTTTGTTCTTCAACAATCTTACGCGTCAAATTCATGACCATGTCACTTGTCTTAGGATCCAGTGCTGCTGTATGTTCATCTAGCAGCAAAATCTTTGGACGAACCAAGGTCGCCATAGCAAGCGTCAAGGCCTGACGTTGTCCACCTGACAAGAAATTAGCATCAGTCTTCATACGATTCTCAAGACCAAGACCAAGATCTACCAAGGCTTCCTTGAATATTTGACGTTCACTTTCAGTGATAGACTTTTTAAAGAAGCTACGTTTCTTGCCACGACGATAGGCGATTGCCATATTTTCTTCGATAGAAAGGTTTGTCGCTGTACCCATTCGAGGATCTTGGAAAACACGGCTAATGTCTTTAGAGCGCTCATCTACAGATGCTTTCTTAATAGATTGACCGTCCAACAAGATATCCCCCTCATCAATGCTGAGAACACCAGCAATTGAATTCATCAAGGTTGACTTACCAGCACCGTTTCCCCCGATGACAGAGATAAAATCTCCCTGTTCAATGTCGAGATCTAAACCACGCAGGACGTGATTTTCATTGACTGTGCCTTTTTCAAAGGTTTTATGAATCTGTTGTAAACTAAGTAAAGCCACTACTTGTCACCTCCTGGAGTCAAGGATTTGTTAGGATTGATTTTCAATTTTTGTCGTACTTCAGGCACATAAAGGATGATAGCAAGCAAGATAGCTGAAGCTAATTTCAGCATTTGAGCATCAACGTTCATGGCAAGGATCATAACCAAGACCAAACGGTAGAGAACAGCTCCGACAACAATTGACCAAAGACGTTTGCCAAGTGGTAAATACTTAACGATAACCTCAGCCAAGATGATTGCAGCCAAGCCATTTACGATTGTACCTGTACCCATATTCATATCCGCATAGCCATTATTTTGAGCTAGGAGAGCACCTGATAGGGCAATCAAACCATTGGAAATCATGTAACCAAGAATCTTCATACGATCAACTTTGATACCATTAGCTTCTCCCATGGCAAGATTATCACCTGTTGCACGAAGAGCAAGTCCAACCTGTGTATTAAGGAGAACAACCAACATAAACACTACAAGACTAACGAAGATTAGTCCTAATAGAATCACACCACTCAGCTTAGACAATCCAAGCCCCATCACCATAGTCACTAGCGTATTATGTCCTGAAAGAGAGATATTGGCACTTCCGAGAACCAAAAGGTTAACTGAATAGAGCCCTGTTAGGGTAATAATCCCTGTTAATAGTGCTGGTATCTTCATTTTCGTATGCATAAAGCCAGACACAGCACCTGCAAACATACCAGCTACAAAACCACCTAGAGTTGCAAAGATTGGGTTGATACCACGGATAATCATGATAGTTGTCGTTGCAGCACCAAGTGGAAAGGTTCCCTCAGCTGTCAAATCGGCAAGGTCCAAAATACGGAAGGTAATAAAGACCCCAATAGCCATAATCGCCCAGAGAAGTCCCTGAGAAATGGATGTTAGAACCACATTTGAAAAGCCATTCTTAGATGACTTATTCACCTTAAGCTTAATGACACCCCTATCTTTTTTGGCAATCGGTTTGTCATCTTTCGTTGATACTTTAGATTCCTCATCACTAATGCTAGAAACATCAATGCCAAGTTCTTTAGCCATATCATGATTAACCACAACATTTAGAGTTTTAGGGTACTCCGCATCAATGTCCTTAACTTTCTCACCTCGCAGAACACGACCTGCTAACTTACCTGTTTGACGACCAAGCGCTTCATAGTTGGTTCCATAAGTGAATAGGACACCTTTTTCTACACTACCAGCATCACTACCAACAACAGGAACTTTAGTCTCTTTAGAAAGGTCTACCAAGGTATTAATGGCACTAACAATGGTATTGTCAGTCGGGATAAAAATGACTTCGGTCTGACTCATCAAGCTTTTGGCTGTATCTTGAATATCGTTGGTTGATGAAATCCCCTTAATAACCGTTTCAATACCAGCTTTCTTAAAGTATTTCTTGGCTTCTTCAACCTGAACTTCTGAGTTACGCTCACTGGTCGTATACATAATCCCAACTTTTTTAGTGTTTGGAAAGACCTTTTTCAACAATTCAACCTGTTTATTGATAGGAGACATGTCACTTGTCCCCGTCACATTTCCACCAACATTGTCCATAGACTTAACCAACTTAGCTGAGACAGGATCCGTCACTGCCGTAAAGAGAATTGGCTTACCTTTTGTCAAACTGCTTAATGACTGAGCTGCTGGGGTTGCGATAGCCAACATGACATCATTATCTTCAATAAGCGACTGAGAAATCGTCTGCAAGTTAGACTGATCTCCTTGTGCATTCTGATAATCGATTTTAATGTTCTTACCATCGACATACCCTTCCTCTTTGAGTTCTTCAATGAACCCTTTACGTGTCGCTGACAAGGAAGGATGCTCTACATATTGGAGAACACCGATGTGAACTAAATCTTTGTTAGAAGCATTGGAGCATGCAACCAAGATGGCAGCTGTTATAACAGCCATCATACTGACCAAGAATTTCTTCATCTTGTACACCTCTGTTTTTTTTATTTTATCTATTTCCAATTTCCTTTTATGTTCTTCTGAAGCATTGGAGGCACAGGGAAAACAACAGTTTCATTGCTCATGAAAAATCCTCAAGTCTTCAAGAGCATCCCCAAGTGATACAATCACTTTATTTATCACGTCAAAAGTAAGCTAAATCTTGCTGTTTAAAGAACAATTCTAGCTTAGAATGAGAAATTAAAAATAGACCACGGCATGGAAAAACCAGCTAGGACAGACCCAACTGGTTCTCTGCATCTTGACTAGCACAAGCTAGCTTATGTCACCGGTTAGACCTCTTCATCTAATCGGCTAATCCATCACAAAATGCTTTAGCTTCATAGATACAAACTTATTGACGCTTGTATCTTGAAACACAAACGCCCTATCTAAAGAAACTAAAGTAATAACAAGCTTTAAGATTTCCCCAGTGGGTAGATTTGTCAAGCATGTAATGCCTCCGTAGTTAAGATAGATTTAAGTTTACACTATTTAGACAATTCTGTCAAATTGGAATTTATCTCCTTTTTCTCAATTAATCTTTGTCGTTTAAAAAGAAAAATCTCTTCCCGCCTCTGCAAGAAAAGATTTTTTAGTATTAAGCATCTTGTTCAGTTGTTAAGATAGCAAGTGTTTCAATCAAATTATCTGCGTTCACTTCAATAGTGTCACCAGTTGCCTTGATTTTAACTTCGACAACACCTTCACTTGCCTTTTTACCAACCGTCACACGAATTGGAAGCCCGATAAGGTCACTATCAGAGAATTTAGAACCAACACGCTCATTACGGTCATCTATCAAAACATCATAACCTTCAGCAGCAAGAGCAGCTTCCAAACGATCTGTCAATGCATTAGCTTCCTCGTCCTTTGTGTTAACTGTAATCAAGTGAACATCATAAGGTGCCAATTCTTTAGGGAAATTAATACCCCAAGCATAACGGTATTGACCTTTTGGTGTTTTGTTGACAAAGAGACGTGCATGTTGCTCAATAACCGCTGATAAGATACGGCTTACACCGATACCGTAACATCCCATGATAATTGGAACTGCGCGACCATTTTCGTCAAGAACGTTAGCACCCATACTTTCAGAGTAACGTGTACCAAGTTTAAAGATATGACCAATCTCGATACCACGCGCAAACTGAAGGACACCTTGACCGTCTGGCGAAATCTCACCTTCTTTAACTTTACGAATATCCACGTATTCTGCCTTGAAGTCACGCTCTGGGTTAACTCCTGTCAAGTGATAACCATCTTCATTGGCTCCAACAACAGCATTAGCCACGTCTTGAACCTTACGGTCTGCAATGATACGAACATTTTCAGGAAGATTAACTGGACCAAGAGAACCGAAGTTAGCACCAAAGACTTGACGCGCTTCATCTTCTGTAGCTGGTTTAAGGAAGTCAGCTGCAAGGTAGTTTTTCAACTTCACATCGTTAACTTGATCATTACCAACAAGAAGAGCCACTACTGGTTCGTCATCAGCAGTGAAAAGCAAAGTCTTAATCGTTTGTTCTTCTGGAATATTCAAGAAAGCAGCAACATCGTCAATTGACTTGCAACCTGGTGTTTCGACTCGTGAAACTTCTTCTTGAGTCACAACCTTAGTCGCTGGTGTGTAGGCGTTTGTTGCCATCTCAAGGTTAGCTGCATAACTTGACTCTGTAGAATATGCAATCGTATCTTCACCAGCTACCAACCACGATGTCAATTCATTCTTGATTTCTTCCATGACATCTTCTGGAATCTCATCCAATGAAGCAATTGACTTATCAAGAACTACCCAACGATTAAGGTCCGTACGCTCAGGAGTGACAGCCATAAATTCTTGGGAATCCTTACCGCCCATAGCACCACCATCACCGATGATAGCCTTAAACTCAAGGCCAGCACGTGTAAAGATAGCTTCATAGGCCTTACGATAGTCTTCGTAAGTTACATCCAAATCTTCGTAGTTTTGGTGGAAACTATAAGCATCCTTCATGATAAATTCACGCGTACGAAGAAGACCATTACGAGGACGTTTTTCATCACGATATTTAGATTGGATTTGATAAAGGTTAAGTGGCAATTGTTTGTATGATTTAACCGCATCACGAACCAAGACTGTAAAAGTTTCTTCGTGAGTTGGACCGAGAATAAAGTCAGATTTATCACGATTTTTTAGTTTATAAAGGTCTTCACCATAAGTTTCATAACGACCAGATTCACGCCACAAATCTGCTGTCAAAAGCGCTGGCGCCAACATTTCAACCGCACCGATTTTTTCAAACTCCTCACGCATGATGGTTTTAAATTTCTCGATAGCACGATTTGCCAATGGCATATAAGCATAAATACCAGCAGAGACCTGACGCACGTAACCCGCACGTACCATAAGGGCATGACTAATAACTTGAGCATCACTTGGCATTTCACGAAGTGTTGGAATCAACATTTTACTTTGTTTCATTATTTACATACTAAGGAGGCTAGCCCGTGGGTCAAGTTCCTTAGACTTCCTTTCATTTCTTTGTTTCTAATTAAAAGAAAGCACGCATAATATCATTCCAAGTTACTGCAATCATAAGGACAACCATGACCGCAACACCTGCGAGTGTGATATAGCTTTCAATTTCTTGATTAAGTGGTTTACGACGAATAGCTTCAATAATATTCATAACAATTTTACCACCGTCAAGGGCTGGAATTGGAATAAGATTGAAAATCCCTAAGTTGATAGAGAGCATTCCCATAAGGTCAAGAATGGAAATCAACCCACTTTCTGAGGCTTGTGCAGACATCTGGAACATAGCAACCGGTCCACCAAGCTTGTTCAAGCTAAAGTTGGTAATGAGCCCTTTGAGCGTAGCGAGGATTGCCGTCGCACCTTCCCAAGCCATTTGGAAACCACCAAAAATCTTATCTTTAAGACCTGTCTTTAAGACAGGAGAGACACCTAAAAAGTAGCTCCCTTGGCTCTCTTGGGGTTTAACAGAAATAGTTTCTTCCTGACCATTACTTCTCTTAACCGTCACAGAAAGGCTGTCGCCTTTCGAGAATTTTTGGGTATTCTCTCTCAATGCTTCTTTCAAGCTGTCCCAGTCAGTAACCTTGTCCTTGTTAATGGCCACGATGGCATCACCAGTTTTCAAACCTGACACCTGGGCAGCACCACCATTAGCCACCTGGATAAGGTTGGTCGACGTATCTTGAACACCACCTTGAACAAAGGCAAGGATAATAAAGACCAAGACCCCAAGAATAAAGTTGTTCATAGGACCAGCGAAATTGGTAATTAAACGTCCCCAAATGCTAGCATTTTGATATTGGACATCCTTAGGAGCAATACGAAGCTCCGTACCGTCTTCCTCAACGATAGTGGCATCATGGTCAACCTCATAGGTCTTGGTCTCACCTAGGACAAGACCTGTAATAGTTAACTTATCTTCCAAATCATAGGCAGTAACGTTCATAGGCAAAGCCGTCTGGTCAACCTGACGATCTGAAAGATTGATACGTCTCACTTTGCCATCTTTTCCAAGCGTTAGGCTAGCAGGACTCCCCGTTTTAATCTCAGTTGTATCTTCACCCCAACCAGCCATACGCACATAACCACCCAAAGGAAGGATACGAATAGTATAAACGGTACCATCCTTACCAGTGTGTGCAAAAATTTTAGGACCCATCCCAATGGCAAATTCACGCACCAGAATGCCTGATCGTTTGGCAAAGAAGAAATGGCCAAACTCATGGAAGACGACAATCACACAGAAAATCAGTAAAAAAGTAATAATAGCTTTCATTTAGACACCACCACCCTTAAAAAAGTCCTAGTAAGTGCATGATTGGGAAAACGAAAATCCAGCTATCACAACGGTCTAATATGCCACCGTGTCCAGGAATAAGGTTACCTGAGTCTTTAACACCAAAGTGTCGTTTAATAGCTGATTCAACCAAGTCACCAAATTGACCGAAGATACTAAAGAGAATCGTACAGATAAGCAACCAGAAGAAACTATGGGGTGCATAGACATTATGATTAATCAACCCAAAGAGTAGTGCTACAATGATTGCTGATAAGATACCACCAACACTACCTTCAATGGTTTTATTAGGTGATACTTTTGGCAATAACTTTTTTTGACCAAATCGACGACCAAAGAGATAGGCACCAATGTCCGTCGCCCAAACAATGAAGAGGGCAAATAAAACTTTTTCCCAGCTATCCAAACGTGCTGCAATGAGATTTTGGAAACCAAAACCAACATAAAAGGCAGAAGTGATTGGATATACTGCATCATCAAAAGAATAGTGGTCGCTATTAAGTACAGTTCCTGCTAAAATCAAAAAAGAAATAATAGCAAAACCTGTCACACTGGCATCTGTCGGAAGACTGTTAAAATAATGGTCAATGGGCACTACTAAAATAAAGGCTGCCAACATAGACAAAACACCTTCGATAGAGAACATCTCCAAGTGCTTCATCCGAAGCATCTCAGACACTGCAACCATGGCCATAGCCCCAACCAAAAGCTGGAAAGGAAGACCACCGATAAAGAGCAATGGGAGGAAAATGGCTGCTGCCACACCCCCACCAATTAAACGTTCTTGCATGAGAGGTCCTTTCTAGACACCACCGAAGCGACGGTGACGTTTATTGTAGTCAGAGATAGCTTGATGTAGTCCCTGCTGATCAAAGTCTGGCCAGAAAACATCTGTGAAGTAAAACTCACTATAGGCAGATTGCCAAGGCAAGAAATTACTAAGACGAAGTTCGCCACTCGTACGGATAATTAAATCTGGATCACGATAAAGGTATGGCAGCTTATCTGTCATCAAATGCTTAGCAATGAGGTCTTCATCAATAGCTTCAGGTCTGAGTCTCCCTATTTCAACCTCTTTAGCAATAGCTTGAACAGCCGATACAATCTCCGCACGACCACCGTAGTTCAATGCAAAATTAAGTATCAAACCGGAATTATGTTTCGTCTGCTCTACTGCCTTTTCAAGAGCATCTAAGGTTTCCTTAGGTAGGCGACTATTATCTCCGATTGTCAAAATGCGAACATTGTTTTTGTCTAATTCTGGTACATACTTGTTAAAAAATTCAACTGGCAAATTCATGATAAATTTAACTTCATCTTGTGGACGTGACCAGTTTTCAGTTGAGAAAGCATAGACTGTCAATACCTTAACTCCAAGTTGTGACGCTTCGATGGTTACCTTTTGCAAGGCATCCATCCCAGCCTTATGTCCCATCACACGCGGTTGTAGACGCTTTTTAGCCCAACGGCCATTTCCATCCATAATAATACCGATATGATTAGGAATATTGTCTAAAACCTCTTGATGAGATTTTTTTCTAAATTTAAACATGAAATATCCTCTAAATATAGTTTATCCTTTATTCTACCACATTTTAAAGGATTCTGAACAGTATTTAATACCAAGGAGATTAGAATATGCAAAAAGACCAGGATTTAACCTAGCCTAAAATACACATCTTACTTTTCATCAGCAGACTCAATTGCTGAATCTTCTTCAACAATTGTCTCTTTAACAGTCTCTGCTGTTTCTGTACTTGGTGCTGGCGTGATCACTTTCATGATTGAACGGCTCAAGTCAAAAGTCAAGAAAACACCTTCCGCATCCAAGACGATACGATTATTTTCTTTATCAATTTCGTCAACAATGGCAATCAAACCACCAATTGTTTCGACTTCCGCACCCTTAGCGAGCCCTGCAAAACGATCTTCTTGAGCCTTCGCCTGACGGCGACGGCTAAACACCACATAACCAACAATTGCAACAGCATAAATGACCAACAATAGCATCATATTCATATTTCGTGTTCCTCCAATAATTCACTTGGCTTCTACTATATCAGATTACGTCAGGACAAACAAGGCAGATCCTTAACCAGACCACAGAAAAACACTTTCTACAAGACAGAAAATGTTTAATGAGATTACATATCTGCTACATTGTGATAAACCTTTTGAACATCATCATCCGCTTCAAGAGCATCAATAAGTCCTTTGAACGTCTCAAGGTCTTCACCTTCAAGAGTAACCTCAGTTTGTGGAATCATTTCAAGTTCTGTCACTTGGAACTCTTCCTGACCGTTAGCACGGAGAGCTTCCAACGCCTTGTGAAGGTCAGTTGGTTCTGTATAAACAGTGATTGTTCCATCTTCTGCTTCTACATCTTCAACGTCTACATCTGCTTCAAGCAATTGCTCAAAGATAGCATCTGCGTCTTCGCCAGCAAATACAATGACACCTTTTTTATCAAACATGTATGATACTGAACCTGAAGCACCCATATTACCACCATTTTTACCAAATGCAGTACGTACATTGGCAGCTGTACGGTTAACGTTTGAAGTTAAAGTATCTACAATGATCATAGAACCGTTAGGTCCAAATCCCTCATAACGCCCCTCAACGAAAGTTTCATCTGTGTTACCTTTAGCCTTATCAATAGCCTTATCAATAACATGTTTTGGCACTTGCGCTTGTTTAGCACGTTCCAAAACAAATTTCAAAGCTGAGTTTGACTCTGGATCTGGTTCACCTTGTTTAGCAGCTACATAGATTTCAACACCAAACTTAGCATAAATCTTTGAGTTAGCACCATCTTTAGCAGTTTTCTTAGCAACGATATTAGCCCATTTACGTCCCATTGGATTCACCTCTTCTAAGAGATGTTATAACATCTCTGATTTGTTTTTTTCTTTTTTGAAAATAGCAGAACCCGCTAAATTCACAATCCCTTACATTATAGCACTTTGACTGCCGTTAGTAAAATTGAAATAAAGACGAAGTGCTAATAACAGAAAAAAGACCAGCCAAAGCTGATCCTATCTGAGAATTACAAGCGAGCGTTAAGTTCTGCTCCAAGTTCTTCAAATCCTGGTTTACCAAGAAGGGCGAACATATTTTTCTTGTAAGCTTCTACACCTGGTTGGTTAAATGGATTAACAGCATTCAAGTATCCTGAAAGTGCGATAGCAAGCTCAAAGAAGTAGATGATATAACCCAATGTAAAGGCATCTTGTTCAGGGATAGTAATGAACATGTTAGGCACGTCACCATCTGTATGAGCAAGAAGAACACCGTCTGTTGCTTTCTTGTTAACAAAGTCAACATCTTTGCCTTGGAGGTAACCCAGTCCATCAAGGTCTTCAGCCAATTCAGGAATAACAACGTTTTTACGTGGTTTGTCTACACGAACAACAGTTTCAAATAGATTACGTGTACCTTCTTGGATAAATTGGCCAAGAGAGTGCAAGTCAGTTGAGAAGTTTGCTGAGGTTGGGTAGATACCTCTTTGGTCTTTACCTTCTGACTCACCAGCCAATTGTTTCCACCACTCAGCGAAGTATTGAAGTGATGGTTCGTAGTTTGCCAAGATTTCAGTTGTGTAACCTTTACGGTAAAGGATGTTACGAATTGCAGCGTATTGGTAAGCTTCATTTTCAGAGATTTTAGATGAAGAGTACTCTTTACGTGCAGCGTTAGCACCTTCCATAAGGGCTTTGATATCAGCCCCTGAAACTGCAATTGGCAATAGACCTACAGCTGTCAATACTGAGAAGCGTCCACCGATATCATCTGGAACAACAAATGTTTCCCAACCGTTAGCGTCTGCTTCAACCTTAACAGCACCTTTTTGGCGGTCAGTTGTTGCGTAGATACGTTTGTTAGCTTCTTCTTGACCGTATTTCTTAACAAGAAGTTCCTTGAACAAACGGAAAGCGATAGCTGGTTCAGTTGTTGTTCCTGATTTAGAGATAACGTTAACTGAGAAATCTTTACCTTCAACATACTCAAGCAAGTCAGCGAGGTAAGTTGATGAAATAGAGTTCCCAGCATAAACGATTTGTGGTGCTTTACGTTCTTCTTTTGTTTGAAGGTTAGCAAAGTGATTGCTCAAGAAGTCAATAGCTGCTTTAGCACCAAGGTAAGAACCACCGATACCGATAACAACCAAAACGTCGCTTTCTTCTTTGATTTTTTCAGCAGCTTTCAAAATACGATCAAACTCTTCACGATCGTAGTTCTCTGGAAGGTCACGCCATCCAAGGAAGTCAGCACCTGGGCCTGTTCCTTTGCGGATCATTTCGTCTGCTACTGTTACTTGTGCTTGAAGGTTATCTACTTCGTGTGGTGCTACAAATTTATCCAAAACTTTTGAATAGTCAAATGTAATATGAGCCATTAGTCTCTCCTTATAAAAATTCAATTACAGCTTCTAGTTTACTCTTTTATTTATCTTTTGACAATGTTTTTTTACCCTCATTAGGTCATGATAGGTTACAGTTACTATTTAAATGTAAGGTCCTGCTTCAAGGCCATAATGATCACTTACTAGAGGTTGATTGTTCCCATCAAAAATGACACTAAGGCGATTTAGTGCCCACTCTTGGCTTGCAAAAACATAGTCAATACGTAAAGGTTCTTCATTACCTTTCCAACCATCGATACCAGGTCCAACTGTATAGCTTCCATTTGTTTTTTGAGCCACTTGGAAGCTATCCTGAAGTTTGAGCGGACTGGCTAATATAGTTTGGTAACCTTCTCGACCTGCTGGGTTATTAAAGTCCCCTGCTAGGATAAGAGGTTTGCCAATAGATTGGAAACGTTCCTCAATGCGTGCCCACTCTTCTTGGAAACCTTTATCCCACCATGAAAGATGGATACTAGCAACAGCAACTTCTCGGCCATCTACAGTCGTCTCAGCCACTGCCACACGGCGTGTATGATAGTCTGTTGGATCATCAACATCTGAAACTAAAATTTCGCTAGCTGTCAATGGTTGGCGTGACAAGACAGCAACACCTTCATTAAGGTGGTCATAACCAATGTGATTATAAGCCCACGTCCAATGATATTGAAGTCCCTCTTCAGCTAATTTTTCCACAAGCAAATGGAAAAAGTGATCTTGGTGGATTGATATTGCTGATGGTAGCACATGATAGTAAGCATCCGTTTCTACAGCTGCCGTCTCTATTTCCTGATTAACTTCTTGGAAACAAATGATATCATATTGAGCCTTAAGGATTTGTTCCTTTAGGGTTTGGAATTTTCCTTCTGCATCTTCTTCCATCCAACTATGGGTATTTTTAAGGTTAGAAATTTCATAATCTTATCCTTTATCTGACACTTACATATAGAAATGACAACAAGGTCTTTTACAAACAAGACAGCCCCTGGGCTGTCTGCTTGATTATTATTTAACAAATTAAAGTTCTACTTTTGCAACTGGAGCATTAGCTGCCAATTTTCCTGTATGTTCTACTTTAACTGATTTAATCGCGTCTGTATTGGTGAAGACAACTACTGTTGAAGTTTCACGTCCAGCTTCACGGATAGCTGCAAGATCTGCTTCCACTAAGAGATCACCAGCAGCAACAGTTTGTCCTTCAGTAACTTTAACCTCAAATGGTTTACCTTCAAGACTAACAGTATCAAGTCCTATGTGAACCAAAACTTCAAGTCCATTATCTGATACCAAACCAAGAGCATGTTTAGTTGGGAAGATGCTTGAAACTTTACCAGCTAATGGAGAAACAATCTTACCGTTTTCTGGTTCTACAGCGAAACCATCACCCATCATTCTTTGTGAAAATACTGGATCTTTTACATCTTCAATGTTGATAACTTGACCGTCTGCAACTGAGTGAACATCTTCAGTCACACCTTTGAATTGAGCTTCTGCTTTTTGAACAGCAGTCACTTGACTTGGAAGTGTTTCAGGGATAACTTCACCTGAATCAAGTACGTCTTGGATATCAGATTTCAAGATGTCAGCTTTAGGACCGTAGATATCTTGGACACCTTGGCCTTTAATAACAAGACCCTTAGGCACCTTCAGCTTTCCATTGTTCTTCAGTTCCGACTTTTTCAGCATTTTTAACAGTAACACGGAGACGAGTCATACATGCATCAACATCGACAATGTTAGCACGTCCACCAAGAAGGTTGATGATGTTTATAACTTGTGAGCTTGCTGAGCTTGTTCCAGCACCTGCTGATCCAGCAGATTCTGAAGAATCGTCATTTTGTTCGTAGTTACCATTACGTCCTGGTGTTGCGTAATCAAATTTCTTAATCATGAAGTTTGCAATGAAGAACATGATAACACCAAAGAGTACAGTTACCCAAATGAAGTTAATGATATCCATCGCCAAACCAGCGTTAATAGCGAGAGGTGTACGTGTCAAGAATTCGATAGAACCGAATGAGTGAACACGGAGGTGAACGATGTCAGCCATTGCAAAGGCAGCACCTTGTACAAATGCGTAAATGATGTAAAGTGGAGTAGCTACGAACATGAACATGTACTCGATAGGATCTGTTACCCCTGTCAAGAATGTTGCAAGCACAGTTGCAGTCAACATACCTTTATACTGATGTTTCTTATCATCATCAACGTTACGGTAGATAGCTACCACCATACCCATCAAGATACCAAATGAACCAATCATTTGACCAACTTTGAAACGAGCTGGTGTATAGGCTTCAAGAAGGTGTTTATATTGATATGGATGCGCACCTTTAAGGTTAGCAAGGTCAGTAACCCATGCGAGCCAGAGTGGATCTTGACCCAAAACTTTAGTACCTTTTGCAGCACCAGTCAAGACTTCATAAGTACCACCCAATTGAGTGTAGTTAATTGGAATAGTCAACATGTGGTGGAGACCAAACGGCAAGAGAAGACGTTCCAATGTACCGAACAAGAACGGTGCCAAAATTGGAGCATTTTCTTTCGAGTTGGCAATCCACATACCAAAACCGTTAATTCAAGATTGGATAACTGGCCATACAATAGCAAGAACGATGGCTGCAATAGCTGAACGAAGAATAACTACGAATGGTACGAAACGTTTACCATTGAAGAATGATAAAGCTTCTGGCAATTTACGGAAGTTATAGTATTTGTTGTAAGCAGTAGCTCCGATGAAACCAGAGATGATACCTACAAATACAACCCATGTTAAGGGCTGGAGCTTCCAAAACACTGATGAAGTAGTCAGACACCTTGATTGATTTGACCAAGAAGTGTGTGAACTGTAGCACCCTTATCAGCAAGAATATCTGAAGTAACACCAAAGATTGAACCAGTCAAGCGGTTAATCAAGATAAATGCAAAACCTACTGCAAAAGCACCTCCTGCACGTTCCTTAGCCCAACTACCACCAATGGCAAGGGCAAACAAGATGTGAAGGTTACCGATAATCCCCCAACCAATTTGCTCAAGAAATCCACCTGTAATAACGAGTGGTGCCGCGTTTGGATTAATCATGGCAATCGTTTTACCGATAGAGATCATAAGACCTGCTGCTGGCATAACCGCGATAACAACCATGAGGGCCTTACCAAACTTTTGCCAGAAATCAAAGCCAAAGTTTTCTTTTAGCTTATTCATTTCATTTCCTCCCATATTTGATGCGAGCGTTTGCATAGATTATATAATCTTTATAGCACTTTTTGATAATTTGTAAAGCGTTTTCTTAAACTTTTTTGATTTTTTTACAAAAAGAGGCCACCAGAAAAAACTGGATGACTCAGACATTTATTAGGCCATCAAAACCATGAGAATTGGGATAACGATCATGGTCGCGAGGGTAGTCTCAGTCACCATGATAGCAGCGTAATCACTATCAGCTCCGTAGAGTTTAGCAACCACAGGTGCATTGGTCATGACAGGCATAGCCGACTGGATGATAAAAACTTGCTTCATCAAAGTTGGTAAGGAGGACCAATAAACGATTGCAGCCATCAAAACCGGGGCAACCACAAAGCGTCCTAGCAGAATTAATACCTGGTCTTTTTTCAGAACCAACTGCTTCACTCCTGCATTAGACACTGACAAACCGATAAAAATCATAGATAAAGGAGTTGTTAAACTACCTAAATACTGCAAATCACTGGTTAAAAATGTCGGTAACTGAATATGAAGAATAACGATAATAAGACCTATGATAAAACCCATAAGAGGGGGAGAAAAAATCTTATTTAAACTAGTTTTTAAATCAAACTCAGCTTCTCCTTCACCATCTCGCTGGATGAGATAGGTCCCCAAGGTCCAGAAAAAAGTCGTATTACACATGTAATAGATCAGAACATAGGGAATACTAGCATCTCCAAAAAGAGCTTGGTTGATTGGTAATCCCACGAAGATCGTATTAGAATTAAAAAACATGGAAATAAAGAGTCCACGACGATCCTTTCTGACTGCAAAAATCCTAGCCACTGCTGTTGCAATTCCAAACAAAATCACCATAGACAGAGCAGGAAAACGTAATTCTGGCAACATCTTAAGCAGGTCTGCTGCTGTGAAACGCTGCGTGATGGTATAAAGCATATAGCAGGGCAAGGCAATTTGGGTGACCATCTTAGCGATTAGGCCACGCGACTTGTCATCAAACCAGCCTTTTTCCCCCATGACGAAGCCCACTAAAATCATACCCAGGATGACTAGAATTCCAGATATACTTGTTAAAAAGATTTCCATATTTCCTCCTTTTTGTTTTTGCTACGATTTATGACAGACAATAGCAGAGTCTGACTGATTTTTTCTGACTAGAAATCTACCATTATTTTTAACTCAAATCTAAAAAACCACTTTAGTATATCACAAAAAGAGCTCGATTTCTCAAGCTCCTTTTCTATTATTTACTCTGCTTTTAAGAGAGGCCCAAAGATTGATACCAGACCAAAGAAGGCGATGAAGATAAGAGTAATGGTCGCACTAGCTGGTGTTTCCCAATAATAGGAAATAAAGATACCAGAGAGCATTCCAACCAAACCAATACTAATAGCCCAGAAAATAACAGACTTGAAGGTCTGACCTATTTTCATACCAATAGCTGCTGGGAGAATCATGATGGTAGAAACCAAAAGTGTTCCTGCTGCTGGAATCATCAGGGTAATCGCTATCCCTGTCACAATATTGAAGAGGAGCGACATGAGACGTACTGGCAAGCCATCTACATGAGCAATGTCTTCGTCAAAAGTCAAAAGATACATAGGACGAATAAAGAGGAGAGTCAAGATCAGTACAATAGCCGCAATAAGAAAGAGAGCATGCACCTGCTCAGAGCTAATCGTGATAATAGAACCGAAAAGATAGCTATCCAAACTCATACTACTGCTACCCGCCTTGTCACTAAGAATAAGAGCCACTGCCAATCCCATTGACATGAGGATAGCTGTTGAAATCTCCATATAATGCTTGTAACTGACCCTGAGGTATTCCAAAACTAAAGCAGCAATAACCACAACCACAAGGGTCATCCAAGTGGTTGATTGTCCCAAGAAAATTCCAACAGCCACCCCAGCTAGGGACACGTGACTCAAAGTATCGCTCATCAGACTCTGACGACGAAGAATTAAGAAGAGTCCCAAAATTGGCGAAAAGATACTGATAGCAATCACGGCGAGAATAGCACGTTGCATAAAATCATAGGCTAATAATTCACTAATCATGTTTGTGCTCCTCTCCATCCTTTTCATGGATATTGAAACAACGCCAAGGCAATTTCTGGTTACGAACCAGGTGAATATTACGGTCTGTGTACTCCTTGACTTCCTCTGGGTCATGGGTAATCATTAAGACAGACTTGCCATGATTATGAGCAGAGTGGTGCATGAGTTCGTAAAAGGTATTGGCTGTCCCTGCATCCATCCCTGTCGTTGGCTCATCCAAAACAAAGATATCAGGATCTAAAGCGAAAATACGAGCAATGACAGCACGTTGCTTTTGACCACCTGAGAGATGTCCAATCTGCTTGTAACGATTTTCCCACATACCTACAGACTCTAGAGCACGTTGAACATGCTCTAAGTCATGTTTGTTCAAACGACGGAACCACCCCTTATGGGGGTAGCGACCTGACTTGACAAACTCATAAACAGTACTTGGGAATCCTGCATTAAAGCTGGCAATTTGCTGTGGTAGATAGGCCATGCGAAGCTTCTTACCATCTTTGTTAATATCAGAAATCGTCACAATCCCCTTCTTAGGCTTGAGAATTCCTAGGGTAGCCTTAATAAGCGTTGACTTGGCAGCTCCATTTTCCCCAGTCAGGGTCACAAACTCCCCAGAATCCAAATGATAGTGAATATTGTCCAGAACGGGCTCCGCATCATACTGGAAGCTCAGACCTTCAACTGTAATATAACGCATCTTATTCCTCTATTTTTTCTGCTAATTTTATCAAGAAACGGCCAATAACCTGACGCTCTTGATGATCAAACTGATCCAATACAGACCGATAAACCCCAAGGGTCTCTTGGTGGTGTTCCTTATGCTCTTGGGCAATAGGTTGAGCTTCTTGTGTCAAGACGAAATAGGTCACGCGCCCATCATCCTTGTCTTTCTTACCCTCCAACATGCCCTCTTTGACCAAGGTTTTTACTGCCTTGGTAACAGCAGCCTGGCTGACATTGAGAGCCTTAGCCAACTCAGAATTGGTCTTTTGCCCCTCAGACAAAAGCATGAGAATATGCTCCTGGGTGTTGGTCAACTTAACCTTACTTCGGCACTGACCAATGAGGAGCTCATACTGATTTTCAGCCTTAAGCAAAATTTGATTAATCAATTGATTTACTTGTTCTTCTAGTTCTATCATTACTTTCTCCATTTACTTAACCAGTTAATTATATCGAAAACACAGAGGTTTTGCAAGGAAAAATAAAAAGTCCAACCGCAGCTAGACTTAAAAATGATAATAGGTTTAAGATACTGCCCGTGTCTCTTCCTTCCAAAAACAGGTATAACCTATATTAAATACCGCCAAGAAAGCCAAGAGAGTCCATGACCAAGTAGCACCCAAGGACTGGTTTAAGGCCAAAATCACAGCTGCACCCAGGGGTACAGTCGCTGTGACAATGGTTGAAAAGATACTAAAGACAGCGTTCTGTCGCTCTTCGACAATGGAGAAGATGACGATGGTATCTGATTTTGGATTGGAAATGGCTGTCGCATAAGAAGAAAGAAAAAGCAAGGTAAAGAGGACAATGGGATTGTGCCATACAAAGATACTGATAATCATCAACAATGCTAGACTATTCTCAAAAAGCAGGTTGGACCTAATGGACCACTTGCGGTAAAAGTCGAACGGAAAAAGTGATCCTAAAAAGAAAGCAACCAATTCAATAGACTCAAAGACTGTGATAGTCACAGCATAAGACCCCAACTGCAACTCCTTGACCGATAAGAGATAAATCATCAACAGGGTGGCCATGGCTGACGAGAGCAGGTTCATACTAGAGTAAATCATGACCAAATTAAAAATAGAGGACTGGGATTTGAGAAAGGTGAAATTGGTTATGGTGTCCCTGACAAACTGACAAATCAGGGCTTTTAAGGATTCTGCTTGTTGTTCTTTGGACTCAGGTATTGGTTCATCAAGATGGTCAAAAAGTTTTCGCCCTCGTCGCAAGACCAGATAAGAAGCCAAGAAAACCAAAACATTAATCAAGGCAAACAAGAAATAGTTATGAGCCAGCAGGGCAATGAGCATGACACCCACGCTCTTTCCCGCTAAGGTGACGATATTAGACATTCCCTTACGAAAAGAGATGGCTAAGGAAAAATTCTCCTCATCTACCACCCGACGATTGAGGGAAAGATTGAGATAGGCAGTGTAATTACCAATAATATCACTCATAAAGTTGATGGCTAGGACCAAGACGAAGACCCACCAACTAGGTTTAAGCAAGGTTAACACCCCAAAAAAGACATATAAACTCATCTGCAACCAGCGTACCAATTTCATGGCCTTAAAGCTATTTGACGCTCGATCAGAGACATAACCCACAATAAAATCAAAAACATAGGGAAGCGAGGTAATCAAACTCGCCAACCCCACCGCCAATTCTGGATTAGGGAAGGTAGCCGCATAGAGAACCGAAACCAAGTCAAACAAGGTGGTCCCAAAGATACCTAACAAGATGGATAGGGTCAAAACCCTATAAGGCTTGTGTTGTAAAAAAAGCTGCATTTAAACCTCCTGATGGGTAAGAAATAGATTAAACATAAATTGATACTCATGAGTTACATCTCTCTCCTCATTATTAGGATAATAATCATAGATATGTAATCGATTCTTTTCTCTGAACTCGAATATTGAAGAGTTAGACAGCTGTCTCATCGCTTTATTCGTCAGATTTAATTCTTGTATAGTACTAAAATTTGACTGCGAAACTTTATATAAAACATAGGATATCCCCAGTTGTCCAGAAAATAAATCTCTACGCTTACAAAATGAAATATTTGTCAAAAAACGAATATATTCTTTCTTAAAATAGTTTTCATCACCAGTTAACTCCCATAACTGTAAAGACAATAAAACATAACCAGATAAGCCATCATTTACATAGGGAGTGGAAATACTATCAGAAAAACTACTAACAAATTCAATATAATTTTCCTTTTGGACAATAGCATGACTAGCTTCAGTAAACAGTCTTTTTGCCTCTAAAAGGATAATATCATCTTTCGTCAACTTATAATATTCTACTAAAAATAAAACTATGCCTAGTTTTCCATCATAAATTCCATTATTTTCAACAATATTATCATTGCTAATACTATACTTTATCCTAAAATATATTAAATCTAGTATCTCTTTATAAAGTATATCTAGATGATTAAATTTTAATTCATACAAAACCTCTAGACCAAGCCCAACAATACCTGAATGAAACGAAAATTCGTTACAATTTTTTACCCAGAATAGTATATTGCCCAATTGTTGTGTCAGACCATATTCTGATATTTCAATATTAAGTTCTTCATAATTTTTATCAAAAATCTTAAAGGAATTTGAAAATACAGACTCTCCATAATTTTTCTCTAACCATTCACTAAATTCTGGTACAAGAAAATAGTATCTTTTTTTATAAATCAAACTACAACTATCGCCATAGTTCTCAGATTTAGTCATAAACTCAGCAGTAAAATATCGATTTGTTCTATCATTTATACGTTTCCTAAAAACTGTACTTATTTTACTTTGTCTTAAACATGTTTCTAAATCTTTTCTCCAATTCAATGGTTGTCTAATCAATAATTCAATAACTTTAAAAATACTATCAGAAGGATAAGTCATCACACAAAATTGTCTGAACATCTTTAATACCTCGTTACCAGAAACACCATGTCTTAAATATTGATTTATCGGAAATACATAGTTCATTAAGGTATAACCTAATTTGTGAAAATCTCTTTCCTTATCTCCTAATTCAATATGGCTATGGTCATAAAATGTCATAGTCATTCCTGCACCTTTTGATTTAATTGATAAAACCTCTTCACTGTTAGAATCAACAATATTGTAGGATGAGCCAAAATCACAAAGTGATACATATACATCGTCCGTAAAATCAACAAAAATATTATTGGAGCTGACATCATTGATAATAATACCTTTTTGGTGAACCGAATCAAATAAAATCAATAATTTCATCACTAAATCTGAGAAAGGGATACTTTCGAATAGAAAACTAGATGCTATCAAAGATAACATGTCCCCTTTCAATTTTGATTCAACTAAATAGTAATTTCCCCATTCATAAAAAGATAATCTGTATTTAGGGATTCCTTCTAAAGTTTCTAGTTGTTTTATTATCTTTTCCTCATTTTTTATATCTCCAATTGCAGTACTATTAGTTCCCAAAATATTTTTACGGCCTTCCTTTAGAATAGTAACATTACCATCATATTTCGATTCATATACATTACCTGAGGCACTCTCATGTATAATCATAGTAGGTTCAACTGTACAACCTAAAAAAGTTGCTACATTATGATACTCATCATTAATGTTTTCAAATGGATCCTCAATGCCGTTTGGTAACTCAAAAAAAGACCTATTATCCATAATAGGAGTACCACCAATTAACAAATAGTCTGATTGTGCTGCCATTACACCATACCTATAAAAAATGTTGGTATCTCTATACTGCATATCTGATATAACAACCGGCCCTTCGAAACCAATCAATATATCAGCCAAGTCTAAAACAATATTTTTAAACAATTTATCATTCTTAAGATAAATTGTTATACACTTTCCAGCCTGGGTCGTAAAACAGTCTGAAGATAAAAAATATTTTAGCACCTTATTATTATATATGTATTTAAAATCTATTTTATATTTTGTACAATATTCAACGATCAATCTCAGTACAATCTGATAACTATCTAAATTTGAGGAAATATGAATTTTCCACCCTTGTCGTGGAATCTCACTCCCAAATTCAACATATTTATAATAATCATCTTTTAAGGTTTTACACTTCTCAATTTTTTTGAAATCAGAGTCAAAACTAAATTGCATATCTCAATATCACCCTTAAGCATTAAATACAAACACGAAAAAGGGAACACTAAGTCCGCTCAGATTTTGCAATGATCACTAGCTCTTAAGGGCATTTAATTGATCGTGCGTAAAAAGCATCAGATTTTACTCCAGATGACTTTGTAACTTTCAACAAAGCTTGAAAATTTTTCATTTAATTAGGCTCCTTTCTAGGTTAACGTTACTTAACCTTATGATTAAAGTATAGCCTATCTTTACAAATCTACGCTTTCGTTGCATAAACGGGATTAACCTACAATCGACTTAAAATGCTCTAAATAATTTTTATATAATCTAGTATTCTTAAGCAATTTAAATATTTCCAGAGACTCTTGCATAATTTGCTTCCCCCCCGAATCTCCCATCGCAAATTTTAAATATCCTTGTACATAAGAAAAAATAACTTTCTCATACATATCGGACTCAACATTTACTAGGCTATCTATATGCCTCTCAAAAAAAGCAGCCTTAGTAAACCATTCGGATTCAATGCATCGTATCATTATATTGATAGATAATTGAATAACTAGTTTTCTATTTCTTACTACTTCATAATAATAATCTGTCTTCCGTAAGACTTCCCTTCCCAAAGAAACTAATGTTTCCCCATTTATATATTGAGCAAGATTCCCTAAAATAGACAATTCATAGTAGCCCCAGCTCTCAATCCCAAATAAATAATCAGTCACAAATCGTAAATCTGATTGAGTTATCAAATTTTCAGACTCTACAGAACTTAAGCAAGATAATATCAGTATTTTTTCTATTTTCTTTGTTGTTGAATTAGGCAACTCCTCCACTTCGTTAAATAGATATCGTAACCCCTCCGCATCTTTTGTAAGACTTAGAGTATGTAGCTTCTTTAATAATTCTTCAAAACTATCATTTCTATAACCTCTGTAGATTACCATAAATTCTTCTATCGAAACATTTATAAAATCTAATGCACTTAAAAATTTAATCAAAGATATTTCAGTCTCTCCTCTTTCAAATCTAGAAAGTTGCGATTTAGAAAATCCTTTATCAATATAATTTGATAATTTTGTACCTTTATCTAACCGTAATTCTCTATATATTTCACCAATTTTTTTCAGTTCATTTTGTTTTCCCATATATGCAACCTTCTTTTAAAAAATCAAATCAAATGTTATCCTATGTAACAAACTAAGTTGGAGGAAATCATATGAAATTGTTAAAAATTATTGTCCTATTGACATGTATTTACATAATAGTTGGTGGTGTCTAAAACCTCTTACAAGCAATTTATTATATATGAGCCCTGTTAGAGTACATACTAACAGGGCTCTTTCTATTTCATCGTAAAGTCGCAAAGATTTCTTTGACCTGAGCAACAGACTCGGCACGCGAGACTTCGCCACGAACCTTAGCTGCTCCTGCTGTTCCACGAAGATAGTGTGGAGCAAGACCACGGAATTCACGGACAGCAATCATCTCACCTTTAAGGTCTACCAAACGTTTGAGGTGGTCTTCAGCAATGTCCAGCTTCTTATCAAACGGAAGATCTGGCAACTCCTCTCCCGTTTCGAAGAAGTGATTGATTTGCGTGAAGATGTATGGATTATTCATGGCTGCACGACCCACCATAACGGCATCTACGCCAAGTTCTTCAATCATGAGTTTAGCGTCTTGAACGTTACGAACATCTCCATTTCCGATAAATGGAATCTTAGTAATAGCTTTAGCAACACGAGCCAGCGTCTCGTGGTCACAGTGACCAGTATACATTTGTTCACGGGTACGACCGTGCATGGCAAGAGCAGAAACACCTGCAGACTCAGCTGCAAGAGCGTTTTCCACAGCCAAATCACTGTCTGACCATCCCGTACGCATCTTAACGGTCAAGGGAATATCAAGCACTGACGTTACTTCCTTGACAATGTGGTAAATCTTGTCTGGATCCTTGAGCCACTTGGCACCCGCTTCATTTTTGACTACCTTATTGACCGGACAACCCATATTGATATCAACGATATCAGCCTTGGTATTGGTCTGAATAAAATCAGCTGCACGCTTCAAGCCCTCAGCATCACCACCGAAAAGCTGGATAGACATTGGATGTTCATTCTCATCAATATGAAGCATGTGGAGGGTTTTCTCATTATTGTAGAGGAGACCTTTTTCAGAAATCATCTCCATCACCACAAGACCAGCACCAAACTCTTTTGCAATAGTACGGAAGGCAGAGTTGGTCACGCCTGCCATAGGAGCTAGGACTGTTCGGTGAGGGATCTCTACATTTCCAATCATAAAGGATGAATTAAGTTTAGTCATTGATGAGTTCCTCCAAGTCAGCTTCTGAAAATTCATACTTAGTTTGGCAGAATTGACAGACGATTTCAGCCCCATGGTCCTCGTCTTTCATAGCTTGAAGTTCATCCTTACCAAGCGTCAAGAGGGCATTTTCAAAGCGTTCACGTGAGCAATCGCACTCAAAGCTAAGCTCCTCTTCAGACAAGCGTTTGAAAGGCTCATCCCCATAAATGGCATTCAAGAGCGCTTCAATATGGTCATCAGACTCCAAAAGTGTTGAAATGGCTGGCATCTCTTGGATGCGTTTTTCGTAACGAGCGATTTCTTCCTCGCTAGCTCCTGGTAAGACCTGAAGCATGAAACCACCAGCAACCTTGACCTTATCCTCTTTGTCAAGAAGTACATTAAGACCAACAGCAGATGGTGTTTGCTCAGACTCTGTCAAATAGTAGGCAAAGTCTTCACCGATTTCACCAGAAATAAGCGGTGTTGATGACGTGTAAGGATTACCAGTTCCATAATCGATGATTGAGACAAATTGTCCTTGCCCCATGAAAGGACCTACTAAAACTTCACCAGTTGCTGTTTTCTTGATGTCTACACCTGGATTTTGGATGTAGCCCTTAACATGTCCTTTGGTATCAGCTACAGAGATGATATGACCAAAAGAGCCGTTTCCGATAACCTTAACTGTAATTTTGCTATCACCCTTTTGGTTAGCAGCCAAGATTTGATTGGCAATAAGGGTACGCCCCAAAGCAACTGTTGATGACGATAATGTATTGTGTTTTTCTTGTGCAGTTCTGACCGTTTCAGTACTATCAAGAGCATAAGCACGGAAAGAACCTGATTCTGAAATTGTTTTAATTAATTTATCCATAGTGTTTCCATTATAACACAAAAAAGAGGATGGAAAAGTCGTAAACGCTTGGCATTTCCTCTCCCACTCTCTCTAGCAAATTACCATGAAAATTCGGACAGTTTTTCCCTCAAACTTGCTAATTGCCTATTGTCAAAATGATGCTTCTGCCTTATTACAGGTGATAAATTCTCCAAATACTCAATATAGATGCTGACAAGGAGATTATAGTCAATAGTCGTCAAGCGTTTGAGTTGACTATGAATGAAGGCTGTCGCCTGATCATACTTTTCCTGAATTAACAAATCATCAATGTAATCATTTCCATCAACAGTATGACCTTGATCGTCTCCCACCTGACCTCAATCAATATCCAGAGTCTCAAATTTAAAAGCCTTGATGACGACATTAGCTGTCCCTCGAATCTGATTGAGTAGCCAGTCACTGTTGTTGTATACTCCCATATTAGTCCCCTTTAACTATTGCTCTATCACCCTTATTATACTGTTTTGTCTCTGCGTTGTAAACGCTTACTAATCAAAAGGAGGTGACTAGAGAATCACCACCTTTTTACAGTTTAATTAGACTTGGCTTCTTCTTTATAATTTTTAGCCTCTGCTTCTGTAGCATAAACAAAATGCCCTGGTCGGATTTCATACATTTGTCTATTTTCCCCATCATTTTCAATAGAGGAATCGTAAATCAAATGCTGACGCTTACGCTCTCTTTCTGGATCTGGTTCTGGAATTGCAGATAATAGACTCTTTGTATAAGGATGAATCGGGTTATGATAGATCTCATCTGCTGGTCCTACTTCAAGAAGTTTACCCCAATGCATTACACCAATACGATCGGATATATATTTAACCATCGATAGGTCATGGGCAATAAACAAATAAGTTAACCCCTGTTCATGTTGCAACTTCTGCATCAAATTAACCACTTGTGCTTGAATAGAAACATCCAAAGCAGAAATCGGTTCGTCTGCTACAATAAAATGAGGATTAACCGCTAAAGCACGCGCAATACCAATCCCTTGACGTTGACCACCAGAAAACTAATGAGGATATCTTGATAGGTGATCTTCATTTAACCCTACCAAATCAATGAGTTCTTTAACCTTAGCTTCACGCTCTTCCTTAGATTTAGCCAATTTATGAATATCAATGCCTTCAGCAATAATATCACGGATTTTCATGCGTCCATTAAGACTAGATTGAGGATCTTGAAAAATCATCTGAGCTGTCTTACGGAAATCATGAAGATCTTTCCCTTTTAAACTTGATATCTCATTACCTGAAAAGGTAACAGTACCCGAATCAATATCAGAAAGTTTTAAAACAAATCGCCCAATGGTTGTTTTACCTGATCCAGATTCTCCAACTAGTCCAAAAATTTCGCCCTCATAGATATCAAAGCTAACGTCATCAATAGCCTCAACCTCGTTTGATTTTCCTTTATTAAAAGTTAGAGACACATTTTTTAGTTCTACTAACTTTTTACGTTCTTGTGTCATCTTATTTCTCCTTCATCTTTGACCATTTTTCCCATCGTTTCAATATTGGCGAAGGAGGGGTTACTTTAGGAGCTCGTTCATCTAAGAGCCATGTTGCTGCAAAATGCGTATCTGATACTTTAAACATTGGCGATTCTTCCTGATAATCAATATCTAAAGCAAAGACATTTCGAGCAGCAAAGGCATCACCTTTAGGAGGATAAAGCCAATCTGGAGGAGTTCCTGGAATAGCTTCTAGGCTACCAGATTCTGTTTCTGTTGTAGGCATAGAGTTAAGAAGTCCCCATGTGTATGGGTGTTGCGGATTATAGAAAACCTCATCCACAGTCCCATATTCCACAATTTTACCGCATACATAACTGCTACACGATCAGCCATCCCAGCGACAACACCCAAGTCATGATTAATAAAAATAATGGATGAATCACGCTCTTCTTGGATTTTTTTCATCAGACGAAGAATTTGTGCTTGAATCGTAACATCTAAAGCTGTAATAGGCTCGTCAGCAATCAAAATTTCAGGATCTGCAGCTAGAGCAATGGCAATTACTGCTCTGTGAAGCATTCCTCCTGACCATTGGTGAGGGTAGTCATTTATATGTTCTTCGTCATTAGGTATCCCAACATCTTTCATTAATTGTAAAGCCATTATCTAAGGCTTCTTTCTGATATAATTTGGTATGAAACATAATAGGCTCAGCAATTTGGCGCCCAATTTTCATAGTAGGGTCAAGACTGGTCATAGGATCTTGAAAAATCATAGCAATATCATTTCCACGAACTTTAACCCAATCTTCCTCCCTTAAGGCTTGCATATCGCGCCCTTTAAAGGTAATGTCTCCAGTTACCTTAGCGTTTTTTTGTCTGATAGACCCATTAGCGTCCTTGTCGTTACAGATTTTCCTGAACCAGACTCACCAACAATTGCCAGTGTCTCACCTTTTTTCAAGTCAAAATTGACATCACGAATCGCTTTTACATCTCCAGCGTAAGTATGAAAATTAACATGGAGATTTTTTACACTTAAAATCGTTTCTTTCATTATTATTACGCTCCTGTTAGTTTTCTTTGTTAGATTTAAGGTCAAATGCATCACGCAAGCCGTCCTCCCCTAAAAGAATGAAGGCAAGAGAGATAAAAACAAGAGCCAAGGCAGAAATAAGCACCTGATAAGAGTAGTATTGAAGATTCTCAGAAGCATCCGTAATCAACGAACCTAAAGAAATTATTGGTGGCTTAACCCCCAAATTGATAGCTGATAGAACTGCCTCGTACATAATAGCACTTGGAACGGTCATCATAATTTGAACAATAATGATACCTGAAATATTTGGCAAAACATGTTTAAAAGCTATCTTGAATTTATTTTCACCCAAAGCGCGTGAGGCTAAAACAAATTCACGTTCTCGGTAGGATAGGGTCAAATTACGGACTTGACGCGCCATAGACGTCCATCCGACAATGGCAATTGAGATAATGATTGACAAACACACCACTACCCAAGAGAAGCCCTAACATCGTTACTATGACCAAGTTAGGGATAGATGAGATGACCTCAATAACACGTTGCATGAAGAGGTCAATTTTTCCACCTAAGAAACCTGACACCAGACCATATGTTACTCCAATAATCAAATCAATTAAAGTAGCAACGATGGCAATTAAGAGAGAAATACGTATACCAACAATCACACGTTTTGCTAAGTTACATCCTAGATTGTCAGTTCCCAAAATAAATTTATCGTCTTTTGGAACTGATTGATCAGAGTACACATCATTAGGCTCCTTATTACCTGAAAAGACAATACTACCATTCCAGAATGGTAGTCTATCTGATAGTTTAGGTGGTAAATTACGATATGTCTTAACTTCATCACCATTAAAATTATTAGCATCCTTGGCATTAACAAAGAAATTTGATCCAATTGAAAAGACCAGTAGAATTGCTAAAAACCAAAGTGATATGGTCGCCAATTTATTTTTTTCAGACGTCTCCAAACATCTTGTGTAAAAGAGAGAGTCGGTTTTTCAATTTTTTCTTGTGATTCAGTATTTCCAGCACCAACAAGGTTGACTAGTTGTTTTTCTTCCATGATACTCTCCTTACTTCAGACGGACACGTGGATCCACAAAACTAGTAATGATATCTGTCAATAGGATAGCTACCATAAGCATAACGGCATAAACGATAGTGGTTCCCATAATGACAGGATAATCTTTTGTTGGAATAGAGGTAACAAACTGTTGGCCAATCCCAGGAATTGAGAAAATCTGCTCTATAAGTGCTGAACCGGTTAGAATATTAGCAGCCATTGGACCGATCTGGAACTGAGCCTGTATCAACCGCAGCTTCGACAATACCTTTACGGTCGGTAGCAAGGTTGAGAGCTTGACGGATTTTAAGATTATCTAGACCTTTAACTTTACCAGTTTCATTATAAGTCATATAACTTGTTGTTGCTTCTGGAACTGTAACAACATCTTTGTTCTTTTTATTTGAGTTAAAGATTGCTGACGTACTTGAAATGCTTGCAAAGTCAAGTTGACCTTGTTTATACATTTGGACAGCTGTATCAGGTTTTTTAACCGTTTGAATATTGATTGTCTTTGTTTTGACGTGCTTTGCATCCCAATAATTGTTATTTTTGACAAGTTTGAAGCTACCACTTGTACCATTCCAATTTTCAACCTTGAAAGGTCCAGAATAAATTTGTTTGTCAGACTTCGTTCCATATTGTTTTCCAGTCTTTTCTACAAATTCCTTATGTTGTGGAACAAAGTTTGAGAATGACAAAAGACTTTTGAATTGTGGAGAAGGATTTGACAAGGTAAAGATAACTTTATTTCCCTCAGCCTTAACACCCAATTCATCAACGCTCTTATTACCAGCAATAATGTCTGCAACATTAACAAGGTGAGAATCTGAAGCGAGGTAAGCATACTCAGAAGCTGTAGCAGGATCAACCATACGTTGCCAAGTATAGACAAAGTCCTCAGCAGTAATCTTAGTACCATCTGAATACTTCAAGCCATCTCTAAGAGTCACTGTATAAGTCAAACCATCGGATGACACATCAACTTTTTAGCCAAATCAGGTTGTAACTTCCCATTTTTATCAACACGAAGTAAGTTACTTTCTGAGTTCCCAAGCGCCAAGGCTGAATAGTGATCTGAATTTTTTAGAAATATCAAGGGTCAATATTTCAGTAGGGGTGTACCAGTTAATTTCATCTTTACTTGAGGTTGATTTTGAGCCACAAGCAGCAAGAAGTGTTGCAGAAGCCAAAGCAATTACTCCAACAGCTACAATACTCTTAAAGTTACGTTTCTTAATCATAATGATAAGAGGCCTCCTCCAATCAAAAATTTACTTTCGTGTATATTTATACCTTAAAATAGCCTAAAGTAAAGACATAATTCTTAATAATTCGACAATTCAGTTATTTTGTCTCGAAAAAGACTCGAAATATCCAAAAAATGACGCATCTGTAGCTCTTGTCCACTACACATAAACGTTTTACAATCAATCCAAACAAAAAAGGCTAAGAAGTATATCTTAACCTTATAGTATTTTGAACCAATTTCTCAGTTTACTCTGTATTTTTACACAAACTTACTGCTTACCCAACTGATCCTTCCATTTCATAGCTAATCAAGCGGTTAAGCTCAACAGCATATTCCATTGGAAGTTCTTTGGTAAATGGTTCCACAAATCCCATGACAATCATTTCAGTTGCTTCTTGTTCTGAAAGTCCACGGCTCATGAGGTAGTAGAGCTGTTCTTCAGAAATCTTAGAAACTTTAGCTTCGTGTTCAAGCGCAACTTGTGAATTGTGGATTTCGTTGAATGGGATAGTATCTGATTTAGATAAGTCATCCATCAAGATGGTGTCACATTCGATGTGAGATACTGATTTCTTGGAATCCTTGTTGAAGGTTACTTGTCCACGATAGTCAACCTTACCACCATTACGAGCAATTGATTTAGAAACAATAGATGATGATGTATGCGGTGCATTGTGAATCATCTTAGCCCCTGTATCTTGGTGTTGACCAGCATTAGCAAAGGCAATTGAAAGCATGGTACCACGTGCACCTTCACCATCAAGGTAAACAGATGGATACTTCATGGTTACTTCAGCACCCAGGTTACCATCAATCCACTCAACAGTTGCGTTTTTCTTAGCCGTAGCACGTTTAGTTACCAAGTTGTAGACGTTATCTGACCAGTTTTGAATAGTTGAGTAGCGCATGTAGGCACCATCAAGTGCAAAGATTTCAACGATGGCCGCATGAAGGCTTGCCGTTGTGTATGTAGGCGCTGTACATCCTTCAACATAGTGAACGCTGGCACCTTCATCAACAATGATAAGAGTACGTTCAAATTGAGCAGTTGCTTCGTTGTTAATACGGAAGTAGGTTTGAAGCGGAATATCTACCTTAACGCCTTTTGGTACATAAATAAAGGTACCACCTGACCAGAAGGCAGAGTTAAGGGCCGCAAATTTGTTATCTGTTGGCGGAACCAGTTTTGAGAAGTACTTCTTAAAGAGTTCTGGATGCTCTTTAAGTGCTGAATCTGTATCTGTAAAGATAATACCCAACTTGTCATACTCTTCTTTCATATTGTGGTAAACCACTTCTGACTCATACTGAGCTGAGGCTCCAGCAAGATAGGCACGTTCTGCTTCTGGAATACCAATACGTTCAAAAGTTTCCTTGATTTTCTCAGGAACATCTTCCCAGTCACGAGCAGGTTTGTCTGATGCCTTTTGGAAATAAGTCAGATCATCAAAGTTAATACCAGAAAGGTCTGGCCCCCACTCTTGCATAGCCATTTTGTTAAAGGTTTCCAATGATTTCAAGCGGAATTCAAGCATCCACTCAGGCTCCTCTTTTTCAGCAGACATGGCACGGACCACGTCTTCACTGATTCCTTTTCCTGTTGAAAAGACTGGTGTCACATCATCACGGAAACCGTATTTATATTCCCCAAGATCAATGGGTTTTGGTTCTACTTTTTCATTTGTTTCAGTCATAGTATTTTCCTTTATCAAAGGTTTGATTAATTTGCTTTATTTAAGACTTGAGCAAGGAAGATAATTACTCCATTGCTTCCTAGAGCTCACTTCTCTCTATAGCCATTTTAAGGGCATTCCAAGAGAGCGTTGCACATTTGATACGTTGTGGAAATTTAGAAACCCCCGCCAAAAGCTTGGCCTCACCTAACTTATCCTCATCCACTTTATGATTCCCTTGAATCATAAGAGAGAAAATTTCTGCTAGTTCTAAAGCCTCTGCCTTAGTTTTACCGATAACCGCATCCGTCATCATACTTGATGAGGCTGTTGAAATGGTACAACCATCACCAGCAAAGGCGATGTCTTCAATCATATCACCATCAAATTTAACTGACAGATTGATAACATCTCCACATGTCGGATTATTCAGTTGAAGTTGCTCCACATTAGGTAGAACACCGTGATGATGAGGGCTCTTAGAGTGATCCGCCACAACAGCCATATATAAACTATCTAGTCTAGAGAGTGCCATTGAAAAACTCCTTCGTCGCAAGAATTGCCTCTACAAGCTTGTCACAATCCTCTTTGGTATTGTAAATGTAGAAACTTGCACGGGCAGCCGATGAAATACCTAAATAATTAATTAAAGGTTGAGCACAGTGGTGACCCGCACGAACCGCCACCCCTTCATAGTCAAGGGCAGTCGCCACATCATGAGGATGAAGTCCATTAATATTAAAGGCGATAACACCCGCATGTTTGCCAGAATCTTCTGGCCCATATACCGTCAATCCCTCAATCGCTTGAAGCTTAGGCAAGACATAGTCTACCAACTCTTGCTCATAAGCATGAACATTTTCCATACCTAAAGCAGAGAGGTAGTCCACAGCAGTACCTAGTGCAATAGCTCCCGCAATGTTAGGTGTACCAGCCTCAAATTTCCAAGGCAGTTCCTTCCAAGTGGCTTCTTGTTCATAAACGAAATCAATCATCTCACCACCAAATTCGATAGGATTCATCTGGTTGAGAATCTCTTCTTTTCCATAGAGAACCCCAATCCCTGTTGGGCCTAACATCTTATGTCCAGAAAGGATAAAGAAATCACAATCCAAATCCTGAACATCAATAGCCATGTGGGGTGCAGATTGGGCACCATCCACTACCATATAGGCGCCAACTCGGTGGGCCATTTGTGCAATCTCTTTAACAGGATTGATGCAACCTAAAACGTTAGAAACCTGAGCCAGACTGACAAATTTTGTCTTTTCACTAATCTTATTGGCCAAGTCTTCCATATCCAACTGACCATCTTTCAAGTAGGCATAAACAAGTTTAGCCCCCGCCTTCTTACAAGCTTCCTGCCAAGGGATGATATTAGAGTGGTGTTCCATAATTGAAATAACCACCTCATCTCCTGGCTCAAGAACCTGCTCTGCAAAACGACCAACCCAGTTAAGACCAGTTGTCGTTCCACGTGTAAAGAGAATCTCTTTAGTTGATTTGGCACTAATAAACTGGCGAATTTTTTCACGACTAGCTTCGTAAGCAGCTGTGGCACGCTCTGCCAAAGTGTGCACGCCACGGTGCACATTAGCATTCTCCTCACGATAGTAGGCCATGAGGGCGTCCAAAACTACTTGAGGTTTCTGAGTCGTCGCTGCATTATCCAAGTATACCAAAGGTTCATCATTGACTACCTGATCTAAGATGGCAAAATCTTGTCGAATCTTATAGGCATCTAGAGCTGACATCTTATCTCCCTATCTAGATATATAATCGGTTAGACTATCTGCGTTGATAGTTCCTAACGTTTGTTTAGTTTTGTATCAGTTACAGAAATCATCTCGTCACGCACTTCCTTAACTGGGATTTCAGTGATAACTGCTCCCAAGAAACCGCGAATAACCAAGCGTTCTGCAGTCTCTTGATCAAGTCCACGACTCATGAGGTAGTACATATCCTCTGGATCCACCTGACCGATTGAGGCAGCGTGTCCTGCTGTAACTTCATTTTCATCAATCAAAAGGATTGGGTTAGCGTCTGAACGGGCCTTATCAGAAAGCATAAGAACGCGGCTTTCTTGTTGTGCATCGGCACCCTTAGCACCCTTGACAATGTGACCAATACCATTGAAAGTCAAGGTACCACGCTCCAAGATAACGCCATGTTGTAAGATATGTCCCACAGAGTTGTTACCATAGTTAGTCACACGAGTGTCAATCCCCTGAACTTGGCGACCTGATGACAGACCAATAACTTTAAGATTGGCATGACTTCCATTGCCAATCAAGTCGCTATCAAAGTCAGCAATAACATTACCCTCGTTCATGATTCCGAGAGCCCAGTCAATGCTTGCATCACGACCAATACGACCACGACGGCTGATATAAGTTGTGACATTTTCACCTAAACGGTCAATAGCCGCAAACTTAACTTGAGCACCGTCTTGTGCAATAACTTCCACAGAAATGTTGGCACTAGCTTTTTCAGTAGATTCACCTAGCGTTTCAAAACGCTCAAGATAAGTCAATTTACTGTTTTTACCCGCTACAATCAAAACATGTTTGTTAAATGGAACAGATGAATCGCCATCTTGGTAGAAATAGCTCTCAACTGGCAAGTCAATTTCAACATTATCTGGTACATAAAGGACTGCTGCACTATTGAAATAGGCATAGTTATAGGCTGCTAATTTGTCCTCATCGTAGGCTACAGCCTTACCAAAGAAGGATTCAACGACTTCTGGGATTTCTTCAAGAGCTGTTGCAAGGTCTGTGAAGACAAGACCTTGGTTAATCAAGTCAGATGGCAATTGTTCAAGGACAGTATTTGTTCCTACTTGAACCAATTTAGGATTGTTTCCAAGCGCTGTAAAGTCAGGCACATTTGCTGATGATTCATTTTCAGCAATCGTTCCATCGCCTAGATTCCAACGGTGGAATTTAACACGCTCAATTTTCGGAAGAGCCAAACTGTCAAGCTTATCAAACGCTGCTTGACGAAGATCTTGCAACCAGAGTGGCTCTGCTTTTGCTTGTGAAAAAGCGATAATAGATTCTTTTGACATAGGTTACTCCTTTTCTAGTTATTTCGAGTAACAGACTTAGGCTTCTTCGTGGTACTCGTAACCGAGCTCTTCAGCGATTTTCGCATAACCTTCTTGCTCAAGACGGGCAGCCAATTCAGGACCACCTGAAAGAACCACTTGACCTTCCATCATTACGTGTACAACATCTGGAGTGATGTAGTTCAAGAGACGTTGGTAGTGAGTGATAATCATAGCACCAAAGCCTTCGCCACGCATAGCGTTAACCCCTTTTGAAACCACTTTAAGAGCATCAATATCAAGACCTGAGTCAATCTCATCAAGAAGAGCAAACTTAGGTTCCAACATAAGCAACTGAAGAATTTCGTTACGTTTCTTCTCACCACCTGAGAAACCTTCGTTAAGGTAACGCTCAGCCATTTCTTCACGCATACCAAGTAATTCCATCTTTTCATCCAATTTAGTGATGAAATCAAGGACAGAAATCTTTTCATCATCTTCTTTACCAGCATTCATAGCCGCACGGATAAACTCAGCATTTGTAATCCCTGGGATTTCAGCTGGGTATTGCATAGCAAGAAAAAGACCTAGTCGTGCACGTTCATCAACTTCTAAGTCAAGGATGCTTTCACCATCAAAAAGGATGTCTCCTTCTGTGATTTCATAATTTGGGTTACCCATGATAGCAGCCGAAAGGGTAGATTTACCAGTTCCGTTAGGACCCATAATAGCAGCAATCTCACCAGTTTTAAGAGTCAAATTAAGACCCTTCAAGATTTCTTTATCTTCAACAGAAACATGAAGATTTTTGATTTCAAGTACAGACATTGTATACCCCTTTTCCATATATACAGCGAGCATGTGCTCGCTAATTGCATTATTTTTTTGAAAATAGCAAAACTATTTTCCGGAAAATAAAAAGAGAACTTCCATTTCCCTTAATTATAATCATTATAACAAAAAAGCCATTGCTTGGCTTTTCAAATGTTTATTTTTTTCGACCTTGCTTCCATTTCAACATGATTGCTTGACGATAATCACTGTTCCCGATAAATTTCAGGAAGTTAAAGAGAGGTGTTCGACCAATGCCCCAAATCTCGAGCCCTTCAATCAGAATTTCCATCCCTAAAAGTAGACTCAAGAGCAGAAGGATACCACCAAGACGACTGGAAACATTCAACAGGAGGGCAATCAATGAAAAGAGAGTAGCGATGGCATAAACCACCAGAACTGCTCCTCGATGAGTGAACCCCATAGCTAAAAGGCGATGATGCAAGTGCATCTTGTCAGCCTCCATGGCTGGGCGCCCTGACAACTTACGGCGGACAATAGCCACCACCGTATCAGTAATAGGCACCCCCAGGATAATAACAGGCGACAAAATAGCTACTGCTGTCGCATTTTTCAGCCCTTGCAATGACAAGACACCTATCATAAAGCCAATAAAGAGCGCCCCTGTATCACCTAGATAGATAATCGCTGGATGATAATTGTAAGGGAAAAAGCCTATAATGGCAGCCACTAAGACAAAGATGGTTAAGTTCAAGAAAATATCAGTATCATAGAGGAAGAAATAAGAAATCACCCCCATAGTCATCAGGGAAATGATAGAAACTCCTCCAACCAATCCATCCAAACCATCAATCAGATTAATGGCATTGGTGATAGCAGCAATCCATAACACTGTTAGAATCAAGGTCAAGACTGGACCAAACTGAATCACGGGACCGCCAAAAGGTATCTTAAAGCTATCAAATCGAAAATCCGTAAAAGCCCAAACAATGACAGCCCCGATAACAATACCGAGCATCTTAGGCAAAGGTTTTAATTCAAAGATATCATCAATGAAACCTGTCAATACCACAATAGCACCACCCACAGCAACCGGTAGGATGTATCTAAAATAAGAAATATGCCAGACATCCTTCTGAATAATCATAGGCATAAATACCAAGGTCGCCAGTACAAAAGCCAAGAAAATAGCTAGACCACCAGCACTCGGCATTGGCTTTTTATTGATACGTCTTGCATTTGGATTATCAACTGCTCCGACTCGAAAGGCCAAAGAGCGAACCAGTGGGGTTCCCACAATGGCAATCAAAAAGGTCCCAATCAAGACAAAAATATAATTAATGGTCCAAGGCATGTCCTAGCTCCATTTCGTTGCTTGTAATACCGGTAAGGCGTCCTCTTCCATCAAGATTGTTGCATGCTCTTGTAGATAGGGACGTGTTCGGTCTGCCACATTCGCATATTCAAGAAAACGCGCATACATATTGTTCGCGTAATAATCAGGCTCATCAGCCAAGTAAAGAAGGATAGTCATATAGTAGACATCACCAAGTTTATAAAATTCAGAACCCTCCACTGACACATTCTTCAAACCTTGCGCAAAGGTCACTACTTGATCAAAGTCAGAGAAAGCCAAGACATAGTGAGTATAATCTTCACGAATAGTTTCCTCAGCCACTTCCTTAGCCGGCTCTGTCATAGTCTCATCAACCTCTTTCAAGGTCTTATCATGCTCTTCGAGCTTATGGTGGGCTTCAATATCTCCCTTATCCATAAAGTTATCTTCAAGAGCTTTGAGGAATTCTTCTGGAGAAAGTCCTGAATAGTCTTCCATATCTGACAAATCATTGAAATCAAGGGCTTCCTTAAGATCTGATTTAGTCACAAAAACATCCACACGATCCTTTCGTGGCGTGACACGGAAGCTCAACATCCCACTATTTTTAAAGTTATCAGGCAAGTCCAACTCATCCATGACAGTATAGAAAAATTCCTCTGTTTTTTCCTGGGGAATCAAGAAATCTTTCAGCTCCATACCATGTTCTTCAAGATCTTCCATGGTAATCATGATTTTTAGAGTTGTCTCGTTTATTTGTTTCATTTCCATATGTAAAAACCTCGCACGAGTAGTTATTTCATTATACTAGAAAAACAAAGAGATATCAATTTCTGAACAAGTTTAGGTCTTATTTTAGGAAGCTTTTTTTAAAATTCTCTAATACTAGCAAAGACTTGAATTTTCCTATTTATAGCTGTCAGCTATCCTAGAAAAGAGTAAAATAAAAGTGGATATATAGTTGGAGGTAACAACCATGACTGCCTATAAAAAAGGATGACTTCGAACTAGCAATACTGCAAGAATAGCGAGTTTTTTGACGCTCTTTCTCTACTTGTCAGGACAACCTCATCAAGTAAACAAATCTACCTTTCTTACAGGATTAATCTTTGCCATCATACTGGCAACTGCACCCATTTACGACGATAATCATTTGACATTCAGACAACAATCACTCCTCCACTTCTCAATCATGTATGTTACCATCCTTCCAATCCTCTGTTTATCTGGATGGCATCCCTTGCATAATTGATTGTAGACTTATTGAAAATCCTTTCCGGTTTCTTAATTTGCAGACTAGTCCTTTAGACACTAGCTTATCTTATCTTTGGAAAACTTCTCAATAACTAATCTCTAAACCAGATAAAAAGGACTTCAATCGAAATCCTTTCAATTTTTTATCCAAAAATAAGTTTGACAGCTCCATAGAAAAGCACAATGATACCGAGTACGATACGGTATTTTCCAAAAACAGTGAAATCGTGTTTCTTAATATAGTTCATCAAGAAGCGAATCACAAATAGGCTGACAAGAAAGGCTGTCACACTAGCTACCAATAGAATGGCCGCTTGTCCACCAGTCAAGGTGTTCCCATCAATAAAATACTTAACTGCCTTAAGCCCACTATAACCAAACATCGTTGGAATACCAAGGAAGAAGGTAAAGTCAGCTGCTACGCTACGACTAGTACCAACGATGATTCCCCCAAGAATAGTAGCACCTGAACGACTAGTCCCTGGAATGATACTCAAGACTTGGAAAAGACCAATATAGAAAGCGGTCTTGTAAGACATACGTGCCAAGTCCGTTACCTTAGGATCTACACGTCGATTGCGGTCCTCAATCCAAATAAAGGCAATCCCGTAGACCACCAACATGATAGCTACTACAAAGAAATTACTGAGGTGGGCCTCCATCCAATCATCTAAAAGAAGACCAAAGAAGGCTGAGGGAATACAAGCAATGACCACCTTGAGCCAAAGTTGCCAAGTCAACTGCACTTCACGTGCTGTTTTACCAGGTTGAAAGGGATTCAAACGTTTAAAGTAAATGACCATAACTGCTAAAATAGCCCCAAGCTGGATAACGATATTAAACATATCAATGAAATCTTTACTTTGTCTTAAGTTCAAGAATTCATTAACCAAGATCAAATGACCTGTTGATGAGATGGGTAACCACTCAGTTATCCCTTCGACAATCCCAAGAAAGACTGCCTTTAGTAATTCAATAATATACTGTGCCGTTTGCATTATTATCTCCGTTTTTAAATGTTAGACTTATCACATCAATAGTGAATAAGACTCCAAATCATCCTTCCCATTATATCAAATTAGCAACTGTATTTAAAGACAATCCTGATATACAGTTTTTTCTAGCATCACCTTATTGTCATCAGTCTCAATTTCCTGTAAAATAGTAAAGAATGACATTTTTATAGGAGACATTGTTTCGATGAAAAAAATTATTGTAGCCTGCTTTGCGGCTCTCCTCCTCGTTTTTGGCGGATTATCAAGCGCTCAAGCAGACGAGTATCTCCGTGTTGGTATGGAAGCTGCCTATGCACCTTTCAACTGGACACAGGATGATAACTCAAACGGAGCCGTTCCAATCGAAGGTACTAAACAGTATGCCAACGGTTATGACGTGCAAATCGCTAAAAAAATCGCTGAAGCCCAAGGTAAGAAACCCTTGGTGGTCAAAACAGCTTGGACAGGTTTGATTCCTGCCCTCACTTCTGGCAAGATTGATATGATTATCGCAGGTATGAGTCCAACAGCTGAACGTCGTCAAGAAATCGACTTTTCAGATAGATACTACCGTAGTGAACCTGTTATGGTTGTTAGCTCTGATGGCGATTACGCCAAGGCTAAGAGCGTCAAGGATTTCAAGGATGCTAAAATCACAGGGCAACAAGGAGTTTACCTCTACAACTTGATTGATCAGATTCCAAATGTGAACAAACAAACTGCCATGGGGGACTTCGGTGCGATGCGGCAAGCCCTTGCATCTGGTATCATCGATGGTTATGTCTCAGAGCGACCAGAAGCACGCACTGCTGAAAAAGCTAGCTCAAAATATAAGATGATTTCGCTTAAAGATGGCGGCTTCCAGGTCTCAGACGATGATGTTTCCTTGGCTGTCGGTCTTCGTAAAGGAGACAGCCAGCAAATGGAACAAGTCAATAAGGTTCTTGCTGGTATCAGCCAAGAAAAGCGTGTCAAACTGATGGATCACATCATTGACATTCAACCTGCAGATAAGACTGATGAAGCTAAAAAAGGAAACTTCTTTAGCCAAGTGACTACTATTATTGCTAAAAACTGGCCACAATTCTTGCGTGGTACAGCAATAACACTTCTTATCTCCATTATCGGTACTGTTGTCGGAACTTTTATTGGTCTTATGATTGGTGTTTACCGTACAGCTCCTAAGGCTGCTAATAAATTTGTAGCCTTGCTCCAAAAAATCTTCGGTTGGTTTCTTAACGTTTATATCGAAGTTTTCCGTGGTACACCAATGATTGTACAATCTATGGTTATCTATTACGGTACTGCCCAAGCTTTTGGCATCAATATTGACCGTACACTGGCAGCTATATTCATTGTTTCTATTAACACCGGAGCCTACATGAGTGAAATTGTTCGTGGTGGTATCTTCGCTGTTGATAAGGGGCAATTCGAAGCTGCTACTGCTCTTGGTTTTACCCACGGTCAAACCATGCGCAAGATTGTTCTTCCACAGGTTATCCGTAACATCTTGCCAGCCACTGGTAATGAGTTCGTCATTAATATTAAAGATACCTCTGTGTTGAATGTTATCTCTGTTGTGGAACTTTACTTCGCAGGGAACACTGTTGCAACCCAAACTTACCAATACTTCCAAACGTTCTTTGTTATCGCAGCGATCTACTTTGTTCTTACTTTCACAGTAACTCGCATCTTGCGTTATGTAGAACGCCGTTTGGATCAAGATACTTACACACAAGGAGGAGGGGTTCACTAATGACTGAGACGATTTTAGAAATCAAAAACCTCAAAAAATCATACGGAAAAAACGAAGTTCTCAAAGATATCTCCCTCAGTGTCAAAAAGGGGGAGGTTATCTCAATTATTGGTTCTTCAGGTTCAGGAAAATCAACCTTCCTTCGCTCTATTAACCTACTCGAATCACCTTCAGGTGGTGAAATCCTCTATCATGGGGATAACGTCCTTGAAAAAGGTTATGATCTCACTACCTATCGTGAGAGACTCGGTATGGTGTTCCAATCCTTCAACCTCTTTGAAAACCTTAATGTCTTGGAAAATGCTATCGTAGCTCAAACAACTGTTCTCAAACGTGACCGTAAAGAAGCCGAGAGTATCGCCAAAGCTAACTTAGAGAAAGTTGGTATGGGTGAACAATACTGGAAAGCTAAACCAAAACAACTTTCAGGGGGCCAAAAACAACGTGTGGCGATTGCTCGTGCCCTCTCTGTTGACCCAGAAGCCATCCTCTTTGACGAGCCAACTTCAGCCCTTGACCCAGAAATGGTAGGGGAAGTACTCAAGACCATGCAGGAGCTATCTGGAACCGGGTTGACCATGATTATCGTTACCCATGAAATGGAGTTCGCACGCGATGTTTCAGACCGTGTCATCTTCATGGATAAAGGGGTAATCGCTGAACAAGGTAGCCCAGAACAAATCTTTGAAAATCCTAAAGAAGAACGTACCAAGGAATTCCTCAAACGTTTCTTGGGTTAAAAACGAAAAAGTTAAGGTTTCGGCCTTAACTTTTTTAGATTCTCTGATATAAGAAACGGCAACTGCCATTTTTTGTCTCTATTTGCTTAGTTACGACGTGTATGTCTGTCGACAAAACCAAGAAAGGCCAATAGTGTCATAAAAAGACCTAAAAAGGCAAGTCCTACTACAGTTACCTCACCTGTTTCTGGCAAGCTGTATACTTCTTGAACAGGTACTTGTTTTTCAGCGTTTGTTTGAGTGGCTTTTTCTTGTGTTGTGAGAGCGACAACTTTACCATCTACATTATAAATTTGTCTGCTACATCTTTGGAAGTTTTTTCTGCTGATTGAGCGGTCGCTACTGCTGTCTTAGCTTCGTTAGCTTCATTTTCAGCGATGGATACTTGACCTTGAGCTACAGCAATAGCTTCTAGACTTGCTTCATCGGCTGCTGTTTGTGCCTTTTGCAAGTTAGCATCTGCAGTCGCTAAGTTTGCTTTAGCATGATTGATAGTCTCTTCGTGATCAGCGACTACTAACTCTTGATGCGATACCGATTGACTTGCAGCATTTGCTTGTTCCCTAGCCGTTTCTACTTGTGATTGAGTTGGGATAGCTTGTGTAGCTGTCTATAATACTGATGCTGTTGTTAAGACTTGATCATTTGTCGTTACCTCATCAGCTTTAGCAACTGAATCAGAAACTGCAAGTGCTGCAATTCCAGCTGTCGCCAAAACCTTTTTATTCATAAGACGAACTACTTTTTTTATTAAAAATCACTACTATACAATAATATTTTAACAGTATTAAGGCAGGATATTATCTTCTAATTTTTAAAATTTAATTATTTTATAAGGTTTCATAGCCTGCTTATAAAAATTGTTAGTCAAAAGTAGAATTGCTGTTTCAAAGTCCCTTTTTAGCCTTTGATTTTGCCCTACCCACCTATTCTATAAAATCTTCGTTACAGTTTCTTAACTTTCTTTAAACATTTTTTTGATATAATGTGTACTCATCATATGCAAAAGGAAGGGAAAAGTGGAAAAAGTATTGAGTAACATCCTACTAAGAATCATCTCACTTGGCTTGTCTTACTGGTTTTACAGAGGACATCTGGAACAATATGTTCATTATATCGCCCATTACGGTCCCTACTTCCAAGTTTTCCTAAACCTAGTCATTATTATTTTATTAGGGTACTTCGTCTACGCTTTTTTGAAACTCCTTCTCACTAGGAAAATAAAAAAACAAACACTTCTCCTACTTTACTTCATTTACTTTCTTTCTCTCTTTTACCTACTTTTCTTGAAAAACATCGGCATCCAAGGAGTATCTCTTAATCCTCTTTCCTTCGCTCTGGAACTACACTGGGGCAGTCACTTTGTTCCCATCATGAACCTATTAATGTTCTTCCCCCTAGGACTCCTCTTTTCTTCCCGAATGAGTAATCTCCTACTCTGTCTCATCGCCCTTTTCTCCGTCGAATCCATCCAATACTTTGGACATCTTGGAATATTTGATTTAGGAGATATCGTCTTAAATATGTTAGGTCTCCTTGTCGGGACTGCAATTCATCAACTCCCTCAGTTTCAAACATTAATCAAAAAAATTTTAACATAGAAAAGCCTCCAGAACTTAAATCTGGAGGTTTCGTTAGGGCACTTTTTTAGATGAATACAAAAAAATTAAACGAGGACGTCTTATAGGTTCGGAATAAAAGACAAAATAATAGCTTTCTGAATCCAGCTAGCTGTTTTGAACTCGGGCTAAAATCATAATCAAAAATAAAAACTGCTCCATCATGGAGCAGTTTCAATTTCGTTCATTCAAGATACAAAGCTATCTTGAATTAACGACGAAGTCCAAGTGAGCTGATCAACTCACGGTAACGGTTAACGTCTTTGCGGCGAAGGTATGCCAACAAGTTACGACGGTGACCGATTTTTTTCATCAAACCACGGTAAGTAGCGTGGTCTTTTTTGTGTTGTTTGATATGGTCGTTAAGGTGGTTGATTTCCCAAGTAAGGACAGCAACTTGAACCTCTACTGAACCAGTGTCACCTTCGTGACGTGCGTATTGTGCAATGATTTCATTTTTTTTCTCTTTTGAGATTGCCATGTTTTTTCTCCTTTTTTTGCTCCATCCGAGTCTTAGGATTGGCTCTCCTAAAACCAAGAAAGAGTTGGTTTGTCTTTACGACCTCTCTATTCTAGCTTATCTACTAATCTTTGTCAATCGTCAAATTCACTGTTTGAGACTTTCTAACTTAGGCTTTTTTGACCATTCTTGAATTCAGAAGGAAGCCTAAGAAAAGTAGAAAACTAACTATAGCATAAGCTAGGAAAATCCAACTAAAACTTGAAGAGACCAGTGCCAGCAATTTCAAAACATAAGGGGATACGGCTGAGCCTAGGTTGCATCCTAAGAGAACATAAGCCGTCGCCTTATTCAGCAAATTTCTAGCAATACATTCAGAAAGACGATGAAAGATAAAGGTCAAAATAATACTGTAAAAGAAACCAACACCAACAGAAGACAAAATCAATGTCAGCAAGTTGTTAGCCAGAGCTATTCCAAATAGACAGATAGATAGGCAAAGCAGGGCCATCGGCAAGAGACGGTTCTTAATGTGAGCTAGCAATGAAGCAAAGCTAAGTCCAGCTGCAATTCCAATTCCCTGCTCCAAACTAAGTACCAGAGCTGATTCCCCACCTACAATGGTCTTACCATCAACTTGAAAAAGAGGCACGCGCAAACTAATCGATGAATTAATGCAAATCACAAAACCTGACAAGAGGGCCATGCCTAAAATCATAGCAAAATCTTTTTTATTCAAACCTTGTTTACTTTTTTGTATCTCTTTCTTCTCTATCTGCTCCATCGGTGGTACAAAGAGAAGGTACATGGCTAGGATGATAAAACCAAAACCGTAGATAAGAAAAGCAAGTGTCCAATGAATTTTCAGTAATTGTCCAACCAAAAGGGAACATGATGCCCCACCAATCAATTCCACGGAACCTCTAATTCCAAGCATCTGAATCCTCTCTTTGCCCTGGTAACGCTGACTAATGATAGAAATAGCCTTGGCATTGATGAAACCGATACCCATTCCAAAAACAAGACGAGATAGTAAAACAAGTGGATACCATTGTACAAAGAAAGGAAAAATTCCAGCACTACTTAGTAAAATTAAACCTGTCATAATCAATTGCCTGTCATTTAACCATTTGTCAACAAAAGGATTAAGTAAGAGCATAGCCACTACGGAAAAAGAAGGGACAGACACCAAAAGCTCGACTTGAGAAGCATTATATGTTGGACTATAGTAGTCCAACATAGGTGGTAGAGCGGTTGAAATCGAGAAGGCCGAAATCAAAAGCAAAGATAGCCCGAGTAGGCTCATTTTTTCTAAAATCTTTGTCATAATCATAATATAGGGATAAGAGCATCCTTTCTTTACTTGTCTGATAGTTATTTTTTCATTATAATCTAAGAAGAGCTAAAAAAATAGGACCTAAGTCCTAAAAAGGAGATGTATGCGTCACCACACTATTCACCCTCAACTTGAACAAGTCTTCTCAGCCCCCTATCTCAGCCAATTACAGAAAGTCACCTTTCAAAAAGGCAATTACATTTGCACTCAGGGACAGGATATCACTGAGTTAACCTACATTTTATCAGGTAGGGTAAAAATTGTTCGCTCCCTATCCAATGGTAAAGAACACATCCTAGAAATGCCTCAACAACCACAGCTACTGGGAGACGTTGAACTCATGACCAATCAATTAGCGGGTTCTTCAGTCATTGCTTTAGAAGAAGTTCAAGCAGCCCAGCTCCCATTAAATAATAAAGAAGCACTCCTCAAAGACCCTATTTTTCTCTATCATATTGGGCGTAACCTAGCAATGGCCCTGCATAGACAGGGCATTACTGCCTCAACGAATGCCTGCTACTTTGTCAAAGAGCGTCTAGCTACTCATATTTTGAATATTGAGGAACAAGATATCTTTCAGTTATCACCATCCATTTTATCTTCTAATTTTGGGACTAGCTATCGACATGTACAGCGAGTCATCAAACAGTTTATCGACCAAGGAATCATTGAGAAGAAAGCTTTTAAAACCTATCGCATTTTACAGAGAGATAGCTTGGAAACCTTGGCTTTCATCGATTAAAAAAACGCTATTTTAGCCCTTGATGGTTTAACTTTCAACCCTTTTGTGCTATAGTTATAAACAAGTAAACAAGTAAATCAAATAAAATAGAGGTATACAAATGGATGCTCAAACCAAAATTATTCGCGCCAGCCACATGATTGATATGAACGATATCATACGCGAAGGCAACCCAACCTTGCGTGCTGTCGCTGAAGACGTAACCCTACCACTTTCAGATGAAGATATTATCCTTGGTGAAAAAATGATGCAGTTTCTTCGTAATTCACAGGACCCTGTTATCGCTGAAAAAATGGGACTTCGAGGAGGTGTTGGTCTTGCAGCACCACAATTAGATATTTCAAAACGCATTATTGCTGTTCTCGTTCCAAATCCTGAAGACGCTAAGGGGAATCCACCTAAAGAAGCTTATAGCCTTCAAGAAATCATGTATAATCCTAAAGTAGTTGCCCATTCTGTTCAGGAGGCTGCTCTAGGTAACGGTGAAGGATGCCTTTCAGTCGATCGCGACGTTCCTGGATATGTCGTTCGCCATGCTCGTGTTACTATTGAATACTTCAACAAAGAGGGTGAAAAGAAACGTATTAAACTCCGTGGTTACGACTCAATCGTTGTTCAACATGAAATCGACCATACTAACGGTATCATGTTCTACGACCGTATCAATAAAGACAATCCATTTACTATCAAGGATGGACTCTTGATTATCGAATAATGAGAATCCTCAGTAGAGATACTGGGGATTTAGATTGAAGAAATGATCCTCCTTAAGTCTTTCTAGATTATGATGGATTCTTCAAAGTATTTCATCGCTAGTTTACACATAGAAAAGAACTGACTAATATCAGTTCTTTTTTCATTATATGAACCCGTCCTCAGACAAGCATGTTGTAAAGTGTTTCATTTCCGTTAAGATTAATGTAACTTGGATCAAATTCAGAAAGACGCTCAAGAAGACCATCATAATCATTCTTATCACTAAGAGCTATACCAATGAGAACTGGACCTTTCCCTTTATTGGCACGTTTGATGTACTCAAAACGAGTAATGTCATCATTTGGCCCTAAGATATCATTTACAAACTCACGAAGGGCTCCTGGACGTTGTGGGAAATTAACCACAAAATAGTGCTTGATCCCATCATAGATAAGGGCACGTTCTTCCATCTCTGGCATACGGTTGATATCATTATTACCGCCTGAAATGATGCAAACGATAGTTTTTCCTTTAATTTCATCTTTAATCACTTCAAGTGCCGCAACTGATGCTGCCCCTGCAGGTTCTGCGATAGTACCAACCTTCGAGTACATATCAATTAAGGTTTCTGAGATTAATCCTTCATCAACTCCCAAGAGACGATCTACATATTTACGAGCAACTTCGTAAGTTTTTGCACCTACCTTTTGGACAGCAATCCCATCTGCAAACTTATCAATCTTTTCAAGTTTTACAGGATAACCATGGTCAAAGGCTGCACGCATACTACGAGCACCACTAGCCTCAACACCTACAACCTCTATAGAGGGTGCCACATCCTTGATATAGGTAGCCACACCAGAGATGAGTCCACCCCCACCTACCGGCACTAAGATACTATCAAAGGAAACACCTTCCTCTTGAGCTTGCTCATAAATTTCATAAGCAACAGTTCCTTGACCCGCTTGGACATTATAATCATCGAATGGATCAATGAAAGTCATCCCTTTCGACTTCGTATACTCTTGTGCCGCTTTAGCAGATTCATCAAAGGTATCTCCAACCAATTTAATTGTTACAAACTTGCCACCAAAGAAACGTACTTGACCAATTTTTTGAAGAGGAGTTGTTACTGGCATAAAGATAGTTGCAGGAATCTTCATTTCATTACAAGTATAAGCAACACCTTGGGCATGGTTTCCGGCTGATGCACAGACCACACCATGTTCCTTGTCTTCATCACTTAACTGATGGATCGCATAGTAGGCACCACGTAATTTAAAGGAACGTACCTTTTGCATATTTTCTTTTTTAATATAAATAGTCGCTCCATATTTTTCAGATAAGTAGCGATCAAAGTCTAGTGGGGTACGCTCCACCACGTTTTTTAAGACTTCATTAGCCTTTACGATATCATTTGCAGTAATCATTGGCTCTCCTTTGACACAAAATTCAAACTATTTCTATTGTATCACAATTTTCAGAAAAATAGCAATCTATCAAAAGAAAACTCCTTGTTCATACAAAGAGTTTTACCTATTATTTATTCTTTTTTGACATCAAGAAATTACGAAGAACTGTCACCTATGCTGGGACTATAGTTTTAAGTATAGCAACAACACGTTCACCCCACTTATGAGATTTTGCTGTTTTATCAATGTAGCCTTAAGATTTTTAGTTGATCTTTTATCATCTGCTTGCATCTTTATCCTACTGGCAAGGTTAAGATCTTAACTACCATTGTAGGTGTTCTCTGACGAAGGTGTATTGACAAGGTCTTGACGACTGCTACACATATAACTGACATCCATTGTGATGCTGTCAATCATCTCAACAATATTTCTGATTGTTGTTGCATCATACAAGCCACCCTCCGTATCTCTCAAGATAGGTACTGCTAATTTTTCGATAGAAACCTCTGAAGTAGCTACTACCATAGAGTGAGATTCCGAGCTAGCTGTTTCTGAATATCTTTCATAATTACTAAAGAGTGATGCTACTTCTGTGACTGTTTTAAAAGTACTTAGTAAAAATTCTGAGACCCGTGGAGTTTCAGAAAGACGATTCCAACTATTGATGTTTTCTGGTACTCCTTCAAAGATCATTTCCTCTGAAGTGCTTGCCTGGCTCTCTGATTCTGTTAAATAAACTGCTGGCTCTTCAACTACTTCTGATTCTGAAGTTGACGCTTCTAATGATGCTGTTGTACTTTCTGACACTTCTGACAAGGCGACTGAAACAGATATACTTGCGGCCTCCGAAATTAAAATATTGATTGAATCTGATACTACTGAACCTTGATCCGTATTAGACGCTGAGTTATCACCTTTCTTAGCATGCAAGATCTCTGATACAGCTATTGCTACCGGAGCAGCTACTGAATTTACTAGCTCGTCAACTAATGGTGATGCTTTAAATGTCTCATCTAATTTAGGAGATTCCATAGATGGTTTCACATCTGTTGTAGCCTCTGAATCTTTGTATACTAAAGCATGTTCCAAAGAGTTAGTTTAGGAACTCAAATGACAAGTACCGGTTAATCATTTTCATCTGTTTAAAGCCTTACTTGTGCCTTTCTCATAATCGAAGTTGCCCAATCATCTGGTGACGTCACATAGAGTTGATCTGCAATTTTAACAGCCTCTTGAGCTATTTTTCCTGATAGGCTAAGACGAACTGTGAGATTTTCTTGAGCATACGGTGTTTTATTGTCCACATCACCCTCTTCATTATGCCAGCTCGCATTGATGCCGATCATGTTAATCATTTGAACAGTTGATAAGCCTTTCCCAGACTTGACAAATATCCAAACTTTATCACCTGTCACACCTAGAGCATCCTTAGAAAGAATTTCACCAGTAACATTCTTAGTAGATACAGACCGATTACTGTTAGTCGCACCCTCACTGCGGAGAAGATTTTCATAAGCAGTGATAAACTGTTGGTAGTTGTAAAGCTTACGAATAGTATACTTAGCTACACTAAGGTATGGAGTTTGGTAATAGGCAACTTTGAAAGACGTTAAGAGCTGCAATGGACATGTGATAACCACCAGCTGCAACTACTGTCGCATCTACCAGAAAAGCCGCGTCGGCTTGTAATGGCTTGCTCGCAAAAACATTTTTACCAACACTGTTAGTTGCTTTTCCAGCAAGAACAGTATAGTCAATCCCCGATTCCTCCATGTAAGCACCAACGATAAGTGATTCAGTTTTGTTGCGTACCATATCAATACGTGCTTTCAAATCACCGTAGGCAATCTGCATACGACCTGGAATAACTAATAACTGGTTTTATTACTTCTGAATTGACCACGTTACCTGCCTTGGCAGCTTGATTCATCCCTAGGATACCACCGGCTACAAACAACCCTGATAATAATTTAGTTGACGCTACTTTCTTTAACATATCTACCTATCCCTCTAAAAAAGTTTAAATCACCTCAGCGTTTCAAATTATTACTATTTGTATTTGCATGCTGTAAACTCGAGTTATTTTTTGTAAAACAAGGGAATTTCCAGAAATCATCATAAACGGTAATTTTTTCATCTTGAATAGTCAGTTTTTTTCAGAAATTAGATATCCAGTTATCTAATTCTATCTAGAATGATAAAAATAAACAGTAAATGATGACATTTCAGCTCCTAAAATCCTAAATTTGATGAGAATAAAAAACATCTCCCATGCAAAGTGAGAAATGATTTGTTTATCTATTTTTAGTATCCAAGATGACAGTAACAGGGCCATCATTGACCAGACTAACCTGCATATCTGCACCAAAGCGTCCTCTTTCTACAGGAACATAACTTGACAAGGATTGGTTGAAATCGTCATAGAACTGGCTGGCCATGTCAGGCTTTGCAGCTCCCGTAAATGCCGGTCGATTCCCTTTTTTCGTATCTGCAAAAAGCGTAAACTGAGAAATCGATAAAATCTGACCACCAATATCCTTAACAGAGAGATTCATCTTGCCATCTTCATCTGAAAAAATGCGCATATTGATAATCTTACGAACCGCATAGTCAAGATCCTCTTTAGTGTCTTCTGGGCCAACTCCAACCAAGAGCAAAAGCCCTTGCTTAATAGTACCGACCGTACTATCCTCAATAGCTACAGAAGCACTTTGCACGCGCTGAATCACAATCTTCATAGCAGCAACTCCTTAACCATTAGTACGTTTAACACTATAAACATCTGGAATAATTTTAATCTTATCCACAAGGCCAGTCAATTCAATAAGATTAGCAATTTCAAAGCTAACGTGAATATTGGCAAACTTCATATCCTTAGTTGGTTGTGCATTAACCGAAGCAATGCTCTTGGTTGTATTTGACAAGATTTGAAGAACATCGTTCAAAAGACCCGAACGATTTAGGCCATAGATATCAATCTCAGCTAAGTAAGATTTATTGGTATTGCGTTCATCCCACTCAACTTCAATTAAACGTTGCTCATAACCTTCTTGATTCTTGATATTATTACAATCTGAGCGATGAATAGCTATTCCACGTCCCTTAGTGATATAACCTTCAATCTCATCTCCAGGTACTGGGTTACAACACTTAGCGATACGCATAAGGAGACCTGAGGCACCTTGAATGATAACTCCATTTTCACTTTTAACCTTGAGAACATCTTTCTTCTCAGTCTTGACTTCGCCACCATTCATCAGTTCTTCAGCTTCAGCTTTTGCCTTAGCACGCTCTTCCTCACGGCGTTCTTTTTCTGTCAGACGATTGAAAACCGCAGCGGCACTAATTTCACCAAAACCAACAGCAGCATAGAGAGCTTCCTCACTACGCACACTCATACGAGGAAGGATCTCCTCTATATGTTTCTTGTCTAGGTACTTGTTGGCAATATAGCCATGCTCTTGGAAATAGGCTATCAAAAGCTCACGACCCTTGGTGATTGAAGCTTCCTTGTCTTGATTCTTAAAGAATTGACGAATTTTATTTCTGGCCTTAGTCGTTTTGACCATCTTAATCCAGTCACGACTAGGACCAAAGGAATGAGCATTGGTAATAATCTCAACCACATCACCCGTCTTGAGTTTGGCAGTCAGAGGCACCATACGACCATTAACCTTGGCACCTGTGGCTTTCTCGCCGACTTGGGTATGGATGGCATAGGCAAAGTCAATAGGACCTGAATCTTTAGGCAATTCCTGAACATCACCTTTTGGTGTAAAGACATAAATTCGCTCTGAGAAGATATCCTCTTTTACAGAGTCAACAAATCCCTTAGCATCCCCGTTTGAGGCATCTTGAAGTTCCACAAGATCTTTAATCCAATTCATTCCCAAAGCAGACTCTTTCGAATCGACCTTGCCCTTGATACCTTTCTTGTAAGCCCAGTGAGCTGCAACCCCGTATTCGGCAACTTGGTGCATCTCCTTAGTACGGATTTGGATTTCAATAGGCCCTTTGGGACCATAAACCGTCGTATGGATAGACTGATAACCATTGGATTTAGGATTGGCAATATAGTCTTTGAAACGTCCAGGCATAGGACGCCAGAGCTCGTGGATGTATCCCAACATAGCATAAACGTCACTATGCGTCTCCATGACACAACGAATAGCAATCAAATCATAAATCTGATCAAAGCGTTTCTTCTTGTCACGCATCTTACGAAAAATAGAGTAGATGTGTTTTGGACGGCCATAAACATCACCGACAAGCCCTTGTTCAGCTGTATAGGTCTTAATTTTATCGACAATCTCGTCCACAAGTGCCTCACGCTCGCGGCGTTTTTCCTTCATCATGTGGGAAATCTTATAAAATTCTACCTCGTTAAGGTAACGGAAAGCCGTGTCTTCCAATTCCCATTTGATGCGGCTGATACCCAAACGGTGGGCCAAAGGAGCGTAAATTTCCATCGTTTCACGAGAAATGCGCTCCTGCTTATCCTTACGAAGATGCTTGAGAGTACGCATATTGTGCAAACGGTCTGCCAGCTTAACCAAGATTACTCGGATATCCTTAGACATGGCCATAAGCATCTTACGGTGATTTTCAGCCAACTGCTCCTCGTGAGACTTATATTCAACCTTACCAAGCTTGGTAACACCGTCTACAATATTGCGTACATCCGTACCAAAATCCGCTTCTAAATCATCTAGCGTCTTTTCCGTGTCTTCAACGACATCATGCAAGAAACCACAGGCCACTGTTACTGCATCAAGATGGAGATCTGCCAAAATACCTGCCACTTGAATAGGGTGGATTATATAAGGTTCTCCTGACTGACGAAATTGCTCACTATGAGCATCCGTCGCATAATGCCAGGCCTTTTCGACTAATTTCAAATCATCTGCTGACATATAGGACGAGCAAACGTCTAAAATTTCTTCTCCTGTTACATTTTTATCTTTAGCCATGATTTCTTCCTTCGCTTCTTTTAATTAACCTTTATTTTATCACTTTTGTAAGTAAAGAAAAAGAGCTAGATAAGCAATTATTAACTGGGAGGAGTCAACTTGAAAAACACAACATCTTGTGTTAGAATGATTGAACAAACACAAGATATAGATAGAAAGAGGACACTCATGTCTCAACTCACCCTCGTGTATATTAGCCTGAGCGGTAACACCCAAAGCTTTGTCAAACGTATATCTGATTATCTCTCCCTAAATCATGGGATTAATTGCCGCCAAATCAATATTAAAGAGCTTAATCATGAAACCTTCCAAGTGGATGAACCGTTTGTTGCACTCCTACCAACCTACCTTGAAGGTGGGAATGGTGTTGACAATGGAGATGTTGAAATCTTAACCAATCCACTGGGAGACTTTATCGCATCCCATGACAACCACAAACGTTGCTTTGGTATCATCGGTTCTGGGAACCGCAACTTCAATAACCAATACTGCCTAACTGCTAAACAGTACAGCCAGCGTTTTGGCTTCCCAATGTTGGGAGACTTTGAACTACGTGGTACACAGTCCGATATTGAGCGTCTAGCACCTATTATCCTAGAAGCACAAAAGAACTTTATCCAACTGTAAAACTAGAGCAAAAAAGCCCTGACATGGGCTTTTTCTCTTGCTTAATTTTTTTGTATTTCTTGATTCCAAAGAAACCAGCCAAGGTCACAAGAACCAGACCAGCTAAAATTGCTGACACGGATTCATCTGAACCTGTATTTGGCAAAGTCTCAGCAGAACTTGAAACTTGAGTTTCTTGGATTTGAGCTTGAGGCAAGATGATTACCTGAGAATTTGACAACTGAATAGCTGTAGTAGGTTTAACCAAGCTAGACCCTTCGATAACCTTTGGTGTCACGCGCTTAGTTTGATCCACTGTCTCAGCACCTTTTGATAACTTCTCAGATTCTTTATTAGCCGTATCCTCGACTTGATTTGCTTTTTCCCTAACAATCAAACGGTACTCCGCAAATCCTGCCTGTGTTGATGGCCCCACATAACTAATAGCATCCTGATTAGCACGGTGGGCACGTGCATTATCCGATGAGGCAAAACGGATATCCGCATTTGCAATGTTTGGAAGGAAACTCCAATTCCCATCGGCACTCGGATTAATCGTTTTCTCACTGACAATATAGTCAATGATGGCCTGACGATTTTCAAGATTGAGGAGACGTTTTTCTGCGGCATCCTTAACACCAGGGAAATTACCAGTCGCACGGTAGTTATTGGTTACGACAAGGAAGGTTTGATTCAAATCAATTGGTTGACCTTGATAAGCTAAATCACGGACACGACTGACATCTTGGTTAACCAACTTACCTTTACGGTCATACTTGTTAGGTTGTGTTAAATCGAACTTGTAAGTCAACCCATCAATCACATCGTAATTATATGAGGGATAGCTACTGTTAATGAGTTGTTGGGGTTCTTTGCTGTTAGGGTCAATTTGATTGAACTGTCCTGCAGACATTTCCAACCATTCTTTAATCTGCGCACCAGTCACCTTGAGAAGGGCAGTGACATTATCATAGAGGTAGAGGTCTACGACATTCTTAATGGCTAATGGACCTGCTGGAATGTCAGTGTAGTAACTTGCATCCCCACGATTCCCTGCCTTGAAAGGTGCAGCTGCTGAAAGGATTGGTAGATTTTCATCTGCTGTTCCCGCTACTTGTTTTTTGGCATACCACAATTGCGCATTGTTTACGATTTGAATAGATGGATCGTCCTGAACTTGAGCAAAATAGCTAGTGATTGGGGCAGTGGTCTCACCAACTTCCTTACGAACATAGTTGATATTGTCCCATCGTGGTCATGAGCAGCCATGTCAATTAGAGCTTTATCCGCAATATCTGACTTAGTATCAATTTTTTCAAGCTTAGCCTTACTGTTGACAACTTTCCATTTGCCATCCGTATAAGTCAACTTGACATCCATGATACCGAGATGATCTCCGAACTTACCAGCCATAACTACAGGTTTCCCATTGATGAGACCATTGACATCATCTACACCAGGATATTTGGCATAAAAACTTGTACCATCACCATTTGGGAAATCCGCATGAGAATGTCCTGTCGCAACAGCATCAACACCTTCGATACCAGCAATTTGGTAACCTTCATTTTCCTCGTTCTTAGTATATTCATTGTCGCCAATACCAGAATGAGCAGCAACAAGAATAAAATCAGCCCCAGCAGCCTTCATTTGAGGAACAATAGTCTTAACAGCCTCCATTGGATCGTCGACAGTTACCTTACCTTCAAGATTGGCCTTATCCCAAACCAAAATCTGCGTTGGAAGGACACCAGTAATACCGATTTTTAGCGTTACCTGTTTGCCATCCGTATCGGTAAAGGTCTTATTAACAATCTTATAGGGATTGTAATAGTAGTCACCTGTCTGAGCATTGCGCACATTAGCATTGATAATGTTAATCTTAGCGGCCTTAACCATGCGATCCAAAAATTCGAGGCCATAAGTTAAACTCGTGATTTCCAAGCGTTTCAGCATCGTAACCAAGCATCTCAAAAGCCTTGTACATAGGGTGAGTCTCACCTTGGGCAACAGGATCAATCAAGGCCTTATAAGTTCCAAAAGGAGTTCCTTGAATCATATCCCCACTGTCCACCAAGACCGTATTGGGATTGGTTTCACGGGCTTTTTTGATAAGGACAAGCAGTTTTGGATAGACCAATGCTTTGAGACGGCTTATCTTGATAATAGTCATAGTTAACCAAGTTGGTGTGAATATCTGTTGTTGACAAAATCTGCATATCAACAGTCTGTCCCTCATGAGCAGGTTCAGTAACGGTTTCAGGCTGTACTGGCACTGCTGGTGTCACTTGATTGGCATTAGTCAAAACAGCACTAGCTTCTTGACTTGCTTGGACTGTTGAGCTAGAAGATGATGCTTCTACAGACGCATTTGTCGCTACTGGTGTTAGTGTAGCAGATACAGTCTCTGTTCCTCCTTGAACAGCTGTCCCCGAAGTTCCTTGTCCTGATACGATAGTGGCTCCACTATCTGTCACAGTTTCAGTTGGGGTAGTTGGAACTGGGCGCCGTTGCCTCATCAGCATACCCCACAACTTGTAGCACAGTCAAGAGAGCAAAAAGGCCCAAAACAACAGCGGATTGAGCCACATAACGATCCCGTTTTCATTAAAATTTTCCCCTTTTATAAAGATAATACAATTATATTAAACCGAAATAAGAATATCAACTTTTTTTAGAAATGCTCGATTTGTCATACAAAACCAATGACATGATTCAATCTTAGCTTAAAAGTGTCAAATACAAAAAAGTTGGAACAAAGCCAACTTTCTCTTAATTATTCAATTCTAGGGCATAACTCACACTGCTCAAAGCATAGAGGGGAGCTGTTTCCGTCCGCATAATACGCGGTCCAAGGCCAATTTTAACGCCACCAGCTTCTTCAAATGCATCAATCTCAGACGGAGAAATACCACCTTCTGGTCCAAAGATAAAGAGGAGCTTCTGTCCATTTTCCACCTTAGCCAACTCACGAGCTAGAGTAGCCAACTCACCCGCTTTAGCTGTTTCCTCATAGGCGATAAAAATCTTATCAAAATGAGCTAATTCTGATAGAAATTCTCCCTTCTTCTCGAACAATCTGACTTCTGGAACACAATTACGCTTGGATTGTTCTGCAGCTCCTAGAGCAATTCTGGCAAGTTTATCTTCCTTCTTGGCAAGCTTCTTACCATCCCATTTAACTACAGACCAGTCGGCAGGGAAGCCCCAAATAGCCTGAGCTCCAAGCTCTGTTACCTTTTGTGTCACCAGTTCCAGCTTGTCTCCCTTGGGAAAACCAGAAGCAATGGTTACAGATACAGGCATCTCGACAGTCTCATTTAAGTCTTCAATCACTTCAAAGACATGATTCTCACGATCAATCACACGAGCAAGGCGCTTGACACCGTCTTCAAAAACCAAGACAACCTGATCATCCTCTGTTAAACGCATAACGTTAAACATATGCTTCACAGTATCCTTGTCTTTGATGATCACTGGATTTTCAACCTGCCCCTTTATAAAATACTGTTGCATTTAGCCTCCAATCACACCTGAAATATCATCCGTCTTCTTGAAGACACAAGCATTCCACTCTCCCTGAACCATGTGAGTTTCCAGGAGGAAACCAGCTTTCTCAGCCAATTCACGCACCATATCCCATTTTTCAGAGATAATCCCTGACATAATCAAATAACCTTCATCCTTAACCAAACGATAGGCGTCTTCCGTCAGGTGGATGAGAATATCCGCCAAAATATTAGCCACGATAACATCAGCTTCTTGAGTTACACCCTTCAAAAGATCTCCCGTAGCAACGTGGATATTTTCCATACCAGGATTCATGTCGATATTTTCCTGTGCGACTCGAACCGCCACATCATCAAGGTCATAAGCATAGATTTCCTTGGCTCCAAGAAGAGAGCTAGCAATCGAGAGAACTCCCGAACCAGTTCCCACATCAATCACCGTCTCACCACCACGAAGCACCTGTTCGAGTGCAAAAAGGCTCATCTTAGTCGTTGGGTGGGTTCCTGTTCCAAAGGCCATGCCAGGATCCAGCTTGATAATCTTTTCACCTACTGATGCCTCATAATCTGTCCATGACGGCACGATGGTCAAATCATGGGTAATGCGAGCTGGTTCATAGTATTTTTTCCAATTCTCAGCCCAATCTTCTTCAACCAATTCTTGAGTTACCAAGTGAATATCTCCCGTTTCAAGACCAAAATCTGTCAACTCATCCAAACGATCATTAACCTGCTTAGTAATAGCCTCGATATCTGCTGATTCCGGATAATAAGCCGTAATTTTAACTGTCTCAACCTGCTCAACCTCAGGATAAAGTTCCCCAAAGCGGTCCGCATTTTCCAAATAATCTGCACTGTCATCAATAGTCACACCCTGGCTCCCAGATTCGATTAAAATATTAGAAGCCGCCTCTTCGACCTCACGATTAACTTCAATCGTTAATTCTTGCCATTTGTTCATTAATTATCTATTTCCTTTCCTACTAAATAGTCTTTAAAACGTTCTTGCAACTGGGGAATGACACCTTCTGCTTTTATAAAATCCCCTATAGGCATCAATTTAAATTCCTGCCCTTCATCTCCAAAACAAATCTCTTGATACTGCTTCTGACTAATTTGGGCAACCACAAAAACAGCTAACCTATCTTTATCCAAGATACTAGGGTAGATTCGCGACCAAATAATCGATTCCTCTTTCAAAGTCAAGCCTAGCTCCTCCCAGACTTCACGTTGAAGACACTCAAGTGGCGTTTCTATGCCCTCTCTTCCACCACCTGGTAATTCCCACATATTTGGCCAAGGAATATCTGTCTTATTATCTCTAAGAACGACCAGAATACTTTTCTCTACGAGTAAGGCAACCTTAACACCTGTAAAATCTAACTGATCCTTTAGATAAGCATCCATCCCTTTTCACTCCCTTTAATACCTTGGATAAGCAAAAAACACCTTCTCTTCAAGTTGAGCTTTCCCTTTGTCGAAAGCTTCTTTGTCCCAAACCAAACCGAATTCCTCAGGTCCATCATCAGATAGAAAATCCATCAAGTCACTCAACCCTTCCGTTGCCACCTCATTTAATGTTTCTGCAAAATAAGCTAAAAACTCACGAGACAGGCCTTTTTTAGGTTCATATGGGATTGTTACTAGGTAATCCTCCTCATCAAATCTCGATTTTGCTGGATTGTAAAAGAGCACGTAATCTTCAAAAATAACATCTTCATCAGACACTTCACCCTTATCATCAATAGTCTCCACATTACCACTGTTTTGCGCTTCTAGGATGAACGTCACCTCCACAGCGTGATTCTTTTTATCCCAGTCCATCGCAAAATCATAATCCAGGTGCTTATCTAATTCTTCTTCTAATACTGACAAAAAGCCAAACTTAGCCATTTGTTTTCCTCACTCTTTCTTATTATTCCCTTTATTTTAGCATAAAAGAAGCCAATAAAAAACAGAGTAGGCTATTCCACTCTGTTCTAGTTCATTATTTAGCATTTTCAACCGCTGCTGTTACAAAAGCACTGTAAAGTTCTTCAGCATGGTTTGGACGGCTATGGTATTCTGGGTGGTATTGCGCTGCAACAAAGAATTTCTTATCTGGGAGTTCTACGACTTCCATCAAACGATTATCTGGTGACACGCCTGAGAATACAAAGCCCTCAGCCTCGAACTGCTCACGGAACTTAGTATTAAATTCATAACGGTGACGGTGACGACGTTGTACTACCTCTTGGTTGCCGTAAGCGGCTGCTGCCTTAGAACCTGGTTTCAACTTACATGGGTAAAGACCAAGACGAAGAGTACCACCCATATCTTCAATATCAATTTGATCACGCATAATATCAATAATTGGGTATTGAGTTTCTGGATCAAGCTCAGCTGAGTTAGCGCCATCCAAGTGAAGAACGTGGCGAGCAAATTCAATACATGTCAATTGCATACCGAGGCAGACACCCAACATCGGCACATCATTTTCACGTGCATAACGAATAGCTTGAATCTTGCCCTCTGTACCACGTTGACCGAAACCACCAGGAACGATGATACCATCAGCATCAGCCAAGCGAGAAGCAACATTTTCAGCAGTCAAATCATTAGCATTAACCCAGTCAATATCAATGGCAGTATCATTTGCCAAACCTGAGTGTTTAAGCGCCTCAACCACTGACAAATAAGCATCGTGAAGCTCCACATATTTCCCAACAAGAGCAATTTTAGTTGTTTTCTTAAGATTAAGTACCTTATCAACCATAGCAGACCATTCTGTCATATCTGCAGCTGGTGCATTCAGCTTCAAATGATCACAAACGATTTGATCCATACCCTGAGCCTGCATATTAAGTGGCACTTGATAGATATGTTCCACATCTAGTGATTCAATAACAGCCTCAGGTGCTACATCACAAAACTGAGCCAACTTATTCTTGATTCCTTGCCCAGCAGGTTCCTCTGTACGAATAACCAACATATTGGGTTGAATACCTAAACCACGCAATTCCTTAACAGAGTGTTGCGTTGGTTTTGTCTTCATTTCCCCAGCAGCCTTCAAGTATGGAAGAAGCGTTGTGTGGATATACATAACATTGTCAGAGCCCACATCAGCCTTCATTTGACGAAGAGCTTCTAAGAATGGAAGACTTTCAATATCACCAACAGTCCCACCAACTTCAGTGATAACAACATCTGAATCAGTCGTTGTCGCCGCACGCTTAATCTTGTCTTTCAAAGCATCTGTGATATGCGGAATTACCTGAACAGTCGCACCTAAATACTCCCCTTTACGTTCTTTACGTAAAACTTCACTATAAATCTTACCAGTAGTAACGTTAGAGTATTTGTTAAGGTTAATATCGATAAAACGTTCGTAGTGGCCAAGGTCAAGGTCCGTTTCAGCACCATCATCAGTGACATAAACTTCACCATGTTGGTAAGGACTCATCGTTCCTGGATCAATATTGATGTAAGGGTCAAATTTTTGAATGGTAACCTTAAGCCCACGATTCTTAAGCAAACGTCCAAGACTCGCAGCTACAATCCCTTTACCAATTGAAGATACCACACCACCAGTGACGAAAATATATTTTGTCATGTTAACTCCTTATAAAATAATACAAAACAATGAAAAAAGCAGATTGATTACCGTATTCGATAATCAAAATTGTCCTTTACCAGTATACAACATGAGTGCTATTTAGTAACTCAATAGCAACAAAACCAGTAGATGACTGAAAACAAAAATGACCCCAAGAGTTTTACTCTGGGAGCCTTAATCATGGCCTCTTTAAAAGAGGTGCCCGATAATTAGTCTAAACTATCCAAAACCATTTGTCAATGAAAACTTAGTCGTTTGTCTCATCTTCATAGTCATCATCGTCATCTTCTTCAGACAACTCAACATCATCTAAATCGTCATCTGGAATAATTTCATTCAACTCAGAATCATAAGATTCCACTTCGGCATTCTCATCATCTTCGTTATCATTGTCATATTCAAGAATAGCAGAAGAAGGTGTAAAGTTCTCGTCTTCTGGATCATCATCATTATAGTCGATGGCATCTTCATCTCCATCCATGAAGGCATTTACTTTCTTGTTTTTACGTTTTGGTGCATTTTCATCAATATCTTCCAATGTGATAACCTCTTCATCGATTTCATCAATAGCATACCATGAACGCAAGCCCCATTTGTTATCACCTAGTGGAATGAAACTTCCATCCGTATTCAAATCTGAATAAAAGAATGGCAAAGCACTACGGATATCGGCATCCGATTTTTCTAAGTAATTTTGAATTTCATTGACTAAATCGTTGAAATACATTTCTTTATCACGACCACGTGTTTCTAAGATAGCACGGGCCACTTCAATCATTGATAATTCACTTTTTTCTTGTCCAGCAAATACGTCTAGTTCCAAAGCGGTTCTCCTTCATTATTACTCAAGCTAATTCCTACTAGAAAATAACTCAGCAATCAAATTTCGCTACCCTCTATTTTACGCTAAAAAGAGTCAATAGTCAAAGTATTTATAGAATAAAAAATCAAGTCTCAACAGAAACTTGATTTTAGACATATTATTTAACTTTTGCTGAACTTGTAATAACTTCAACAGCTTTCTTCATAGCAATATCATGTTTAAGCATTTCAGGTGAAAGAAGTTCAGAAACTTGTGATACTTCCATATTGTACTCAGCTGCAAGGTCATTGATTTCTTTTTGGATTTCTTCGTCTGTAGCGTCAAATCCTTCCGCAGCAGCAACAGCTTCGATAACAAGATTAGTTTTCACACGTTTATCAGAATCAGCTTCATATTGTTTACGAAGATCCTCTTGGGTTGTACCAGTAATTTGGAAGTACATTTCAGGAGAAATACCTTGACGTTGCAAGTTACCCATGAATTCGTTCATAGCACGGTGAACTTCATTTTCAACCATTTCTGCTGGCAATTCAACGATTTCAGCGTTTTCAACAGCCAAATCAAGTGCAGCACCTTCAACAGCATCATCAAATGCAATTTCTTTAGCTGCTTCAAGTTCTTTACGATATTTAGCTTTCAACTCATCAAGAGTGTCAACTTCGTCATCAAGGTCTTTAGCCAACTCATCATCAAGAGCAGGAACTTCTTTAGCTTTAACTTCGTTAACTTTAGTAACAAATACAGCAGCTTTACCTGCAAGATCAGTAGCTTGATAGTCTTCTGGGAAAGTTACTTTAACTTCTACTTCATCACCAGATTTTGCTCCAACCAATTGGTCTTCGAAACCTGGGATAAATTGACCTGAACCAAGTTCAAGAGAGTGGTTTTCACCTTTACCACCGTCAAATTCAACACCGTCTACTGAACCAACGAAGTCAATAACCACAGTATCTCCATATTCAGCTGCACCGTCTTTAACAATCAATTCAGCTAAGTTTTTACGTTCGTTTTCAAGCTTAGCATCAACTTCTTCGTCAGTGACTTCTTTTGAAACTTCTACTGAAACTTCAAGATCTTTATATGCTCCAAGTTTTACTTCTGGTTTTGTAACAACTTCTGCAGTAAGTGTCCAATCTTGACCTTTTCCAATTGATTTTACATCAATTTTTGGTTGTGCAACAACATCAAGACCAAGTTCAGCAATCGCTGCTTCATAAGCTGCTGGAAGTATTGCATTCAAAGCATCATCGTAAAGAGCTTCTTCACCAAATTTTTGGTTAAATACGGCACGAGGAATGTGTCCTTTACGGAAACCCGGTACGTTCAAATTCTTTTTAATCTTGTTAAACGCTTGATCCAAAGCTGGTTGAATTTTATCCTGACCGATAGTAAATGTCACCACACCACGGTTTGTAGCTGTGTTTTCAAATGATACAGACATGTAGTCATTCTCCTTAAATTTTTATAGATACAGTTTAGTTTACCATATTTCAAAGCCTTTTGAAAGTTTTTTTCTCCAATTTAATAACAAGAAAAACGTTATAGACTGTTTCTTTTTACAAATTTTGATAAACTAGAGATATGAATATTTTACAAAAATATATACAGCAATTTAATTTCGAAGAAAGCCTAATGCTACTTATTTCGAAAGGAATTAAACTTCTCATTCTTCTCATCATCTTTCTGCTTAGTAAAAAGATTATCAACTTTCTGTTTAAACATACTGTCGGACGTTCACTATCATGGACCATTCAAACATCCGCCCGTAAAAAAACTATTGAACACCTACTGCACAATTGCATGCACTATATCCTTTACTTTTTCCTTGTATACTGGCTTCTAAGTATTTTGGGTGTTCCCGTATCTAGCCTTCTAGCAGGAGCCGGACTTGCCGGTGTTGCCCTTGGTCTAGGAGCTCAAGGATTCCTATCTGACGTCGTTAATGGTTTTTTCATCTTATTAGAAGATCAATTTGAAGTTGGTGATTCTGTTGAGGTAGGAGCCATTACAGGTCTTGTTTCTACTATGGGTATCCGCACTACTCAGATTCGAGGCTTTGATGGAACACTTCATTTTATACCTAATCGTAATATCACAATCGTTTCCAATAAATCTCGTGGAGATATGAGAGCTCAAATTGACATCCCAGTCTATACTTCTACCGATATCAATAAAGTAACAAGCATTATCCAACAAGTTAATAAAGACAACATTGAAAATTATCCTGAAATTATTGGGAGTCCAAATATCATCGGATTAACTTCAAAACCTTCCGGACAACTTGTTTTTCGTGTTGACATTTTTACAAAAAATGGACAACAAGTCCATATCTATGCTGAATTCTTAAAACTTTACCATGAAGCTCTAATTAAAGAAAAGGTTGACCTTCCAAGAATTACTGGAAACACAATAGAGGTAAAATAAACAAACTCATCTTATAATGAGAGTCACTAATAAACAAATTAACTGATACGAATAATGTCCATAACTATTGAATAAAACAAACTAGAGAATAATTTCAACTCAGTCTTCTTCATTACATGGATCAAAGTCAACCATCCAAAATCTTAACTCTCGTATCATCTTTTTCCTTCCCCTAAAGCATTCACCACCCAACAATCGATCCAACTTAAGAGAATCTTCCGATGATAACTGCTCACGAAAAGCATTAAGCTGTTCATCATAAGCAAGTCTATCAACCATATCTAGCTCCTTATTGGGAATACAAAAGGCAATATCTGAAATTTCAACATAGCACTGTCTATTAGCTTGACGTTTTACTGACTCCTGCCGCCTCACTTCATCATTAAGTCGATTCCTAAACTTAGTTTTAAAGTAACGACGTAACTTATCATCATCTTTCTCTAAATCAGGAAACTTTTTTAAAAGCTGATACAAAGTCATCATCGCCTCTTGCTCCATGTCAGCTTGATCCCAAAGCTGAATAAAGTATTGCCTAAAAGCCTTAAGTACAATTGGCCTTACCTTTTCATATGCCTTAACAAAAACTTCTTGTTCCATTGAACCTCCAATAATAAATATAAATTCTGTAATTAGATAATTACAGACCTATTATAAAAGAATGTAGAAAAATAAAATAGAGACATATATGTCACTATAAATAACTTGACTAAAACAATTAAATAAGCGAGATAGAGTCAAAACCACCCACGAGAACAGGTGGTTCGTTCTTCAGCTAAAAGGCACCTCTAACGGTAGACGCCTAAAAATCTAACGAATCGTTTCCCTTCATCTCACCTTTTCTCGTTAACCCGACAAACTGCTCTCAATATCAACAAAAACTTAAAAACTAAATTTACAATACTCATATTTATACTTTAAATTAGCGTTTCCAATAAATATCATTAAGCTACTCTTACCCTTTAAATATCCCATAAATGAAGAAACAATTAGTTTATATAATCACACTACTTTTCCACAGGATTGTATTAGAGTGATAGCAAAGCGATTTTGTGAACTATTTTAGTAATTCATACCCCCATAAGTTGCCGTTTGCTTACCTCGAAAGTAAGCAAAAAGGAAAGCAAAAAAATACCCGTTAGGGTATCAATCAATTTACGAGTTCAGCAGGCAAGAGACTAGCACCAGCAAGGTGCTTTTTTAGTTGTCCTCGCCTAGCTCCTTTATTATATCCGATACTTTTTCTAAACTCAATGTTTCGTGTGGCTCAACTCGTTCACCGTCTAAAACATAGTCATGGATTTTACCATTCTTTCAGACAATCTGGACGGTATCACCTTTTATAAAACCATTGTCCTGATGTTATCCCTAAATCTTAGAGTCACTATTGTATAATTTAGACAAAGGACAAAAATATGAAAAAACGCTACTCAAAAGAATTTAAAGAAACCCTTATCGCCTTCTATCATTCTGGTCAATCCGTCACCCAGCTGTCTAAAGAATACGACGTGGCCCCTGCAACAATTTATAAATGGATAGACCTCTACTCTAAATCTAATGAAAGCTCCGTCTCTAAAGCTGATTTTCTAGAATTAAAAAGACAACTGGCTAAAGTTAAGGAAGAACGAGACATCTTAAAAAAAGTATTGACCATATTCGCCGAGAAAAAGAAGTGAGTGCTGCGGATATGGCTCAAACCATACAAACTTTAGCACTCAATGTCAGACTAAGCTGTCAACTCCTTGATGTTCCTGAATCAAGTTATTATGAACGGATTAACCGACATCCATCTAAAACTCAATTAAGGAGACAATACCTGTCACTCAAAATTTCTCAACTCTTCAATGCTAACCGAGGAATCTATGGTGCTCCTAAAATTCATCATCTTCTACTTAAACAAGGGGAAAAAGTCGGGTTAAAACTGGTACAGAAGCTAATGAAGCAACTTCAACTCAAGTCTGTGGTCATTAAGAAATTTAAGCCTGGATACTCACTAAGTGATCACATCAATCGAAAAAATCTCATACAGACTGAACCTACAAAGAAAAATAAGGTTTGGTCAACCGACATTACTTATATTCCTACTCAACAAGGATGGGCTTATCTCTCAACCATTATCGATCGTTATACTAAAAAAGTCATTGCTTGGGATTTGGGTAAGCGAATGACTGTAGAATTAGTGCAAAGAACTTTAAATAAGGCCATTAAATCACAAGACTATCCAGAAGCTGTTATTCTTCATTCTGACCAAGGAAGCCAGTATACGAGTCTAGAGTATGAAGAGTTGCTTAAGTATTATGGGATGACTCACTCTTTCAGTCGAAGGGGATACCCTTATCATAATGCCAGTCTTGAATCTTGGCATGGACATTTAAAAAGAGAGTGGGTGTATCAATTTAAATATAAGAACTTTGAAGAAGCCTATCAGAGTATTTTCTGGTACATCGAAGCCTTTTATAATTCAAAACGAATCCATCAAAGTTTAGGGTATCCTACACCTAAGCAATTTGAAAAGGTAAGTGCCGATGATGTGGTTGTTTTTGCTGGATCAGCACCAAGCAATCTTGGAAACAAGGTCTATAACAAATTGATTCCACTAGTGCGTGAAACTGGTGCACAGGTTGTCTGTGACTTTGAAATAAATTTATGCTTTTGGTGAATAAATTTATTTCAAAGTCAAATACTTATCACAAAAAAATCTAAGTGTTTTCTATGTTGAAATAAAATTAGTTAGTTATGCTAGTTGAGATGTGTTTTTTCTAAAGTTATCATCCCATTCCTTCACTGCCTCAGGATTAAGAATAATATTAATTGTCTCTAGAATAGTTTGATGTATTTTTAAAGACTCCTCTTTGTCACCCCAAAGATAATCAAATATGGCTTTAAGTTCATGTAGATATAGTTTTTCAAAAGAAAAATAGGTTGGATAATTTTTGTTAAATAATAATGTCAGAAGTTTTTGGCTAGCGTTTCTTTCTTTTCGTTCTAAAAAAACAGATAGGCAGTTTAGGACGGTATCAATTTTAATACGATCTAGGTTATTTTTTAGCGACTGAGGAGTATCTTCGAGAATAGTATTAGTGAGGACTATAAGAGCATCCGATGTAAAATAAGGGACGAGATTACCAAGCAGACCGACATCAAGATTTGTCCAGTACTCTAATGAAATAAAGTAGTCAGTGAGTTGAAAAATGGTATCTTGAGGAACGGTTAATTGCTTTAGTTCGCAGATGATTACCTCTAAAACGCGAGCTATGATTTGGTAAATGTATTGACCTTTCTGATCTGATAACTCATAGAGATATGATTTTAGTTCGGAAAGTATCTGAGTATCTTTGTTATTCAGTGCCTCTTCTAACTGCTCGGTTAGCTGGTAAAAATCTTTGTCTCGGAAATCTTTCCATTCAAAGAATTCATTAATTTCAACTAACATAAATCCTAGAAGTCGAAATAGAACATCATTAGAAAGGGTTGTATGACCATTTTCAAAATCTGAAATACTGGTGGCAGAACCAGCAATTTCTCCAAGTACTTTTAAAGATAGTTTTCTTTGCTTACGAATTGCCTTAAATTTTTCTCTATTAGTCATGTTCGGATTTCCGAAATTTTTCCTTTTCACATTTTTTATATTATATAATACTGATATCAAAAAGGAAAGGGAAAGAAACATGGTTATCAATGAACAGGAACCCTTGAAACTGTTTTGTCAGCTAAACCAAGGCTATTATTAGCCTTGGCTACTTAGCCTAATAGTTTCAAGCCTGTTATCAAATGAAATTACCGGTTTACTAAAAGATAGTAAAACAAATATTTTTAAGCAAGGCGAGGTGGCTAACTTCATTATAGAACTTTCAAACATGATTTTTATCAAGATTATGATATCTTCAAAAATTTTGTATGCGGTTCAGGCTGCTAAATGCATTCCGATCAATCCTATGTTCACTTTGTTCTATATAATTTGTATTTCAGGAGCAGAGAGAGTATGCTTTCTGCTCTTGAAATATTATTTATAAGGAGAAGTTTTGATGAAGTATTCACGTTATGTTGTATCAATCCCAAAGAAAGAACATACCTTTTTGTTTAATACAAAGAATAATTTGGCGGTTAAAATTGAAAATCGTTTATTTGAAAAAATTGAAACTGATAGTAAAACTAGGAAGCAATTTTATAATTTTCTTTATACAAGAAAATTTTTACCAGAAAGAAATGAGTTGGAAGAAGCAGTACAAATGTTTAGGGACAGAGATGTATCAACTCTTAGAATCATTATACTTGCTCATGGAGATTGTAATTTTAGATGTAAGTATTGTTATGAAAAATTTGTAGATTGTACCATAGAATCACAAAAATCGAGTATTTTAAAATTTGTGAAAAATAAATTTGAACAATACCAATTTAAAGATATTCATGTTTCTTGGTTTGGTGGGGAGCCTCTTTTAGGTTATAGAGACATTTTAGATATTTCCAAAGCACTAATTGAGTTATCATCAACCTATGGAATTCGCTATCATTCTGATATGACGACTAACGGCTACTTGCTAAATAGTAGAACTTTGTCAAGGTTGGTCACAGAATGTCAAGTCCAGTCCTATCAAATTACAGTTGATGGAACTAAAGAGGGTCATGATAATCAACGGGTTTTAAAAAATGGACATGGTTCGTATGACCGTATAATAAAAAATCTTAGCAATGCTCAGAAATTAGACTTGAACTTCCATATACTAATACGATTAAATGTTTCCAAAGAAAATTATTCAGATGTGGAGAATTTCTTAGTAACAGATGCGCAATTATTTAAAAGGGACAAGAGATTTCAATTACTTTTTAGAAATGTTGGTGATTGGGGATGTGGGGATAGAAAAGAAGGATACGAGGTTAAAAGATTTGCAGAGGATGTTTCTTTTGAACTATCTCAAAAAGAGCATACCTACACCATTGATACAAAAGGAAACCTTTTAAAATGTACGGTAGCATTATATGATGAAGAAAATAAAATTGGAAATTTAGATAGTTTTGTTATCGATGATCAAAAACAAAAACTCTGGATAAACAACTATGAATTTTCACAGAAATGTTCGAAATACCAATTATTATTGATTTGTAAAGGTGGAGCTTGTCCTAAACGTGATATTTTTAATGAACGGACGTTTAATGAAAAGTGCCAACGTATGCGACAAAATATTTTACAAAATTTTGAACTTGCGATTTTATCCAATAAGGTCAATTATAAATTGAAGGTGGAATGAGATGGGAACTATTTTTAGGCATATTTCAAAAACTAAATTATTTTTTTATTTATTATTTTCGCTACTATATTCCTTACAAGGCTTACTTACTTCATTTCTCATACAGGGAGCAGGAAAAGTTGATGTAAATGACAATCGAATGATACTAACATTTGGATTAAGTGGAGTGTTATTATTTGTCTTTATCTATGCTTGTATGTATGTCAATAATATCCTAGCACGAGCAATCATTGAAGAATTTAATGTTCTTATTTCTAAAAAAGCTATTGAGACGTTCTATCAAAGAACATTGCAATACAGTCCATCAGAATTAAATTCCTTTTTAGCACAAGATATTCCAATGTTTTGGCAAGAGTATCTGGCCCCGCTCATTATTTATCCTATCTTTGGACTATCTATTCTAGCTTCTGTGTTCTATCTTTTGATACAACATATCCAACTAGGTCTGATGTTTACAGTTGGGGGATTTTTAATGATTATACCCCAGTTTATCTTTCATAAGATGTTGAAGAGACGGGGGGAGGAATTAAGTAAAGCTAGAGAAAACAGTATGGCTTCTATCACAGATTTTACCAAAGGAATAGATACTATTCGTAGTAGTCAGGCTAGCCATCAGTTTTCAGCCCATGTGTTGGATGCTATCAAAAACACTGAAAGGAAGCAATACCATTATTTTATAAGTCATAATTTAGTCATGTTTTGGACAGGACCTCTCAAAGGTATAGGGCTAGTTATCCCTCTGATGATAGGCTTATTTTTGATGAGAACAACCTCTTTAACTCTGACGACATTACTGGCCATGATGACGGCCTCGATGAATCTTATTTCTCCATTACAACAATTGCTAGAAGGTACTTCTAGTCTACAATCCTCCACAGCTATTAGAGATAAGGTAGTTTCTATTTTACAGTTAAGTGATGGATTTACTGAAGTAGAGGAAAAAAAGGTTGAAGGAAGAAAATTATGTATTGATATTGATCATTTGAGTAAATCATTTGGAGAAAAAAATCTCTTTCAACAGTTATCTCTTAATATTCCTTTTGGAAAAAAGGTTTTACTGACGGGAGCAAGCGGTAGTGGAAAATCTACTCTGTTTAAACTTTTAAGCGGTGAAGATACTGAATTTTCAGGAACTATTTCTTTTGAAAGTGAGAATGGAATGTCTTTTAAGCCATCCTATGATTGTGTATCAGTCATTCATCAAAAGCCTTATATTTTTAACGGTAGTTTAAGAGATAATGTAACTCTCTTCCAAGATTTTTCAGACAGTAGTATAATAGATGTGTTACAGAAAGTTAATCTTCTTAAGGAAGTTGGCAATAATCTTGAACTATACCTTGATGGACAAAATCTATCAGGTGGTCAAATGATGAAATTGGAACTTGCCAGAGCTTTGCTTAGATTGAAGCCCATTCTACTTGTTGATGAGGTAACAGCTTCATTGGATGATACGAATGCCAAAGAGATTCGACAGCTTATTTACTCTCAAGATTGTACAATTATTGAAATTGCTCATAAATTCAATAAAGATAATTATGATGAGGTTATTAAGTTAGAAGATTATAGATTTCGTGATTAACACAGAGTTCAAATTGAAATACAATCCAAAATATTGCATTTGATAATCAGTTGTATTGAAAATAAAATACAGTTAGAATTCTGCAAGTGTCTGATACTATGCTATTTTAGACTAATTGAAAGCTAACTTTTTATTTTCCCCTAATCAATTTGAAAAGGTAAGTGCTTGAAATAAATAGATTAAAATTCTACGTTTGTTACTCTAAAAACTTGACTTAACGTCACCTTGCCATCGTACCTCAAATGCGGAGTCATGGCTACGGAAGTGAGATTATTGATAAACTGGTGGACTTTTATGGATCATCGCGTTCTATGGTCTTGGAAGTAGAACGCTTGGATGAACCAAATGACAATCCTAAGCAACGTGAGGCATGTTGGGATTTTTATAAGCGTAATGGGTTCAAGACTTCCAATGCCTTCTTGGAATATGAAGGTTTAAGCTTTGAGATTCTCTATCGTGGTGATCACTTTGACGAAGAAGCCTACAGAGAGATATTCCGAAAACTTCAAGAAAAAGCTTATTTTGACTTAAATATTAAGCATCGTCGCTTGAGTGATTTATAAACAATCAAACCAAACAGGTCTTAGTCGACCTGTTTTTCATTTGTTTGCAGCGTTTGCCAATCGTTTTCAGAATATTTTGTCCTCCTATGCTATAATGGAAGTACTATGAAGAAAGTAATTTTACAGTATCTGGCAAGTGCTCTGACTGTAATCCTTATACTTGGTCTTGTGGTTTCTAACCGACAGCGAAATCAATCTCTGGTAAAGAAGGTCAAAGACCCTGAGATTTCCTATATTTATCAGGACTCTTTGGAAAATCTAGACAGACTGGCCCTTACTCATGCTGGGGTTATCCAATCTTATCAACTCGACGATCTGTCTGTTAGGAAGGAAGATGGGAAGATTCGCTTAGTTCTCCATGTCAATCATTCATATGATATGCAGGTAAATCTTGTCCTCAAAGCAGATATCTACGGTGATTTATCTGTGGTTCAAGCTACGCCATCAAAGGCTTTAAAGCTTGCTTTGGAGGACGAGTCTTATCAGAAACGGTTGACCTTGATTTCTCAAAAAGAAGATGCCATTATGGCTCGTGACCACTGGGATTCGGCCATTAAGCCTGCTTATGTGGCTCAGGTGAGAAGTAAGATGAAGAAGACTTCCCTAACCCAGCTAGACAAGGTTCTACAGGATATTGACCAAGAAAGTAAGGAAGTAGGCTCAGATACCTATACAGCCTTTTTTCAAGCTTCTCAACTACCTAATCATGACAAGCTTGATTTGGTTATGACTCACATGCAGGTTTATGTGGATAAGTACCAGTTCCTCCAGTTAGGAAAGTCAGGTTATAAATTTTCCAAAAAGCTAGAGCCGACCAGTCCTTTTTACAGTTACTTCCGTGAGGCTATTATGGAGACGTATCAGACGGATTTAGGGCTTGGTATAGATGACTTAGGTATCAAGCTCCACCTTTTTAGGTCTTGGATTGATAAGCAGTCCATGGACTATATTAGGACCAACTACAAGGGCAAGACGGATGTAGACAAGCTTCTGGCTTACAGCAAGGACAAGAAGATTAAGTTGGATTATACTACAGGTGCTTCCTATCATAATAGAAGCTTGGGAGACTTTACCTATCCGCAAAATATGAAAATCCAGCTACCTCAGACCAGTGTCATGGGTCCTTACGGTGTCAGCAATTCCCGTTTTATTGAATTTATTGTCAATATGGATACAAGGAAATTTGTTTCTGAGTGGAATGTCTACAAGAAAAGGAAAGACGGTAGCATCGACTCTAATCCCAAGCATTACAAGATTGAAGATGGTGCTGACATTGCCGATACGGACTCTGCTAACTATGGGCTGTCTAAGGGATTGAATGCTGACCTACCAGCCTATCTCAATAATAGCCATACCTATCTCGACGTTCGTCACCCTGCCGACAATGCGATTAGACGCAAGATGGTTAGAAAGTGGAAAAATGCCAAGAATGTCTTAAACGGTGGGCACTATGCTGATATTGTTAAAAAAGGAGGCTTGAAAGACCTTGAAATATGGAGACAAGTTAAAGCTGAAGACCGGCTCCAGGTCTATAATGCTTACCTTGATTATATTCGCTCTCATCTTGTGCTTAATGGGTTTGACAGCTTTTACCAAGAAACCTACAAGCCCCAAGGTGGAGACAAGAAAGACTGAAACCCTTGATAGTGTTCTTGTCGCTAAGAATTTCTATCGAGTAAGGGATGCTTATGCCATCAAGCTCTACGGGCAGGATGAGGGGATGTCCTTTGATGTGGCTAGCCAAAGACTTTTTGGGTCAAATATTGCTATTAAGGATGGCCTATTATATGGCTCCAGTCTTGGGGACTTAACCATTGAGGCTTATTTTCAAGGGGAGGTGTCCTACCTTTTAGAGGCTACCCAAAAGCTCCCAGTGGACAAAAGTCGTATCGGCTCTATAATTTCTGTAGTGGGTAAAACTACTGTAGAGATTATAGAGGGTTCTGTTGCAAAGTTCCAAAATGAACAATACTAGTCTAACACTAGCTATAGTTTATGCAGGTATTCCTAATAATATCTTCATTTCCGTGCAGACTGAAAACCCGAAGAGAGTGCCTTCTTTTCGGTTCTTCTTATATAATCCTCGAATGGCTTCCATGCCTTTAATCGTGGTTGAGGCTGTTCGTAAGCTTCGATAAAATTTGTTTCGTCTCTTGATGGGACGATGATCTTGTTCAATGAGGTTATTTAGATATTTCACCGTGCGATGTTCTGTTCGCTGGTAAAACCCGTGTGCCTGTAATTTTTTGAAGACACTGGCAATAGAGGGAGCTTTATCGGTCACCAGAACCCTTGGTTCATCGAACTGTTTAACTAATCTCTTGAGAAAGGCGTAAGCTGCTTGTGTATCTCGCTTTTTCCGTAACCATATATCCAGAGTGAGACCATCTGCATCAATGGCGCGATAAAGATAATGCCATTTTCCTTTGATTTTAATATAGGTCTCGTCCATTTTCCACGAATAAATGGACTGTTTGTTTTTCCTCTTCCAAATGTTGTAAAGTAGTTTCCCATATTCCTGTACCCAACGATAGACAGTGGTGTGAGACACGTTAATACCACGGTTGTATAGAATTTCTTGGACGTCACGATAACTCAGGTTATACCGAAGATAGTAGCCTACAGCGACAATAATCACATCTTTCTGAAATTGTTTGCCTTTAAAATGGTTCATCTTCGTTACTCCTCCTAGTTCCTATTAAACTCAATTTACCCTATAATGGATCTGAGGGGAAACTTTGCAACAGAACCGCGCATTCTATACAAGAAAGAAAAGTAAAAGCATCAACGATTCTTTCTAAGTTAGGCTCTTATGCACGTAAAAATAGTTTAGCTAAGGCGGCTCAAGAAATGGGGAAAATAGAAAAAACCATTTTTCTAGCTAATTATTACATCGACGAATTAACTCGGCGACGTGTGCAAAAAGGCTTAAACAAGACTGAAGCAATCAATTCATTATCTAGAAAAGTAAACATAGGAAAGAATGATGAAATGTATGCTCCATCTTACGAAGGCAAAAGCCAAATTGCAAAACTGTCTGATTTAGTCTCAAATATTATCGTCGTGTGGAATAGTCTCCATCTGCAGGAAGCAATAAAAAGATTACAAGAAAAAGAAATGTGTCCCGAAGAGTTAATTACTCATATTTTTCCAATATGCTGGGCACATATCCAGTTCTATGGTGATTACATGTTCAGCAATGAACAAATAACTAATATCCAATCTCTTTATAAAAACGAGCTTTAAAAATGCTTATTTACCGGCATTTTTAAAGCTCGTTTTTTCTACTGTACAAAAATGTCGAATTCCTGCCGGTACCCCAATATACGTAACTTTATTGGTCTGGCACACACACGGACCCATAAATAGAGACACTTTTTTTCTAGTGTCCATTTTACATTCCTAAAATAAATTTGTATCGTTTTCTACTTTTCTTCCTCTAATTTTTCCAACCGAACAGTTGCTTGTTTTTCCACTTCTGTACGACGATCCCAGTTAGGCTTCCTCAACGCGTAGAATACCAATGGTGGTATACCCAAGATCACCACCACTGCCAAGACCACTAGAGTATAAACAGAAGATGGAATCACGGAACTAGTCTGGGCTGGAAAGAAACTTACCACAAAAGCTAAAACACATGCAATCAAACCGATGCCAGCCACCAACGGGAGAGCGGGCACCGAATATCCACGCTTTATTTTGGGATTTTTCTTTCGCAAAATAATTGCTGCTGCGTACATCAAAACATACATAATCAAATACAATGCTGCTGCCATTCCTACTAAAGCTAAAAAGACTTCTGAAACGTCGGGAATAAGCGCATAAATCATAGCTAACGCTGTTACAATCAACCCTTGTAAAATCAAAATCCCTACTTGAACATCATGTTTGTTCTTCTTTTGCAAAAGTGGCGGTAACAAACCGGTTCGACCAGCTGCTAACAACCCTTTCGACGGACCAGAGACCCACGTAATTACCGAAGCTATAGCTCCAATGAAAATAGCACCAGCAAAAACATTTCCTAGCCAACCAACGCCAAAACGTTCAAACATACTGGAAAAAGCCACCATAATCCCATTATCTAATCCCAAATCCCTTTTAGGAATCGCAATAGAAATCGTCAAGGTGGGAATGATAAAAACCAACATAATCAAAATCACGGCTAAGAATACAGATTTGGTGTAGTCTTTCTTCGGATTTCGCATTTGATCCACGTGGACTGCATTTACTTCCATACCAGCATACGCTAAGACATTACTGATGATCAACACTAGCGAGCCAATGCCCGTAACTTTTGGTAGAAAACTACTTTCAGTATACGCATCACTGATTGGTTCACCTGTTGCCAACCACATCCCTCCCAAAAAGATCAATACCACTGCCGGGATGATTGTACCAATCATTCCACCGTAAGAACTGACCTTGGCAAACAAATTGCCTCCTTGTAAAGATAAAAAAGTTGCCAACCAGTAAACGATGATGATTACTGCTGTGGTAAACAATCCCGAATTAGAGAGATCCGGCCGCCCAATGGCAAATGCCAAAGCTGCTGCTACGAATGCCAATTGAATCGGATACCACACGACATTTTGAATCCATTGCAACCAAATCGCCAGAAACCCCCATTTATTACCAAAGGCTTCTTTTACCCAAACATAAATCCCACCTTGATAGGTGGAAGCTAGTTCCGCCCCTACCAACGCAGTCGGCACTAAAAATAAAATTGCCGGAACCAAATACATGATGATTGAGGCTTTGCCTTCAATGGCCATCGCTGGCAAACCACGTAATGAAGCCACGGTAATTGTGGTCATGATGGTCATTTGAAAGACAGACAGATAACTCTTTTTTTTCTGCATATAAATCCACTTCCTTCAAGCTTTACTCACGGCTGATTAATGATGGAAGCCGCTGCGATGATTTTCCGGTAGTGGCTGATCCAATTTTTCAAGATAAGCGACTTCGGTTTTCATATCGTTAATCAATTGATCCGCTAGATCCATCCCCAAACCGTTTCGCACAACGATTCGTTGAACAGTCAAATCTGTTAAATTGGTTGGCATCGGATACGCTGGTATCAACCAGCCTTTCATCCGTAACCGATCAGATAGATCATAAAGCCCCCAATTGTGTTTTTGATCTTTTTTCATCATCCAAGCAAACACCGGAATATCCGAAGCATCATTCCACAACTCAAAGGGGCCAATCTTTTTAATCTCATTAGCCAAATAACGCGCCACATCACTTGTGGCACCTTGTACTTTTTTATAACCTTCAAAACCGTAACGCAAAAACGCCCAATATTGCAACAGAATCTGCGCCCCCGGACGTGAGAAATTCAAAGCGAACGTCGGCATCGTTCCTCCCAGATAACTTACTTTAAAAATCAAACTGTCAGGCAGTGACTGACAATCACGCCACACTACCCAGCCTAATCCAGGATAAACCAACCCATACTTATGACCTGAAGTATTGATAGAAGCTACGCGTTCTAAACGAAAATCCCATACATTATCCGGTTGTAAAAAAGGTGCGATCATTCCACCGGAAGCAGCATCCACATGGATTTGGATATCCAGTCCAGTTTTTTCTTGGATCCCATCCAAAACTTTAGCAATCTTGTCTACCGGTTCATACATCCCAGTGTAAGTCACACCCATGATGGCAACCACACCAATTGTATTCTCATCCACGTATTTTTCTAATTCATATCCATCTAAAACTTTGTGTTCTAAACTGATTGGTACATAACGTGGCTCCACATCGAAATAATTGCAAAACTTTTTCCAACAAACTTGAACTGCCGAGCTCATTACCAAATTTGGCTTGTCAATAGGCTTACCTTCTGCTTTACGTTTTTCTTGCCATCGGCGTTTCAAAGCCAAACCACCTAACATACACGCTTCTGAAGAACCAGTGGTAGAACAGCCGATAGTTTCTTTTGGTTTCGGTGCATGCCACAAATCAGCCAACATTGTCCAACAATAGGTCTCGATACGAGCAGTCTCTGGATACTCGTCTTTATCAATAGCATTTTTGTCAAAAGCTTCCCGATACAATTTATCTGCTCGTTCATCCATCCAAGTGGAAACAAATGTTGCCAAATTCAAACGGGCATTACCATCCATCATTGATTCGTCATGAACAATTTGGTAAGCAGTCTCTGGTAACATCGCATCTGTTGGCATTTTAAACCTTGGTGCCTCAGTGTTTTCTCCGGGGCGAGCATAGATTGGATTAATCTCCATAATCTCTCTGAATAGCTTCTCATTCATAAAAAAACCTCCTTTTTATTACACTGCAACTATATCACTACTCGAATTTTTAATCAAAAGATATGCCTTTCTTAAAATGGACGGTTCTATTGCAAAGTTTTTCAAAGGGTTCTGTTGCAAAGTTCCAAAATGAACAATACTAGTCTAACACTAGCTATAGTTTATGCAGGTATTCCTAATAATATCTTCATTTCCGTGCAGACTGAAAACCCGAAGAGAGTGCCTTCTTTTCGGTTCTTCTTATATAATCCTCGAATGGCTTCCATGCCTTTAATCGTGGTTGAGGCTGTTCGTAAGCTTCGATAAAATTTGTTTCGTCTCTTGATGGGACGATGATCTTGTTCAATGAGGTTATTTAGATATTTCACCGTGCGATGTTCTGTTCGCTGGTAAAACCCGTGTGCCTGTAATTTTTTGAAGACACTGGCAATAGAGGGAGCTTTATCGGTCACCAGAACCCTTGGTTCATCGAACTGTTTAACTAATCTCTTGAGAAAGGCGTAAGCTGCTTGTGTATCTCGCTTTTTCCGTAACCATATATCCAGAGTGAGACCATCTGCATCAATGGCGCGATAAAGATAATGCCATTTTCCTTTGATTTTAATATAGGTCTCGTCCATTTTCCACGAATAAATGGACTGTTTGTTTTTCCTCTTCCAAATGTTGTAAAGTAGTTTCCCATATTCCTGTACCCAACGATAGACAGTGGTGTGAGACACGTTAATACCACGGTTGTATAGAATTTCTTGGACGTCACGATAACTCAGGTTATACCGAAGATAGTAGCCTACAGCGACAATAATCACATCTTTCTGAAATTGTTTGCCTTTAAAATGGTTCATCTTCGTTACTCCTCCTAGTTCCTATTAAACTCAATTTACCCTATAATGGATCTGAGGGGAAACTTTGCAACAGAACCATCTTTTGTAAAAAACCTTTTTTCTGTTCTTTCAACAAATCTAACTTACGCTGATGAAGAGTGATAGTGTTGTCTAATTGTTAAAGAACATCCCTATTTTATTTTGTTCAATGGTACTAGGGATACTAATATCTGTATCTAAAATGTTTTTATTATATAGCCGTTTAATCGTACTTCCTTCTAATCCTTGCCACTTAACAATCGAATAAAACTGCTTTAAAAACTTATTATCCAAGCGATTATCATGCTTTAACCAAACTATATTGCTATCTTGAAAATATTCATATTCCCCTTAATATACAACAGTTCTACCTATGCTTCCAGAAGCAGATATTAAAATATCCCCTATTTCTGGATATGGATATTTTAATTTATATTCCTCAAATAAATACTAGAACTTTAAACTGATTTTGTGGTATCATAACTCTATAGAATAGGGAGGTATTACCATGCCAAAAGACGTTACTGTTGAAAGTTTTGAACTTGATCACACCATTGTAAAAGCACCTTATGTCCGTCTTATTTCAGAGGAAGTTGGACCTAAAGGAGATATCATCACAAACTTTGATATCCGTTTGATTCAACCTAATGAAAATAGTATTGATACAGGTGGTCTTCATACTATCGAACACCTACTCGCTAAACTGATCCGTCAACGTATCGATGGCCTTATTGATTGCTCACCATTTGGTTGCCGTACAGGTTTCCATATGATCATGTGGGGAAAACAAGATCCTACGGAAATTGCCAAAGTTATCAAATCTAGTCTTGAAGCTATTGCAAACGAAATTACTTGGGAAGATGTTCCAGGAACTACTATTGAATCTTGTGGTAACTATAAGGATCACAGCCTTCATTCAGCTAAGGAATGGGCTAAACTTATCCTTGAACAAGGCATCTCAGACCAAGCCTTCGAACGTCATACCGTCTAAAAAACATTGGGATATAATTCCCAATGTTTTTTAATATTTTCTAAAACGTTGATAACGCGCTTCAAGTAAGTCTTCTGTTGATAATTGGCTTAATTCTGCCAACTCGTCTACGATGGCTGTCTTAATCGCTTCAATAATTTCCCTAGTAAAATAGCCACGCTCTGGGATAACCTTATCAACGATTCCCATGTTAAGCAACTCGCCTGATGTAATCTTCATCAACTCTGCCGCCTCTTCTGAACGTGAGCCGTCTTTCCAGAGGATAGTTGCAAATCCTTCAGGACTCAAGATAGAATAGATGGTATTTTCAAGCATCCAAACCTTATCGGCTACTGCCAAGGCAAGAGCTCCTCCCGAACCACCTTCACCAATGATAATGGCAATAATTGGCACCTTAAGATCGCTCATTTCCATAAGGTTACGAGCAATAGCCTCACCCTGTCCACGTTCCTCTGCTCCGACACCAGGATAAGCACCTGCAGTATTGATAAAGGTAACAACTGGACGACCAAACTTTTCAGCCTGTTTCATAAGGCGAAGAGCCTTACGATAGCCCTCCGGATGAGGTTGACCAAAGTTACGATTGAGATTATCTTGTAGGTTTTTACCTTTTTGGATACCCACTACTGTAACGGCTTGGCCATTTAAGCGACCAATACCACCGATAACGGCACCGTCATCACGGAAATTACGGTCACCATGAAGTTCGATGAAATCATCAAAGATTTCTTTAGCAAAGTCCAAGGCCGTTAAACGGCCTTGATCACGTGCTTCTTTTAAAATACGTGCTACGTCGCTCATTGAACACCTCCATGGAATGATAAGAGCGTGGCAATAGTATCAGCCAACTCTGTACGTTTGACAATGGCATCAACAAAACCATGTTCCTGAAGGAACTCGGCCTTTTGGAAATCATCTGGCAAAGTTTCACGAACTGTATTTTCAATGACACGACGACCTGCAAAGCCAATCAAAGTTTGTGGCTCAGCCAAGATGATATCGCCTTGCATGGCAAAACTTGCTGTAACCCCGCCAGTGGTTGGATCTGTCAAGACAGTCAAGTACAGCAAGCCAGCGTTTGAATGACGTTTTACTGCTGCTGATATCTTAGCCATTTGCATCAAACTCATGATTCCCTCTTGCATACGGGCACCACCAGAAGCTGTAAAAATAACTACTGGAAGTTTTTCCAAAATCGCATACTCAAAGAGTTTTGTGATTTTTTCACCAACAACGGTTCCCATTGAAGCCATGATAAAGTTGGAATCCATGATAGCCAAGGCTGTTTTTTGTCCCTTTATAGTTGCAACACCCGTCACAACTGCTTCATCAAGACCTGTTTTTTCCTTGGTGGCAGCTAGCTTCTCCATATAACCTGGGAAATTTAATGGATTTTCAGTTTTAATACCTGTAAATAATTCTTGGAAAGATCCCTCGTCAACCGTTAAATCAAGACGTTCTTTTGCGGAAATACGGAAGGCATAAGAACAGTTTGGACAGATTTTAGCTTGTCCCAAGTCCTTTTGATAAATAGCTTGCTTACAGCCAGGACATTTGGCAAAAAGATCATCTGGTACTTCTGGCACATGGTGATCAACCCCATTACGTACATAACGGTTAGGATTGATACGGATATACTTTTCTTTTCGATCAAATAATCCCATAAACCCTATTCCTCACGATTCTGATATTCTGGTAGGAAAGTTTCCATCAAGAATGATGTGTCATAATCTCCAGCGATAACGCTACGGTCTGAAATCAAATCTAACTGGAAGTCAGCATTTGTCACAACTCCATCGATTTCAAGCTCGTAAAGAGCACGTTGCATCTTCATGAGTGCCTCAAATCGATTTTCTCCATGAACAATGATTTTTGCAATCATTGAATCATAGTAAGGTGGAATGGTATAGCCTGGATAGACAGCACTGTCCACACGAAGACCAACACCACCACTAGGTAGGTAGAGATTGCTAATTTTCCCTGGGCTTGGTGCAAAGTTGAACTTAGGATTTTCCGCATTGATACGACACTCAATGGCATGTCCCTTGATTTCAATATCATCTTGAGACACAGATAATTTTTCACCTGCAGCAATACGGATTTGTTCTTTAACAATATCCACACCACTTACAAATTCAGTAACTGGGTGCTCAACTTGAACACGAGTATTCATTTCCATAAAGTAAAACTGACCTGATTTTTCATCAAGAAGAAACTCGATAGTACCCGCATTTTCATAATTAACAGCCTTAGCAGCACGGACAGCCGCAGACCCAATTTCATGACGAAGTGTCTTACCAATGGCAACAGAAGGTGATTCTTCCAAGACCTTTTGGTTATTACGTTGAAGAGAACAGTCACGCTCACCTAGGTGAACAATATTACCATAGCTATCTCCCAAAATTTGAACCTCAATATGACGAGCTGGGTAAATAACTTTCTCAATATACATTGCCCCATTACCAAAGGATACTTTAGCTTCCTGTGACGCAGATTCGAAGGCAGGAGCCAACTCTTCTTTAGTGTTGACCTTACGAATTCCTTTACCGCCACCACCTGCAGAAGCCTTAAGCATCACTGGGTAACCTAGACGATTGGCAACTTCTAAAGCCTCTTCAGCCGTAAAGACTTCACCATCTGAACCAGGGATTACAGGGACATTAGCCCTAATCATTTCAGCGCGAGCATTGATTTTATCACCCATTTTGTCCATAATCTCACCTGAAGGACCAATAAACTTGATGTTCATTTCCTCACAGAGAGTAGCAAATTTAGAGTTTTCACTCAAGAAACCAAACCCTGGATGAATAGCTTGAGCCTCAGTTACAATAGCTGCTGACAAGACACGGTTCATATTCAAATAAGAATCAGTTGATTTTGCCGGACCAATACAGATAGCTTCATCAGCAAGCATAGTATGGAGAGAATCCTTATCCGCCTCAGAATAGATAGCGACCGTTTGGATACCCAATTCACGCGCTGCACGGATAATACGCACTGCAATTTCACCACGATTGGCAATCAATAATTTTTTAAACATAAAACAAGATAACATCAGACATCTTTATGATAGTCTGTGTTGATTTCCTTTCTATGTGATAGACCAATGTCTAAAGAAAAATCCTTTCCGACTGTCGCCAGAAGGATTTTCACAAAACACTAGCTTCCAATAGCAAAAGTCAAAGTACCTGATGCAGCAAGTTTACCATCGACTTCAGCCTTAGCTTCAACAACAGCAATTGTTCCACGACGTTTAACAAACTTAGCTGTCATAACAAGTTGGTCACCAGGAACCACTTGTTTTTTAAATTTAACCTTATCCATACCTGCATAAAAGACTAATTTGCCCTTGTTTTCAGGTTTAGACAATTCAAGAACACCAGCTGTTTGCGCAAGAGCTTCCATGATGAGGACACCTGGCATAACTGGGTATTGAGGAAAATGTCCATTAAAGAAAGGTTCATTGATCGTTACATTTTTAATAGCTGTGATTTCGTCTTCTGAAACTTCTAGCACACGGTCAACCAAAAGCATTGGATAACGGTGTGGTAAAGCTTCACGAATAGCATTAATATCAATTGTCATTTGATGCGTACCAATCCTTTTCCGTAGTCAACAACTTCTTCATTCGCTACCAAGATTTCAGTAATAACACCATCTTTAGGTGCTGGTACTTCATTCATCACCTTCATTGCTTCAACGATAAGAAGCGTTTGACCTTTCTTAACAGTATCACCAACAGAAACAAAGGCTGGTTTTTCAGGTGATGGAGACAAGTAAGCCACACCAACAAGTGGACTTTCAACCACTTCACCTTCAGCAGCTTGAGCAGAAGCTTCTTCAACTGGTGTTGCTGGAGTTTCAACAGCGGCAGGTGCTGCTACTGGAGCAACTGGATCCTGAGGAGATGACGCAACCACTTCAACTGTAGGAGCTACTGGGGAAGTAGTTACTGAACTTGTTTGATTTTTACTCAAGTTCAACTCTTCTCCATTGTTTTTATATGAGAATTCACGCAAAGTTGAGGCATCAAATTGAGCCAACAAATCTTTAATTTCAGAAATATTCATAAATTAGCCCTCCCAACGTTTAAAGGCAAGAACAGCGTTGTGTCCACCAAAACCAAAGGTATTTGAGATTGCATACTCAATATCAGCTTCTTTACCTTCACCGTAAACAACATTAGCTTCAATGTAGTCAGACAATTCTTTTGTACCAGCAGTTTTTGGTACAAAGCTGTGACGAATAGCTTCAATTGTTGCAATAGCTTCAACAGCACCAGCAGCACCAAGCAGGTGACCTGTAAATGATTTAGTAGATGAAACTGGAACATCTTTACCAAGTACAGACACAATAGCAGCACTTTCACCTTTTTCGTTGGCTGGTGTTGAAGTACCGTGAGCATTGACATAGTCAACATCTTCAGGCTTGATACCAGCTTCATTGATAGCCAATTTAATTGCTTTAGCAGCTCCTGAACCGTCTGGAGTTGGCGTTGTCATATGATAGGCATCACAGTTTGATCCGTAACCAACAATCTCAGCCAAGATGTTGGCACCACGTTTTTGCGCATGCTCCAAGCTTTCAATAACAAGAACCCCAGCACCTTCACCCATAACAAAACCATTACGGTCTTTATCAAATGGAATTGAAGAACGTTCTGGATCTTCTGTTGTTGAAAGGGCTGTAAGAGCGTTAAAACCTCCAATACCAATTTTAGTGATTGAAGCTTCCGCACCACCAGCCAAGACAACATCGTGAAATCCAAATTTAATTTCGCGGAAGGCTTCACCGATAGCATCATTGGCAGAGGCACAGGCAGTTGTCACTGATTTACATACCCCTTGAGCACCAATCTTAAGAGCAATGTTCCCTGCACCCATGTTTGAGAGAGCTTTAGGAATAAACATTGGCTTGATACGTTTCATACCACGTTCATACATGCGGATAATTTGATCTTCAAGTTCTTGTAAACCACCGATACCAGATGACACGATAACACCAACGCGATCACGATTTACTTCTTCCATATTAAGTCCTGAATTTTCAAGTGCTTCCATAGCAGCATAAATCGCATAAAGTGAATAAGTGTCCATACGGTTAGTATCTTTTTTCACAAAATACTTGTCGAATGGGAAATCTTGGATTTCACCAGCGTTAAAGACTGGGATTTCAGAAGCATCAAACTTGGTGATTGGCTTAATACCAATCTTACCGTCATGAAGACTGTTCCAAAATTCTTCTGGTGTATTACCGATTGGCGAGGTTACACCGTAACCTGTAACAACAACACGATTTGTAGACATGTATATTCTCCTTTTTCGGATGGATATTTTAGTATATGATTTTTTGATAATGAAAATCAATTATTGCATGGTCATACCACCATCAATAGCGATTGTTTGACCTGTAAGATACTCTTGCCCTGCTAAGAAAGCCGCAACTTCTGCCACTTCTTTTGCCTGACCAATACGTTTCATTGGTACTTGAGCAATCATAGCGTCTTTCATTTTCTCTGGGATTGCATCAGTCATATCAGACTCAATGAAACCAGGAGCAATAGCATTAACACGAACACCACGAGCTGCAACTTCACGAGCTACTGATTTAGTGAAACCAATCAAACCAGCTTTTGAAGCCGAATAATTAGCTTGACCAACATTTCCCATAAGACCTACAACAGATGACATATTGATAATGGCACCTTGACGAGCCTTAGACATTGGTTTCAAGACTGCCTGTGTCATATTGAAAGCACCAGTCAAGTTGATTTTCAAGACGCGTTCAAAATCTTCTTCAGTCATCTTCAACATCAACTTATCGTTGGTGATACCAGCATTATTAACTAGTACATCAACACTTCCAAGTTTTTCAATGGCTTCTGCTACCATACGTTTAGCATCCTCACCATTAGAAATATCACCTGAGATACCAACAACAGTTACACCATAGTCCACAAATTGCGCAAGCAAATCCTCAGAAATTTCAGAACGTCCATTTAGGACAATGTTGGCACCAAGACTAGCAAATTGATGTGCCACAGCTAATCCAATACCACGTGTTGAACCTGTTACAAAAACATTTTTATTCTTAAGTTCCATGTTTACCTCGTTTTAAGCATTAAGAAGGGCATCAAGACTAGCTTGATCTTCAACATTTTGAGTTGGTAAGGTTTTATCAATTTTCTTCAAGAAACCTGACAAGATTTTTCCTGGCCCAATCTCAATCACTTCATCTACACCAAAATCTTGGATAGTGGCAATCGAATCATAAAAACGTACAGGTTCCATCACCTGACGAGCCAAAAGAGCTTTAACGTCTTCTGACTTCATAATTTGAGCCTCAGTATTACCTACCAATGGGAGGACAAAGTCATTGAATGACACTTTTTCTAGTTCTGCTGCCAATTTTTGACTAGCTGATTCAAGTAAAGCTGTATGGAATGGGCCTGATACATTAAGAGGAATCAAGCGTTTTGCACCTGCTTCTTTAAGTAATTCTACAGCATAATCAACAGCCCCAACTTCACCACCAATTACAATTTGTGCTGGGGTATTATAGTTGGCAGGCGTTACTACACCCTTTTCAGAAGCTTCTTGACAAATCTCTTCAATCAAATTTGGATCTGTGTTCATGACAGCAACCATTTTTCCACTTCCAGCTGGAGCTGCAGTTTCCATGAATTCCCCACGTTTAGCAACTAAGGCTACTGCATCTTCAAATGAGAGGGCACCAGCTGCAACCAGGGCAGAATATTCCCCAAGAGAAAGTCCAGCAACAATATCAGGAGCAATACCATTTTCTGCCAAGAGACGATAAATAGCAACTGACGTTGTCAAAATAGCTGGTTGAGTATAGCGTGTTTGATTAAGTTTTTCTTCGTTAGAATCAATCAATTCACGCAAATCATAACCTAAAATACGACTAGCCGTATCAAATGTTTCTTTGACAATGGGATATGCCGCATACAAATCACTTGCCATACCCAATTTCTGAGCTCCTTGACCACCAAATAAGAAAGCACGTTTTGTCACTATCATAATCCTTTCGATGTTTTTAGACGTTTACATCTGCCCAACGAGCAGCTTCTTCTTTAATTACCTTTGCAGCACCTGTGTACAAATCTTCCAAGATTTCTGCACACGTTTCTTCTTTACGAACAAGACCTGCAATTTGTCCAGCCATAACTGAACCATATTCCACATCTCCATCAACAACGGCATTACGAAGTGCACCTTCACCAAGCTCTTCAATTTCCTCTTGAGTTTTCTTACCAGCTAAGAAATCTTTTTCGGCCTGATTGTACTCTGTAGCCAACTTATTCTTAATGGTACGAACAGGGTGTCCTACAACAGAAGCGGAAATCACAGTATCGATATCTTTAGCCTTCAAAATCTTATCCTTGAAGTTTTGGTGAGCGTTAGATTCTTTGGCAACAGCGAAACGCGTACCAACCTGCACAGCTTCTGCTCCAAGCATGAGAACAGCAGCCATACCACGTCCATCAGCAACACCACCAGCCCCAATAACCGGGATAGATACCGCATCTGCAACTTGTCGAACAAGAGCCATAGTTGTCAATTTACCGATGTGACCACCAGCTTCCATACCTTCTGCAACAACAGCATCCGCTCCAAGTTTTTCCATGCGTTTAGCAAGTGCAACTGATGGGATAACTGGAATAACTGTGATACCGGCTTCGTGGAAACGTTCCATATATTTACCTGGGTTTCCTGCACCAGTTGTAACAACTTTTACACCTTCTTCAATAACAAGGTCAACAATATCGTCAACAAATGGCGACAAAAGCATAATATTAACACCGAATGGTTTGTCAGTGATTTGTTTCACCCTGTCAATATTAGCTTTTACCACTTCTTTAGGGGCATTACCGCCACCAATAATTCCGAGTCCACCAGCATTTGAAACGGCTCCAGCCAAGTCACCATCAGCAACCCAGGCCATACCACCTTGGAAGATTGGATATTTAATTCCTAACAGTTCTGTAATACGAGATTTCATTTTTCACCTTTTTTCGATTTTCTGATCAAATAAATAGTTTAATAATCAAAGTAATTTTATAAACAAATGAGAATATCCCTAATAAGAATATTCTCTATGCTCTGCTTATTTAGTTTTCTCTTCTACGTAAGCAACAAGGTCACCAACCGTATTAAGACCTTCTTCAGTTTCGATTTGAATATCGAATTCATCTTCGATTTCTGAGATAACTTGGAATACATCAAGTGAATCAGCATCAAGTTCGTCAAAAGTAGTTTCTACTTTTACTTCTTCTGCATCTTTCCCAAGTTCTTCAACAATGATTTCTTGTACTTTTTCAAATACTGCCATTTTATTTTCTCCTTTAAGATAAATATATTTCTTATAATCTATGCTGGTGCATAATTTATATAACTAGATTTTAACAATTAGACTGCCCCATGTCAAACCCCCTCCAAAACCTGAGAGAAGAATTGTTTGATCACTGCCTAACTTAAGAGTCTCATTCGCCACATTCTCAGAAAGCAAGATTGGAATACTTGCTGCACTGGTATTACCATAAGACATCATGTTAGCCAGAAATTTATCACGACTAACATCAATTTTCTTAGCCATAGTATCCAAAATACGAATATTAGCTTGATGAAGAAGGAAGTAATCAGGTTCACCTTTTTCTTCAACCAATGCTTTAATACTCTTCGAAACAGTCTTCACAGCAAAATCAAAGATTGCTTTACCATCCATTTGCATATAGGGATTAGGCTGCTCAGTACCATCAGAATAAGGCGAAATAACTGCAGAAGCTCCCGACTCAAGACCGCCCTTGCTACCGTCGGTATTTAAAGATTCACCAAAAAAGTGTTCTTCTTCAGATTCTTCTAATAAAACACCGCCAGCCCCATCTCCAAAAAGAACTGCTGTTGCACGATCAGACCAGTCTAAAGTTTTTGAAAGAACTTCAGCACCAATAACTAAACCTTTTTTGTAAGCTCCTGACTTTATCAATTTTTCTGCGGTTGCCAAAGCAAAGACAAAACCACTGCATGCCGCAGTAATATCAAAAGCGAAGGCATTAACTGCTCCAATTGTTCCTTGAACACGTGCTGCCACTGACGGCATTGAGTTATCAGGAGAAATCGTTGCAACTAAAACAAAGTCTAGCTCTTCAGGAGATAATCCCGACTTTTCCAACAGCTGATAAGCAACATTGGTAGCTAAATCACTTGTATTCTCATTTAATGAAATGCGACGTTCTTGAATCCCTGTACGTGAGCGAATCCACTCATCACTGGTATCCATAATTTTAGATAGGTCATCGTTGGTCACGACCTGAGCAGGTGCATAATGGGCAACCTGACTAATTTTTGCAAATGCCATTATTTCAACTCCTCAAGAAAGGCATGGAGATTTTCCAAACCTTTGCTCATAACCTTTAATTCCTCGTCGTTAAAGCCTTCTGTAATCGTCTTCACCATTGATTTATGGAAAGCACGGTGAAGACGATATACCAGACGACCTTTTTTAGAAAGTGATAGATGGACCACACGACGATCAACAGATGATCGCGTACGAATAATATATCCTTTCTTTTCAAGTTTATTGAGAGAAGTTGTTACAGTACCAAGGGTTAACATAAGCTCTCTAGCAACTGCACTTGGTGTCGTATCTGGATGTGTACCAATAACATCAATGGTATGCATTTCCTTGAGGGAAATATCATTAAACTTTGAATTTTTCAAACTTGCTTCTTCGATAATAACGACGTTATTAAAAATATCAACAAGATAGCCATTAATTTTATCGTAATCCACACCAGACTCCTTTCAATAAGATTTGATTATCAAATTATATCAGACTCAAACTAATTTAGCAAGTCCAATTTGAAAGCTTTAGTTTTAATTTCTGAAAACAAGTTTATTTTCCTTGGAATTTAGGGCGGCGACGTTCACTATAAGCACGTACACCTTCTTTAAAGTCCTCTGTAAATGCAAGAGATTTCTGCAAATCAAGCTCTAGCTTAGCGTATTTTTCCCAACCTGCAAATTCAGATTCCCAAACCATTTCTTTAATTGCTTTGAATGAATTAACTGAAGAACGATTTAATTTCTTAATCAATTGACTCACTGTTTTCTCAAGTTTTTCTGAATCGACTACCTTGTAAGCAATCCCCCAATCTAAAGCTTTCTCAGCTGACACAGGCTCTCCTGTCATGGTAATTTGAGTAGCACGATTAATACCAATTGAACGAGTCAAAAGGTAAAGACCACCAGCATCAGGGGCCAAACCAACACCTACAAAAGCTTGAATAAATTTAGCTTTTTCAGATGCAATTGTGAAATCTGCTGCAACTGCTAAGTTAGCAGCGGCACCTGCACAGGGCCCATCAATAACCATGATGACTGGCTTAGGCAATTTTTTCAGAGCAAAAGATATTTCATTCACTTGCTCAGCAATACGAACCAAAGATTGTACATCATCCACAGCAACAGCTTTTTTCATTTGATCAAGGTCTCCACCAACAGAAAAGACTTTCCCCTTAGCATTGATAACCAAGAACTTCACAGATGCATCTTCCCCTGCTTCCTCGATTGCAGCCATAATCTCATCACAAACTTGAATGTTAAATCCATTTTGCACTTCAGGGCGATTGAGAGTTAATGTTGCCACTTCCTCTTCAACACTATAAAGAATTGTTTCGTAAGCCATTTTAGCACTCCTTCCGATAACTAGTTACTATATCAAAACCGCATGTTATTTAATTTTTTATCACAATTTTATTTGATATATAGATAATTTGATAATCAAATCATAAGTCGTTACTTCCTAGTATATCATAGTCCACCTAAAGGTCAACATAAACTTATAATTTTTTAATTTGATACCTCAAAACACCGAGGAGACAAGCTCGGTGTTGTTTTCTATTTTATTAAGTCTAAAACATCTGTAAGACTATCCAATAAACCTTTTGCAGCACTTTGATCCATACCAAACTGATTATCTCTAATCGCCCAGACCTCTACATCTGCAGCTACCCCAGCAGCAATTCCTTTTTCACTATCTTCAATGATAAGAGCACGACTTGCTTGCACGTTTAATTGCTTTAACGCTGTCAAATAAATCTCTGGATTGGGTTTACTCTCTTTGAATTCCTCTCCTGAGAGAACAATATCAAAGAAACCTTGCAAACGATTTTCCTCCAAAGCTCTAAAGATATCTGCTTTCACTGAGCTAGAGGCTAAGCCTATTTTCAACCCTTGAGATTTCACTTCATTTAAAACCTTTAAAACATCAGGAAAAATTAATTCTTTATAGGGTAAGGGATTATTTTGTTTATAAGTATTGTACTCTTCTTGTAAAGTTGACACATCCCACTTATCATACTCATCTCTAAGAATATTTTCCCAAACCTGCTTAGTATTTCCACCTATAAAGAAAGACGGGGGTAAATGATCTATTGAAATACCCTTTTGGCCTAAAAAACTTGCCCGTCGATCATAATAATATTTTTCAGTGTCAAAAAGGACACCATCCATATCAAAAATAATTGCCTCTACCACGGGACATCCTCCTTTTCTTCCTTTATTGTATCATAATCAGACTAAATCTTACTCGCTTTTAAAAACAATGTGACAAATTATCAGAATTTTGCTATAATTGTAGAATAATTTATAATTTTTTTGGAGTAACTATGAAAGTCATCAAATTTGGCGGAAGCTCACTCGCTTCAGCAACACAATTAGAAAAAGTCTTAAACATTGTAAAATCTGACCCTGAACGCCGCTTTGTCGTTGTCTCTGCCCCTGGTAAACGTAACGATGAGGATACCAAAGTTACAGACGCCCTAATTAAATACTACAAACACTATATAAAGGGTGCTGATGTTAAAGCTGACCAAGAATGGATTATTAACCGCTACCAAGCTATGGTTGATGAACTAGGTTTCAAATCAAAAGAGATGGTAAAAATTGCCAAAGCTATTACTGACCTCGCTACGCTTCCCATCGAGGATAACGATTTCCTCCATGATACCTTCCTAGCTGCTGGAGAGGACAATAATGCAAAATTAATTGCTGAATATTTCCGCAATAACGATATTGAAGCACGCTACGTTCATCCTCGCGAAGCTGGTATCTTGGTCTCAAGTGAGCCAGGCAACGCCCGTATTCTTCCGGGTTCATATGATAAGTTAGAAGAACTTCGTGAATCAGATGAGGTTCTGATTATTCCTGGATTCTTTGGGGTCACCTCTGATAATCAAATCTGTACATTCTCACGAGGAGGCTCTGATATCACAGGCTCTATCGTAGCGGCAGGTGTTAAAGCTGACCTATATGAAAACTTTACAGATGTAGATGGTATTTTTGCAGCCCACCCAGGTGTGGTACATGAACCGCACTCTATTCCAGAGTTGACTTACAAAGAAATGCGTGAGTTGGCATATGCTGGATTTTCGGTTCTTCATGATGAAGCTCTCCTCCCAGCATATCGTGGTAAGATTCCATTAGTTATCAAAAACACCAATAATCCGGACCACCCAGGCACACGTATTATTCTTGAACACCAGGGAGCAACTGTTCCAGTTGTTGGTATTGCTAGCGATGACAAGTTTGTCAGCATCAATATGAGTAAATACCTCATGAACCGCGAGGTAGGTTTCGGACGTAAGGTGCTACAAATCTTGGAAGATTTAAACATCCGTTGGGAACATATGCCTTCTGGAATTGATGACCTTTCAATCATTATTCGAGAACGTGAACTTACCCCAATCAAAGAACAAGAAATCCTCTCTTATTTGACGCGTGAACTTGGTGTTGATGAAGTTGAAATTGAACATGGCCTTTCTATCCTAGTGATTGTTGGTGAAAATATGAGAGACCACATCGGTGTTACAGCGACAGCAGCCAAAGCACTCTCTGAAAAAAACATTAACCTTGAAATGATTTCTCAGGGATCAAGTGAAGTTTCTGTAATGTTTGTAATTGAAACTGAACAAGAGAAAGAAGCCGTTAGAGCGCTCTATGACGCATTTTTCCGTAGCAACAACTAATTTTATAACCTATCTCCTACAAAGGATAGGTTTTTCTTTATAATGAAAATATAGTCAACTCTCACGATACCTAGTCTAATAATAAATTTTCTAATCAATAACGCACAATTTATTCCAAATCAAAAAGCACTAACTTTCGTTAGTACTCTTTTTACAAGATATTTTCGTAAGTTTCACGAACGGCATCTGGCCAAACTGAAGTTTGAACCTCACCTATATGTTTTTTACGTAGCAAGAACATAGCCATACGTGATTGACCAATACCACCACCAATTGTTAGTGGGAATTGGCCATGTAACAAGGCTTGGTGCCAATCCAATTTCAAACGATCTTGGTCACCAGTAATTTCAACCTGACGTTTAAGTGCATCTTCATCAACACGAATCCCCATTGATGATAACTCAAAAGCATGTCCTAATTGCTCATTCCAAACCAAAATATCTCCATTCAAACCATGATAACCCTTCTCAGACTCAGTTGTCCAGTCATCATAGTCAGGTGCACGACCATCATGGGGCTTCCCGTCAGGAAGAACACCACCAATACCAATCAAGAATACAGCACCATATTCTTTAGTTATGGCATTTTCACGCTCTTTCGGTGTCAAATCAGGGTACTTCTCAACAAGCTCTTCTGAATGGATGAAAGTAATTTTCTTAGGTAAGACGGCTTCAATATCGTAACGCGCCTCAACAGCAAGCTCAGTCAAACGAATAACTTTGTAGATTGTCTCGACGGTTTCCTTCAAATACGCAATATTACGATGTCCATCAGGAATAACCTTTTCCCAATCCCATTGGTCAACATAAACGGAGTGCGTTGCATCCAATGAGTCTTCATCTGGACGAAGAGCCTTCATATTAACCACGAGCCCTTCACCTTCATTAAAACCAAAACGAGCCAAAGTATGGCGCTTCCATTTTGCTAATGAGTGAACAACTTCGTATGTTGCGTCAGGAATCTGAAGTACATTAACAGTTACAGGATTTTCAATACCATTTAAATTATCCTGCATACCATCCCCGACCTTACTCAAAATAGGCCCTTGCACTTCAACGACGTCAAGTTTATCAATTAAATACTGTGTGAAAGTATTTTTTACAAAAGAAATTTCCTTTTGTTGATCAATGAAGCTCTTCTTCATACGCTCCTCCTTTAAAAAATCGATAGTCCTATTATACTCCTATTTTTTAGAAAAATAAAGAAATTTTCCAATAATTTTGAAATTTTTTGTTTATCATGTTAGTTTTTATTACATTTCTTAGTCAGCTTTACAACTGCTTCTGTCCGAGCAGTGTGAGGAAACATATCTACTGACTGAATATAGTTCACATCATATACCTTAGCTAAAGAAACTAAATCTCTTGCCAAAGTAGATACATTACATGAGACATATACCATTTTTTTGGGAGTATATTCCAGTATAGTTTTAAGTAACTTACTATCCAAACCCGTTCTCGGTGGATCTACAATAAGAGCATCCGCTCGATACCCTTCCTTATACCAGCGAGGAATAATATCTTCAGCTTTTCCTACCTCATAGTGAGCATTATCCAGTCCAAGTGACTCAGCATTTTTTCTAGCATCTTCGATAGCTTCCGGAATAATATCCATCCCCCGAATGGTGCTCACTTTTTTTGCAAATGCAAGTCCAATAGTACCAACACCACAATAAGCATCAATAAGGTGTTCAGACTTATCCACTTCCAAAGCTTCAACTGCCTGACCATAGAGCACTTCAGTTTGCTTAGGATTCAACTGGTAGAAGGCACGGGGAGAAAGTGCGAAGTTATAGTCTAGAACCTCTTCTTGGATTGTATCTTGACCCCAGATAATTTCCGTCTCTTGGCCATAAATCACACTGGATTTCGAATAGTTATAATTGACAGCAACTGTTACAATTTCAGGATAACTTAAAGTTAACTCCTTCACCAACTTAGTCAAAGAAACAGGATTAGATGTTACAAAAATTAGCTGGACCTGATTAGACCCTAAAGCACGTCGTATCATAACTGTGCGAATCCCGGAAATTTTGCGCTCATTATAAATCGGTAGCTTGTATTTATCTAGCAAATTTGTCACTTTATTCATAATCGCTTGCGTTAACTCATCTTGAACCAAACAATCATCAATATTGATTAGTCGATGACTTCCTTCCGCAAATAAGCCAGCCTTAACTGAGCCACCAAAAGAACGTATTTGAAATTGTAGTTTAGCACGATAATGTTGTGGTTGCTTCATTCCTATTGTTGGACGAATCTCATAAGACTCAAAATTAGCCGGTTTGAACTTTTTCAAAGCTTGTCCTAACAGGTCCGTTTTAAACTCTAATTGTTTATCATAACGAAGATGCATCAACTGGCAACCACCACACTCTTCATAGACACCACATTCAGGATCAACACGAAACTTGGAAGCTTTATTAATTTTTAATAGTTTTGCCTGAACAAAGTTTCTCTTAACCGAAACAATCTGACAAAACACCTCTTCTCCTTTCAAAGCTCCAGGAACAAAAACCAGTGTTTTTTTATAAAAACCAATACCCTCACCATTGATCCCCATTCGTTTAATCTTAAGCGGGATACATTGTTTCACTTGTAAATTCATACTACCATTCTAACATTTTGATATAATAATAACTATGAAAATCACAAAAATAGAGAAGAAAAAAAGGCTCTATCTCGTTGAGATAGATAAAAAAGAGAGTCTCTATGTTACAGAAGACACCATCGTCAAGTACATGTTAACAAAAGAAATGGCACTTAGTAAAGATCAGCTAGAAGATATTAAGAACTTTGCACAGTTCTCACATGGTAAAAATCTGGCCCTCTATTTTATTTCCTTTAAACAACGTACTGAAAAAGAAGTAAGAGACTATCTTTTTAAACATGAAATAAATCCACATATAATTCCCCAAATCATTGATAATCTAAAGAAAGACCATTGGATTGATGATTATAAACTCCTAGAAAGCCTAGCTCAACAGAATTTAAATTCAGGAGATAAAGGTGCCTATGCCTTGAAGCAAAAATGGCTACAAAAAGGCTGTGAGAAACAAGTCATTGACGAGGTATTAACCCAATTTGATTTCTCGGAAGTAGCAATTAAAGTAACTTCAAAACTATTACGAAAATATCAGGGGAAATTACCAACCAAATCTCTAAAGGATAAATTGATTCAGAACCTCATTAATAAAGGCTTTTCATTCCAAGAAAGTAAGAACGCTATTAACCAACTAGAACTAGAAGCCGATGAAGAAAATGAACAAGCTCTCCTTTATAAAGAAATAGAAAAGCAATATCAAAAATTTAGTAAAAAATACGACGGTTATGAACTTAAGCAACACCTCACACAATCTTTGTTCCGAAAAGGTTATGACTTTGATGCTATAGCCTCCGCTCTAAGAGAATATTTCTAAGAATTTCCCCTCTTTTCTCAAAATTATGATACAATAATGAAGATAACCGCTATTGTAGAAAGAGGACGCCATGAAATTACCAAAAGAAGGCGACTTTATCACAATTCAAAGTTATAAGCATGATGGTAGATTGCACCGTACTTGGCGCGATACTATGGTACTAAAGACAACTGAGAATGCTGTTATTGGCGTTAACGATCATACCCTCGTTACTGAAGCAGATGGGAGACGATGGGTAACTCGTGAACCTGCTATTGTTTATTTCCACAAAAAATACTGGTTTAATATTATAGCCATGATCAGGGATAACGGCATTTCCTACTACTGCAATTTAGCCAGTCCATATGTTTTGGACCAAGAAGCGCTAAAATATATTGACTATGACTTAGATGTCAAAGTTTTCGCTGATGGTGAGAAAAAATTGCTAGATGTAGATGAGTATGAAATACATAAAAAAGAAATGCATTACTCTCCTGATATTGACTATATCTTAAAGGAACATGTTAAAATCTTAGTAGATTGGATTAACAATGGTAAAGGGCCATTTTCACAATCTTATGTTAACATCTGGTACAAACGTTATCTTGAACTAAGGAATCGTTAAAGTTGTCATAAAAAAGACTAGTAATAAAACTAGTCTTTTTTTGCACAAAAAACTAATGCTTCGGAGTCTAAATCCATATTTAGAATATAACGCCCATCTTCTACTTGAATAAGATATCCTAATAGTTCTAAAGCATCAACAAAAATATTCCTTCTCTTTTGAAGAGCGTACTCCCTTCTTACAAATTTTAAAAGAAATGTTGTGACATGCTTTAAGAAATATTCAGGATTAAGATCACCTAATAAGTTATATAATCTGTTTTGTTCTTCCGTTAATGAAAGATTTTCTCTTAACTTATAAAAATAATTTGAAATCGTAAGATCGTTTCTCGTGATACTTGTGTGTTCAATAATAATCACTTCATTAGTAGAATTAGTCATCTCAGTAACAAATCTACGCTCTAATAGTTCTTGATACGAAGGAGAATCACTTTCAATAAAGAAATGCTGGTATAAATCAATTGTAGAAGGATCTGAAACTAAAGAAATTAATAAACGGTAACGTTTCTCAGACCTCTCAATATAACCAACTTTAACAAACTCCTCAATCAATTTATCTATATTCTTTTGTAATGGAAACTGATTTTTTATTTCTCTCAAAGTTACAGGCTGATAGTGATATAGATAATTCAGCAATTCCATAAAAAAAGGCTGATTACTTAATTTATTTGGGTTAAATTGTATTATCATAACAAGTATTATACCATTAATCAGCACACTAAAAAAAGGCCTACAGAGCCTTTTTACACATTGAAACTTTCAGTCAATTGAGGAACAACTTGCTTCTTACGAGAAACTGCTCCTTTAAGGAAAGCATGGTTATTTTCTAAAACAAAGTTAAAAGCTTTTTCAATTTTATCAGTATTTGATCCGAGTGCGAGAATTTCTGAATTTGAGTTAAGAATATCAGTAATCATTAACACAAAGTCAGAGTACCCGTTACTTTTAATTGAGCTATTGATAGCTTCTTCAATTTCCGCTTGACGTGAAAGAACATCAGAAATATCAACAGTATTCACCTGAGCAACGCGAACTTGATTCCCATTCAATTCAAATGTTTTTGCATCAATATCAATGAGTTCTTCAGCTGATTTAGAAGAAAGATTAGTACCAGCCTTAAGCATGGCAAGACCATATTCTTCTAAATTGACTCCAGCAAGTCGAGCAAGTTCTTCAGCTACTGCAGGATCTGAAGCATGTGTCGTTGGTGATTTAAGTAAAAGAGTATCAGAAATCAAACCTGACAAAAGCAAACCAGCTACATCTTTAGGAATTTCAACATTATTTTCTTTAAACATGCGATAAACAATCGAAGAAGCTGAACCTACAGGTTCTAAACGCATCATTAATGGATTAGCCGTCTCAAAGTTAGCCACACGATGGTGATCCACTACTTCAATAACTTCTACATCCTTAATATCTGAAATAGATTGTTGAAACTCATTATGGTCAGTAAGAATAACTTGATTTACCCCCTCAGACTGTGCTGACTCAACAACACGAGGAGCATTTACAGAAAAATAGTCAAGTACAAAAGCAGTCTCTTCATTTGGAGTACCCAAAGCAACAGCCTCAGCCTCAACACCAAGTTGACGTTTCAAATAAGCGTATCCATAAGACGAACCAATAGCATCAGAATCAGGATTTTGGTGGCCAAACACAAAAATTTTAGACATAAATTCACCTCAAAAAATTTTACTATATAATATTATAACATATAAGAAAAAGAAACAAAATAAAAAGAGTAACCTAAGTTACTCAAATATAGTCCGTACGGGATTCGAACCCGTGTTACCGCCGTGAAAAGGCGGTGTCTTAACCCCTTGACCAACGGACCAAGTTTTGAGATTTTTATCTCGCTAACACTCTTATTATTATATCAGAGTATTCGATTTTGTCTATACTTTTTTTCAAAAAAATAAAATTAAATTTTGCTGAATTTGTTCGAATTTTATGTTAGTTTTTATCCAGCTTTTACAAAGTATTGACATGTTGCTATATATTTTGTAAACTAATAGAGTTATTGGTCCCATAGCTCAGCTGGATAGAGCATTCGCCTTCTAAGCGAACGGTCGCAGGTTCGAATCCTGCTGGGATCAGATGAAAAAACGCAATCTAGAATCTCTAGTTGCGTTTTTCTTTTGCTTCGATAAATAGAAAATAATTTAAAATAAACAAAGGGAGCAAAGTTGTATATAGACTGTATTCATGTAAATATTGGGCAAACCAAGTTGATGCTGCGACTCCCACCATAAAGGTAAAGATGATAATAATAGTGTAAGAAGCTTGTTTTAGTACTTTAGGATCACTCTCATCAATAGCTCTTGCAACTGTTAGGGAAGTATTAGTGATATTACCAGTCATCATGAAGGAGGCGTAATTTACTCCTCTGACCCGCTTAAAAATACCTACTTGGAGAGAGGCAAAGAATGCCAAGCCTGCAATAGTAATAATGGAATCAACATAAGGTGTGATAATTGCAAGAATAGTCATCAATAGTAAGGCAAGCCTAATTGCTTGTAAATGCCATCTCCATTTATGGTTGATAAGCCACTTCTTAACAAAAAAAACAAAAAACTGACCTAAAATAAAGAAAAAAATAGGTATTGCATAGCTAAAAGCTCTTGCAATATTCCCTTCAACAAGGTGAATGACTAAATAGAGAAGATTCCCTGTCTGAATACTTGCGAATCGTTCGTCTTGAGTATTGTAAGTATAGGCATCAATAAATCCCCCTATATAACTAACTAAAGTTGCTACTCGTAAACCTTCAAAAACACGATAGGAGCGTTTTTTCATTTTGAACATGTCGATTTCCTTTTTCTACTTATGATATGGACTTCCTTGCTGAATCATGAATGCACGATAAATTTGTTCCACTAATACAAGGCGCATAAGCTGATGAGGAAAAGTCAAAAGACCAAAACTCATCAATTGATTAGCCCTCTTTTTCACTTTAGGTGATAGCCCCAAACTCCCCCCTATAATAAAAGTAATATCTGAATAGCCTCTAAGGGTCGCTTGCTCTAACTCTTTGGCAAACTGTTCCGAGGGAAATTGCTTTCCCTCAATTGCTAAGGCAATGACGTAATCACGGTCACCAACCTTAGCCAAAATACGCTGTCCTTCTTTGTCTAGGATAGCTTTATTTTCAGCTTCGCTTGCATTATCAGGCGTCTTCTCATCCGTCAACTCTATAGACTCAAATTTTGTGAAGCGTCCTAGTCGTTTGATATACTCTGCAATGCCATCTTTCAAATATTTTTCTTTCAATTTTCCAACAGTAATCAATTTAACTTTCATAGGTTCATTATAGCACATATCCACAGTCTTTTAACACCTTATCCACAGTTTTTCATATTTATTAACCCCTATTTATTCCATCTATAATAGCCTATCATCTACAATTTTTTTACTTATCCACAGACTGTTGATAACTGTTTTTTAAATCACTTTATGATATAATTAAGCTTACCTTGATATGTTTATCAAGAAGGAGGACTAAACATGAAAAAATTTAACTGGAAGAAAATAGTCGCGCCAATTGCAATGCTAATTATTGGCTTACTAGGTGGTTTACTTGGTGCCTTTATCCTACTAACAGCAGCCGGGGTATCTTTTACCAATACAACAGATACTGGAGTAAAAACGGCTAAGACCGTCTACACCAATATAACAGATACAACTAAGGCTGTTAAGAAAGTACAAAATGCCGTTGTTTCTGTCATCAATTATCAAGAAGGTTCATCTTCAGATTCTCTAAATGACCTTTATGGCCGTATCTTTGGCGGAGGGGACAGTTCTGATTCTAGCCAAGAAAATTCAAAAGATTCAGATGGTCTGCAGGTCGCTGGTGAAGGTTCTGGAGTCATCTATAAAAAAGATGGCAAAGAAGCCTACATCGTAACCAATAACCACGTTGTCGATGGGGCTAAAAAACTTGAAATCATGCTTTCGGATGGTTCGAAAATTACTGGTGAACTTGTTGGTAAAGACACTTACTCTGACCTAGCAGTTGTCAAAGTATCTTCAGATAAAATAACAACTGTTGCAGAATTTGCAGACTCAAACTCCCTTACTGTTGGTGAAAAAGCAATTGCTATCGGTAGCCCACTTGGTACCGAATACGCCAACTCAGTAACAGAAGGAATCGTTTCTAGCCTTAGCCGTACTATAACGATGCAAAACGATAATGGTGAAACTGTATCAACAAACGCTATCCAAACAGATGCAGCCATTAACCCTGGTAACTCTGGTGGTGCCCTAGTCAATATTGAAGGACAAGTTATCGGTATTAATTCAAGTAAAATTTCATCAACGTCTGCAGTCGCTGGTAGTGCTGTTGAAGGTATGGGGTTTGCCATTCCATCAAACGATGTTGTTGAAATCATCAATCAATTAGAAAAAGATGGTAAAGTTACACGACCAGCACTAGGAATCTCAATAGCAGATCTTAATAGCCTTTCTAGCAGCGCAACTTCTAAATTAGATTTACCAGATGAGGTCAAATCCGGTGTTGTTGTCGGTAGTGTTCAGAAAGGTATGCCAGCTGACGGTAAACTTCAAGAATATGATGTTATCACTGAGATTGATGGTAAGAAAATCAGCTCAAAAACTGATATTCAAACCAATCTTTACAGCCATAGTATCGGAGATACTATCAAGGTAACCTTCTATCGTGGTAAAGATAAGAAAACTGTAGATCTTAAATTAACAAAATCTACAGAAGACATATCTGATTAATTATTGACAAATCTGTCAAAAGACCTTTACAATAATGTAAAGGTCTTTTTTGGGAAAGGAATACCATGTCAGAACAACTCAAAACTTTATCTATTAGTGAAATTTACCCCAATCCTTTTCAACCTCGTCTAAAATTCTCCGATGAAGAGTTAGTAGAACTAAGTCAATCAATATCAGAAAATGGTTTAATACAGCCAATTATTGTACGAAAATCTGATATTATTGGTTATGAACTAATTGCTGGAGAAAGACGTTTACGAGCCTGTAAACGTTTAGGGATGACAGAAATCCCTGCAGTTGTAAAGGAAGTTACAGATCAAGAGAGTCGTAAACAAGCTATTATTGAAAATCTACAACGATCAAATCTCAATCCTATTGAAGAAGCAAAGGCCTATCGTAATTTAATTGATGAGTTAACTTATAGTCACGAGGAGCTCGCTAAAGCTATGGGAAAATCTAGACCATATATTAGTAACGCTCTTAGACTACTACAACTTCCGCGAGAGATACAAACGAGTATTGAAAACGGAAGTCTGAGTCAGGGACATGCTAGAGCACTCTTAGCTATTGAGGATTCTCGAAAGCAGTTAACCATCTTTCAGCAGGTTGTGGCTGAAAGATGGTCTGTTCGTACTCTAGAAAAAAAACTTCAGGAACTTCCTAGAAAACAAAAATCTAAAAAAGATACCCATGTAAAAGATAAAGAAAAAGAACTTGAAAGATCACTAGGTCTCCCCATAACTCTACGTTATCACAAAAATCACTCAGGAACGATTCAAATACACTTTTCGACAGAAGAAGATTTTAACAGAATTATCAACAAGCTTATCTAAGCTGTTAATTGTAGAAAAAGGTAAATCAGACTTATCCACATCGTAAAAATAGTGTCTACCCTTTATTTTAAAGGGTTTCTTTATTATCAACAGGCTGTGGATAACTTTTATTCACAGTGTGAATAACCTTTTTTTATGGTTGTGGATAACCTCAAAACTTTTCTCTTTCTGACCTGTGGAAAACTTTTTCGTTTTATGATAGAATCAGAGGACAAGAATAAAGATGGAGAATTGATAAAATGACCGAAAAAGAGCATTTTTTTTGGAATAAGCTCTTAGAGCTGGCCAAAGAAGAACTAACACAAGCCACTTTTGATTATTATGTCCTAGATACCAAGCTCATCAAAATTCAAGATAACGTTGCTACAATTCTGCTTGAAGAAGTCAAGAAACTATTCTGGGAAAAGAACATGCAATCTTTCATTTTGATGACTGGATTTGAAGTCTACAATAGTGAAATAAAAGTTGAATATGTCTTTGACGAGGCTCTCGTTAGCGAAACAAAACCAACTTTAGCAAACAATGACTTCAGCAATAAAAGGGAACAACAAACACCTGATCTTCCCACTTTGAACTCGGACTTAAATAGTAAGTATACCTTTGATAATTTTATTCAAGGAGATGAAAACCGCTGGTCTGTAGCAGCATCTCTAGCTGTAGCTGATTCACCAGGAGCAACTTATAACCCTTTATTCATTTATGGGGGACCTGGTCTAGGAAAAACTCACTTGCTCAATGCCATTGGTAATAAGGTCTTACATGATAATCCCCAAGCACGAATCAAATACATAACTGCCGAAAATTTTATTAATGAGTTTGTTTTACATATCCGTTTAGATAAAATGGATGAACTAAAGCTAAAATACCGCCATCTAGACGTGCTTTTAATTGATGATATACAATCGTTGGCTAAAAAGTCTACGCAAGCCACTCAAGAGGAATTTTTCAATACTTTCAATGTCCTTCACGATAATAATAAACAAATTGTCTTGACTAGCGACCGAAATCCAGATCAATTGAATGAAATGGAAGAGCGTCTTGTCACGCGCTTCAAATGGGGCTTGACTGTAAATATTACACCGCCTGACTTTGAAACCCGAGTTGCTATTCTTACCAATAAGATTATGGACTATGATTACCATTTTCCACCTGAAACAATTGAGTATTTAGCTGGCCAATTTGACTCAAATGTCCGCGACTTAGAGGGAGCTTTGAAAGATATTAGCTTAGTTGCAAATGTCCGCCAGTTAGATACGATCACAGTTGAAGTAGCTGCCGAAGCTATTCGTGCACGTAAAATAGATGGCCCTAAGTTAACTCTCATTCCGATTGAAGACATCCAAAGTGAGGTTGGGAAATTTTATAATGTCACGGTTAAAGAGATTAAGGCAACTAAACGAACACAAAATATTGTCTTAGCGCGTCAGGTTGCCATGTATCTTGCGCGTGAAATGACTGATAACTCCCTTCCAAAAATTGGAAAAGAATTTGGAGGAAGAGATCACTCAACTGTTCTACATGCTTACAATAAAATCAAAAATATGCTTGCTCAAGATGACAGTTTACGCATTGAAATTGATACCATTAAAAACAAGATAAAATAACACTTGTGGATAACTACTAAAACTTATACACAGTTTTCCACAAGATGTGCACAAGTTTAAAATCTTGATAAAACTGTGATTTAGATATTTATGCACAATATCCACAAGACCTACTACTACTACTAACATAATACTAATAAAATAAAGGAGCAACATGATTCAATTTGCTATTAATAAAGCTTATTTCCTACAAGCCCTTCATACAACTCGACGTGCTATTTCTTCAAAAAATGCTATTCCCATTCTATCAACTATAAAAATCGAAGTTACTAGTGATGGTATCTATTTAACTGGCTCAAATGGACAAATCTCGATAGAGAATAGCATCTCTGCTTCAGAAGAAAATGCAGGTTTATTAATTACACAACCAGGTAGTATCCTTTTAGAAGCGAATTTTTTCATCAACGTTGTTTCAAGCTTACCTGATGTTACTCTTACATTTGAAGAAATAGAACAATACCAAGTATTACTAAAGAGTGCTAAATCAGAGATTACTCTAAAAGGAAAGGATGCTGAGCAATATCCTCGTATTCAAGAAGTTGACAGCTTGACACCACTAATTATGGACACTAAAATGTTAAAATCTATCATTGCTGAAACGTCATTTGCAGCAAGCACGCAAGAAAGTCGTCCAATTTTAACTGGAGTTCACTTTGTTCTTTCAAATCACAAAGATCTTAAAGCTGTTGCCACTGATTCTCATCGTATGAGCCAACGTCAACTTGTTTTGGAACATTCTGCAGATAACTTTGATGTAGTAATCCCAAGCCGATCACTTAAAGAGTTATCAGCAGTCTTTAGTGATGGTATTGAAAATTTGGAAATTTTCTTCTCTGCAAATCAAATTCTATTCCGTAGTGAGACAATCTCTTTTTACACACGTTTACTAGAAGGAAATTATCCAGATACTAATCGTCTCTTGTCAGATTCATTTGAAACAGAGGTTGTGTTTGAAACATCTACCCTTCGTTCTGCTATGGAACGTTCCTATTTGATTTCAAATGCAAGTCAAAGTGGCACGGTGAAACTCGAAATCATCAATGGTAATGTTAGTGCTCATGTTAATTCACCTGAAGTCGGAAAGGTGAATGAAGATATTGATGTGCTAGACGTTTCAGGAAGTGATTTGATTATTAGTTTTAATCCCACTTACTTGATAGACGCTTTGAAAGCACTAAAAAGTGAGTCAGTTCGTGTTCGTTTCATTTCTCCAGTACGCCCATTCACTTTGACACCAGCAGATGACAGTGAAAACTTTATTCAATTAATTACACCTGTAAGAACAAACTAAAATCGAAAAGTTATCCACTGTGGATAACTTTTTTACTAAGGAGGAAGTTTATGTACCAAATTGGAAGTTTAGTTGAAATGAAGAAACCCCATGCTTGTACTATAAAAGCAACAGGAAAAAAAGCTAACGAGTGGGAAGTGACTCGTCTTGGAGCTGACATAAAAATTCGTTGTACAAATTGTGATCATGTGGTCATGATGAGTCGTCATGATTTTGAAAAGAAGCTTAAAAAGGTTTTATAACAGCTATTACGGACGTCACTTACCTACTAGATTCTTATATTAAAAGCTATAGCACTTTGGCAAAATAAAAAGTATCCAAGGTCCCCTAATCGTCTTCCTTATAGCATTTTTCCTTACTTCTCTTTTTCTGATTCTCAAAAGGGAAGTTGCCTATTTTTAACAATTTTTGTGTTATAATTAACTAAATTACTTTTTAATGGAGAAATAAATAAATGGCTTTAACAGCAGGTATCGTTGGTTTGCCGAACGTTGGTAAATCAACTCTTTTCAATGCAATTACAAAAGCAGGTGCGGAAGCTGCTAACTATCCTTTCGCAACAATAGATCCAAATGTTGGTATGGTCGAAGTACCAGATGAGCGTTTGACAAAATTGACTGAACTTATCACCCCTAAAAAGACAGTGCCAACTACATTTGAGTTCACAGATATTGCGGGTATCGTAAAAGGGGCATCAAAGGGTGAAGGGCTTGGAAATAAGTTCTTGGCCAATATTCGTGAAGTGGATGCGATTATCCATGTCGTTCGTGCCTTCGATGATGAAAATGTTATGCGTGAACAAGGGCGCGAGGATGACTTTGTGGATCCGATGGCTGATATCGATACAATCAACCTAGAATTGATTTTGGCTGATCTTGAGTCAATTAACAAACGTTATGCGCGTGTCGAAAAGATTGCTCGTACTCAAAAAGATAAAGATTCTGTGGCAGAGTTTAATATTCTTCAAAAGATTAAACCCGTTCTAGAAGATGGTAAGTCTGCCCGTACAATTGATTTTACTGAGGAAGAACAAAAAATTGTTAAGGGACTCTTCCTCTTGACAACAAAACCAGTGCTTTATGTGGCTAACGTTGATGAAGACCAGGTCGCAAATCCTGATGATATTGATTATGTGAAGCAAATTCGTGAGTTTGCAGCGACTGAAAATGCAGAAGTAGTTGTTATTTCGGCTCGTGTTGAGGAAGAAATTTCTGAGTTGGATGATGAAGATAAGGAGATGTTCTTGGAAGACCTTGGTTTGACAGAGTCAGGAGTCGATAAACTAACACGCGCAGCATATCATTTGCTTGGTCTTGGAACTTATTTCACTGCCGGTGAAAAAGAGGTCCGCGCTTGGACCTTTAAACGAGGTATCAAGGCTCCACAAGCAGCTGGAATTATCCACTCTGACTTCGAGAAAGGTTTTATCCGCGCTGTAACAATGTCATATGACGATTTGATTAAATATGGCTCTGAGAAAGCTGTTAAAGAAGCTGGACGCCTTCGTGAAGAAGGAAAAGAGTATGTTGTCCAAGATGGTGACATCATGGAATTCCGTTTCAACGTTTAGAAAATAAAAAATAGTGTACAAGGCTGAAAAGTATTTTTCAGTCCTTTTGCTGTTTATCAAAGAGGAGAAATAATGACAAAATTAGTAGTTGGATTGGGAAACCCTGGTTCAAAATACCATGAAACACGACATAATGTTGGTTTTATGGCTATAGACCTAATGGCTAAAGAATTAGGATTAACCTTTTCTGAGGAAAAGACTTTTAAGGCTGAAGTAGCTTCAACCTTTTTAAACGGTGAGAAAGTTTATTTTGTTAAACCAACAACTTTTATGAATCTATCTGGTCTAGCTGTGAGAGCACTGCTAGCTTATTACAATATTCCCATGGAGGATTTTATCGTCATTTACGATGATTTAGATATGGAAGTTGGGAAATTGCGCTTTCGTCAAAAGGGATCAGCAGGTGGTCATAATGGTATTAAATCTATCATTGCTGAAACTGGAACTCAAGAATTTGATCGTATAAAAATTGGCATTGGTCGGCCACAGAAAGGAATGACGGTCGTTAACCATGTTCTTGGAAAATTTAGTGAAGACGATTATGCCATGATTTTACTTACTTTAGACAAGGTAGAGACAGCCCTCCATCACTACTTAAAAACAAATGATTTTGAAGACACCATGAGGCGGTATAATGGCTAATACAATCTTAGAACTTTTTGAGAAGAATCATCAATTGCTTGAGTGGCGTGATAAGGTAAGCTTATTGAGTAGGCAATTGGTCATGGGATTTTCTGGTTCGAGCAAGGCAGTTGCCATGGCATCTGCCCTTTCTAATCAGGTTCCTAAGATTTTTATAGTTACCTCAACACAAAATGAAGCTGAGCAATTAGTAGGAGATTTGTCAGCTATCTTAGGAGAGGATAAGGTTTATTCTTTTTTTGCGGATGATGTATCAGCTGCTGAATTTATCTTTGCTTCACCAGAAAAAACTCATTCTCGTCTTGAAAGTCTTAACTTTTTAATGGATGAAGAGGCAAGTGGGGTCTTGGTTACAAGTTTAGTTGGTACGAAGTTACATTTGCCTAATCCTAGGGTTTATAAGGACTCTCGAATCGACTTAGTACTAGGGAAGGAACATGATTTAGATGCTCTCAGTAGGCATCTAACGCATATTGGGTATCAAAGAGTAGAGCAAGTTCTTTCACCTGGTGAGTTTAGTCGTAGGGGGGATATTTTAGATATTTACGAATTGACTGCAGAGCTTCCCTACCGATTAGAGTTTTTTGGAGATGAGATTGATGGCATTCGTCAGTTTGATAGCGATAGTCAGAAATCTTTAAACAATTTAGATCATGTTGTCATATCACCGGCGGATGATATTATCTTAACAAGAGAAGATTACCAACGTGCTGAGAAGGCCCTAGAAAGTGCGGTCTCGAGGGCAGACGGTCTTCATAAGGCTTACCTTGAGGAAGTTCTATCAGTGACGATTGATGGTCATCGCCATAAAGATTTACGTAAGTTTTTGTCTCTCTTTTATGACAAAGCTTATACCTTATTTGACTATCTTCCAAAAGGGACTCCTGTATTCATTGATGATTTTCAAAAGATAGTGGACCGCCATGGACGTCTTGAATTGGAAGTGGCTAATCTTTTAACTGAGGATCTTCATCAAGGTAAGTCTCTGAGTCATCTAAACTACTTCGTGGATTCATTTAAGACTTTACGTAACTATCAGCCAGCTAGCTTCTTTTCTAATTTCCATAATGGATTAGGAAATCTTAAATTTGATAAGTTGTATCAATTCACACAATACCCTATGCAGGAGTTTTTCAACCAATTTCCATTACTGATTGACGAAATTCGTCGTTATACTAAGAATAAGGCAACGGTTATTTTACAAGTAGGGTCTGATAAGCAACTTAATTCTTTGAAGGAAACCTTGGAAGAGTACAATCTAGATTTACCTCTTAGTAGCTTTGGAGATTTGATACCTCATAAGGCTCAACTAGTCCTAGGAAACTTATCGAATGGCTTTTACTTTGCAGATGAAAAGGTTGTTCTGGTTACTGAACGTGAGATTTTTCATAAAAAAGTAAAACGTCGTACGCGTGCTAACCATATTTCTAATGCTGAGCGTCTTAAAGACTATAATGAACTTGAAAAAGGTGATTATGTTGTACACCAGACTCATGGTATAGGACAATTTAAAGGTATTGAGACTATTGAAATTAGAGGGGTACACCGTGACTACTTGACCATTCAATATCAGGATGCTGCAACAATTTCTCTACCTATTGAGCAGATTGAGAGTCTCTCTAAGTATGTGTCAGTGGACGGGAAAGAGCCTAAAATTAATAAACTCAATGATGGGCGTTTCCAAAAGACCAAACAAAAAGTAAGCAAGCAGGTAGAGGATATTGCTGATAATCTCTTAAAACTCTATGCCGAGCGAAGTCAACTGAAAGGATTTGCTTTTTCACCGGATGATGATAATCAAAGGGATTTTGAAGATGAGTTCTCCTATGCTGAGACAGTGGATCAACTGCGTTCCATTAAGGAAATTAAGGCGGACATGGAGTCAGACAAACCTATGGATCGTCTCTTGGTTGGTGATGTTGGTTTTGGTAAGACAGAGGTAGCCATGCGTGCTGCCTTCAAGGCGGTTAATGATGGGAAGCAAGTTGCTATCCTAGTTCCTACCACAGTTCTTGCCCATCAGCATTATATGAATTTTAAAGAGCGTTTTGAAAATCATGCTGTTGAAGTAGATGAACTCAGTCGTTTTAGAAGTAAAAAAGAGCAAAATGAGACTATTAAAAATCTAGCTAAAGGACGTATTGATATTATTATTGGTACCCACCGCTTGTTGTCTAAAGATGTTAAGTTTTCTGATTTAGGCTTGCTAGTAATTGATGAAGAACAACGTTTTGGCGTGAAGCATAAAGAGAAACTTAAGGAGTTGAAAGCTAAAGTTGATGTCCTTACTCTAACTGCGACCCCTATTCCTCGTACACTTCATATGTCTATGTTGGGTATTCGTGATTTGTCGATTATTGAGACAGCACCTACCAACCGTTATCCAGTTCAAACTTATGTTATGGAAACCAATCCTGGTCTTATTCGAGAAGCGATATTAAGGGAGATGGACAGAGGTGGCCAGATTTTTTATATTTATAATCGTGTTGAAACCATTGATCAAAAAGTTTCTGAACTGCATGAGCTAGTCCCTGAAGCACGTATCGGATTTGTTCATGGTCAGATGAGTGAAGTTATGTTGGAGAATACTCTCTTAGATTTTTTGAATGGTGATTACGATATTTTGGTAGCAACGACCATTATCGAGACAGGCATTGATATCCCCAATGTTAATACACTTCTCATTGAGAATGCAGACCATATGGGCTTGTCTACCCTTTATCAGCTAAGAGGTCGTGTGGGACGTAGTAATCGAATTGCCTATGCCTACCTTATGTATCATCCTGACAAAGTGTTGACGGAAGTCTCAGAGAAGCGTTTGGATGCTATTAAGGGATTTACAGAACTGGGATCAGGTTTCAAAATTGCTATGCGTGATTTATCTATTCGCGGTGCAGGGAATATTCTTGGTGCTTCTCAAAGTGGTTTCATCGACTCAGTCGGATTTGAAATGTACTCGCAACTCTTGGAAGAGGCTATCAATAAGCGTCAAGGTAAGACTCAGGTTCGTCGAAAAGGAAATGCAGAGTTCAATCTTCAGATTGATGCTTACCTTCCTTCTGACTATATTTCTGACGAGCGCCAAAAAATTGAAATTTATAAGCGTATTCGTGAAATTGAGAATCAGAAAGACTACCAGGACCTTCAAGATGAGTTGATTGACCGCTTTGGAGAATATCCAGATCAAGTTGCCTATCTCATTGAGATTGGTCTGGTTAAGGCCTATTTAGATGCTGCCTTTGCAGAATTAGTCGAGCGTAAGAACGATACTATCATCGTTCGTTTCGAAAAAGTCTCTCTAAAATTCTTCTTGACACAAGACTATTTTGAAGCCATCTCTAAGACGAATTTAAAGGCAAGAATTAGTGATAACCAAGGAAAAGTAGAGATTATTTTTGATGTTCGTAACAAGAAAGACTATGAAATCCTTGAGGAATTAAAGATTTTTGGTCAGACATTTATGGAAATTAAAAAACGTAAAGAAAAAAAAGAAACTTAAGGAAAGTTTAAGTAAGTCTCTATATACTATAAAACATCCTAAAACTTTTCTTTTTCATAAATCTCCTGAGAGGGTCGACTAGTGTCGATCCTCTTATTTTTGTGTTTGAAAATGCTTTAGTCACCCATTTTCTAAAAAAAATGCTATCATAGAAGAGGTATCCTGACGGAAAGGAAACAGTAACATTGAGATTAGACAAATATTTAAAAGTATCACGAATTATCAAACGCCGTCCAGTGGCTAAAGAAGTAGCTGATAAAGGGCGTATTAAAGTAAATGGTGTACTCGCTAAGTCATCTACAGATTTGAAAATCGGTGATCAAGTGGAAGTTCGTTTTGGAAATAAACTTTTGACTGTTCGTGTTCTAGAAATGAAAGACAGTACGAAAAAAGAAGATGCAGCAAAAATGTATGAAATTATAAGTGAAACAAGGATTGAAGTGGATGAGCAAGAAGCCTAATATTGTACAACTTACTAACGATTACATTGATAATGCCAATCAAGAGCATCGTTTAGAGCGTGCCGAACACGAACAAAGGAATCGCTTTATGGGGTGGATTCTCTTTGTGGTTGTTTTACTCTTTATCTTGCCAACTTATAATCTAGTTGAAACGTATATGAATATTAAACAGCAAGAGAAGGAAGTCTTGTCATTACAGAAAGACTATGATAAATTGTCAGATCAGACAAAGGAACGAAAGGATTTGGCTAAGAAACTTAAGGATGATACTTTCGCTGAGAAATATGCGCGTGCTAAGTATTACTATTCACGTGAAGGAGAGTCTATCTATCCTGTACCAAGCTTATTACCCTAATGAAAGATTTACTTAAAACTGTAGAAATTTTTTTAACCTATTCAGAAGCCAAGTTAGAGGAACTATCAGAAAAAAATCAGAAACTTAAAACGGATGTACCGAGGAAAGAGGGGGTGAAGAAACAAGCATGAAAAAGCTATTAATAGCTGCAACTGCTGTGCTTGTATCTTCTAGCCCTGTATTCCTACTTCCTATGGAGAAAGAGCTAACTCTGACTCCAAAACAGGTCCAAAACTTGTCTCAAAATACTATAGCTAGCTTGAGTCAATTTAAACAGATTCCTAAAAATCCGAGAACGATAACAAATATCCTAACTTATAAGAACAAGGAATTAACAGAATTTAAAACCAGTATCAAAGCAGATACCAAACTATCGATTTCTGCTATTTTTTGGAATGCTAAAGGTGAACCTGTTTTCCAACTTCAAGATGGTGATTTTGTAGCCGCTAGTCAGAAATTAATTATTGATGATAGTGTCTATAATCAAAAACCGGTAGACATGACCTTCTGGACTAAAGATGGTTTAACAGTTTACAAAGACCCCTACGTTTTAGGAACTGAAAAAGCTGACTCTAAACTCGCTAGTTTCAAACCGATAAAGGTTAGCCGAGCTGCCCAGACGCATGCTGGAACTTATTATTTAGCAGATGGAGAGGGTTGGATTAATGCTTCTGACTTGTCAACTACAGATAATCGTATCGAGGATGTCCAGAGGGTCCTTAATGAGAAGTATAACAATCAAGAGCACATCTCAGTTTATGTCAAGCAGCTTGATACAGACCGCGTAGCAGCTATCAATGACGAAAAAAGCATGTATGCAGCTAGCATAGCCAAGTTAGGTGTACTCTATTATGCACAGGAACGTCTGTCTCAAAAGAAATTATCATTATCCAATGAGTATCAATATACCTCTACTGTGAATGGTTTTCCAGGTGCTTATGATCCAGATGGCTCAGGAAAGATTAGTAAGATGACTGATGATAAGAATTATAGCTTGGAAAACTTGTTAAAGGCTGTAGCCCAAAATTCAGATAATGTAGCGACAAATATCTTAGGTTATTATGTAGCTAATCAGTATGATAATTCTTTCCAAAAATCAGTAGATAAGGCGTCAGCAACCTCATGGAATATGGATAAAAAAGAGTTGACTGCTAGAGCAGCAGGTACTTTGATGGAGGCTATTTATAGGCAAAATGGGGATATTATTAATTATCTTTCAAGTACAGACTATGATGGCGAACGTATTTCAAAAAATATTGATGTCCCTGTTGCACATAAAATAGGGGATGCCTACGATTTTAAACATGATGTCGCTATTGTCTATACAGATTCTCCCTTTATTCTATCGATTTTTACAGATAAAGAAGGCTATGACAAAATCACCTCAATTGCAGATGATGTTTATGGAATTTTAAAATAATGACAGAAAAATTGTTGCAAATGATGCAAGAAAAAGGTTATTTTAACCAGCACAAGAAAGTTTTAGTAGCAGTATCAGGTGGAGCAGACTCGATGAGTTTGCTGCACTTTTTGTATAACCATCAAAAAGATTTGGATATTCAGCTGGGCATTGCTCACGTTAACCATAAGCAACGGCAAGAGTCGGAGTACGAAGAAAATTATTTACGTCATTGGGCAAAGGAACATAAGGTACCTTTTCACTACAGCGCATTCTCAGGAAAGTTTTCAGAAAATGCCGCCCGTACTTTTCGCTATGATTTTTTTAAGCGAATTATGAAAGAAGCTGACTACTCTGCTCTTGTTACAGCCCATCATGCTGATGATCAGGCTGAGACAATTTTTATGAGATTGTTGAGAGGAAGTCGTTTAAGACATCTGAGTGGGATTTGTGATGTAAGATCATTTGGCACTGGTCAGATTATTCGTCCCTTTTTGCATATTCCGAAAGATCAACTTCCCGTAACCTTTCATTTTGAAGATAGGAGTAATTCTTCTTTAGCCTATCTCCGAAATCGCATTAGACTGACCTACCTCCCTACTCTATCTCAGGAAAATCCTAAATTTAAGGAGCATCTTTGTCTTCTAGCAGATGAGATTGCCCTTATGGAGAAAGCATTAGAGGAGTTAACGAAGGATATTACTATAACCGATTTGTCTGTTTTTCAACAACAGACAGATGCTGTCCAACACCTTCTTATTCAGAGTTATTTAGAATCCTTTCCTGATTTACAGCTTTCAAAAGGTCAGTTCAATCAATTGATGAGTTTCCTAAGAAAAAAAACTTCAGGAAAGATGCCACTAAAAAATGGTTACGTATTAGTCAAAACACAGACGGATTTCTTAATAACCAAAGAAGAGCCCATCAGCCTATCTTCTCCAAGCCTCCTAGAATTTGGAAAATCTATTGTGTTTGAGGAATACCTATTGACTTTTTCTGAACCACATGTCGTTTCTAATGTGGATACTATTAATATTTGGTCTGATGCGCCGATAGTGATTCGTCATAGACATGAAGGTGATAGGATTGACTTGGGTACTCACCACAAAAAAATAAGACGATTGTTCATAGACAATAAAATTTCAGAGAAAGATCGTCAAAAAGCCATTATAGGGGAACAAGATGGTCAGATTATTTTTCTCTATGTTGCGGGGCGTCTCTATTTGAAAAAAAGACCTAAAAATGCTATACTTTATGGCACTGTTGTCATTTATAAGAAATTCTAATCAAATACCATGTTAAAATAACGATGATTGAAGTAAAAGTGGTATAATAAGACAATATCGACTTCGAGAAAGGGAAACCAAATGTTAGAAAAAGACATTAAAAAAATCCTCTTTTCCCAAGAGGATATCGTAACTAAAACTAAAGAACTAGGTCAACAACTGACAAAGGATTATGCAGGAAAAAATCCCCTTTTAGTATGTGTGTTGAAAGGTGCTGTTCCATTTATGGCAGAACTTATCAAACATATTGATACACATATTGAGATGGACTTTATGGTTGTTTCAAGCTATGGTGGCGGGACTGTCAGCAGTGGTGAAGTAAAGATTCTTAAGGATGTAGATACTAATATCGAAGGGAGAGACGTTATTTTTATTGAAGATATCATCGATACGGGTCGTACGCTCCTTTATCTTCGAGACATGTTCAAATACCGCAAAGCAAGCTCAGTAAAAATTGCAACTCTTTTTGATAAGCCAGAGGGTCGCGTCGTGGATATTGAGGCTGATTATGTATGTTATGATGTCCCTAACGAATTTATTGTTGGTTTCGGACTAGATTATGATGAAAAATACCGTAACCTTCCTTACGTCGGTGTCCTAAAAGAAGAAATTTATAATAAGTAAAGGGCTAATTAACTTATGAATAATAAAAATAATAATAGCTTCTTACGGAATGCTTTCCTTTACATCGTAATGATTATTGCGGTTGTAACGGCAGTACAGTATTTTGTTGGAGGAAGTCAAAGTCCAAGTCAACAATTATCTTATACCCAGTTGATTAAGAAAATTGAAGATGGTAAGGTAAAATCAATTACCTATCAACCTAATGGTAGTATCATTGAAGTTAAAGGAGACTACAAAAAGGCTGAAAAGGTTGATAATGACCTAAGTTTGCCATTTTTAGGTGGAGCATCGTCAGAGACACAAAGTTTTACATCAACTGTGCTTCATAATGAAACGATAATACAGGCATTACAGTCAGCTTCAGAAAAAGCTAATGTTAATATCAAAATGATACGTGAAAGTTCAAGTGGTACTTGGATTTCGTATCTCTTTAGTTACCTTCCTTTGATTGGTATTGCTATTTTTTTCATTTTTATGATGAATCAAGGTGGTAATCGCGGTGCCATGAACTTTGGCCGTAATCGTGCTAAAGCTCAGTCAAAAGAAAATATTAAAGTTCGCTTTACAGATGTAGCCGGTGCAGAAGAAGAAAAAGAAGAACTTGTAGAAATAGTAGATTTCCTCAAAAATCCACGTAAATATAAAGCTTTGGGTGCACGTATTCCTAAAGGAGTCCTCCTCGAAGGCCCTCCAGGAACAGGTAAAACCCTCCTTGCTAAAGCTGTGGCTGGTGAAGCTGATGTACCATTCTTTAGCATCTCAGGTTCTGATTTTGTTGAAATGTTTGTCGGTGTCGGAGCTAGCCGTGTACGTAGTCTGTTTGAAGATGCTAAAAAGGCAGAGCGTGCTATTATCTTTATTGATGAAATTGATGCTGTTGGTCGTCGTCGTGGTACCGGAATGGGAGGTGGCAATGATGAGCGTGAACAAACCCTTAACCAATTGTTGATAGAGATGGATGGGTTTGATGGTAATGAGAATATTATTGTCATTGCTGCAACCAACCGTAGTGATATTCTTGATCCAGCCCTTCTACGTCCGGGACGTTTTGACCGTAAAGTTCTTGTTGGACGCCCCGATGTAAAAGGTCGTGAAGCCATCTTGAAAGTACATGCTAAGAATAAACCATTGGCTGAAGATGTCAACCTTAAGGTTGTTGCTCAGCAAACTCCAGGTTTTGTTGGAGCTGACTTAGAGAATGTCTTGAATGAGGCTGCTTTAGTTGCGGCACGACGTGGTAAGACTAAGATTGATGCTAGTGATATTGATGAAGCAGAGGATCGTGTCATTGCTGGACCATCTAAGAAAGATCGCCAAGTTTCGGAACATGAACGTAAAGTTGTTGCCTACCATGAGGCTGGTCACACGATTGTTGGATTAACACTCTCTAGTGCTCGTGATGTTCACAAAGTTACTATTGTTCCCCGAGGTCGTGCGGGTGGCTATATGATTTCTTTACCAAAAGAAGATCAAATGTTGTCATCTAAAGACGAACTGAAAGAACAATTAGCGGGATTGATGGGAGGACGCGTTGCAGAAGAAATTGTTTTTAATCTTCAAACTTCTGGTGCTTCCAACGACTTTGAGCAGGCAACACAGTTAGCACGTGCAATGGTTACTGAATATGGTATGAGTGAAAAACTTGGACCAGTCCAATATGAGGGTAACCACGCGATGAACCCAGGTCAATTTACGCCAGACAAGTCTTACTCAGCTCATACAGCTCAACTCATCGACGAAGAAATTCGATCACTTTTAGTTGAGGCACACGACAGAGCAGCTGAAATTATCAATGCAAACCGAGACACACATGCTCTTATTGCAGAAGCTTTGCTTAAGTATGAAACACTTGACGCTGCACAAATTAAATCAATTTATGAGACTGGTAAGATGCCGGTAGATTCAGAAGAAGATAACCATGCTTTATCTTTTGATGAAGTTAAAAAGAGACTTGAAAACAAAAATAAAGATGAAGAAGAGTAGAATTTTTCGGATCTTTGTCAACTGTAGTGGGTTGATGAAAAGTTACAACCTGGAGAGGACCAATTGGTTCTCTCCTTTTTGATGTTCAAAACAATGAAAATTCTAGTTTTAAAGTTGTCAAAGTTCCGGAAGCTAAAAGCATTTCGCTTGATGTCTTTGATGAGGTTAGTGGTATCCTCTAGTTTTGCGTTTGAGTGGGGAAGTTCCAGTGCATTCATAATCTTGTCCTTATCTTTCAAAAAGTTCTTAAAAAGAGTTTGAAAAATAGGATTTACAGAAGAAATTGTTTCTTCAATAAGATTAAAGAAATGTTCCGTTTGTTTCTCTTGAAAATGAAAGAGTAGGAGTTGATAGAGATTATAGTGCTGTCTAAGTTCTTGTGAGTATGAAAGGAGCTTTTCTAGAACCTCTTTATTGGTCAAGTGTGACCGAAAAGTTGGTTGATAAAATCGTTTATCACTGAGTTTACGGCTATCCTGTTGGATGAGTTTCCAGTAACGTTTCAGTGCTTTATATTCGTGCGATCTCCGATCAAACTGATTCATAATTTGTATGCATACGCGATTCATTGCTCGATTGAGATGCTGGACAATGTGAAAGCAGTCGAGAATGATTTTTGAATTTGAAAAAAGTTTTCTAGCAATATCGTAGTAGGGACTAAACATGTCTATGGTAATGACTTTCACACGACATCTCACCTGTCTAGAATAACGAAGGAAATGATTGCGAATAGTTGCTTGAGTCCGTCCATCTAGGATAGATACGATCTTTCTTGTATCGTAGTCATGTGCAATAAAGCTCATCTTACCTTTCTTGAAGCTGTACTCATCCCAGCTCATGTGTTCTGGAAGGTGGTTAAGATCAGACTTGAACTCGAACTCTTTCAATTTACGGATGACTGTCGAAGTAGAGACCGAACCGATAAAGTTTCGGTGATAGCGGTCATAGAGACTTTCTCGATTAATTTTTGAGTGATTTTCTGGTTGATGATCGTTGAAATTTGGTGGTTCTTTTTGAACTAAGGAAGTCTCTGCGACAGCCATTTTTTCCGCATACGTTACAACGAAAGCGGCGTTTTCTCAATCGAATAAGAGTTTTGTAGACCGCACACTCTAGATAGGGAATTTTAAATTCTTTTTGGAAGTCAAATTTAGCCATTTGTCCTTGACAGTCGAGACACTTAGGAGCAGGGTAATCTAGCTTAGCGATGATTTCTTTATGTGTTCCAGCATCCAAATAATCCAAGATTATGATGTTCTTATCTCAACTCCGAGTATGTTTATGATAAAATCTAATTGTTCCATTAGGTTCTTTCTAATGATGGTTTGGTCACTTTTCATTATAGGTTGAACTGCACCCCAAAAGTTAGACAAAAAAATCTAACTTTTGGGGTGTTTTTATTATGAAACTAACTTATGAAGATAAAGT
>OLPD01000053.1_pt1 | contig 109899 bp, 105 predicted proteins | sample 1672111 | NCBI WGS metagenome assembly OLPD01 (sample SAMEA3136646, study PRJEB25190) | human gut metagenome
TTATATCTTCTAAGTTTACTGTATCAATTATAAATTCCATTTTCTTTTCTCCTATTCTTTTATTAAGTTTTTTATTCCTGCTTGTAAAGCAACATCATAAAAATGTTGCATTTGTTGCTTGGTAAACATTTGATATGATTCTAATCCGTATTTTAAATTCACAAGTTCATATTTAGCTGAAGCTAAAGGATTATAATTCAGCATCTCATATTTTACTTCTGGATTTATTTGAATTAAAAATTTGACGATTTGATGAATATTTTCATCCGTTGCACTCATTGTTGGAATCAGTGGTGTTCTAATGATCACTTTATCTTTATATTCACTTTGTAAAACATAACGAATATTTTCTTTAATAAGTTGTGATGATACATTTGTACAGGCCTGATGTTTTTGCTCATCAAATATTTTTAAATCTATATAAACTAAATCTAAATAAGGCAATGCCTTTTTTATAAGTTCTAATGATGTATAAAATGATGTTTCAATAGCTGTATGAATCTTTTCTTTCTGACATCTTTTTAAAATTTTAATAAGAAATTCACCTTGCATAAAGGGTTCTCCACCAGAAAATGTAACACCTCCTCCATGTTGAAAGAAAACTTCATCCTCTTTAATTTTATTCATTAATTTATCTAAAGTATACTCTTGACTATCGTATTGAATAGCACCACTAGGACATGTTTTAATAACTTGATCAAAGTCTTGATGATTTTGAAAATATGGGCGATCGTTTTGATAATTAATTTGTTCTTTGAATTGTTGACAACATCTACAATGAATACATTTATTTTTAAAATAGATGACTTGTCTTTGAGTGTTTAATCCTTCTGGATTTTGACACCATAGACAACGAAGTGGACACCCCTTAAAAAAAACTGTTGTTCTTAAACCACTCCCATCATGTATTGCAAATCTTTTAATATCAAAAACCAATGCTTTAGATATTTTCATAAGTTGTTCTTTCAATAATTTCATCTTGTAGCTTGCCAGCAAGTTCAACAAAGTATGCTGTATAACCAGCAACACGAATTGTCAATGATTGATGATTTTCAGGATGAACTTTAGCATCAAGCAAATCTTCTTTTCTAACAACATTAAATTGTATATGAGGTACTTTTAAATCCACAAAAGCACGTAAGAAATTTTCAAATTTCAAACAGCCTGTTTCTGTTTTAAAAAATTCTGGTAAGAATTTCATATTTAAAAGACCCCCATTCGTCGTACATGAATTATTAAGTTTTGAAACAGATTTTAAAACAGCTGTTGGGCCTTGTAGATCTCTACCATAGACAGGTGACATACCTCCATCAGCAAGTGGTTTTAAAGCATTTCTGCCATCTGGTGATGCTCCTACATTTTCACCCATTGGAACATGTGCAGAAACAGTATACATTCCTGTATGATAAGGACCTCCTCGATAATTTGTATAACGTTTCATCTTTTCTCTAAAGTAACATGCCCATTGATTTCCAAGCTCATCGACCCACTTTACATCGTTTCCATATTTAGGCACTTTATTTAAAAGCATTGTTTGTATGATTTTATAGCCTTTAAAATCTTCTTGTAAAGCATTTAATAAATCATGTTGACTTATCATTTTATCATCATAAACAAGTTGTTTAATAGCTGCTAGAGAATCTACAAGATTGGCTACTTGAATCATTTGAATACCAGATAGATTATATTTAGCTCCACCTTTAGTAACATCTAATCCTTTTTCTAAACAATCATCAATAACAGTAGATAGAAAAGCTGTTGGTAAATAATCTTGATGTGCTTTTTCTACAATCTTTTCTGCAGCCATCATTTTATCAATAAAATAATCAATTTGTTTTTGAAAAGCATTTTCTAAATCTTGATAAGTTTGATATGTTTCTAAACTTCCTAAATCTAATCCTATTTGTTGCTTTGTTAGTAAACATTTTCCATGATTCAAAGTAAGTTCTAATGCTTTATTTAAATTAAACATGGCTGCATCAGACCATCCTAAATTGTTGCCATGTGTTGTCAGTTCAACACAACCAACAATAGCATAATTACGTGCATCTTTTTCTTCAATTCCTAAATCTTCAATCATTGGTTGAATAATAGCTTCATCATTGAAAAATTGTGGCATACCACTTCCAAGTGAAACAACTTTAATAGCAGCTTGCATTAATTCATGGCTAGAATTTTTATTAAGTCTTACAGATAAATTAGGTTGTGGTAATCCTAAATGTTCTTGAGCTTTTAAACAAAGTAAAGAAAGCTCATTATATGTATCATTTCCCTTTTCATCTACACCTCCAATAGCAATGTTAAAACCAATTGGAAATCCAGCAAAATATTTAGCACTATTTTGATTTCTTAAATAAACAACTTGATTAAATTTCAACCACAAACATTCTAATATTTCTAAAGCTTCTTGTTTAGTAAGAATTCCTTTTTCTATATCTCTTTGATAATAAGGATAAAGATATTGATCCATTCTCCCTGGTGAAAAAGAAGAAGCATTGGATTCCATATGTAATATCACAAATAAAAACCACAAAGATTGCACCGCTTCATGAAAAGTTTCTGGAGGTCTTTTAGAAAGCTTCATACAAATCTTTCCCACTTCTTTTAATGATTCGATTTTTTCACTTTCAATCAAATCATGATATCTTTGCATAAAATGAACTGCCCCTTCTAATACAAGAATCGTACATTCATAAAATTCTTTTTGTTCATCTTTACAATTCTTTAATTTTTTTTTTGCTTTTTCCATTAAACCTTGAGGACCAAGTTTTAACCATAAAGCACTATCAGGACAAATATGACCTTGAGCATGATCTTTTTGATTAATTTTTACCACTTTACTTATTTCATTAATTTCTATTCCATAAGTTCCTTTAATTGCATCTTCTAAAGATTTTCCTTTCCAATAAGGATAAATCTTTTCTCTAAATTCTTTAATATCTTCTTCTTTTACTAAAAACTGATCTTGTGGTCTTGTTGGTAACGTTTCAAATTCTTGATTGATCCACGAACAACCACTTTCAGGAAAAACAACACCATAACGTACACCCTTTGTACGATTTCCAACAATCAACTCTTCATCTTCAACAGAAATCTCTAATTCCTCTAATGCTGCTTTTAAAGAAAGAGCTCTTTTTTTAGGAAGAGATAATTTCTCATTTTCTTGATAAACACGTGTAATGATTCGTGCCTGTTCAATAGAAGCATAACGTTTACTGCTCAACATCTTTTCTTTTAAATCAGAAATTCTTTTTGTTTGATATAAACAATTCATAACACGCCTCCTTTTATTGTTTTTTCTTATTACAAGGCTATTATAAATCAATAAAACAATAAATTTCAATAATTGTTTTATTGATTTTTCATAAAAAAAGAAATCATTAAATGATTTCTAATCCATACTCCATTATTTTTTCCTTAAAAGGACTTCCTAACTCTTGTTCACCAATATATCCAGTAAATTCACTTAAATGCCCAAAAACATAATTCCCATCTAAATTGAGTTTTTCATTTTCGGCCACAAGATAACATTTTTTACTTGCATCCATGACTTCTTTTTTTGTAAGACCATCTTCGACATCATATGTGGTTACTTTTCCATCATGGATATTCATTCCTACTGTACCGATAAAAGAAAGATCAAAACGATAATTGTGAATTTGTTCAATTGCAAGAGTACCTATAAAACCATCTTTAGCGCGATTAAAATGTCCTCCAATGAAAATAAGATTTACTTTATGTTCCCCATGTCTAAATAATTGCATAATATCAATCATATTTGTAATAATTGTAAGTGATATATTTTTTTGATAAATACACTTGGCAAGTTCTAAATTCACTGTAGAGATTCCTAAAAAAATCACCGTATTTTCTTCAATCAATTCAACTGCTTTTTTCGCAATGATTTTCTTTTGTGATAAACGTACACTCATACGTTCATCCACATGGTAAGCATGGAGATTCTTTCTTACTTGCATAGCTCCTCCATGAATACGTTTTAAAAGTCCTTCTTTTTCTAGAGCCGTTAAATCTTTACGAATGCAATCTTCTGTGACTTCGAAATCATTTGCGAGTTCTTTAACTTTTACTTTTCCTTCTGTATTTAATCTTGCCAGTATTTGTTCATGTCTTTCTTGTTGAAGCATTTTTTCTACCTCTCTTTTATGACATTTTAACATATTCAAAATATCTTGAAAATGAGTAACAACACCCTTCAACTTGATAAAATATGTAAAATTACACATTTTATCAAGTTAGATACTTTTTCATAAAAAAAGGACTACAATGAGTCCTTAATGATTGGTAAGACAACCTTAAAGGTTGTTCCTTTACCTAATTCACTTTCTAAATGAATTGTTCCTTTATAATATTGAACAATGTGTTTTACAATTGCAAGTCCAAGACCTGTACCACCTGTTTCCTTATCACGCCCTGCATCACATCTAAAGAAACGTTCAAAGACACGCCCTTGATCAATAAGTGAAATTCCACGACCTGTATCACTTACTTCAATAATGTAGTCTTGATCAACAAGATAAGAATGAATATTTAAACTTCCTTTTTGTTTATTATATTTAACAGCATTATTAATAAGGTTGTTCATCAATTGTTGGATGTGTTGATGATTTGCTAGATAAGTTTGTGATGTTAAATCACATTCTACTGTAATTTCTCTTTTTTCTATTTCTACTTTTAATGATTCTAAAATATCATCAACAATTGGTTGGAGATGAACAGGATGTTTAATGACTTCAATATCTTTATTTTCAAGTCTTGAAATCATTAAAATATCACCTATCAATTGTGACATATGATCAACTTCTTTTTGTATTTTATCCAATGCTTGTTTTCTTACTTTAGGATCATCAATCATTCCTGCTTGTAATAATTCACTATAACCTCTAATGGATGTCATAGGTGTTTTAAGTTCATGAGAAACATTTGAAAAAAATTCTTGTCTCATTTTTGTAGCATTAACAGATTCAGTAACATTTACAAAGAGCAAAGTCACTCCATATTCTACTTTAGCAAGATGGCAATCATAGACTTCTTCATCTTTTTTTAGAGTAACGATTTTAGGTTCTACACCGATATTTTCTAATTGATCTATAATTTGGTGATCGAAGATAAAATCTTGGATAGGTTGATTCACTTCCATTTTATCACTAAAAAGTTGTTTAGCTTTTTTATTGACCATAAGTATTTCATAATTTGTATCTAATAAAATGAACCCTTCATTCATTTTATCAAGAATACTATTTATTTTTAATCTTTCATTTTTCAAAGTTTTTAGTGTTTTTCTTATTGTATCTGCTTGTTCTTTAAGCTTTGTCGCAATAACATTAAATTCATCATATTGATAATGATCAAAACTTAAATAACGATTATCATTGATTTTAGAAACCTCTTCACTAATTTCCTCTAATGGTTTAGTAAGTGTTCTAGAAAAACGATAAGAAAGAGCTAAAGCAACACATAATGATAAAGCAGCACTAATAAATAATGGTTCTAAAAGTGGTCCTATATTATCAAAGATACCATTATAAGGAATCGCAATACGAACAACATAACCACGATGATAATAAGCCACATACATCATATTCTTTTTAACAGTTGAAGAATAACGTGTCGCATAACCAAACTGATCACTTAAAGCTTCTTTAAATTCACTACGTCCACTATGATTTTCTTGAATCCCCTCTTTATCACTATCCGCTAAAACATTTCCTTCTTTATCAATAATTGTTAAACGTGGATCTTTTTTATAAGCTAAATCATTTAATTTATCTATTTGTTTTTCTAATGGTTTTTGGTAATCAATTTGATTTTCTACAAGCTTTACCGTATAGTACATATCTTTTCTTGTTGTTTGCATCATTTGATCAGAAAGAATCACCATTGAAACACTTGAAGAAAATAATAACGTAATAATTAAAACTGTTGCAAAATATTTAAATAGAGCTTTATTCATCTTATTTCACTTCCTCAACATAGCGGTATCCTACACCTCTAATAGTTTTAATATACTTACTTCCATCATCATCCAATTTAGCTCTTAAAGCACGAATATGCACATCTAAAACTCTTGATTCACCTATAAAATCATAACCCCAAATATGATTTAAAATTTCATCTCTTTCGACTACGCGTTTATGATTTTCTACTAAATAAAGAAGTAACTGATATTCTTTATTTGTAAGTTCCATGACTTGTCCATTATGCATCACTGTTCTTGTTTGTTTATCAATTTTTAAGGTTTGACTTTCAATAATCGGCGCTGCTTTAGGAGCATGTCTTCTAAGCAAAGAACGTACTCTAGCTTGTAACTCTAAAACACCAAATGGTTTGGTCATATAATCATCACTACCACTATCTAAACCATTGACTTTATCAATTTCTCGGTCCTTCGCACTTAAAATCAAAATAGGTAATTCTTGATCAGTTTCACGTATCTTTTTGATAGCATCAATTCCTGAAATGCCAGGTAACATTAAATCAAAAACAGCTAGATCCACTTGATCTGTTTTCATATTTTCTAAAGCATCTAAAGCATTAGAAAATTGTTTAACATTATACCCTGCACTTGTTAAAGCTAAATCTATAATTTCTCTAATATTTTCATCATCTTCTACTACATATATACATTCTTTCATTATTTCCACATCCTTTACATTATCTTAACATAGCAAAGGGGAGGTTATGTTAAGTTTAGGTTAAAAGTTGATTAGAAATAAAAGAACTTATACCATGCTGTTTGTATAAGTCCTTTTTATTATTTATCAAAAATTCTTCTTAGATGTGCATAATCATCAAAGTAATCAATGTTGGTATCATCATTTATTTTATCAAAATTACTTTCTACGAATAAATCTAATTCAATATATGTTCCATATTCAATTAATTTTATTTCTAAATATGTTTTATCTGATTGCTCAAAGAAATTGGAGATAATAGTTATTATTTCTGTACAATTATTTACATCTTTAAAAAAGGAATCATTTCCTATATTGATCAATGATTTTACTTTGGCATTATATTTAGAATTTATGAGAAAAATATAATCATTTAACAAAGTATCAAATATATAATTATTCGTCATAATATTTATTTTATTATCTAATAAATCATAAAATTGTTCTATTTGATGTTTAGCATCTTCATATTTTTGATCATCTATATTATTTTCTATCAAAATCAATCCATATCTTAAAGAATGCTGTATTTTCATAACATTATCATGAAGATAATGAACTAAAGACTTATTTTTTTCTATGTATTCCAATTCTTTATTTTTTAACACATATTCTGTTTTTTCATTATAGAGTCGTGTCATATGTATAAATAAAATACATACCACAAAAAATAAAACTGTTAACAAAAGTAAAACTAAATAGATATCATCTATTGTTTTTTGCATGTGGCCTACATTATTTAACAAAATGACATATATTCCAAAAATCAGCATCATGATTACTGATAATAAAAATTTATTTTTTTCAATGATTGCATTATTTATTTTAGATTTAAAAATTTCAATTATTATAATGATTACAAAAAACAAAATCCTTGCTGTAAACATAACTATTATTTTATAGGATTCCATGATTTCAACAACAGAGAGATGTGAAACTATTTTAATTAAAAGAATAACACATGTTGAAGTAAAAACAGAAATCCACGAAGGCAATATACAAAGAATAAAATTAAAAAGAACAAATTTCTTTTTCATTAAAGAGACAAAAATAAAACTTATAATACCTATGGCATACACTAGCACATTCCCAAATAAATTATATTTTTGTAAGAACTGCATAATGAAAAAATTAATAATAGATGTTATTAAACAAAATCTTTTCTTATCCTCTATATCACAAAAGACACATATCAATAAGGAGCCTAATAACACTTCTAAATAATCTAAAAAGAAATACATCATTTTAATAAATACTCCTTATACGATGCAAGTACATCTTGTTGATACTTCTTTCCAATCTTTAAAGTAACTCCATTTCTCAATAATAACTCTTCTTTATAAATTTCTTTAACCCAAAATAAATTAACTGCATAGGATTTTTGAATTCTAATGATATTCGTAGAATTAATAAGTGACATCATTTTATTAAAAGTACTCGAATATTTATAATCATTAAATGGTGCATGAATCGTAATTTCATGTAAAAACGATTCTAAATAAATGATATCTGATAATTGCACAGAGGTTTTTCTACCATTTAAATCAAAAGTAATAATTTTATGATTTTTATTAATATATTTTTGAATTAGAGTACATGCGATTTTCATATCTCTATCAAAATTATCTTTTCTAATAAAGTAAAAAGGTTGTACAATTAATGAATCAAAAATCATATCATTCATTGCTGAAACAAATATAATAATTGCATTAGAATTGTTCTCTCTAATTTTTTCAGCAATTTTGATGCCATTTTTTTCTTTTAAATCAATATCCAAAAAGAAAATATCTCCTTTTTCAAAATAACGATCTTCAAAATGACTTGTTATACAATCTATTGAATAATCAAGAAAAATATCTTTAAATCCATCATACACCATACTCTCTATCTTTTTAGCAAAAACTTGATCATCATCTACTATCTTTATTAACATTCATATTTCACTTCTTTCTAAATAAAGTTACGAAAAGAAGTATACCATATTATTATTTTTTATACTTATCTTTAATTTCTTTAACATAATGTATTTGATCATTGAATTCTACCATCTCATTAATACAATCATTCAATTCATTTTCTTTTTCTAAATGTTCTAAACAAATAATTCTATAATATAGCCTCATAATATAGCCTATGTCTTTTTGTTGACTTGTAACCTTCTTTGATAATTCAAGAGCTTCTTCATATTCTTCATTTAAAATGAGATACATGATTTTAAAAAGTGGGTTTTTAACTTTATTATCCAATTGAGGATCATATAATTTTAAATATTCATCTTTTTTATTTAAATTATAATAATATTGTAATTTTATAGTATACCAATGTCTATTTTGCTTTTCATCAAAAATTCTTTTACTATTTTGTTCTACAAAGTTTTGATATTCTTCTTTATAATTAGAAATTTCTAAAAGAAAAATATATATTGTTATTAAACTGTCATTAATAGACTTATTATGAATTTTATCTATCGCTTCTTTTACTGTAGATAAATTCTTTTCAATATACTTATTTGACAACAATAATTTTGGAATATTCATTATATAAATATGCACTACAATACCAAACAAAACGATTAAAATCAAAGAATAAATTAATACCCTTTCTAAATGATTAATATTTATAATAACAATCAAAAAAGCCAATAAATAATAAACTAGTATAATGAATCGATAACTTAAAACTATCTTATTCTTCATCGTTTTTACCTACTTAGAAAGATATAAATCTAAAGGTGTTTTTGTATGTTCAACAACATAACCACTACCACCTCTATCTTTAACATCTTCGACCAATGTTGTTATTAAAAGAGGTTGTTTACTATCTGTCGTCATTACTGTAAACCAACCAAGTTCTGTTCCTGTGGTATCACTTTGGCTTTGTTTGATTTCTGCTGTTCCTGTTTTTCCAGCAAGAGTCACATTATCATGATAAATACTATGGCCTGTTCCTTTTTCGTCTGCAATAACATTAATCAAATCTTCTTTTATTGTTTGTGATGTTTCTTTAGAAAAGACATTTTTAATCCATGTTTTTGTTTTTCCTTGAACGATATGGGGTTGATAAATTGATCCTTCATTGACAAATGAACTATAAATACTTGCAAGTTGTAAAGGATTCATCAAAATTTGTCCTTGTCCATAACCACTATCAGCAATGAATTGATCATTTACTTTTTGATTTTTATTGATATACTGACTTCTATTTAAAGCCAGTTCAAAAGGAATCTTTTCACCAATCTTTAAGTTTTTATAATATTTAAATAAATTATCTTTTCCAATATTCAAAGCACTTCTTGCAAAATAAACATTATCTGAATATGTGATGGCATTCTTTAAATTATTAGGTGATGGGGCATGCAAAGTTGTCACATAATAATTACCCCAACTTGAATCCTTTTGCCATTTATCTTTAGCCCCTAAATCTTTATTTGCATCAATTGTTTTTGTTTCTAAACCAATAGCTGCTGTGATCGGTTTCATAGTTGATCCAGGAGTATAAGTTTGTTTATAACGACTCATTAATGGTTGATTACTATCATTATTTAAAGCATTCCATTTATCTGTTGAAAGTCCTAAGACAAAATCATTATTTGAATAGGATGGCGTTGAAACAAGTGCTAAAACTTCTCCTGTCTGTGGATTTAAAGCAACAGAAGCACTTTTATCATTTTGATATTCATTATAAAGACTTTGTTGTAAATCAATATCAATTGTTAAACGAATATCTTTACCATCTTTTGCTTCTTTTTGGGCAACTGTTTTTATGACATTATTATTTTCATCAACAATGACAATTTTTCCACCTACTTCTCCACGTAACTCTTTTTCATATGTTGCTTCAATACCACTTCTACCAATTATTGAATTACTTGTATAACCTTCATTTTTATGTTTTTTTAAGTCTTCTGAATTAACATTTTGGACATACCCAATGATATGAGATGTTATTTTATCATAAGGATAAACACGCATAGAAATCGTATTGATTTTAACACCTTTAATATTTAAAATTTCTTGTTGAATCAATTGATTTTTTACTTGTTCTGATACATTTTTAATAGGTACAAAAGAATCATCTTTGATCCAAGATGCACTCATTTTCTTTTGAATAGTTTCAACATCCGTTTCTAAATACTTAGCTATTTGTGCATAATCATTTTCACCATTAAGTTTTCCTCTTACAAGACCAAATGAATAAGCATTTCCTTGTTTAGCTAAATATTTTCCATTTCTATCTAAAATATACCCTCTATAAGGTTGTGTCGTAATCACTTTTACTTTGTTCTTATCAGAAAACTCATCAAAAATAAGTTGCTTATTAAATTTAATTTGTTCATTTTTAATTTCAATTTTATTTTTATATTTAACTTTTCCAGCTACAGTATCCATCGATATTTGATATTGAACCATATTATCTTTTTCATCTATTACTTTTACCTGTATATTACTTGGATTTATTACATCATAGATTTCTTTATGCTTTTCAATAAAATATTTTTGTGTAGGAGTATAGACTGTCTTTTGGTCTAACATTTGATACATTTGTTTATAATCTTTCTTTTTTAAAAGTTCAAAATATTCTGTAACAACTTGTTCATTACTTTTTCCATGATTAAAAACAAAAAATACCACTGTCATAAGCAGTACACAAACTATTGACCCAATTATAATATTTCTTTTCTTGTTCATATGGTAATCCTCCCTAATTAATACAATTATATGTGATGATTAGCATTAATGATATATTTATTGCACAAGATGTTCTTTATTTGCATAAAAAGCTTTTTTTAAACTGTCATTTTGTGATATTGACTTAGAAATTATCATAAATTATAATATAAATGAAAAAAGGAATAGTCATAAACGACTAGCCTTGGATTTTCTTGAGAAAAATAACTACCTCAATGTTCGCCAAAACTTTTCGAGGTAGTTATTTTTTTGCATTATTTTCTATTATATATAGAAGTAATTTAATAACAATACTTATTATCGACATCATTAATGTTAGTGTACCTAACATAATCATGATAGCTTCATAAGCTGTCATTTCCATCACCTCCGCTTTTCATATTTCCCTAGGGATATCTATGTAAACGAAGAATACGCCCTTCGATCTAAACGACCAAGGATAACTACCTGCCGTGTATAACTATTCGGAAAAATTATATCATAGTCGCTCTTTTTTAACTACTATTTTCGATAGTTGTTTAAAATAAAAGCATACTAATAATAACACATGATAAACTTAATATATTTAAATAAATTAAATGTATTTACATATTTGAACAACTAAAAAAACCTCTATAAAGAGGTTTAAATTAATCGAGTATTGTTAAGTTTTCCTGTTTGGTTGAACTCAATCCATTCACAGATATTAACAACATGATCACCAATTCTTTCAAAATACTTTGCAATCATTAAGAAATTGATTGTTAAATCACCTTTATCATTTGATTCTTTAATCATTTGAATAATATCTTTTTTAACTTGATCAAATAATTCATCCATTTTAATATCCATCTTCTTTACTTCTAAAGCATGGTTTAAATCATGTTGATGGAAAGCATCTAAAGCTTCTTTAACCATTTTAGTTGCAATTTTTGCCATATCTTGAATATGACCAATCATTAAGAAACTATCCATTTCTTTCATTTCTAAAATCAATTCCGCAATATCTGCACTTTGATCTCCAATTCTTTCTAAATCAGTAACTACTTTTAAAGCAGTTGAAACATCTCTTAAATCAGAAGCAACGGGTTGTTGTTTTAAAATCAATGATAAACATTTTGCTTCAATGGATCTTTCCACATCATTAATTTGTTTATCACCATGAATAATATCTTGAGCAAGTTCATAATCTTGTTCCTTAAAAGCTGTAACACAGTTTTCAATAGCTAAAACAACAAGATGACACATTCTATCTAAATCAACATGCATCTTATTAAGTTCTTGATCAAATTGACTTCTTGGCATTCTAATTTCCCCCTATCCAAATCTACCAGTAATATAATCTTCAGTTCTTTTATCTTTTGGCATACCAAAGACATCTTTTGTTGGTCCATATTCAACCATTTCTCCTACTAAGAAGAAGGCTGTATAATCAGCAATACGACTTGCTTGTTGCATATTATGAGTAACGATAGCAATCGTATATTGATCTTTTAATTGTAATAAAAGTTCTTCGATTTTAAGTGTTGAAATCGGATCTAAGGCACTTGTTGGTTCATCTAATAAGATAACTTCTGGTTGTACAGCTAAAGCACGAGCAATACATAATCTTTGTTGTTGTCCACCAGATAAACCTAAGGCACTTGAATGTAAACGATCTGAAACTTCATCATAAAGTGCTGCTGCTTTTAAACTATCTTCAACGATTTTATCAAGTTGTTTTTTATTTTTAATACCATGAATACGTGGTCCATAAGCGACATTATCATAAATTGACATAGGAAATGGATTTGGTTGTTGGAAAACCATCCCAACTTTTTTTCTAAGTAAAGTTGTATCAACACGGCTATCATAAATATCTTCACCATCTAAGATAACATCCCCTTCAATTTTAACGTTATCAACATAATCATTCATACGATTCAATGTTTTTAAAAATGTTGATTTACCACACCCTGAAGGGCCAATAAACGCTGTAATTTTATTTTCTTTAATATCTAAACTGACATCTTTTAAAGCATGTTTTTGTCCATAATACAAATTCAGATGTCTTGCTTCTATTTTATTTTCCATCTTAATTATCCCCTTTATTTACATCAAATCTGCGACTGATCCATTTAGCTAACATATTTAAACCTAAAACAATAACTACTAAAACAAGAGCAATCACAAATGAAACTTCATAATTACCTTTAGCCATTTCTAAATATAATTGAATAGTAAGAGTTCCCCCACTACTTAACAAATGTTTAAAAATATTAGTAGGTAAAATAGCAACTGATCCTGCCGTAAATAATAAGGCAGCGGATTCAGCAACAATACGTCCCATTGCAAGAATGACTCCTGTTAAGATACCAGGAATTGCACTTGGTAAAAGAACTGTACGAATCATATACCATTTTGTTGCTCCAATTCCTAAAGCAGCTTCACGATAGCTTTTAGGAACACATTCTAAAGCTGTTTGGGTATTTCTTGAAATGATTGGTAAAATCATAATGGCAAGCGTAAGTGAACCTGTCAAAATTGAAAATCCTAAATGACAAACAGATCCAAAGAACAACATTCCAAATAATCCATAAATAATTGATGGAATACCTGCTAAAACTTCCGTTGTAAATGAAATGGTACTAACGAATTTTTTATTTTTTGTATATTCATTTAAATAAATTGCTCCACCAATTCCTATTGGACAAGCAATTAAAAGTGTCACAATAACAATATAAAGTGTATTAATAATATTAGGTAATATACCTACAGTATCATTAATAATACTTGTTGTATTTACTAAATAAGAAAAATCAAAGGCTGGTATTCCTCGATAGAGAATATAACCAATAATAACTAATAAGATAAAAATTGAAAGAAATGAACTTAATTGAATAAGTGCATAGAGAATTTGATCACTAACACGTTTCTTTTTTTCTAATATTGTATTATTCATCTAAGTCACCTCTTTTTAAAACATATGTTAAGATTAAGTTAATAATCATGATAAAGATAAATAGAACAAGTCCAATTGTGAATAAAACTTGACGATGTGTACCACTAGCATATCCCATTTCTGAAACGATGGCTGTTGTTAAAAAACGTACCGAATTAAATGGAAGTGGAAGAGATACTGCATTTCCGGCTACTAACAAAATAGCCATCGCTTCTCCAATAGCACGACCTACACCAAGTACAATAGCTGACATAATTCCAGATTTAGCACTTGGTACAACAACCTTAAAGATTGTTTGAATTTTACTTGCCCCTAAAGCCAGTGAGCTTTTACGATAATCATCAGGTACAGCTTTTAAGGCTGTTTCTGAAATATTAATAAGTGTAGGTAAAATCATAATTGCTAGTACGATAATAGCAGATAATAAATTGGCTCCACCTGTAAATTGATGTGTTTTAGAGCCATGGTAGATCATTAATTCTAATTTATACATCATTGGATTGACAATCAAAATGCCTAATAATCCATAGACAACAGACGGAATCCCTGCAAGTAATTCAATTGCTGATTTTAATATTTTTCTAAGTTTTACTGGTGCAATTTCAGCAAGGTTAATTGCTGTAAATAAACCAATAGGTACTCCTATACAGATTGCTAGAAAAACCCCAACAATGGATGTTAATATAACATAAGCAATCCCATATTGAGGATGCGCTGCTGTGGGCGCCCACGTTGTAGAAAACAAAATACCTGTAATTCCTTCTTTAAAGATGGCAGGTGTCCCTGAAATAATCATATATCCTGTAATAGTAACAACTGCTAAAACAGAGATAATAGCACAGCCACGAAAGATCATCGCGGCTGTTTTTTCTACTAGGGATTTTGCTTTCTTATGGCTAATAATTGATAACTTTTTTTCCATAATACTTCCCTCTTTATTTTTTATTTATTTGGTGTTACTAAACCAACTTTTTCAATGATTTTTTGTCCAGCATCACTATTGATGAAATCAAATACTGCTTGAACTTGTTTAGATTGTTCACTGATTTTACCGTTTGTAGCCATTACGAATGGTCTTTGTAAAGTATAGCTTCCATCTTTAACAGTTTTTTCACTAGGTTCAACACCATCTAATTGAAGAGGAGAAACTGTATCATCTAATACATCTAATGAAACATAACCGATTGATCCAGAAGTTTTAGCAACTTTAGCAAGAACAGCACCAGTTTCATTTAATTCTTGAGCATATTGACATTGATCTTCAATTCCTAATAATTCTTCAAAAGCTCCACGAGTTCCTGAACCAGCTTCACGTCCAATAACAACAATTGCTTCATCTTGTCCACCTAAATCTTTCCAGTTAGTAATTTGTCCTGTATAGATTTTTGCTAATTGATCTTTAGTTAAGTTTGTTACTTTATTAGATTTGTTTGTAATTGTTGCGATACCATCGATAGCAACGATATTTTCTTCTAATCCTTTTGCTTTTTCTTCATCTGTTAAAGAACGAGAAGAATCTCCGATATCTGTTGTTTTTGAAGCAACTGCTTCTAGACCTGCACCAGATCCTGTAAATTGTGCTTCTAATTGTAAGTTTGGATATTTTTCTTTAATTCCTTCTGATAAGGCATTAACGAATTTTTCCATTGAAGTTGATCCGTTTAAACTTACCTTTCCACTAATGTCATCTGATGCACTATTTGATCCTCCGCCACATCCGGCTAAACCAAGACACATCATGAAAACTATTAAAACACTTAATACTTTCTTTTTCATTTTTTATTTACCTTCCTTTGTTTTCTCTTAAGATATTATTTATTTTTGTTTCCTTTTCTTAAGACACTCCTATCATAGTGTTTTTCAACACTTTCAAAAATCAAAAGAACGTATGGTTTATGTTAAGTTTATGTAAAATGAAAAAAGTCCATGTTTATAAACACGAACTCACTTTTTATTATTTTTTCCCATAACATTTACCCTTAGTAACTCCTTTTTCTTCAAGTTCATTTAAAAGTTCACTTGCTTTATACCATTCTTTAGGTTCCATAAGGGTTAGAGTTTTTTCATATTTCTTTTTTGTTTTTGCTTTTCTAAATATTCTAATACTTCTAAAGTTGTACTTACTTCAATATGACTATGATAAGGAAGTAAATAGTCTACATCTTTTGGGGTCATATTATTTGTAATTGAATAAAAATTGTCCTATATCGCTAAATAACGGATTTTTTTAAATATCATTTATTTTTGTTGAATCATTCATAACCTGGCTCCTTTAATCAAATTTCTATCTAATATTATTTTATCCATATTCCCATAAAAGTACATTATTGATATCTCATACCACTATAACTATCAGTTATACAAAAAAGTGAGAACTACGTCCCACTATTTTCTTACATATTTTAAATATAAACCTAATTTCATTAAGAGATCACTTTGTTTTATTTATATAGAGCTAACCACTTACACTATCAAGCACGCTATAAACTTTTCTCCACTAGCGTTTTAAGCCACAAATCATTTCTACAGTTGCTGGATCATAGTGAGAGAAAAATGAACTTGTATCTTTATTAAGTGAGGCAATTGTTTGCATATCTTCTACACTTAGTTCAAAATCAAAGATATTTAAGTTTTCTTGCATTCTTTCTTTTCTAACTGTTTTAGCTAAAGGCACAATTCCTCTTTGTACAAGCCATCTTAAAATAACTTGTCCGACGGATTTATGGTATTTGCTTCCAATTTCTACAAGTGTTTCATTTGTAAAAATACCATTTTTACCTTCCGCAAATGGTGCCCATGCTTCTAATTGAACACCGTATTTTGTATTGTAAATTAAAGCTGTATCTTGTTGATGGAAAGGATTCACTTCTACTTGGTTAACAGCTGGTACAACTTCTGTATCTAAAGCTAAATCCACTAAACGATCTGGATAGAAGTTAGATACACCAATAGCTTTAATTTTTCCTTCTTTATACAAATCAATTAAAGCACGATAAGCTCCATGATAATCTTTAAATGGTTGATGTAATAAAACTAAATCAAAATAATCTAATTGCATTTTCTTTAATGATTCTTCAACGGAAGCTTTTGCCTTTTCATAACCATAATTAGAAATCCATACTTTAGTAGTAATGAATAATTTTTCTCTTGGTACATTTGTTTCTTGAATTGCTTTACCAACAGCTTCTTCATTTCCATAAGATTGTGCAGTATCAATTAAACGATATCCTGCATCGATTGCATCTAAAACTACTCTTTTACATTCTTCTTCATCTTTAACTTGGAAAACACCAAAACCAACAACTGGCATTTTCACTCCATTATTTAATGTTTTGTATTCCATAATTATTCTCCTTCTTCAAAATTACATTTTGTTGTGGCAAGTCTTTGTAAAGATTCTTTAGTCACTTTATAAAATTGTGTATGTTTATTCACTTTTTCAATTTCTTTCATGTCTTCATCTGTTAGTTCAAAATCAAAGATTTGTGCGTTCGCTTCAATATGATCTAATGATTTACTTCCCGGAACAAGACCAAATCCCATTTGAAGATGCCATCTTAAAATAATTTGTACCGTTGATTTATGATATTTCTTTGCAAGCTCTACAAAGATTGCCTCTTTTAACATTTCACTATTTCCGTGACCTAAAGGATACCATGATTGAAGCTGTATATGATTTTTCTTACAAAAATCATATACATGTTCTGCTGGATAATAAGGATGACATTCTACTTGCATAATCATTGGTGCTATTTCACATTGATCAATGATTTCTTGAATTTGTGCAACTTGGAAATTAGAAAGTCCAATCGCTTTGATTTTTCCTTCTCTATAGGCTTTTTCTAGCATCTTATAAGCATAAATATAATTATTAACGGGATGATGTAAAATCATAACATCAATATAGTCTACGCCTAATCTTTTTAAAGTATCATCAATAGCTTGATCATTTTCATAAAGTGTAGGTCCTAATTTTGTTTCTAAATAATAATCTTCTCTTTTTAATCCTGATTGTTTTAAACCTTTTCCTACTTCAACTTCATTTCCATAACGATTGGCTGTATCAATGAGTTGATAGCCATGGTTTAAGGCAAAAGCCACATTGTCTTCAATTTGTTTACCAAATTGTTGAATGGTACCAAATCCAAGGTGAGGGATTTGGTAACCATTGTTTAAAGTAATAAAATTAGTCATGAATTTTTAATCCCATTAAACGTGTTTCGTTGGCAGGGTCTTCAGGATTATGAGATGGTTTGTTTGTATCTAAGGCTTGCATTGCTTTCATTTCTTCATCTGTTAATTCAAAATCAAAGATATCAATGTTTCCTTTCATTCTTTCTTCATTTGTAGATTTAGGTAAAGAAATAACGCCTTCTTGATAAATCCATCTTAAGATAATTTGACCAGCATTTTTATGATATTTTTTAGCTAATGAAACAATTGTTTCATTTTCTAATAAATCTTTATTTCCATGTCCTAATGGATACCATGCTTCTAAACGAATATCATTTTCAGCCATCACTTTTCTTAATTCTTTTTGTTGAACAAATGGGTTAAATTCTACTTGGTTAACTGCTGACATTACCGTCATACCGTCTTTAAATTTATTCCATAAGTTCACAGTAATATTAGAAATACCAATAGATTTGATTTTACCTGCTTGATACGCTTCTTCTAAAGCTTTCCAAGCTCCTAAATAATCACCATAAGGTTGATGTAATAAATAAAGATCAATATAATCTACTCCTAATAATTTCATAGAAGTTTCAATACCTTTTTTCGCATTTTCATAACCATAATCTTGTAACCATAATTTAGAAGTAATAAAGATTTCTGAACGATCAATACCACTATCTTTAATTGCTTTTCCTACATCACTTTCGTTGCAGTAACCAGCAGCTGTATCAATATGACGATATCCTGCTTTTAAAGCAGCTAAAGTTGCATCATAAGTAGGTCCATCATTAGGAATCATGAAGACTCCAAATCCTACTGCAGGGATTGTTTGTTTATTATTTAATTCAAAAGTTTTCATTATTATCTCCTCCAATTTCTATCTTTATTTTAGTTTTAAATTCTATAAATGTACAATATAAATAGTGCATGTTAGTATAACTGTCAGTTATACTTGTTGATTTGCTTCAATAATATCTTTTAGACTTACTTTTTCATGTCTATAACGGGCATTAGGATTGGCATCTTTCAATTTTGTGATGATAGCTTTAGATGGACAGTTTTGTGCACATGCTAAGCAAAATTCACAGGTATTTTGTTTTCTTTTAGCCTTTTTATCTTCAACATAGAAAAGACCTCTTGGACAAACCTTTGTACAAATACCACAGCCAACACATTGATCCGTTACCGTAATTTGTTCACCATTAATGAGTTCTGGATTTTTCACAAAGATTTCTTTGGCAGAAGCATGGAAATCTCTTCCTGCTTGTGTCGCTTCAGGAATTTCTTCTTTTTTATTTTGGATATCTTGAAGTGCTTGTTGGATTTGTTGTTCAACATTTTTATTCATTGCTCTTTGTTCATTCATATCAAAAGATGGTAAGTAGTTATCTACCATTAAAATAGAATGAATATAATTTACATGTCTTCCTTTTTCTTCTAATAAACGTGCTATACATTCAGGAGCATCTGTGACATCTTTTCCATAAGTTAAAATCAAATAGAAATAATCTGTTTCAAATGTTGCCTTTTCTAAAAACTCTAAAACAATTTTGGGTGCTTCTCCTGCATAAACAGGATAAACAATTCCTATTTTTTCATCTTTAAATTTTAAGTTTTCTTGATGTAAGATTTGAGGGATACTGATGGGCTTTTCTTCAATTTGTCTCGCCACATACAAACTATTCCCTGTACCTGTAAAATAAAATAACATATTCCTTTCTCCTTTTAATCATGTATTTTATATTTATTAAGCCATTTTGCGGTCATATAATTTTGATGATCAATAATTTCACTATAACCTAAATCAAGTTGTTCTATTTGTTTTTTATCTTCTTTATCTAACTGAAAATCAAAAATATCTATATTTTCTTTCATACGCTTTAAATGTGTGGTTTTAGGAATGGCAATAATGTGATTTTCTAGATGCCATCTTAGAATAATTTGTGAAACTGATTTTTGATGTTTTTTCGCAATATCTAATAACATTGGATGATGAAAGATATCGCGTTGTCCTTCATTTAAAGGACCCCATGCTTCTAACAGACAATCACATTGTTTTAAAACACATTTTTGATTTTTTTGTTGATAGAAGGGATGAAACTCAAGTTGATTGATCATAGGGTGTATCAAACTATTCATATAAAGATCCATGAATCTTTCTGGTGAAAAGTTACAAACACCAATTGCTTTGATTTTGCCTTGTTGATAAAGTTCTTCCATAGCTTTCCATGAGCCATAATAATCACCATAGGGTTGATGAATTAAATAAAGATCTAAATAATCAACTCCTAAGTTTTCTAATGATTGATGAAATGCCTGTAACGTATTTTCATAACCGGCATCTTGAACCCATACCTTTGTTGTCAAATAGATTTCTTCTCTTTTAAGTTTTGATTCTTTAATGGCTTCCCCTATTTCTTTTTCATTTTGATAAGAAGCGGCCGTATCAATCAAACGATAACCAGCTTCAAAGGCTTTTAAAACACATTCTTTTGTTTGTTTAGGAGGTATATGTAAAGTACCGTATCCTAACATCGGTAGTTGATAACCATTAGCCAAAGTTATATATTCCATATCTTGTTCCTCCTTACATCTTAATTGTAGATTTCAAAGAAACAAAAGTACAATATCAATAAATCATCTCACTATAACTGTCAGTTATACAAAAAAAGCTATCCAAAGATAGTTTTTTACCAAATATTGCCATAAAATTCCAACCTTCATCGTTTTTATCAAAGGACGTATTATATAGAAAAGCAACTAAGATCGCATTGACAGAGCCATAATAATCAGGTGTTCCAACGACAAGTCCATCTGCCTCTTCAAACTTTTGATCATCAATCGCATTGACACAATCATCAAAGACACAATGACCTAATCTTGCTTTACATGACATACAGGCAATACATCCACGAATATCCTTATTTCCAACATGCTCAATTTCACTTTCAAGATCTTCTTAATCAAAGATTTTAACCATTTCATCGAGGGCAATCTTTGTATTTTCTCTTGGACGAGGGCTTCCACTAATTATTAATATTTTTATTTTAATATATGCATTAAAAAAGCACATTATCATTCAATTGTCTCACTATAACTCAAAGTCATAGTGTGTTATAATAACGAAAAGGACGTGAAACTATGATTGAATTTAACCAACTTGAACATCTTGTATCCATTGCGAAAAATAAAACCATTTCAAAAGCTGCTGAAGAATTGTTGATTTCTCAACCAGGACTTACAAGATCTATGCAAAGATTAGAAGATGATTTAGGACTTTCTTTATTTAATCGTAAGAAAAATAAAATTGAATTGAATGAAAATGGAAAACTTGCGGTAGAATTTGCACAAAAGTTACTTGATGGACGAGAAGAAATGATTAAAGAACTTACAAAACTTAGTCAAAATCATATTTCTTTTGGTTCTTGTGCACCAGCTCCTTTATGGGGTGTTGAATATGCTTTATTAAATAATACAGAATCCCAAATTGAAAGTACCCTAGTTCAAGATGAAAAGACATTAATTGAAGGTCTAGAAAGAAGAGATTATTCTTTAATCGTTTTACATCATCCTTTACAAGATAAAAAATATATTTCACAAGAATTTTTAAATGAATCTCTTTATTTATCTGTGCCTCCGGCACATCCTTTAGCACCTTTTAGAGAAATATCTTTTTCTGATTTAAACGGTCAAAGTGTTTTACTTCTTACACGTATTGGTTTTTGGAATAAAGTTTGTCAACGTATGATTCCTGAATCACATCTTTTATTTCAAGACGATCCTTCTGTTTTTAATGAACTTACAAAGATGTCCGCTTTACCTAATTTTAGAAGCAATATCACGATTCAAAGAGAAGAGGCAGAAGATAATCGTATTTTAATACCGATTACTGATCCAGAAGCCCATGTTCGTTATTATGCGATTTATCCAAAAGATAAAAAAAATGTATTTCAACCTATTATTAAACAAATCAAAAATATTGATTGGAAAAAGACAAAAGAGCTATCTAAATGATAGCTCTACTTATATTGTATAAACATTTTTTCAATTCTTTTTTTCATTTCTTCTTGTAAAGAATAAGGTTTAATAACTTTTACATGATCTTGTAACATCATGAGCCAACCAATCAAACCATCAGAAATAAGAACATCTTCTATAGTAAGATGATAGCGATTTTCAAAGTCTTTTTTAACAGGATGATCTTGTCCAAATTGATCAATGACTTCCCTTAAAACTACTTCATCAAAACTAATTTCAAGTGTATCCTTTTGTCCTGAAACATACATATTTATATGATCAACTTCTTGTTCTAAATCAAATTGTTCCCCCTCTTCAAAAGGGCTTTTATGATTTCTTACAAGACGCATACGATCAAGACGATAAATAGAAAGTTTATCAGGTCGTTGGTTAAAATAACCTAATACATAGTATTTAGAATCTCTTTGAATTAGTTTATAAGGAGAAATAATATAGAATTCATTATTTTCTTTATGATTTCCATGATTATGCGCAATTTCTACAAACTTATTTCTTTTGATTTCATAACTTACATATTTAAAATAAATATTTTTCTTTTCATGAATTGCTTTAATGACGGTTGTCATATTTAAAAGCAGATTATAATTTCTTGGTTGATTTTTTCTTGGTTGATTTTGAATACGTGAAAGTTGTTTACTTGAACTTAAAGTTTTTAATTTTGTGAGTAAAGCATTTACTTCATCTTCATTTAAATCATTATTGAAAAGCACACTATCCCATAGATATTGAAATTGTCCATCATTAAAGAATTCTTCATCAATGCTATACCCTTTTCGATGTTTAGTTTTAATGATTTCTTTTTGATAAATATATTTAGATAATTCATTAATATTTCTAATTGCTTGATAAACTGTTTTAATATCTACTTTAATTTGATAATTTTCTTCAAGTTGTTTTTTTATTTCAACAGCAGGTATATAATCTAAAGATTCTTTAATAATTAAATATGTGTAATAAAGTCTATCCATAATGATCTCCTATCTAGCATACAATGTGGAATATGTCTTATCTTTATGATACAACATTTCATAACGGGATGGTGAATAATTATAAAGAGATTTTTCAAAACGTTTAAAGGCTTCATCAAGTGTTACAAATGGTAAATGAAAATAAGCTTGTTTATATTGTTTTTCTAATAAAAGAATAAGACTTGCTTGATAATGTGTTTGTTCATCACTCATCATTTTATAATGTGTCATACCTAAAATGACTTGATTGAGTTGATTCATTTTAAATGTAAGCAAATGCCTTACTAGACAATAAATTTCTATATTAAAATCACTATGATCTAAAATATAATAAAATAAATTATATTTATATTCGACTAATGGTTTAAAATGTTGATTGATTAATAAATTCATCATGACTAAATGATATTCCATTTCATTATAAGATAAACTACAATCAATATATCTTTTAATATTTGAAAAAAGCCATAATTGAATATCTTTTCTTTTATTTAATTTTCTTTTTAATTGAAAAACATCAATACACGTATTCATTAAATCATAAATATCTTGTTGATAAATTCCGTCACTATGAATTAATAAATATGTTTTTACTTCCATAATTGATACATCTGTCATTTGTTCATAACTTTTAACTACCATTAAAATCATCCCCTTTTCTTTATCTATATTATAGGAAAATGATGATTTTTATGATTAATTTGTATCTGTTTTAAAACCAAAAAAAAGGAGCTAAATAACTCCCTTATTTTCTAAGAATTTTCTAATTTTCTTTGTTGCCGCTTTAAGTTCTTCTAAACTATAGGCATAAGAAACACGAATATAACCTTCTCCAGCTTCACCAAAAGCACTTCCTGGCACGCAGGCTACTAACTGATCATTTAATAATTCTTCACAGAATTGTTCCGATGTTAAACCTGTTGATTTGATGCATGGGAAAACATAGAAAGCCCCTTGTGGTGTAAATGTTTTAAGTCCCATTTCATTAAATGTTTTGACTAAGAAATTTCTTCTTGCAAGATAAGCTTGTCGCATTTTTTCAATTTCTTCGTCACAATGTCTCATTGCTTCAATGGCACCATATTGAGCACATGTTGGTGCTGACATAATGACATATTGATGAATCTTTTTCATCATTTTAATAAGATATTCATTAGCAAGAACATAACCTAAACGCCATCCTGTCATCGCATAAGCTTTTGAAAAACCACTCACTAAAATAACTTGATCTTTGATTTCATCAAAAGATGCAATTGAACAGAATTTATGTTCATAAGAAAGTTCTGCATAGATTTCATCAGTTATGATCATAATTCCTGATTCTTTAAAGATAGGCACCAATTTTTCATAGTCTTCTTTTGTCATAAATCCACCTGTTGGATTACTTGGATAGTTTAAAAGAATGGCCTTTGTTTTTTCATTGATAGCTTCTTTTAAAAGTTCAGGTGTTAATTTAAATTCATTTTCTTCAGTTAAAATAATGTTTCTTACTATTCCACCAGCAAGTGCAACACCTGGTGTATAAGCAACATAACTTGGTTGTAATAAAATGACTTCATCACCTGGATTAATAATTGTTCTAAAGGCTAAATCGATTCCTTCAGATCCCCCAACAGTGACAATACATTGTTCTGGTTTATAATCTAAATTAAATCTTCTTTTTTGATATTTACAAATTTCTTTTCTTAATTCTAATAATCCTTGATTAGCAGTATAGAAAGTTTTTCCTTTTTCAATTGAATAGATTGCAGCTTCTCTAATTGTCCAAGGGGTTGCAAAATCAGGTTCACCTACCCCTAAAGAAATAACACCTTCCATTTGATTAGCTAAATCAAAAAATTTACGAATTCCACTAGGTGGAATATCCTTTACAATAGGATTTACAATTTTTTCAAAATCCATTATGGAGTTACCAATAATCTTTCTGCTGCATCTTTATTATCATCCTCAACAAGTTTACCCATATTTTTATATTGTTTCAAAACATACATTGTGGCTGTTCTTTCAATACCTTCAATAACCGCTAAACGACTATTAACGAATTTAGCAACTTCCACCATTGTTTTTCCTTTAACAATTAATAAAAACTCATAATTTCCCGCTAATAAATACATTGTATCTACTTCTGGAAAATTATAGATTTTTTTTGCAATACGATCATATCCATAATCTCTTTCAGGTTTCGCATTAACTTGAATCACAGCTGTACACACATCGTGATTTGTTTTATCCCAATTGATCAAAGTATGATAACCATAGATTGTTTTATTTTTTTCTAAATCTTTAATTGTCTTATCAACATTTTCTTCTGTTTCGTTTAAGGCGGCCGCAAGATCAACGACTTCCATTTTCGCGTTGTTTTCAATTAATGATAAAAGTAAATTTTCATCCATATCCTCTTCCTCCTTATTATGACTCTAATTATATACTAATTTAGAGGTAAGGTAAATTGAATTTTTATTAGAAATAAGAGGAGTTGTTTCTTGTCTAGATAAGTAAAGTGTTCTATAATAAATATGAGGTGAAATTATGATTATACAAAGTAAAAAAGTCTGGATTGCGGATCAATTCACGCCAGCACAATTAGAATTAGAAGATGGAATTATTAAAGAAATATATCCTTACAATGAAAAAGAAGTTACGAAAGATTATGGAGATTTAAGAATTCTTCCTGGCTTTATTGATATTCATTGCCATGGAGCTTATGGTTTTGATACAAATGATGCTAATCCTGAAGGATTAAGAAAATGGGCAAAAGGAATCGTTGATGAAGGAGTTACTTCTTTCCTTGCGACAACTCTTACTCAAAGTGAAGAAGTTCTTACAAACGCGGTAAGTAATGTCGCAAAAGTTGTAGAAGAAGGTTATGAAGGTGCAGAAATCTTAGGTATTCATTTTGAAGGTCCTTATTTAAATAAAGCACATAAAGGAGCTCAACCTGAAGAATATTGTGTAAAACCTAATATTGAACAATTTAAAAGATATCAAAAAGCTGCTCATGGTTTAATTAAATATATTACTATGGCTGTTGAAAATGATGAAGATTACGCTCTTACAAAATATTGTAGTCAAAATAATGTGGTCGTAAGTATTGGACATTCAAATGCAACTTATGAACAAGCTGTTCAAGCATACGCTCATGGAGCAAGAAGTATGACTCATGTTTATAATGCAATGACACCATTTACACATCGTGCAAATGGTCTTGTTGGTGGTGCTTTACGTATTAGAAATATGTATGGAGAAATTATTTGTGATGGAAATCATTCTACTCTTGCCGCTTTAAATAATTTCTTTACTTCAAAAGGTCCTGATTACAGTATTATGATTACAGATTCCTTAATGTGTAAAGGATTCCCTGTAGGTACTAAATTTGATTTTGGTGGACAAGAAGTTGTTATTTATCCAGATGGAAGTGCTCATTTAGTAGAAGCAGGTAACTTAGCTGGTTCTACTTTAAATGTAAACAAAGGATTAAAAATCTTAATTGAAGATGCTTTAGTTCCTGTTAATTACGCGATCAATGCTTGTACATCAAACCCTGCTAGATGTTTACACGTTGATGATCGTAAAGGAACAATTGGTGTTGGTTATGATGCTGACTTAGTTGTTTTAGATAAAGATTATGAAGTTGTACAAACTTATTGTAAAGGTGTTGGACAAAAATAATGATTTGAGATGCTTCATGCATCTCTTTTTTCTTATATAGAAAGTTTTTTATAGTTATTTTATGGTACAATTATTTCAAAAGGAGGCGATTTTGTGTATCGTTTTTACGTATCAAGTTACGCTAAAGGAAAAGAAAAAGGTCTTTATGTATGTACTCTAGATGAAACTAAAAATGAACTTCATTTAAATAAACATATTCCTACCGAAGATTTTCCTTCTTATGTTATTAAAAAAGATGATTATCTTTATGTATCTTTAAAAGATGCACGTGTTGGTGAAGGAGGAGGTGTCGCAAGTTATCATATTGAAGAAGATGATTTAAAACAACTTTCTTTTTATAATTCCCATGGTCGTTCTTATACTCATTTATGTTTAAGTCCTGATCAAAAATATTTATTTACAGCCAATTATCACGTTGGAGCAACAGCTGCTTTCCCTTTAAAGGATCATAAAATTGGAGATAAACTTTCAGTTGTTCACCATCATGGTTCAGGAATTGATTTACTTAAAAGACAAACAAGTCCTCATGCTCATTATGTAGGAATTACTCCTGATCATAAATATCTTTACAGTGTTGACCTAGGTGCTGATAAAATTATTATGTATGAATTTATTAATGAAAAATTACAAGAAACATCATTAAGTCAATCTGTGATTCCTGGTAGTGGGCCTCGTCATATGATTTTTTCTCATGATGGTAAATATTGTTATCTTGTTAACGAAATTGCAAATAGTATTATGGTTTATCAATATGAAGATGGACACTTTACTTTGATTCAAGTTATTCATTGTGTACCTCGTCATTTCCATGGCTTTTCAAGTGCTGCTGCTATTCATATGACATCAAGTGGTAAACATATTATTGTTTCTAATAGAGGTCATGATAGTATTGTCCTTTATCGTGTGAATCAAGAAACTGGAAAAATCACTTTACTTTATATGGTGCATACTGGAAAAGGACCTCGTGATTTTAATATTATTGATGATCGTTATATTGTTGTTGCTAGTCAAGAAGATGATCGTTTGGAGCTTTACACATTTGATGAAGAAAAAGAAGAAATTAAGCCTACAGGAAATACCTTAGATATTATTCAACCTGTTTGTGTGGCTTTATAAAAGGAGAAAAATTATGAAATACGAAATTGTTGGAGATACTCTCCCTGTTGTTATTTGTCATTTAAATAAAGGTGAAAAAATGATTAGTGATAGTGGTGCTATGGCTTGGATGGATCCATGTATGAAAATGGAAACAAATGGTGGTGGTGCTGGTAAAATCATCGGTAGAATATTTTCTGGTGAAACTTTATTTAGAAATAGTTATACGGCAAACAAAGATGGTTTGATTGCCTTTGCTTCAAGTTTCCCTGGTAAAATTGTCGCTATTGATGTAGAGCCTGGAAAAGAAGTCATCATTCAAAAATCTGCTTTTCTAGCTAGTGAAGAAAATGTAGAAACATCGGTTTGCTTTAATAAGAAATTTTCTTCTGGTATATTTGGTGGTGAAGGTTTTATTTTAACAAAGATTTCAGGACACGGAACATGTTTTATTGAAATTGATGGAAGTACCGTAGAATATAATTTACTACCAGGTCAACAAATGGTGATTGATACCGGTTATCTTGCAATGATGGATGCTACTTGTAAAATGGATATCCAATCAGTTCCTGGTTTAAAAAATAAATTTTTAGGAGGAGAGGGATTATTTAATACAGTGGTTACTGGCCCTGGTAAAATTGTAGTTCAAACAATGCCTATTTCAGCAGTCGCAAATTCACTTGCAAGATTTTTCCCTCAAGGTAAATAATGAAGAAATTGTTTTGTTTTGATATTGATGGTACTTTAAGAACAACCACAGATCATCAAGTACCAGAAAGCACTGTTAAAGCTTTAAACTTATTAAGAGAAAAAGGACATCTTTTACTAGTTTCAACAGGAAGAAGTGTGGATTCTTTAAAAAATACACATATTTATGATACTTTTTCTTTTGATGGCTATGTATGTAATAGTGGACAAGCTTTATTAGATAAAGATTTAAATTTAATTCACAAAGAAAATCTTTCTCGAGAAGTGGTTTTAAAAGCTCTAGAAGCTTCTAAAAAACATAACATTCCTTTAGCACTTAAATGTACACCAAGAATTATTAATATGGAACCAAATGAAGATGTCATTCGCTCATGTAATTATTTCAATAATCCTATTCCAACTGTAGGTACATATACAAATCAAGAAGTAGGTGCCATGATTGCCTATGGTCCTTTAGGATATGATTATCAAGAATTTAAAGCTATTGATGAATTAGATGTAATGGTTGGTGAAAGTAGTTATGCAGATATTACAATCAAAGGCATTTCTAAAGCAACAGGTATTGCTTATTTTATGAAGTTATGGAATATAGATAATTATGTCGCTTTTGGTGATTCTTTAAATGATGTTGAAATGTTTAAGCATGCATCGTTTTCTATTTGTATGGGACAAGGAAATAGTGATTTAAAGAGATTAAGTGATTTTGTGACAACTTCTATTGATGAAGATGGTATTTATTACGCATGTAAAGAATTAGGTTATATCCAATAAGATATAACCTAATTTTTCATATAAAAAAGAACAATGCTTTAGTATTACTACATTGTTCTTTTTAGTTTTATCTTAATTTTGTAATATCAATTAATGATGGTACACCTTGTTTACGTTTTTCAAGTGAATCAATAAGTGCTTTTGCTGTATCAAGTGACGTATAAATTGGAATACCTGCTTCTACGGCAAAACGTCTAATTAAGAAGCCATCTTTTAAGTTATCATTTCTTGTTGGAATATCGATTACTAAATCAACTGTATCCGTAAACATTAAGTCAAAGATTGTATTTGTTTTTTCACAGATACGATTGACAAAATGTACAGGTACATCATGTTCTTTTAAGAATTTATATGTTCCTTCTGTTGCATATAAATCATAACCAAACATATAATATTGTTTAGCGATTGGTAAGAATTCTTCTTTAGAAGAATCTTTAATTGTACAAATGATATTCTTTCTCTTAGGTAATTGAATACCTGTTCCCATGAATGCTTTATAAATAGCTTCATCTAAGTTTTTAGAAATACCTAAAACTTCACCTGTTGATTTCATTTCAGGTCCTAAAGAAATTTCTGCACCTTTGATTTTTTCAAATGAGAACACTGGCATTTTAACTGCAATTGTTTCTTTTTCCGGAACAATTCCATAAGAATATCCTTGTTCTTCAATTGTATGTCCCATAATTGCTTTTGTAGCAATGGCAACAATTGGGATATCTGTAACTTTTGAAATATAAGGAATTGTTCTTGAAGATCTTGGATTAACTTCAATAACATAAACTTGATCTTCATAAACAATGAATTGAATATTGATTAACCCCACAACGTGTAATGCTTTAGCAAGACGTTTTGTATAATCAACGATAACATCTTTAATTTCTTGTTTGATTTTTTGTGGTGGGTAAACAGAAATACTATCTCCAGAGTGAACTCCCGCACGTTCAACGTGTTCCATAATACCTGGAATTAAGATACCATGTCCATCACAAACTGCATCAACTTCAACTTCTTTACCAGATAAGTATTTATCAATTAAGATTGGATGTTCTTGGTATTGTCTATTAATGATTTTCATGAACTTTTTAATATCACCATCATTTAAGGCAATTTCCATACCAGCACCACCTAATACATAAGATGGTCTTACTAAAACTGGATATCCTAATTTATTAGCAACTTCAATGGCTTCTTCTGTTGTAAAGACTGTTGAACCTCTTGGACGGTCAATATGACATTTTTCAAGAATTTCATCAAATCTTTCTCTATCTTCAGCTGCATCTACATCATCAGCATCTGTTCCTAAGATTTTAACACCCATATCTGTTAAAGCTTTTGTAAGTTTAATGGCTGTTTGTCCCCCAAATTGCACGATGGCTCCATCTGGTTTTTCAATATCAACAATGCTTTCTACATCTTCAGCAGTTAATGGTTCAAAATATAAACGATCTGCAATATCAAAGTCAGTTGATACTGTTTCAGGGTTGTTATTAACAATAATTGTATCGTATCCTGCTGCTTTTAAGGCCCATACACAATGTACCGAACAGTAATCGAATTCGATACCTTGTCCTATACGAATTGGTCCTGATCCTAAAACCATGATTTTTTTCTTTTCTCTTTGAGGTTCTACTTCGTTCACTCCACCTTGAATTGAATAGTAATAAGGTGTTTGTGCATCAAATTCTGCCGCACATGTATCAACAACTTTATAAGCTGAAACAATATTATTTTCTTTACGCATTTGATGAATTTCTTGTTCTGTTTTTCCAGTTAATTCAGCAATGACTCTATCTGGGAATTGTAATCTTTTTGCTTGTTTTAATAAATCAACTGTTAATTCTTCTGTTTTAATTCTTTCTTCCATTTCTACTAAATGTTTGATTTTATCAATGAACCAAACATCAATTTTAGTAATTTCATGGATTTCTTGTTCAGTAATTCCTTTTCTTAAGGATTCAGCTACTGCAAAGATACGTTGATCATCAACATCTTTTAATTTTTGTTTTAATTCATCATGTGTTAATTTTGTAAAGGCATCTAAATGTAAGTAGAAAACATTTTGTTCAAGAGAACGTAAAGCTTTCATTAAAGCTCCTTCAAAGTTATTACAGATTGACATAACTTCTCCAGTTGCTTTCATTTGTGTTCCTAATTTTCTTGAAGCATCAACGAATTTATCAAATGGCCATTTAGGAATTTTACATACAACATAGTCTAATGTTGGTTCATAAGAAGCGTATGTTTTACCTGTAACGGCATTTTTGATTTCATCTAAGGTATATCCTAAAGCAATTTTAGCCGCTAATTTAGCAATTGGATAACCTGTTGCTTTAGAAGCTAAAGCTGATGAACGAGAAACACGTGGGTTTACTTCGATAACACAATATTCAAAGCTATTTGGATTTAATGCATATTGAACGTTACATCCACCTTCAATATTTAATGCTGTAATGATATTTAAAGCTGATGAACGTAACATTTGATATTCTTTATCTGATAAAGTTTGGCTTGGTGCCACAACAATACTATCTCCTGTATGAACACCAACAGGATCTAAGTTTTCCATGTTACATACAGTAATGCAGTTTCCTACACTATCTCTCATTACTTCATACTCGATTTCTTTCCATCCAGCAATACATCTTTCAATTAAACATTGACTTACTCTTGATAGACGTAAACCATTTGAACAAATATCATGAAGTTCTTTTTCATTATTTGCAATACCTCCACCAGTACCACCTAAAGTATAAGCAGGTCTTACAACAACTGGATAACCAATTTTTTCGGCGAATTCTAAAGCATCATTCACATGGTTAACAACGATAGAAGCAGCACATGGTTCGTTAATTCTTTCCATTAAGTTTTTAAATTCTAAACGATCTTCTGCAAGTTTGATGGTATCTGTATTTGTCCCAATTGTACGAACATTGTGTTCTTCTAAGAATCCTTCATCCGCTAAAGCCATAGCGATGTTTAATGCATTTTGTCCACCTAATGTTGGTAAAATGCTATCTGGTTTTTCTTCCATGATTAATTTTTTAACAACAGGTACAGTTAATGGTTCGATATAAACTTTATCTGCGATATCAGCATCTGTCATGATAGTTGCTGGGTTTGAGTTAATTAAAACAACTTCTACCCCTTCTTCTCTTAAAGCACGACATGCTTGTGTTCCAGCATAATCGAATTCTGCTGCTTGACCAATGATGATAGGCCCTGAACCGATAACTAATACTTTTTTTATACTTAAATCTCTTGCCATCTTATTTACCCTCCATCATTTTTTCAAATTCATCAAATAAAGCATCTGTATCTAATGGACCAGCACATGCTTCTGGATGAAATTGTACTGTTTTAATATTTTTACCAATATATTCAACACCTTCAATTGTTTGGTCATTTACATTAATAAACCAAGGTTTTGCGATATTTCGATCAATAGAATCATCACAAATTACATAGTTATGATTTTGTGTAGAAATATAAACACGACCTGTATTTAAATCTTTAACAGGATGATTTGCACCATGGTGTCCATATTTTAATTTTTCTGTTTTAAAACCATGAGCTAAAGCCATCAATTGATGTCCTAAACAGATTGCAAAGATTGGTAAACCACTTTCAGATAGTTTTTTAACTTCTTTAATGATTTCAACATTTTCGCTTGGATCTCCAGGACCATTTGATAACATCACTCCATCATAGTTTCCTTCAATGATTGTACTTGCAGGAGTAGATGCTGGATAAACTGTGACTTCTATATTTCTCTTTGCAAGTGATTTAGCAATATTCTTCTTAGCACCAAAATCTAATAAAGCAACTTTTCGATCTCCACTACCTACTGTATAAGGTTTGTCACATGTTGTTCTTTCAACGACACCAGTTACTTTAAAGTTATGTATTTTTTCCATCACTTCACTTAAATCATCATATTTTGTTGTTGTAATCATTCCATTCATACAACCTTTATTTCTAATAATTTTAGTTAAATGTCTTGTATCAATTCCTTGAATACAAGGAATATCATGTTCAATTAAATAATCTTTTAAATCAACATTTTTTCTAAAGTTACTTCCAAGTCTTGCAAGTTCATTTACAACAAATCCTTCAACATAAGGTTTTGTAGATTCTTGATCTTCTAAACATACTCCATAGTTTCCAATCAATGGATATGTCATAACAACTGATTGTCCAGCATAGGAAGGATCTGTCAGTACTTCTACATATCCTGTCATCGAAGTATTAAATACAAATTCACTGACAACTTCTTTGTCAGCTCCTACGCTTTCACCTTCAAATACGTTTCCATCTTCTAAGATTAAATAGGCTTTCATATATTTTCCTCCTTTTTTTGTTATAAAAAAACATATCAATTAAAAATGATATGTTAGAAACAATGAGAATATAAAAATGAGGTACTCGTATTCAATTGTAAGCAATCATATTTGACACTTTGTTGTAACATAGCCCTCATCTCCTTTTGTTCTTGAATAGTATAGTAGATTTGATAACATTTTTCAACACCAATTTATAATTTTTTATTAATATGTAATTTTATTTTATTAACATTTTTTTAGTATAAGAAAAAAGAGATTTTACTCTCTTTCTATGATTGAAAATACTTTTCTATTTCTTTTACTTCCTTTTCAGGTATTTCTAATAAGTTAATTGCTTCTTTAAATGACATTTGTAATCCTATCATTAGTTTTTTTACATGCGCTATATTCTTTTCTTTACGTTCTATTTGTTTGCCTTCATTTCTTGCTTCTAAGGCAATGCTTTCACCTAAATCACACATATCTTTAACCTCACTTTCTATTTTCTTTGTATTCAATCCATATTCTTCTATAATTCTTTGCTTTCCCTTATAATCTAATACATTATTTAGAAGGACCATCAATGGTGTCAATAATTCATCATGTTCTTCATACTTTTTATTTAAGTCATGTTCTTTGTTTAAGTATATCGCAAGAATTACTCCCTTGTCATAAATTTCTTTTTCTTCTACTGTCGTTCCACAAATAATCCTTTCATTTGTTTCATAGACATTCATATGCCCATCTTTTCTTTTTGGTGCTTTTGGCATGATCCATAATGAATAGACCTTCTTCATCCCATCATAGTTTTTATCATCATATTCGCTTCCCCATTACTCTGATACTATTCTTGAAACATAAGCATATCCTCTGGTAATAATAGAATATCCTGGATAAGGATTATTTTGTATTTCTACATTTAAATAAACCCGTATATTCTTTCCATCTTCTTGTGGTACATCAATATAACATAAAATATCATAATAAACCATACCTTCATCTTTGATGAAGCCCTTTTTATCTACAAGATGAAAATGTGGATTAACTATTAGATCACCTATATGTACTCCTTTTATTAGTCTTCTAATTTCTTCAACATTTAAATGATTTGCTTCATCTACAGCTGCCTTTATGATTCTTGATAATACTTCTTCATTTCCTATGATCATCTTACATAAATGATCATACATTGTTGTTTGTTTACTCGTTGTTATTTTATTGATTGTTTCCATAAGTAGTCCTCCTACTTATTTATTCGCTCTTTTTTTATTTTTTCTTCTTTTTTGTAAAAATAAAAAAATTGTTAGGAAATCTTATGACTTCCTAACAATCATTCATATTAATCTTTAATTGCTTTATGATATTCTTGAAGTGATTTTACTTCATGTGTTCCATGAATTTCAGCTTCTAAGATACCTTCTACAGCTGCATTTGCAGCAGCAATGTTTGTCATGTATGGAATTTTCATTTTAATAGCTGTTTTTCTAATATAACTATCATCATGTGCAGATTCTTTACCATGTGGCGTATTGATCACCATATCAAGTTCACCATTTGTAAGAGCATCTGCAATATTTGGACGACCTTCTTTGATCTTTTTAATTTTGATAGCTGGAATGTTATTGCTATTGATTAATTCAAATGTTTTACCTGTAGCCACAATTTCAAATCCTGCATCATAATATTTTCTAGCAAGAGCAACAACATCTTTTTTATCTCTATCAGAGACAGAAATTAAAACACGACCAGATGTTGGTAATTTTGTTTGAGTAGCTTCTTCAGCTTTAAAGATAGCAGCTCCATAAGAATTAGCTAAACCTAATACTTCTCCTGTTGATCTCATTTCAGGCCCTAGAATTGGATCAACTTCAGGGAACATATTGAATGGGAAAACAGCTTGTTTTACACCAATATGAGGAATCTTTCTATCTTTTAAATCTTTAACAGGTGATGGTCTACCTGTAAGTTCACGCGTAACGATATCTGTTGCAAGTTTTACCATGTTGATGTTACATACCTTAGATACTAAAGGTACTGTTCTTGAAGCACGTGGATTTGCTTCTAAAACATAAACTTTATCATCAGCAATCGCATATTGCATATTCATTAAACCACGTACATTCATTTCTCTAGCAATTTTCTTAGTATATTCTTTTATTGTTTGTACATGTCTTACTGGAATATGTTTAGATGGTAAAATACATGCTGAGTCCCCTGAGTGAATACCAGCAAGTTCAATATGTTCCATAACAGCAGGCACAAAAACATTTTCTCCATCAGAAATAGCATCTGCTTCACATTCCATCGCATCATTTAAGAAACGGTCAATTAAGATAGGACGATCAGGTGTTACCCCAACAGCAGCTGCCATATATTGTTTTAATGAATCATCATCGTAAACAACTTCCATACCTCTACCACCTAATACGTAAGATGGTCTTACCATTAATGGATAACCAATTCTTTGAGCGATTTCTAAAGCATCATCGATTGTTACAGCCATTCCTGATTCAGGCATTGGAATTTCTAATTTTTCCATCATTTCATTAAATAAGTCACGATCTTCTGCCATATCAATTGTTTCAGGTGTTGTTCCTAAGATATTTACACCATTTTCTTTTAATTGACTTGCAAGATTTAATGGTGTTTGTCCACCAAATTGAGCAATGACTCCTAATGGTTTTTCTTTTTCATGAATACTTAAAACATCTTCTAATGTTAATGGTTCAAAATAAAGTTTATCAGATGTATCATAATCTGTTGAAACTGTTTCTGGGTTACAGTTAACAATGATTGTTTCAAATCCTAATTTCTTTAAGGCAAGAGAAGCATGAACACAGCAATAGTCAAATTCAATACCTTGACCAATTCTGTTAGGTCCTCCACCTAAGATCATGATTTTTTTATTATTTGATACTTCATCTTGATCTTTTCCATTATATGTAGAGTAATAATAAGAACTATCTTTTGTACTTGATACATGAACTGGTTCCCAGACTTGATGCATACCCATAGCAAGTCTTTGATTTCTAATTTCTTTTTCTTCAACATCTAATAACTTAGAAATATATTTATCAGCAAATCCATCTTTCTTTGCTTGTTTTAAAACGTCATCTGGTAATTGATTTCCTTTATAAGAAGCAATTTTTTCTTCTTCTTCAACGAGTTCTTTCATTTGTTCAATGAAATAATGTTTAATTTTTGTAAGTTCAAATAATTCATTAACAGTAGCTCCTTTTCTTAAAGCTTCATACATAATGAATTGTCTTTCACTTGTTGGATTAATTAATAATTTTAATAATTCATCTTTAGATAAATCATTAAAGTTCTTTGCATATCCTAAACCATAACGTCCTGTTTCTAAAGAACGAATTGCTTTTTGAAAAGCTTCTTTATAAGTTTTACCAATACTCATAACTTCCCCAACAGCTTTCATTTGTGTACCAAGTTTATCTTCTGCTCCTTTGAATTTTTCAAAAGCCCAACGTGCAAACTTAATAACAACATAATCTCCATCAGGATAATATTTATCTAATGTTCCATATTTACCACATGGAATTTCATCTAATGTAAGTCCAGCCGCTAACATTGCTGAAATTAAAGCAATAGGGAAACCTGTTGCTTTAGAAGCTAAAGCAGATGAACGTGATGTTCTTGGATTGATTTCAATAACAACAATACGATCTGTTACTGGATCATGAGCGAATTGAACATTTGTACCTCCAATAACTCCAATTGATTCAACAATACGATAAGCTTGTTCTTGTAAACGATTTTGCACTTCTTTTGAAATTGTAAGCATTGGTGCACTACAGAAAGAATCTCCAGTATGTACTCCTAATGGATCAATATTTTCAATAAAACAAATTGTAATCATGTTATTTTTAGCATCTCTTACAACTTCTAATTCTAATTCTTCCCATCCTAAAATAGATTCTTCAATTAAGCATTGGTGTACTAAACTTGCTTGCAACCCTCTATTTACAACTGTTTTTAATTCATCAACATTGTAAACAAGTCCTCCACCTGCTCCACCCATTGTATAGGCAGGTCTTACAACTACTGGATAGCCTAATTTATCAGCAATAGCTAAAGCTTCATCAACCGTATTTGCAATTTCACTTCTTGCCATTTCAATACCAAGTTCATTCATGGCTTTTTTGAATTCTAAACGGTCTTCTCCACGTTCAATAGCATCTACTTTTACCCCTAATACTTGAACGTTATATTCGTCTAAAACTCCGGCATTACTTAATTCAGAACATAGATTTAAAGCTGATTGTCCACCTAAGTTAGGAAGTAAAGCATCTGGTCTTTCTTTTTCAATGATTTGTGTTAATCTTTCTACATTCAATGGTTCAATATATGTCACATCTGCAGTTTCTGGATCTGTCATAATTGTAGCTGGGTTAGAATTGACTAAAACAATTTTATACCCTAATCCTCTTAATGCTTTACAAGCTTGTGTTCCTGAATAATCAAATTCGCATGCTTGACCAATAATAATCGGTCCTGAACCAATGACTAATACTGTGTTAATATCTTCTCTTTTTGGCATCTTTAATCCTCCTTTTGATTGTAAAAAAAACATATCTTAAAAAAGATATGTTTCAAATTAAAAAATAAAAAGCGAAAAAGGGCCCATGTCTTTATATTGAATTGTCATAAGTAGATCTTTTTTCATAATGGCCTCCTATAAGCAATTTCGCTCTATCTATAGAAAAATTATATAAGATAATGATTGGGAATTAAATAAATTAAAATATAATTATCATACTAATTTTTTATTTCCATGCCAAATAATATCCTTGCCAATTCTTTTTAAGTTGAGCTGTTACTCCTTGTTTCTTTTTTATTCCCATTTCATTTGTATACGTATATTCAACCATCACAGTATCTTCTTTTTTTATATTTTTACATGTATATTCTTTTTCAAATTCAATATATTCTTTATCCCACAAATAGATTTCATCTTTCTTTGTCTTATTTCCACTAAATGAAAGAGTAAAATCACCTTTGTTCTTTTTTTTATTATAACTTTCTAACATGATTCCACCACTAGCATCTTCATCTAAATAGTTTTCAAAGTTGATATCTGCATCTAACATTCCAAAATTTGTTTCACCATTTGTTTGGGAAATAAGTTGTGCAAATTGAACTGTTTGAATAGGTAGATTTATTGTTCCTTTAAAATGATCCTCTTCTTTATTTAAAGAAAGTGTATATGTATCTTTACCCGTTTTAAAAATAACTTATGCTGTTGTATTATCTTGATAATTTTTTAAAATCAAATCAATATTTATATTATAACTATCCTTTTTAATATCACTGATATAACCACTAAAATAAGTACAAATAGAATTGGTATCTAAAGTAATTGGTTCTCTATTTTGATAATCATAAAAATCATTGATTTGTTGTTGCAACAAAGAATTTGCTTCTTCCAATGTATCCATTCTCTCACTCATCTTAACTGCTACATAACTTTCCATAATAAATGCTAGAAAAATAATAATTCCAAAGATAATAATCATATTTCGATGATTAGTACTTTGATCCGTTTTTATTTTTTGCTTTCATCTAAAAGTTCTTCTAAAGAGATGCCAAAAACATCAGCCATAGCCTTACAACTTTGTATATCAGGTGATGACTGATTACTTTCCCATTTTGATATTGTTTGTCTTGATATATGTAATTCTTCTTGCGATAATCCCTTCATTTTCCGATATTTTTAAATACGTTCTCCAAGTGTCATATAATCTTTCCTCCTTTTATTCATCATAACATGAAATAAGAAGAAGATATGCTCTAAGGATTAACATTTTGTCTATAAATCTTTACTTTAATAAAAATCAAATATTTAGTACAATTATTTAAAGGAGGAATTCTATGAAATCTAAAATACTCTTTATTTGTTGTTTTATTTTATTATTATGTGGTTGTTCAAAAAAGGAAGACACTAAAACCGAAGAACTTCTTACAAATAATGATATTGGTTTTACAATTATCGTTGAAGATGGTCGTGGAATTACAAAGGATTCTAAGATAAATCATATAAATGATTATATTGGTGATCAGTATATAGAATCAAAAAAGAATAATGATACAGTTTATTATAATGATTCTATTCAAATTACTTTAAATAAAAAGAATAAAGTTAAAAAAGTAGAACTATTTACAGATCATTACAAAGTTGAAGGTAATTTCTACGTTGGTTTAGAAAAAAATAATTTAGATTACGAAAATCACAAAGAAGCGAACAATCAATATATTGCCTATAGTGAAAATAAAACAGTTAAAATGACCTACACGCTTTCAAACAATACAATTACAAAAATCACATTATCTTAAAAAATAGCTATCATTTGATAACTATTTTTCTTTTAGCTTCTTCATTTTTTCTTCTTTTGCAATCGTTTTAAAAATAATACTTTTACTTGTAGGACTATATGATTCAAAATCTATCTCATGTGCATGCTCATCATATATTGGTGCATCATCCACAATAATCGTTACATTCATACGTAAAATATCATAAATTCTTTTTACTAATTTATTATTGGGATTTAAATTAGGATTTGTTTCAATTCTATAAATAGTACTCTCACTTACTCCTAAGCCCTCTGCAAGCTCTTTTCTAGAAACGCCTCTTTCTATTCTTTTATTCATAATTATCTCATTAACATTCATTATCCGTCACCCTTTTAATTCATGTTAACAATTAAATCGTGCATTTTACGCATTATAAAAGATACCTTCAGGAACGATAACTATTCTTTCATGCACGTTCTATTGACTTTATATTCGTGTCAAATATAAAGTACACTTAAGGAGGTAATTATGATAAACTATTTAATTGAAAAATACTTTACATTGTTAAAGGGAGTTGCCTACTTTAGTGCTTCATCTGAATCAATCTTTGATTTATATGAATTCAAAAAACCTGAACAATTAAAGGATTTAAACAAATAAGGAAGGTGGCATCATTATGAATATTTTGATATTAGAGGATACAAATACTTTTGTAGAGGAGTTTGTTGATATACTCAAAAATAACAATCTATTCACTGATGCCCATTTCTTTTGTCTAGGGGATCACTTTGAAGAGATTGATAACACAAAAGACTACCAAGTTATTTTTATAGATGTTCATTTAAGTAAATCAATAAATGGTATCGATTTTTCTATAAAACTTAAAAAGAGGTTTCCCAAAGCACTTATTGTTTTTGTGACCATGAACAACAACTTTGTTCATAAATCCATGGAACTTCAACCATTTTACTTCATTAGAAAAGATCATTTAAATGAAGACATGTCTATCTTCTTTAAAATGTTTAAAGAACATTTAGAAAACACAAGTTTTATAGTCATTAACGCTAGAGAAAAACACGTACGTATTAATACCAGTGATATTATCTACATAGAAGCTGATGGTCATTATTTAAAAATTGTCACATTAGATGGTGAATACAAATTCAAAGAAAAGATAAAAGAATTTAAAACTCAACTCAATAATAACAATATCATTCAAGTACATAGATCCTATCTTATTAATTTAGATTTTGTCTATGATGTAAATTCCAAGTTCATCATCTTAAGAAATAAGAAAGAAATCAATATAGGTAAAACATATAAAAAGAAATTCAAACTAGCTTATCAGGACTATTTACTCAATGGTAGCTTATAGTATATTTCTTAATTTTGTAGAAGTATTTACACTTACCGCTTTCGTTTACCTTTATTATTCATTTTCAAGTAGAAAACAGTTTTGTCTTCTACTTACTTCTTTATTCTTAATATGTGAATTATGTGACATTTTAAGAGAAAATGGTTCCTTAATATTAATTAGTTACTTTATTATAAGCTATCTATTCATAATTTATGATAAAAAGAAAATACAATTTGGTGATGTATTTATCTTAGCAGGATACATATTTCTAATGTCTATATATCCTTACATATCTTATTGTTTATTTGGAAGACTCAAAAATATGGGATATGAATTTATATATCTTATTTGTGCTGGTATAACTTCTAAATTATTTTTGATTCTTATAACCTGCTGGTTATTGGAACACTTAAAATTTAATTTTCCCATTCCAAATAATCAGTATATTTTAGTCATTATTACTGAAATAATTGTACTAATTATATTTGGTATAATGGGATATGTTGTTATAAATCCATCAGTTACTTACAGTGAATTTATTGTTTGCGCCTTATTATTAGCTGTTTTCATTTTAATAATCATAAATGGTATTTACCTAAATCGAATATATACTGAAAAGATGCAATATGAAAAGCAATTACAAAAAGAAAAATATATAAAACAAAGCTTACGTCTCATACAAAACATTAGTTATGATATTGATGATAAGAAACATCGTATTCATTGGATATTAGAACACATTAAACACTTAAACAACGATACCAATCCAGAAATATCCAAAGCTATTGAACAATATCAATCTAAAAACACTTACCAAAAATTAGTTGCATCTAAAAATCCAGTATTTGATATTTTGATTTCTGTAAAAATCAATAGGTTACAAGATGATAATATAAGTATTAAACCTTTCTTTGAGATTAGTCAAAATGAAAAATATGATGATTTAGATTTTATTGATGTTATTTCTGAAATATTAGATTATGTTAAAAGACATAATGAAATAACTTTGCACATCAAAGGTCAAGGTATTTATACGTTAGTTGAACTTTATTCAGAAAATGATTTTTATGATTATGATAGATGTAAAATTGAATCTGATTTAATTGTTAAGAAAAAGAACATTTATAAAGATGGTATTTATTACATGAAATTTTTATTAAAAGGAACAGATGATGATGTTAGAGAAGATTTATGATAAATATAATTTTGATCAAGATTATGAAGTATATAAGTATGGTCAACAAGTTTTAATATTTAATTCAATCGTTAATATATTTATATTTATTCTAGGATTATGTTTACATGAAGGACTTATGACATTAGTTTGGATGTTAGCATTTTCCGGATTAAGAGTGAATTTAGGTGGATATCATTGTGATAGTCCTGTTAAATGTTTTGTATCTTCCAATTTAATATTTTTTCTATCTATGCTTTCTTATAAATATTTAAGTTCGTATTTCTTATTATTATTTATTCCACTTGGAATACTATTTATGTTATTTTTTAAATATATTCCATTTATAAATAAAAAAGCAAAAATTGCAATATGTATAGAACTTATTTGTTTACTTATTCCAAAAATAAATATGATTGTTATTCTAGCTTTATGCGAAAACATCATTTTATATTTAATGACAGCCAAAGAAAAAGTCAATTCGTAATGTGAATTGACTTTTTAAATACTATTTATTTTGTAGATATTCATCCATTGCCTTAGCTGCTTTTTTACCAGCACCCATAGCTAAGATAACTGTTGCTGCACCAGTAACAACATCTCCCCCTGCATAAACACCATCTTTAGATGTTTTCATTGAATCTTCATCAACGATAATTCCACCCCAAGATTGGCAATCTAAACCAGGAGTTGTATGTCTAATCAATGGGTTTGGACTTTGTCCAATAGCAACAATAACTGTTCCTGTTTCAATTGTGAAGTTAGATCCTTCTTTAGCGATTGGTCTTCTTCTTCCAGATGCATCAGGTTCACCTAATTCCATTTCAACACATTCCATAGATTTAACCCATCCATCTTCACCTTCAATTTTAACTGGATTAGTTAATAATTTGAAGATAATTCCTTCTTCTTTAGCGTGATGTACTTCTTCAGCACGAGCAGGAACTTCTTCAGGTCCACGACGATAAACAATATATACGTTTTTAGCTCCTAAACGTTTTGCAGTTCTTGCGGCATCCATAGCAACGTTACCAGCACCGATAACACATACTGTATCTGTTACTTTAACTGGAGTTGGATGATCTGGGAATTGATATCCTTTCATTAAGTTAACACGAGTTAAGAATTCGTTCGCTGCATAAACACCGTTTAAGTTTTCCCCAGGAATTCCTTGGAAACGTGGTAAACCAGCACCACTACCTACGAAGATTCCTTGATATCCTTGTTCTTGTAATTCATCAATTGTAATTGAACGTCCTACAACAACATTTGTTTCGAAATCTACACCTAAAGCAGCAACACCGTCTACTTCGCTTTGTACTAATTTTTTAGGTAATCTGAATTCTGGAATACCATAAGATAATACCCCACCTGTTTTATGTAATGCTTCAAAAACAGTCACATCATAACCTTTTTTAGCTAATTCACCAGCACATGTAATACCAGCAGGCCCTGATCCAATAACAGCAACTTTTTTACCATTTTTTTCAATTTTTAATTCTGCAGGTTTTCCATGTTCTCTATGATAATCAGCAACGAATCTTTCTAATCGTCCAATTCCTACTGATTCAGTTTTAATTCCTCTAACACATTTACCTTCACATTGATTTTCTTGAGGACAAACACGTCCACAAATTGCAGGTAATGCATTTTCTCTTGTAATTGTTTGATAAGCTTCTTCAAATTCACCTTCAGCAACATGATGAATGAATTCAGGAATTGGTACTCCTACTGGACACCCATCCATACAGAATGGTTTTTTACAGTTTAAGCAACGAGTTGCTTCTTCCATAGCTTGTTCTTTTGTATATCCTAAAGAAACTTCTTCAAAGTTTTTATTTCTTACATTAGGATCTTGTTCAGGCATTTTAACCTTATTTGGTGACATATTAGGCATTATTTTGCACCTCCCATTAAATTACAAATACGATCTGCATTCGCATCTACTTGATGTTCTTCTTCTTTAAACATTCTTTGGCGAGCCATTAATTCATCAAAGTCTACTGACAAACCATCAAAGTCTGGTCCATCAACACATGCGAATTTAATTTTACCATCAACAGTAACACGGCAGCATCCACACATACCTGTACCATCAATCATAATAGGGTTTAATGAAACCATTGTTTTTAAATTATGAGGTTTTGTTACCCCAACAACAGCTTTCATCATAGGTACTGGTCCAATAGCGATAACTTCATCAATTGGATCACCACTATCAATTAATTCTTGTAATTTAACAGTTCCAAATCCTTTTTCTCCTAAAGATCCATCATCTGTCATCACATATACATTTTTACAGAAAGCTTTGAACTTACCTGCCCATAATACATATTGTGCTTCACGTCCACCAATGATAACATCCACATCTACACCCATTTCAGCTAATTTTTTAAGTTGTGGATATAATGGTGCACTACCAACCCCACCGGCAATACCAACAACATGATTTGATTTATGTAAATCAGTTGGTACACCTAAAGGTCCAACGAAGTCAGTGATTTCATCACCTTCATTTAATTTTGCTAATTGACGAGTTGAAAAACCTACAATTTGATAAATAATTGTAATTGTTTCAGCTTCTCGATTATAATCAGCAATTGTTAAAGGAATTCTTTCTCCATCTTCACCAACTCTTAAAATAATGAATTGACCTGGTTCGCACTTTCTAGCAACCATTGGAGCATGAACTTCCATTAATTCAACAACATCATTTAGTCTTTCTTTTTTGACTATTTTGTACATTTCTGGTTTCCCCCAATTCTTTTAGACTACCTCTATTATACGCTTATGTGAATAAAAAAACAACGTTCCTTCTAGTAAGATTTACTAAAAGAAAATCGTTGTTTTAATTTTTTAAAAATTCTATATTTTGAATATTTTTTGCTCTTTCAAGCTTTTCAATTAAGTTAATATTATAGTTATTTTTAAACAATAAAGAATATAATATCCATTATATAATCTGCACTTACCTTTGATGAATAAGATCCTATCTTTGAAAAAATATTTTCTTTATAAAAAAGGGGAAAAATAAATTTTGTCCACATGGTAATAATCTTTGAAGATTATTACCTTTTTAGTGCTAGTCTAAGCTCTATACTTCTTGTGGTACCAAAGAGGCTAAATTACGTGCTACTCATATTTCCTCTATCGCACTCGATGCCAAGCACCGTCATATCGTCTTTACCATTTCAAAACATCTAGGAGGTTATTTCATTAAAGACAAATCCCTTTTGAATCTTCTTTTTATTGCTGTCAGAAACACTCTTGCCTGTGTTTTTAATGATGCAAAGTACAGAAAAATCAAAATGAAAAAGCTCTTTATTAAAAAATCCAAATGCCCCTACTCCTATAAAAATGACAGAAACAAGATCGTTTTCGGTTCTGTTTTGACTTTACATACTTTTGGCAGAGATTTGAAATGGAATCCCCATATCCACTGCCTTGTTTGTGAAGAAGCTTTTGATACCAAAAAAAATAAAATGAAGAACTTTTCTTTTATTTCCTATGAAAAACTCAGAAAGACATGGATGTATCAGGTCCTTGATCTTTTTTCTAAACAAAAGCTCAAACATTTTCATTATCTTAAATAGAGATTCTATGATGAACTTGTAAACGGCTTTTATGTCTACGCCAAAAAAGAAAAAGACAATGACGACAATAGTGTTAATGATTGCGTCAACTACATTACCAGATACACTTCCAGACCTCCCATGTCTGAAAACCGCATCATCAAATATGAAGATGACAAAAAGATGATCAGATGGTGGTACAACCGTCATGAGGATGAAAAATATATCGAAGTATATGAAAATGCTGAAAACTTTATAAACAATCTTATCCTTCACTGTCCTGATGAAAACTTTAAAATGGTCAGATACTATGGTTTCTATTCAAACAGGAATAAAAAGTATATGAACTTTATGAAATAAAAAAGAAAAAGCATATCAGAAATCTGAAAGAAAGAAAAAAGATTTAAAAAACAAACTTGACCATCTAAAATACCGCACACATATGATAGAATCATTGCAAAAAAATACTCTTTTATGTTCATGTGGCAATCTCATGAAATGTGAATATACATATGATCCTTTTGAAGGAGGTACCCCTAATGACAGACCCTACAGGGAAAAATTCATCAATGAATGCAGACGACTGTCCTTGGACAGACGAAGAAATTGATGAAATGATTGCAGAAGATACACTTATCGAAATGAAGTGTACTGCTTGTGGTCATATTGACAATGTTCCTGACTGGATCATTGGTGAATTTGCGGAAGAAAACAGGATGTCCGGTAAACATGGTGAAGTAGAAATAGAATTTCCTGTATGTAACGGTCCTATGAGAAGAGTTAGGTAACTGTTATATAACACAGGGTAAAAAAATTCATACTAGATCACACAAATATATCATAGTGTTTTAGTATGATTTTTATATACTATCTTTCTTGACGCATCCAAATTCTTAATAGATAAAAAAAAGAAAAGTAAACGGGCGTCGCTTACTTTTCCTACGTCATTCAATGAATATAGTTGTCAAAAAAATATCTAAGAGAAGAATGACTTTATAATCTTCTTTGATTACACTTTCATTTTACATATCTTTTATGAATTGAAAATGAAATTTATAGATTTTGATAACTATTTTCATATATTTTTTCATTTATGATTTAGTGTATGCAAATTATTTTCATCGATGTGCTTGAATAAAGGAAATATTTTTTAATTCAATTTCATTAAAATACTCTGACATATGATTATTCATCATTTCTGATGTCAAAGTTTCATCTGCACTATACCAACTTTTAGATTTAAAATAGTCTGCAATCTCAGGTGTTTTAAACGTACAATGATGTCTGGCATAAATTTCATTAAGTCCTAACCGTAACTGAGAATCATCTTTATTTTCTAAATCAGCTTCTGTAAGAAGTTCTGTATCACTATGAGCAAATATATATTCATCCTCATCTGTATTTTCTTCTACTGTTGTTTCTATTTTTTCATTTACAATAACTTGAAGGGCTTTTTCTTTACCAGATTCACTAGTACAAATTATTTTTGTCTTACCTGATGATAAAGCCGTAATTTTACCATTTGTATCTACGATACATATTTTTTCATTTTTCGATTGATAAGTACATTTAAGATTAGTTTGAATGGTATATTCATCTCCAATATTTAATGTAACTTTACCTTTTTCTAAATGTAATGGTTTTTCAACATGTTGACTAACAAGATTATTTGGTGAATAAGATGGTTTATTTCCTTTAAAAAATAAAATAAATCCTAACATAGCAATCACAACGACAAGTGCTATGATTCCTAAAATAATAATTTTAGTTTTTTTACGCACTTCTTTTTTATGTTTTTCTCTATTTTTAACCCTTGAACCTACTTCTTCTACTTGGATATCCTCTTGCGATATTCTTGTTCCACAAATATCACAATATTTGGCTCCTTTTGTTAGTAAACTATGACATTTTGGACATAACATAATCATCATCTCCTTACCTTTATTATAAAATAAAATATATTGATTTTCACTACCCGTTTTAGTATAATGTCAAAGACTGGTTCGAGAGCCAAACCCAGTATAAAAAACTAAGGATAAGTAATGAAGATGGCTCTATCATCTTTTTTATTTTATCTGGCTTCTAACTGTACTTTAGAAGAGGAGGACTACAAATGAATAATAAAAAGGTACAATTAATTGTAATGAATGCCATGATTGGGGCTGCTTATGCCGTTTTAACAATTTTGATTTCACCTATTGCTTATGGAGCAGTGCAAATGCGCTTAACTGAAATTATTGTTTTACTTGCATGTTACAACAAGAAATTTATTCCAGGACTTACTATTGGATGTTTGCTTGCAAACCTTGCATCTCCAATGGGATTATATGACATTTGTTTTGGAACAGCTGCAACATTGATTGCTTGTCTTGGTATGTATTATGTTAAAAATGTTTTTGCTGGAGCTTTAATTGGTGGGGTTGTCAATGGTTTAATCGTTGGTTTAGAACTTTATCTAGCTTTAGAATTACCATTTATGATTAATGCATTCTATGTTTTCATTGGTGAATTTATTGTTTTAATTATTGGAGCATTCTTATTTAAATGTTTAGAAAAAAATAAAACACTTATGGATAAATATATTTTAGAATAGTAAAAAAAGCTATAACAGCGAAATGCTTGTTATAGCTTTTATTTATGTTCTTCAATATAGTTTACTATATCGTTTACTGTTTTAAAATTCATAACGTCTTCATCAGGAATTTCAATTCCAAATTCTTCTTCAGCAGACATGATTAATTCAACTGAATCTAATGAATCTAATTCTAGATCTTCTTTTAATTTAGCATCTAAAGTAATTTTTGATTCATCAATATCCATTGTATCTTTTAAAATTTCTTTGATTTGATCAAGTACCATTTTATTTCCTCCTTCTGTATACAGCTATTATAACAAATGCTTTTGATTTGTAAACAAAACAATTTGACAAACAACCTAAAAGTCTATATCATTTAGGAAAGTATGTTTGGGAGGTAAAATAATGATTTTAAGACCAACGAAAATCGAAGATATTTCACGTGTCATTGACATTATTAATCAAGCAAAAACTTATTTCAAAAATAATGATATTGATCAATGGCAAGATGGATATCCTAATGAAGAAACAATTGAAAAAGATATAGAAAATAATGAAGCTTATGTTTTAGAAGAAGACGGTGTTATTTTAGGAACATGTATGGTAACGATTCATGGAGAACCTGCTTATAACCGTATTGAAGGAAAATGGATTTTAAATTGTCCTTATATATGTGTACATCGTATTGCTGTTGATAATGAATATAAAGGAAAAGGATTAGCTTCTACGATTTTAGATCAAGTAGTTGCTATGTATCCAGATTATCATAGTGTTAGAATGGATACACATCATGATAATCTTTCTATGCAAAGTTTTTTAACTAAATATGGTTTTAAATATTGTGGAGAAATCACTTTAAAAAGTGGTGCTTTAAGAAGAGCTTATGAAAAAAGAATCTAAGCTCTTTTTTTATGTCCTTAATTTTCCTTCTTTAAGTAATCTTAATAATTCATCATTTTGCCTTTGTGAACCTGTATAATTATCTATTCCATTTAATTTAGCTAATTTTGTTCTATTAGCAAAAGAAGCATCTTCTTGAATAGAACGCAATGCATCTGTAAAACTATTGCCTGTATAATCAGGTGCACTTAAATATCTTATCTTTCTTTCTATGACCTGATCATTGACCCAGCCGGCATCTTGTCCTATAAGATAGGGATTTCTAGCACCTTGAACAATTCTCGTAATAATTCCAAAATGACGATATGGCATTAATGGTTGCGTAGATTCACTTGTTAAAAATACATGGTGAAATTCTACCTCATCGCCTATCTTATACCTTGTTAAATTCGTATTAGAAAAATTATTATAACCACCTTCTTCGATGATTTGTGGAAAATCTTTATAGGCATAATTTAGATCCACCATTGTATCAATTCCTAAAACATTTCCTGTAGCGCTATATTGCCACATACCATATTCTCCATCATAATTAAGTTCATCATTATATCTTGCAATCCATTTTGTATACTCATTAAAGATTGGACTTGTAAGTTTAGTTCTAAACCAAAACAATGATGCATACATTCCTACATAGTAACCTTCTTGTTCAAGTCTTTGAGCAAATGTTTGTGCAATATTCGCTATTGTTTGATTACTTTGTCTTCCTGTTGTATTATTATCTTCTAAATCATAATAAACAGGATAGGCCATTTGATAATCCTTTACGAGTCTTAATACATGTTCAGCCTCTGATAAAGCTTCTCTTTCATTGGTTGCATAAGAATATAAATAAACCCCAAAAGGAATTTTTAAACGTGTACATTCATCCGCATTTCTTTTAAAATACGGATCATCTTGACTTTCCAGATTACTTCCATACCCACATCTAATGATTGCAAAATCAATATGTTTTTTAACTTCTTGCCAATCAATCAACCCTTGAAATTTAGAAACATCAATTCCATGTTTTACCAAAATTTTTCACCTCATTATAAAATATGTCACAATGTCAAAAATGTTATTATTATCGTTGTTTATATTTACTTTTGGTTAAAAAAATAAGATAATAGCTACGGGAGGAATTATAGTTATGAAAAAGAGTTTAATCTCCATGATTTGTTTTACTTTGTTAGTATCCTTTTTTTGTTCTACAAGTCAAGTTCATGCAGTAAACTTTGAAGGACAAGAAGATAAATATATGAAACTTTGTTCTAGTAAAAGTTTATCTAATAGTAATTATAATACTTGTAAACAATTTAATTCATACTTAAAAAAGAAAAACAATCAGTTACAAAGTTCTATTGATGAATCTAAATCTAAAATTTCAGATACTCAAAGTTCATTAGATGACGTTGTTTCTAAAATTGCTGATTTAAATAACCAAATTGAACAAAAGCAACAAGAAATCAACTATTTAGAAAGTTCAATTAAATCATTAGAAGCAAGTATCACAGCTAAAGAAAACGAAGTTAAAGAACGTATGTATGCTATGCAATCATACAATAATAGTAATAGTTATATTGAATTTATTTTTGGTGCTTCAAACTTCTCTGATTTCTTTTCAAGAATTGATAGTGTCAATGAAATCACTCAATTCGATAAAGAATTAGTAGAAAAAATTGCTGATGAAAAGAAGCAAGTTGAATCTCAAAAAGCAACTATTGAAACAGTAAAAGCAAATATTGTTTCTCAACAAAACGAACAATATACTTTACAAACTCAATATGAAGATCTATTAGCTAAACAACAAAAAGATTTAGCATCTGCTGAAAGTGAACAATCTAAAATTTCTGATACTCAAAGTTCATTAGATTCATTCTTATCATCAGTCGTTGTTACTCAACAATCTTCATCAGGTAGCAGTAGTGGTTCTACAACTATTAGACCATCTACAAATGTTCCTACTACAAATAAGTATGGTTCTACAGTTGTAGCTGCTGCTTATTCTAAATTAGGTTGTCCTTATGTATGGGGAGCAAGTGGACCTAATTCATTTGACTGTTCTGGTTTAGTTATGTGGTGTTATGCACAAGCGGGTGTTTCACTTGATCACTATTCTGGATCTCAAGGTCAATCTGGAGCAATTATTCCATTAAGTCAAGCTCAACCAGGAGATATCTTATGGAAAAGTGGACATGTAGGTATTTATATTGGTAATGGTCAATATATTCATGCACCACAAACAGGTGATGTTGTTAAGATTGCATCTAATGTAAGTAGATTTACTTGTGCAGTTAGACCTTATTAGTAATGACTTAAAACCTTTAAGTTTATAAGCTTAAAGGTTTTTATTTTGTATAAAAACAACTTTTATTTACTTTTTTTAGAAAGTGATGTATAAATAATATGAGGGGGTGTTTTGTTTGAAAATTAAAAAATATTTTGTAGGATTTGTTGCATCTACAATGCTTGTATCAACATGCTATTGTATAAAACCTGTAGAAGCTATTGATTTTTCAAAAGATGAAGCAAAATATATGTCACTATGTGCAAGTGGAAAACTAACAAATAGTAATAAAAAAACATGCGAAGAATTCAACAGCTATCTCAAAGCTAAAAATAAGAAGTTAAAAAAAGATTTAGAAAATCAAAAAAGTGCTTCAGCAAGTACAACTCAAACATTAGATAGTGTACAAAAGAAACTTAATTCTTTAAATTCTGACATTTCATCTAAAGAAGCTGAAATTCAATATGTTGAAACATCTATACAAAATACCCAAGCAGATATAGATAAAGATAATCAAGAAATAAAAGATCGTATGTATGTCATGCAGTCTTATATGAATGAAAATACTTTTATCAATTATATATTTGGGGCTGATAATTTTACTGATATGTTATCTAGAATAGATAGTTTCAACACACTTACTTTAAGTGATCAAGATTTAATTGCTCAAATGTTAGAAAAGAAAAAGGAAATTGAAAATCAAAAAGTTACTTTAGAAAACGCAAAAGTTGTTTTAGAAGAACAAAAGAAAGAACAAGCTGCTATTCAAGTACAATATGAAACATTATTAGAAGAACAAAGAAAACAAATTGCTGCAACTGAAGTTGATGCAAATGTTGCTGCAAGTCGTAGTGAAGCAATTGATGCCTCATTAACAGAATTCTATGAACAATCTAAAAAAGACGATGTAGGTCATGTCAGTCAGATTCCTACACCAAAACCATCTAACAGTAACAACAATAATCAAACTTCAAATTCAAATAATAATAACAATACAGGTAATAATTCAAACAATAATTCGAATAATAATACAACTAACAATGGTTCTCAACCATCTCAAGATAGTACAACATTAGGAATAAGTATTGCTAACTATGCTTTATCTAAACAAGGTAAACGCTACTATTGGGGAGCAAGTGGACCAAATTATTTTGATTGTTCTGGACTTGTTTACTGGGCACATAATCAAGCAGGCGTAAAAATAGGTAGAACAACTGCTGCTGGATATGCTGGTAGTGGTAAAGCTGTTTCTTATAGTAATTTACAAATTGGTGATGTCATTTCTTTCAATTATGGAAGTGGTGTTGCTCATATTGGAATTTATATTGGTAATGGTAATATGGTTCATGCCTCTGGTAAAGGATCTGGGACAGTGGGTCAATATCCTGATCAATGTGTTAAAGTAACATCAGTTGCTCCAGGAAGTTATTTCTATAGACATATTTATAATTGTCGTAGATTATACTAAAATAGGATGCGCTACATTTTGTAGCACACCCTATTTTTTTATTTTAAAAATGTTTTGTAGTCTTCATAATTTTTCTTTAATAATTCAGGAGTATTTAAATGATATGGACAATGTTGTTTACATTTACCACAATTTAAGCATTCTTCAATTTTTTTCATCTCTGCTTGCCAATGATCATTAAGCCAACTTGCTGCTGGTGCTCTTCTTAACATTAAAGACATTCTAGCACATTGATTGATTTGAATTTCTTTAGGACAAGGCATACAATAACCACATCCTCTACAGAAATCTCCTGCTAATTCTTTTCGATCATGAGCAATTAAATCTTGAATTTCTTGAGTAAGTTCTGGTGCTTTTGTTTGATATGAAATAAATTCATCCAATTCACTCTCTTTTTGAATTCCCCAAATTGGTAAAACATTATCAAACTGTGCTAAATATACATAAGCAGCATCCGAACGGTTAATAAGTCCACCTGATAAAGCTTTCATACAAATAAACCCAATATTATTTTCTTTACATCTATTCACTAAATCAATATCTTTTTGATCCGCTAAATAACTAAATGGGAATTGAATTGTATCATATAACCCACTTTCACAAGCTTCTATAACTACTGGTAAACGATGATTCGTTAAACCTATAAAATGTATTTTTCCTTGAGCTTTTGCTTCTAACATTGCTTCATATAAACCTGTACCATCTCCTGGTTTAGGGCAAAATGAAGGATTATGAAATTGATAAATATCAATATAATCTGTTTTTAAATTATTTAAACTTGTTTCTAAGTCTTTCCAAAAACCTTCTACTGTAGTAGATCCTGTCTTCGTTGCAATATAAATGTCTTTTCTAACATCGCTTAATGCATTTCCTAGCTTTTCTTCACTATCACTATACCATCTTGCACTATCAAAAAAACGAATTCCTTGATCATATGCCTTTCTTAAAATTGTTGTTGCATCTTCTCCAGTTACTCGTTGAATTGGTAATGCCCCAAAACCATTACGATTCACTGTAATTCCTGTTCTTCCTAATGTAACTTTTTCCATTCCTTTTTCTCTTTTCCTAATCTTAACTTAAATATTCGCCAATTCCATTTACAATTCCTTGAACAATTTTATTTTGATAATCCTCACTTGAAAGTAATCGATCTTCTCCTGGATTTGATAAAAATCCCATTTCTACAATAGTAACAGGCACCTTTGACCAATTTAAACCTGTCATATTATCAACAATTGAAACTCCTCTATTTCTAGAACCTGTTGCCTTACAAATATTATTCACAATACTTTTTGAAAGTGATTGTGATTGACTTGCAATACTTGCACAATATCTATTAGAAGTTGAAGGCGCAAGTGTCAACGTTCCTGTAGAAGAAGATGATTCACTTGAATCACAATGTAAACGAATAAATGCATCTGCATTTGCCTCATTTGCCATTTGAGCTCTTTGAGCATTAGATAAATCGACATTTTGTGATGTACGACACATAACCACAGTATAACCTTGATTTGATAAAGCTTCTTGTAATTTAAGTGCCACTTCTAAGTTGATTTGTGATTCTGTTTTCCCTGTTACACATCCTGTTGCCCCTGTTGTCACTTTTGCTTTCATTGTCGATGAACCTGGTCCATTAGGTTCTAATGAACTATTTCCTCGTGCTTGATGTCCTGCATCAATACAAATCACTTTTCCTCCGCCATGATAAATCTTAGCTGCTGATAATTCTTGTTTAGGTTTTTCTTTTACATGTACAGTTATTTCTTTTTTTGCTTGATTTCCTGAACTATCTTTCGCAAATACTTTTATTTGATAATCCCCTGCTTTATTTATATCTAATGAAGATAAATCATATTGTAAATCAATATTGCTTAAATCTGTTGCTTTGATTTCTTGATTAAAATCATAATTTTCTGTTCCTTCTTCAAATGAAACTTCATTTATTTCATTAAAAACAGGAGCTGTAGTATCTTTAACAATCACTTTCTTTTTTAGTTTTTGATCTTGATATTTAATATTTATTGTATAGTTTCCAATTGCTGGATAATCTTTTTGATCTTCATTTTTTAGATTGTCTGTTATTTTTGTTTCTTTTTTTATTTCTTTCAACTTATCTCTATCTATGTCTTTTGTTTGAATAAGATCATCAAATGAATATCGAACTGTATTTCCATATTCTACAAGAATCTCTTTTTTATTTTTTAAAGATAATTCAATTTTTTCTTCTCGTGTAAGATAATAAATACCTCCCACTATCACCGCGATAACAATCCCAATAACTCCTATAAACTTCTTTTTCATATTCCCTTTTTCTCCTTAAAACTATTATACAAAAAAAAGAGAAGAATGGAAGTTCTTCTCTATAAACCTTTGACATGAATACGTGTAATTGCACGTTGCAAAGCTGCTTGTGCTCTTAACATATCGATTTCATTGTTTTGTATTTTAAGTCTTTCTTCAGCTCTTCTTTTTGCTTCTTGTGCTCTTTCTAAATCAATTTCTTCTTGTGATTCAATTGCATTAGCAATTAAAGTTGTTTCTGTTTCATTTACATAAATGAAACCACCTGCGACAGAAAAATATGTTCTTTTTCCATCAATAATATAATTCATTTGAGACACTTTCACACCACTTGCTAGTGGAATATGATGAGCTAAAATACCTATTTGTCCAGCAGTTGTATCAAGATTTATCTGATCAATTTCCACTTCTTGGTAAATACCTTGAGGTGTAATGATTTTTAGCTTAAATTTAGTCATTTTCGATTTGTTTAGCCTTTTCTACAGCTTCTTGAATAGTACCAACATTATGGAATGCTTGTTCAGGTAATTGATCCCATTTACCTTCAAGAATTTCTTTAAATCCTTGAACAGTATCTTCTACACGGACATATTTTCCATCTAAACCAGTAAATTGACTAGCTACTGTAAATGGTTGTGATAAGAAGTTACGTACACGTCTTGCACGTGCAACGATTAATTTATCTTCATCACCTAATTCATCCATCCCAAGAATTGCGATGATATCTTGTAATTCTTGATAACGTTGTAAGATTTGTTGAACACCATGAGCTACTTCATAATGATCTTTACCTACAACTAATGGATCTAAGGCTCTTGATGAAGAGTTAAGTGGATCTACTGCAGGGTAAATACCTAAAGCAGCGATTGAACGATCCAAAACGATTTTAGCATCTAAGTGAGCAAATGTTGTTGCTGGTGCAGGGTCAGTTAAGTCATCGGCTGGTACATAGACCGCTTGTACTGATGTAATTGATCCTTTTTTAGTTGATGTAATACGTTCTTGTAAAGCACCCATTTCAGTTGCTAGAGTTGGTTGATATCCTGCTTGTGATGGTACACGTCCAAGTAAGGCAGAAACTTCTGAACCTGCTTGTGTGAAACGGAAGATGTTATCAATGAATAATAACACGTCTTGACCTTGTCCATCACGGAATTGTTCAGCCATTGTTAAACCAGTTAAGGCAACACGTAAACGTGCTCCTGGTGGTTCGTTCATTTGTCCAAAGACAAGTGATGTTTTAGATAAAACGCCACTTTCTTTCATTTCATAGTATAAATCGTTACCTTCACGGCTACGTTCTCCAACACCGGCGAATACTGATAACCCACCATGTTGTGTTGCGATATTGTTAATAAATTCTTGGATCAATACTGTTTTACCTACTCCGGCACCACCGAATAACCCAATTTTACCACCTTTGATAAAAGGACAAATTAAGTCTACAACTTTAATTCCTGTTTCAAAGATTTCTGTAGTTGTCATTTGTTCTGCATAAGTTGGCGCAGATCTGTGGATAGGCATACGTGGAACATCATTTCCTAATTCACCTTTACCGTCAATTGGTTCACCTAAAACATTGAACATACGTCCTAATGTATCATTTCCTACTGGAACTGAAATTGGGTGACCTGTATCAACAGCATCCATTCCTCTTACTACCCCATCAGTTGGTCCCATGGCGATACATCTTACTGCATCATCTCCAATGTGTTGAGCAACTTCTACGACTAATTCTTCTTCACCATTTTGAATACGAATTGCTGTATTTAATCGAGGTAATTTATCTTCGCTAGCAAATGCAATATCAATAACTGGCCCACGGGCACTAATTATTTTCCCAATATTTGCCATATTGACCTCCTTATTGCGCATTAGCTCCAGCAACAATTTCACTAACTTCATTAGTAATTGCTGTTTGACGAGCTTGATTGTATTTTAATAATAATTGTTCTGTTAATTCTTCTGCGTTATCCGTAGCATTTTCCATTGAAGTTCTACGTGACGCATTTTCACTTGTCACACTTTCAACAAGATAGCCATAAACGACAGCTTGTAAATACATTGGTATTAAACTATCTAAAACTTCTTCAGGACTTGGTTCAAAAATAGTGAATTTATTGGTAATTTCAATATTTTCAAACTCATTTGTATCAATTGGTAAAAGTGTTACTGTACGTGGTTTAAATGTTAAGTTATTAACAAATTCAGTATAAATGATTTTTATACTTCCCACTTCTTTATTAATATAAAGATCTGTGACACTTTTTACTAATTTAGTCACTTCATCAAAAGCTAATGTTGAATTTAATGAAGCAAAATCAGTATTGATTGGTCCTTGATGCGTTCTACGGAAATAATTTGTTCCTTTACTTCCAATTGAGTAAACATAATCTTCATCTTTAATTTGTTGACTAATTTCTTTAAAGACATTGGCATTATATCCACCACATAATCCTAAACTTGAAGAAATAACAATATAAACATCTTTATCTACTTTATTTTCAGCGAGATAGGCAGAATCTTTTAACCCTTTATTAGAAGCTAAAATTTCTGCACATGTTTGTCTAACACCTTGATAATAAGGTTTTAATTCATCAAGTTGATTTCTTGTTTTACGAAGTTTAGATGTCGCAACTAATTCCATTGCTTTTGTAATCTTTTTAGTAGATTCAACGGATTTAATACGACGCTTAATTTCTTGCATTGATCCAGGCATTAGTTAGCCCCTTGTGTTTTTAAGAATTGATCAACATAAGCGCCTGTTGCTTCTTTCATCTTCGCTTCTAATTCATTTGAAATCACTTTTTGAGTTTCTATTTCAGTAATAAATTCAGGATGAGACATTTGAATATTTTCTACTAAACCATCCATAAATTCTTTTACTTTTTCTACAGCTATTTGTTTTGTATAACCATATTTTAATGCAAATAAAGTAATGACTTGTGTTGGCACACTACGTGGTGAGTATTGTGCTTGTTTTAATACTTCACGTACTTTTGCCCCATGATCTAATGTTGCTTTAGTAGCAGCATCTAAGTCAGAACCAAATTGCGCGAAAGCTTGCATTTCTGCATATTGAGCAAGTTCAAGTTTTAAAGAACCAGATACTTGTTTCATCGCTTTAATTTGTGCAGTAGAACCTACACGTGATACAGATAATCCTGTATCTACAGCTGGTCTAAATCCAGAGTTAAACAATTCTTGTTGTAAGAAGATTTGTCCATCAGTAATTGAAATAACGTTTGTTGGAATATATGCTGAAATATCCCCAGCTTGTGTTTCAATGATTGGTAAAGCAGTAATTGATCCTCCACCATTTTCTTCATTTAAACGGCAAGCACGTTCAAGTAATCTTGAATGTAAATAGAAGACATCCCCTGGATAAGCTTCACGTCCTGGTGGTCTTTTTAATAATAACGACATTGTACGATAAGCTACCGCATGTTTAGATAAATCATCATAAACAATTAAAACATCTTTTCCTTCATCTAACCAATGTTCAGCAATTGCACATCCAGCATATGGTGCAATATATTGAATTGGTGCAAGTTCACTCGCTCCGGCAGAAACAACACATGTATAATCCATTGCTCCACCTTGACGTAATTTTTCAACAACTTGTGCAACCGTTGAATTCTTTTGTCCAATAGCAACATAAACACAATAAATGTTTTGTCCTTTTTGGTTTAAAATTGTATCAATAGCAATTGCAGTTTTACCTGTTTGACGGTCACCGATAATTAACTCACGTTGACCTCTACCGATAGGAATGATAGCATCAATTGATGTAATACCAGTTTGTAATGGTTGATCAACTGATTTTCTTGTCATTACACCACTAGCAACACGTTCGATTGGTTTAGTTTTACCAGTATTGATTTCACCTTGACCATCGATTGCTTGTCCTAATGGATTAACAACTCTTCCTAACATTTCATCCCCGACAGGGACTTCAATAATTCTTCCAGTACGTTTAACTTCGTCTCCTTCTTTAATCGTACTTTCAGATCCAAGTAGTACGGCTCCTACACTATCTTCATCTAAGTTCATGACCATTCCGTAAACATCATTTGGGAAAAGTAATAATTCACCTAACATGGCATTATCTAACCCATGAATAACACTTACACCATCACCAACAGTCACGACTGTTCCGACATCTTTTTGTTCAATGATATCGTCATAATGCTTAATTTGTTCTTTAATTAAAGCACTAATTTCATTTGGTCTAAGCCCCACTATTTCCACCTACTTTCTTAATAGTTCTTTTTTAAGCATTTCTACTTTATTTTTAATTGTTCCATCATAAATACGGTTAGCAATTTGAACTTTAATACCACCTAATAATGATGGATCAATAGATACTTTTAAAGTAACCTTTTTGTTTTCTTTTTGACTGATTGCTTTTTCTATATCTTGAATTTGTTGATCAGTTAATTCATAAGGTGTATAGATCATACCTTCTTCTATACCTAAATATTGATTTGATAAATTAATATAAGATTTAACAATATCATCAATATAACGAATTCTTCTTGATTGCACTAATAGTTTTAAGAAATTTAAAACATATTGATCAACATTCCCTTTAAATGATTGATCCAATAATTGAATCTTTTTATCATTTTCAATAAGAACGTGATTAAAGAATTGAACAATTTGAGGATCACTATCTAGAACCTCACCAACTAATTTGATGTCATCAAGATATTGAGTGACTTTATTTTCTTCTTTCGCTAAATCAAATAAAGATTCAGCATATCTATCGCCAACAACACTCATTAGTTAACCACATCATCAACAAATTCTTCTACTAATCCTTTGTTGATTTCTTCATTCATTTCTTTGTTCATCACTTTAGTTGCAACCTCAATAGCAACATCCACAATTTCTTGTTTCATATCTGCTTGAGCTTGTTTCTTTTCTGTTTCAATTTCTTTTTGTGCTTGTTCAATTTTAGCTCTTGCTTCTTCGTTTGCTTGGTCAATAATTTGTTGTTTCACTTTTTGACCATCATCTTTTGCTTGATCAAGAATTTCACGATATTTGCTGGCAGCTTCACGTGCTTCTTTTTCAGCTGTTTCTAAATTTGTAGAAGCTTTTTCGTTCATTTCTTTTGCCTCATTGATTGTAGATTCTATGTAATCTGCTCTTTTAGCAAAATATTCCATGACATTTTTCCATAAAAACTTCTTAAAAATAAGTAACAAAACTCCTGTAGATAATAATTGAACAATCAGTGTTGTAAGATTAGGGAATAATTTTCCTGCTATATCTGGCATCTTTATTCCTCCTTTGTCAGATTTTCAATTATTAATATACGAATAATAAGATTAAAGAAACTAATAAACCATAGATGGCAACTGTTTCTGATAAGGCAATCCCTAAGATCATCATAGTACGGATTTTACCTTCAGCTTCTGGGTTTCTACCAACAGCTTCTACAGCTTTACTAGCAGCAATCCCTTCACCAATCCCTGTTCCTAAACCTGCACATACAGCAAGACCTGCTGCAATAGCAATTAAACCTTTTACCATAATTTTTTTCCTCCTAAAAAATAGTTCATTTTTCATTTATATCTTAACTAGCAAGCTAGTAAAGAACTTAATCTGGATTTTCCATCATTATCAAGATAGATGATAATGTAACGAATACCAATGTTTGAATGCATCCTGCAAAGACATCAAAATAACAATGTAGCCAAGGAGCAATCACTGGTCCTAAAAAGTTAAAGTTGATCAATAACCCTGAAATGTAACCTGTTAATTGATAAACTAAATACATAAGGATCGATCCACTTAAAATATTCCCAAATAAACGCATTGATAACGAAATCAATGGCGAAAGAATACTTAATAAGTTTGTTGGTGGCCATACAGCACCCCAAATGTAAGATAATAATCCTTGTTTTTTGATTGCATTAAACTGAATTAAACAGAATGTAATTGTTGTTAATGCAAGAGTAATAGAATAATTTGAAGTTGGTGCTTCAAATCCTAATAATCCACTTAAGTTAGCAATGACCAAATATGCAAAAAGCATTGCAAAGTATGGATAATAGTTCTTTTCAAATTTCTTTGGCATGATACTTTTTAAATAGTCGTAAATCATTTTAACACCTGTTTCAACAACTAAAACAACACCTTTAGGTCTTGCTGTTGGATCAGCAGTTGCAAATTTCTTTCCGGCATAAATAAAGAAAATAGCCATCACCACCATAATAATCAATGAAAAGATTAATTCTACCTGTAAAGAATCTAAGAAGTTACTCACCCTTTCACCCCCTTCATTTGATAACTTACAATATATATGGTTATTTTAATGACCATATATCCAAAAAGAACACCCATCAGATTAAACCATTTTGGAATAAAAATAGCAATTAAAAAACCAATCGCATAAATTGCAAGTTTGACTATATTTAATAAGATAATTAAACTTGTAGATCTTTTTAAGTTCAATATCATATCAGACGTGATAATAATAACATAAAAAATTGCAAGATTAAATAAATATCCAAGCAAAAAACCTAGCGAATAACTGATAGATTTCATCATCAAACCAATAATTGAAAAAACGATAAAACCTATCAAAAAAATAAAAAATGATTTCTTAAAAACTAACTTTTCATTCATGATTTTCCACCTTTTAATAATGTTCTCATCACTTCTATAAACGCTAAAACAAGAAATACTAGCGTCAGAAGAGGTTTGGTTAGTAATATACTATCCAAATATAAACCCAATATGACGCCAGCTATTAAAGTTCCAAATATTTTACCTGATAACGTCAATGCATAAAGCAAATCTTTAAAAAGCTTCTCTTTACTATTCATTTGTTCCAAACAAACGATCTCCGGCATCTCCAAGTCCAGGAACAATATAACCATGCTCATTTAATTTTTCATCTAATGCTGCAAGTGTAATATCAACATCAGGATGTGCTTCTTGAATCGCTTTAACTCCTTCTGGTGCTCCTACTAAACAAACAAGTTTGATTTTTCTTGCTCCTCTTTGTTTAATATTTTCAATTGCCATATTAGCACTTCCACCAGTTGCTAGCATTGGATCTAAAACAATGACTAAAGCATCTTCTAGACCTTTTGGAAATTTAGCATAATATTCACGTGGAATTAAAGTTTCTTCATCTCTTTCCATTCCAATATGTCCAACTTTAGCTGTTGGAATAATATCTCTAAAACCATCAACTAAACCAATTCCTGCACGTAAAATAGGTGCAAGAATAATTTGTTGATCCATTTCTTTTCCCACCATTGGACAAACAGGTGTTTCAATTGCTTTATCTTTTAATGAAACATTGCGTGTTACTTCAAATGCCATAAGTTTAGCAATTTCATCTAAGTTTTGTTTAAAAATATAAGTTGATGTATTTTTATCACGCATAATTGTTAATTTATGTTGAATTAAAGCATGATCTAATATTGTTACTGACATATTTGCCTCCTAGATATATTTAATATTTGAATACATTGTGACCTTTTCAGTAAGTTTTGCTACTCGTTTTAAACATTCTTCTTTAATTTCGTCTGTTTCTTCATTTTTTAAACGATAAGCAATAATTCTAGCAACTTCTTCAAAATCTTCTTCTTTGAATCCTTTTGTTGTCATTGCTGGTGTTCCAATACGAATTCCTGAAGCTTTGAATGGTTTTTCTGTATCAAAAGGAATTGCATTTTTATTAGCTGTAATATTGATTTCATCAAGTAAACGTTGTGCTTTTTTACCAGAAATACCACAACTTGCTTTAACATCAACAAGTAATAAGTGGTTATCTGTTCCTCCAGCAACCAATCTGAACCCTTCTTCTTTAAAGACTTTTTCCATTGCTTTAGCATTTTTGATAATTTGTTTTGCATAGTCTTTAAATTCTGGTTGTTGTACTTCATAGAAACATTGTGCTTTAGCAGCGATAATATGCATTAATGGTCCACCTTGCATACCTGGGAAAACTGCACGATCAATATCTGCAGCAAATTCTTTTTTACACATGATGACACCACCACGAGGCCCTCTTAATGTTTTATGTGTTGTTGTTGTCACAATGTCAGCATATGGAAATGGTGATGGATGAACACCAGCAGCTACAAGTCCAGCGATATGAGCCATATCTACCATAAATAATGCGCCATTATCATGAGCAACTTTAGCCATAAATTCAAAATCAATAATTCTACTATAAGCACTTGCTCCAGCAACAACGAGTTTTGGTTTAATTTCTTCTACTTGTTTTTTATAAGCTTCATAATCAATTGTTTCTGTTTCTTTTGAAACACCATAGCTATAAAATTCATAGTTAATTCCTGAAAAGTTCAATGGATGTCCATGTGTTAAATGTCCTCCATCAGCAAGTGACATTCCTAACACTTTATCTCCATGTTGTAATAAAGCTAAATAAACTGCAGTATTTGCTTGTGCCCCACTATGTGGTTGAACATTAGCATGTTCTGCCCCATAGATTTCACAAATTCTTTGTCTTGCAAGTTCTTCAACTTCATCAACAAATTGACATCCCCCATAATATCTTTTTGCTGGATATCCTTCAGCATATTTATTTGTAAGAACTGATCCAGCTAATTGTAATACTTCTTCAGAAACAAAGTTTTCTGAAGCAATCAATTCAATGTTATTTCTTTGTCTATTTAACTCTCTTTCAACACTTTCAAATAATTGTGTATCTTTCATAATTTATTACTCCTTTTCTAAAGCCATCATTTTTTGAATTCTTGCATCATGTCTTCCGCCTTCATATTCGCTTTCAAGCCATGCATGTAAGATTTCTAAAGCTAAGCCTTCCCCTATAACACGTTGCCCCATTGCTAACATGTTTGAATCATTATGTTGACGTGTTGCTTTTGCACTAAATACATCATGACATAATGAACAACGAATTCCGTTTACTTTATTGGCAGTAATGCTGACACCAATTCCAGTTCCACATACGACAACCCCCTTGTCGCATGTTCCATCAGCAACAGCTTTTGCTGCTTTAGAAGCATAATCTGGGTAATCACAGCTTTCTTCTGTGTATGTACCAAAATCTACAACTTCATAACCATTTTTTTCTAAATCTTCTTTTAATACATTTTTTAATCTGAGACCACCATGGTCACATGCCATTGCAATTTTCACTTCAATACCTCCCTGATTTTTTCTTCACTAATACAACCTTGACGTAATATTGTTACATCATCATCAATTTTTACCACTGTACTTGCTAGAGAATTTTGACATTTTCCTTTGACAATCATCTTTAGTTTCCCATTAAATTCATGATACACATCTAAATCATTTAAAAGTGTCTCTTGACCTGAAATATTAGCGCTTGTTACTAACATTGGCCCTACTCTTTTCAATAATTCTAATACAAATGGATCATCAGGTATTCTTATACCTATTGTTTCTAATCCCGCTGTAAAATCATCTGATAAAATTGATTTCTTTTTTAAAACAAGAGTTATCATTCCCGGCATAAATTCATCAATCAATTTTTGAGCATTTGTATTTACATAAGCATATTTTTCTATATCTTGAGAATCATAGATCATCAAAGATACTGCTTTACTATGACTTCTATGTTTAATTTCATAGATTTTTTCAAGTGCCGAAAGATTTCCAAACTTCACACCTAAGCCAAAAACAGTCTCGGTAGGAAAAGCCACAACCTCATCTTGTTTTAATAATTCAACAACCTCGTTTATGTTCTTTTTTTCTACCAAAACTGTTTCCATGATTCCACCTCATTTTGTGATATTATACTATTTTATTATTTAAAATGATACCCTTATCCCTGGATATTTATCTCTTTCAATAGAATATTTAGCATATTTCTTAACGATTTTCCCACTATTTCTTTAATTTTCCCTAAACAAGCAAAAATCAACCTATTTCATATAAAATAACAGTGAAATCTCTATACAAATAAAATTTAAAAAAGATATTTCACTACCGACACACATTAAACGAGAATCTGAGAAACAGCCTAAAAACACATTTATTGTTCTCAGTTTAATATATAGAGATTTTACTTGTGTTTAGGAAGGAGGCTTTTTTAAAAACAACTCTGTTAATTGGAGTTGTTTTTAAGCCTATATCTTCTATTTGTATTTGTCCCTATAGCTTCCAATGAATCCATTTGAGAAGGAATTTTTCTAGTTCTAGCAAGGCTAAGTCCTAAATGCTCAGCAATAGTATTTGTTTTTGATTCTCCATTTTCTTGAAGATATTTTTCTATTTTTAACATATTTGTTCTTGTTTTATTACCAATTTTATCTTCTTTGCTTGTTTTCTTCCTTGTTTTTTTTATAAATTCGAGTGTTAATGTTGTTCTATCAGGATCAAATCTTTCTTCAATAACAGGTTCTTTCCATCCTTGATCATTCCACGTATTAAAGATATTAGGAACACCACTTCCTGAACGTTCCCCAATATTTATTAAATTAAACATTTTCATGAGTGTTTTGTTTCGAGAATCAGATTCCCCTCTTCTCGTTTGTTCCTTATCTGTTCTTATATATCCAGGATTTTCAAAAATAATTCTATCTTGATCTTTTTTTATAACAACGCCTCTTGTGCCATAATAATCAGCATTGATTAAACAGTTGGTTAATGCCTCACGAAGCGCCTTATGAACAGGCGTATCATCTATACGATTTCCACCTTCCATAACAGAAGGAATCTTTACATTTTTAATAATTTTCATTATAAACTCTAAAATAAAAATCCAACGAAATTGTTGGATCTCTGTTTATTTTTAAATACGATTAATTTACTTAAAATATAATTCAAAATAACAACTATAACATTCACGACTATCTTAAATAAAACATCGTATAAATTAAAGTTAACAAAGAAGCACATAGAAAATATATCTCATAACCCTGTAACTAATCTTGAACTAAAGAATGATAAAGCTTCTTTAAATATTTATGCACTACTACTATTAAACACATATTTTCTATTTGTAATATAGGCAAATAATCCCGATAAAAACCATGCTACATCATTCGAAAATAAATAGTTCATATGTATAATATTTGAAAATAAATAATAGACAACAATATTTACAGCTGTTGTTAATGTTCCAAAGATAAAATACATAATGATTTCTTTAAGCGATTATCTTTATAATGGAAGCAAGAGCTGTAATAAACACTATAAATCTAACAGTATCCATTTTAATAATCATCCCAATTTTCTTAGGTATACTTCTAACAATTCTGATATTGCGAAATGAATCAATCATTTCATTTGTCATATCCATTAAACCTTTTGCACAATAAGGAATCAATAAAACAAAATATGTAATAGTATATTGAGATTTAGCTTCCCAAAATAAATGAAATAAAAATCCACCAATAAAAATAGTTGGTAACAATAATCTATGTAATTTCATATGTCTTCCAGTAAAGTAAATATAAGCTAATGTTCCTAATAAAATAACTGTTTCATAGACATTATATATTTGATACCATAACTCACTTTGAATATAAAAACTACTATGCCTCGTTACCCAAGTTCCTTGAAAGTCAGGATTACACCATTGTGAAACTGTCTTTCGATATAAAAAGTTAATAAATTCTCCAGGGTGTGTTATGTAATAAGATAACGTATTACCTAAATCGCTTTTTGCTTGTGAATTTGCTACATCATAATCTCCGTTATTATTTTCATATACGCTCCAATTGTAGCCATTATACCATCCTGGCGCTACATCACTATCTTGTAATCCCATTTCTACATATGCTATCATCGGTATACCTTTACCAAGTTCAATACCTGTAATATTTTTGATAATTGTATTAGGAATCATTGAAGATGCAAAATAGGCAGGTACAAATAAAATCAATAAAATAATAGATGTATATTTTTTATTTAAAATAATATCAAATAAAATAAAGATAACCATTGCAACAAAAACAATCATATAATTAGATTTAAACATCATTGCAAAAATAATTGAAACAATCGATAAAACTATATATTTTATTTTACTTGTTTCAAAATATTGGTATCCCGCTAATATCGCAAGTAATGAAAAAGTATGTCCAAAGATATTCCCATATACAAATGCAACATAAAAAGTTAAAGGGAAAAATATAAATAATAAAATAAGTGTCCAGTTTTTTAACTCATCATTATGAAAACTAATTTGTGATATTTTGCATAAACAATAATAACTAACTAATAACCCTATAATATTAAGTACTTGAAATGCTTGATAATTATTTTCTCCAAAGATAAATGATAAATAATAAAGAATAACAACAATTCCCGCTTGATTAGAACACTTTCCTACATATCCCATTGGTGTAAAATAACTATAATTGCCATTCTTTAATCCAGCTGCTGCTTCTAAAATAGATGCTTGATCAGCTACAGGAACAAAATCAAATTTGAAAATCATGAAAATACCAACAATCAATAATATCAAGCTTAATATAATAAATATTTTATTAAAATAATAAGTATCCTGTGTTCTATAATGTTTTCTAACAAAATAAACAAAAAACAATACTATAATAAACCATAATAATAAATAAAATGGTTTATCAGCTACGATTGTTGTATGCTCATCCCAACTTAAATAAGCATTATTAAATAAACATAACAATGTAAGTAATAATGTGATAGCAGCAAAAAATCCTAATACAACATTTTTACCTAATTTCTTTAATTTTGAATCAAACACATAATCACCTTCAATTTAAATTATTGTACTTCCGAAACAAACAGCTATATAACTTGAATAACAAATAACGAATAATAAAATATAGATCCCTATCATTGATAACTCTATATATCTTGATTTTATTTGTATTTTATTTTCAATAAATTCACTAAAATATTCATAACCGATACTCATAAATAAAGCAATCGGAATTAAAATAGACATAATATACCTTCCTTGAGGTTGATAATCTATAGAATAAGAATATTTTATTGATAAAATAATTGGAATCAAAACACATAAAATTAAACATATTATAAAATAATTTTCAAATTTAAATTTGAATTGATATTTTCTTTTTAAAGCAATAAGCATCATAATCATACCAAACAAAATTATTATTAAATATAAATAAAAACGTTTTCCACTAATCATATATTGCATATATCCTGTGGTACAAATAAAACTTTTTATAGTTGTTATTATCCAATTTGTATCAAAAATCATAGAAAACACACTAATTCCTTGATTTTGATAAGTATCTCTTTGTGATAATTGATAACCTGGCATTGCATATTTTTCACCACAATCGTACATAGAATTCATTCCTAAAAAATCTCCATTATGGATCATTGCATTTCTAATAAAAAACCATCCACCAACAACTAAGGCAGCAATTGCTATTAGAAATCCTTTTTTTAAAAACTCATTAAATGTAAAATGTAATTTATAACTACTCATACAATATACAATAATACTACATAATATAAATCCATAAGCATTATAATAGGTTAATGCACATAATCCTATAGCAACACCTAAAAAAATACACCATTTACAATTCCAATTTGTTTTTATTCCCTTAATCCAACCATAAACAATAAGTGCTGTTGTAAATATTGAAAACGAATCATTATTTAAATAAAGAGATAAGTACATGAATTGTGGTAATAGTGAAACAAAAATAGCAAAAAGATATATTGTCATCTTATGATTAAATATTTCTTCACCAATTTTACAACATACAAAAAACGTAAGCGCCCCCGCAAGAACACTTGTTAGTCTTGCCGCAATCAATAAATGTACTGGAGTAGTTGTAAAGATAGAAGCTATTTTCATAAAGAAAAAACTAATTATTGAAGGAAGATAAGGTGTAAATCCATAAGAAAATCCCCATATTGCATTTAATATTTCTTTTTCATCACCTTTAGGTAAATATGAATGATTGTAAATAAATAAGGGGATATCATATCTCATATATTCATCTGGTGCTACATTCATACATAATTTTGTTGAACAATAAAATAAAAATAGAAAGAGAATCAATGTTCCTATAATATAAAATTTATTCTTATTTATCATTTGTTTTAATTGCGCCATTATTAATGTTCCTTTTTTAAATAAGTTATTGTTATATAAAAATAGCTGCTTATAAAAAGCAGATATTTTTATTATTTACTTGGATATTCAATACTAAATCCCCTAAAAATTCCATTTCTATTTTCGTTACAGCAATCAAACATATATTTATATCCTGCATCGTCTGTATAATGGAATCTACCATCTGTCTCTTGTTCAGGATCTCCAAAAAGTTTTCTAACTTGTGCATATTTTACTTTATTGTTTAAAGCTAATGTTCCTTCACTTGTTTCTACTTCAATACCTTTTGCTGCTTTATCATATTCTTCTTCAGCATATTCATCGTATTTAACTTCAATAAATGTTACAGATGCTTCAGCAACACTAATTGTTTTTTTAGTTGGATTTTCATATCTTAAATAGAAATGAGCTTCATCTCCACTATCTAATTCAACATTTAAATAGGCAGCCATTGATGAAATACCATTACCTTCTAATTCAACATCTTCTACTTTATCACCTGTATCATTTAATGTAACAGTTCCTACTTGTGATAAGTAATTTGCATATTCACCAACTGTTTCAGGAATAGCAATTTTTTTATCGTCCATTGTAAAATATTTAATCATACCATCAAATTCTTGAAAATCACTTACATCTTTGATTTTAGTACTGCTTGATGTAGTTGTCTTTTTAGATGTTGTTTTTTTATCACTCGAATCATTACTACATCCTACTAATGACATCGATAAAACAAATGTCATTAATACAGCCATTATTTTCTTTATCATAATTGTTCCTCCACGAAATTTTCATTTCTTTTCTTTATTACTATATAACAAATTACAATTATCTACAAATCTTTTTTTCTTAAGAACAAGCTTTCATAGTCTGAAACAATCTTTGTCCAACTATAAGCATTTTTAATTCTATCTTTAGCAGCTTTTCCTAAAGTATCAATATAATCTTGATCAAATGTTTCAACATGTTCTATAAGATGTTTTAAATTATTCTTTTCTTTACCCCAATAAATACATGAATCTAAACCTACTTCTTGATTAAAACCAACATTTAATAAAAGATTTAAAGAAGTAGAGCCTAAAGCTTCTAATAAAGATGGATTTGTTCCCCCTACTTCGTGACCATGTAAATAAGCAAAAGCATTCTTTCTTACACTTTTTAATAAAGCATCGTCATAAATTGTACCTACAAATTTAACTCTTTGATCATTTTCAAAATGATACTTGTTATTTAAAATATGATACAACTTACTTTCTTGATATCCAGTAACAATCACTAAATCTTTTTTTGTATTTGAACTCATGAATTCTCTAATCATTGTTTCATAATTATTTTCAGGAACAAAACGTCCAACAATTAAATAATATTCATTTTTTGAAACCTCATGTTCCTTAGCCCATACTTCAAATTTTTCTTCATCACTGTTATCAACAACATCTGCTCCATAAGCGATAAATGTTGTTTGGGGTTGATACTTTTTGTAATCTTCTTGAATATACTTTTCAATATTTTGTGAATCACAAACGACATAATCCGCATTTTTAATCATCAATCTTTCAGATAATTTCCAATATTGTCTAATAAACCAATTCCATTTAGCTCTTTTAAATTCATGACCGTCAGGATTAACAAAAACTTGAATATTTTTAGTATGAAACATTTTAACATATTTCTTTAAAAATGGACCAATACGACAAGCTAAAATATAAACAATCCCCTCTTCAATGTTATGATCAACAACATATTGATAAACTGCTTTTAAAGCTGCAATATCATAATAAACTGCTTTTGCTGGTCCAATATTAGGCACTTGTACTTTAAAACATCTTGCTTGATTATGTTCAAATTCTTCTTCATGATCAGACAAACAAGCTACATGATACTTAATATCATCACTGACCTTATACTTTGTTAAATATTCGACAAAGGTTTCAAAGCCACCATAATTAGCAGGTATTCCTTTACTCCCTATAATAAATACATTTTTCATATTTTACATACCTTTCCATAATAATTGATAGATTGTATTATATAAAAATAAATCTATATTTTTTATTGATGGAACTAATTTTCCTTGTTTTTTCATATCATATTTATATGTAATAGTTCTTTTCAATAAATCAACATTGACATTATGACAATATTTTTTTAATAAATCAACCATTTCCATGTTAGACTTATGCACTTGGTCTATACTCCCTGAAACATTTTCTCCAGTATACTTATGGGTATATAATACATCATAATTCACATTAAATTGACATTTATTTTCAATCATCAAAAGCCATAAAAAGTAATCATCTGCCGAATTAACAGACATGACATGCTTTGTCCAATATTCTGGTATACTTGTTTTTTTAATCAAACAATGACCTGGTGAAACAATTAAGTCTCTTACTTTAATAAAACCAATTTGTTTCTTTAAATAATCTTGTGATTTTTGATTTTTATAAATCAAATATTTCCCATTTTCTGATTCCATAATGCCATTAGCGATACATAAATCTGCATCTCCAATATGTTCTAATTGACTTTTAATAAAAAAATCACTAATTTCATCATCTTGATCTAAAAATAAAATATATTTACCTAACGCTTTTTTTAAACCGTTGATTCTTGTTTGATGAATTCCTTGATTCATTTCATTATTAATAATTCTAATTGGAAAATCATGTTGACTACCTACAATAATTTCTTCATCAGGATAATCATTAACAAAAATAACCTCTATTTCTTTTTGACTTTCTTGATAATTCTTCTCTATTTTATTTAATAAAGATTCTATATATCCATTCCCTTTATAAATAGGAATAATAACTGACACATCCATACTTTCACATCCTATATTCCATTAAAAATATCCACTAGATTTTGAGAAATATCATTTACATCATACGCTTTGGCCGTTTGATAAGCATGATCTTTAATCTCTTTTATTTGATGTTCATTCATTGATAAAATATCTTCTATTTTTTGATTTAAATCTTTACCATCTCTCGGTTTAAAGAAAAAACCATTTTCTTGATTTTTAATATAACTTGTTGGTCCTGCCATATTAGATGCAATAACTATACAACCACAAGCCATAGCTTCTAATCCAACCAATCCTAAACTATCGCTTTTACGATAGGTTGGAAAACAAAAGATATCAATAGCTGAATAAAATAACGCCAATTCTTTTTGAGTTTGCATTGGATATTTTTTTATCACATTTTCTAAATGATATTCTTGAATAAGTGCATTCGCTTTTTCTTCATCTTCACCAACACCCACCATCACGATTTGATATTGTTCTACGTTTTCTAATAAACTAATAGCCTTTAAAAAGACTTCCCAACCTTTTCTTTTTTCATATCTTCCTATATAACCTATACATTTTTTATTTAGATCTAAATGCAATTTTTCTTTAGCGTTTTCTATTTTTTGAAAGACATCAAAATTAATACCTCCTGAAGGAAAAATCTTGATTTTATCTTCATTCAATCCATATTGTTCCATCATGACCTTTTGATAATAACTTGATGGTACAATACATAAATCTATTAGAGGTAATGTTGATTTAACTAAAGGAATAAACTTCTCATCATGTGCGTCTTCTGGAACAACGTCATTTCCATGAACATTTACAATAACCTTTATACTTGGTTTTAATTTCTTAATGATTTTAATTAATAATGCACAATGTGAAATATAATGAGCATAAAGATAATCATAATGATGAAATAAACACAAAAAGATACTTTTTATATAAAAACTTAAATATCCACCTAATTTCCCTAACTTACTATCTTTCTTTTTTAAAGCTGATACATCTACTTGATATCCATTATTTTTCAAAATACTTGCTGTATTTTGAACAAACACACCATAATGTTTATATTTTTTAGATGGATACATATTTGATATTAATAATATTTTTTCCATACAATCACCTATTTAATAATGTTCACTAAATCTCCTAAAAAAGTTTTAACTCTTCCAAATCCTTTATATTTTCCTTTTAAAAAGTATAAAATCAAAGAACAAGCTTTCTTTTCTTTCATCATTAAAACTCTTTGTGTTAAATAATCTTTATATTTTAAACAATATTTTTTTTGTTCTCTATTTAGCTCTAATCCCAATGCAAAATTCACATTTTCTATTTGTGCTTTCGTCTGTTCAATACGTTCATTCACTCTTTGTTTCTTTTCATTAATAATATTCCCATCAACAATATTATCCATTCCAATTGTATTATTATTATGAATTCTATAATCAATTAAAGGAATATCTAAATAATAACATCCATTTTGAATAGCAGAAATAATATTCAATTCCCAATCATGAGGCAATTTACCTTGTGTTACTTTTAAATATTCATCTTTAACTTCTTTTTTGATAGCCATACAACAACCTTGAGAAAAATTCATTTCTAATAAACTCTTTAAATCGATTTCCGTTAATTCTTCTGTTACTTCTTTAAAAAGTAAATTATTATTTGAACGTCCTTTTATTTTATTCACTTCGAAACAATTTCCATCTTGATCCATAAAATTAAAACTCGATGCTAGAGATAAAATATTGGATTGTCTCATTTTTTCAACCATCACCTCTATTTTATTTAAATGCCAACGATCATCTTGATCACTTAAAAAGATGATATCTCCATCTACTATCTCTAATCCTTTTTTAAAGTTCTTACGATATCCTAAATTATTTTCATTTTTTATAAGTTTCCAATTAATAAGTTTATAACCATCGATATACTGATGAATCAACTCATAACTATTATCAGTAGAAACATCATCTATTAATATTACTTCATCAATTGGATACGTTTGTTTTCTAATAGAATCTAATTGTTCAATTAAATACTTTTCGCCATTATATACAGCCATTACTAATGATACTTTCATAACTATCCCTTTCTTTTGTTAGAAACAGTATAACATAATTTAAATTATAAAGCGTAGTCATGGCACATAAAATCAACTAGATTTTAATTACTTCGTCTTTGAAAATGAGTAATTAAAAATACTATAATTCTATGTAGCTTTGTATAATTATCATATAGTTTAAATGTGACTATTCAATAACAAAAATTAACATTTAATTTTATTTCTTTACTTTACAATTGATATATAAGCAACATTTTAATTATCATTTCTAACATATATTCTAAATACTGATCTTATTTCTTTTAGTAGTAACAGTTTATAAAACAAACAATTCCCATCTATCAAATATATAATGTATATAAAATTAATGCGCCATTAAAAACATATTTTTCAATTTAACAAATTTCATATTAATTTTCTACTTTTAAGCCTACTATGTTTATAAACCAATACTTTAAATATTTTTTATCTTTGAATATTAATTTAATCTTTATTGACCTTTAAATAGCTTTTCTCTATTTCTTTTCTTTTAAATTCTTCCTTATCTATTCTTATTCCTTTATCATATGCATTTGAAGTTTTCTCATATAATTCTAAAAGTGCAATTTTCTTATTTATATCATCAATATTTTTTCCTTCAAACTTTAATAACGTGTTATTAAGATATTTAGATTTATTATATTCATAATCAAAATAACTATCCTCTTTAAAAATTTTTGATAAGACATTCATACAATAAATCCAAACAGAAACAATAAAAAAAAGAAAACATATCATTTCATATGTATTATATTCATTCAGTTTTTGATTTAATAAGACAAAACTGGACAAATACAAAGATAAAACAAAAAAATATAATTCAATAAATTTTTTTGTTAATAATTCCCATTGTACAAAGTTATATTTAAAATCATATTTAATTTTAATCTTATATTGAATTTTGTCTATCACCACAAATATAAGGACAAAAATAGTCAATACAAAAATATTTTTAAAACTAAAAAAATATATAATTTCTCTAATCATTTTCCTATTCAATCTTAATAAACTAAAATTTGGAAAAAATATATATGTACTCATTACAATAACACCAAAAGTCATAAATTCTAATAAACTAACACCTTTAGGTATTATTTTTTCCATTTTCTTCTCAATATATTTAATATCCATTATCATTTTCCTCTCACTATTATAAAACCAATTACTTATATTAACAACAAATCATAAATCTTATATTTTTCTTTAAAATTATAAAATTAAAACTAAAATTCGCTCATTTAAAATGAGCGAATCAATCTTAATATTCAATTTCTTTTAAATATCTGCTTAATGCATCTTGCCATGTAGGTAATGGTTTAAATCCATTTTCTACAAGTTTTGACTTATCCAATCTACTATTAAATGGTCTAGCAGCTTTAGATAAACCATATTCTTCCGTCGTTACTGGTAAAACTTCTGTAGTATATCCTGCTTGTTTAAAGATTTCTACTGTAAAATCATACCATGAAATATATCCACCTTCATTAGTAGCATGATAATAACCATATTTATCACTTTCAGCCATATCTACTAATAATCGAGCAAGATCATAAGTATATGTTGGTGTTCCAATTTGATCATTAACAACTTTAACTTGTGGATATTTCTTTCCAACATTTAACATCGTTTTAATAAAGTTTTTACCATTAACACCAAATACCCAAGCAATACGAATAATAAAATATTTATCTAAATTAGAAGAAACTGCAAGTTCACCTTCTAATTTAGTTTGTCCATAAACATTTAATGGTTTGTAATCTTTACAATCGGGATCCCAAGGTGTTTCACCTTGTCCGTTAAATACATAATCTGTAGAAATATAAATCATTTTACAATCTAACTTTTTACATACTAAAGCAATATTTTCTGTTCCTTTAGCGTTAACTGCTCTTACTTTTTCTACTTTATCATCATCTTCTGCTAAATCAACAGCAGTCCATGCTGCACAATGAACAACAACATCAGGATTGATTTTTGTAATTTCTGATTCTACAGTTTCTTTATTTGTAATATCTAATTGAACATATTTTTGAAAATGTTCATTACTTTCAGTAATATCACTTCCAATTGCTTCATGTCCTCTTTGATTTAATTCATTCATAACGTCATAGCCTAATTGACCATTAACACCTGTTACTAATACTTTCATTGATTTACCTCCAATCAGCATACTTATTATAGCATACTTTCTAATTTTCTTGAATTAACACATAAAAACGTTGCAATTACGATCAAAAAATATGAATTCACAAATGTTCTTGTTCCAGAAACAAAAATAGATGGTGAAAATCCAAGTACAACTCTTGAACAAAATGCTGCACAAATAATTATGAAACTTAGAAACATTGTCTTATTTCCTAGATTAATTTTTATTACATAAAAACTAATCAATAAAATACATATAAAATAAAGAATAATTAAACAAACATTCATATTCAACGAAATGTGTTCAATAACTTTTGTATAATCATTAAACACATTAAAGATTTGATAAAACCCTCTATGATTACAGTATCTATCACTTACACTAACTACAAAGGTAACAAAGGTCATAAGACCTACTAGTATATATTGTCCTTTATTTTTTGTATTTTTATAAATGATATAAATCAACATAATGTTCCAAACAAAAATAATATATGCAGGTTGTAAAGAACCAATTGCTATTGTTGAAAGAACTCCTAACAATAACTTATCCATCAACTTAAAGCCATAAAAAGCTGGATAATAAGCATTCATTTCTGCAACTTTTCTTAGCTCATTTCCAGGACATAATGCATGATATCCTAACATTATAAACGATAACACTAAAAGAACATACATTAAAACAGGTACCTTTTTATGTTTTACTAAACTATATATCATAAATAAAGCATAAAATCCTACAAACAATGCACACATTTGTTCTTGATTGATAGCGTATAAACTAGCAACCACATAACTTATTTGTTGAGCTATTGATATCTTTTCATTGGAAATGATTTGTATAATATATGAAAGTCCATATAATCCTAACGCAAGTGGCCATACATAGTTAAGTGTCGTCGCATACCATCCAGCCACGCCAAATGTTCCAAAAGGAAATAACATGATTACAAGCATTAGAAAAAAAGTAATGATCCAATCATTTTCTTTTGTTGGACAAATTATTCTTCTTAAAGAATGTAAAACAAGTACAAACATTCCACTATCTAAAATGATCCAAGCCCATTTATTAATATTTAATAAAACAAGCATCACCAATTCAATGATATTTCTACTTGTCCAAGTTTGTATCCTCATTTGAGTATAGTTAATTAATCCCATTTTTGATTGTTCAAGAAACCATACATCATCTGCCACTCCTAATTTTACAGATGCATGCCTAATAACCATAAAAACAAATAAGATTAGATAAATGACCCATATATGATTTTTGATACATTCTGTTACTTTTTTCATGGTGTCCTCCTATTTTAGACAATATAAATAATAAGTAAAATCCATACCTTCATAAAGTTGCTTGAATTTTTTTATTTCTTTATAGTTATCATTTAAATAAGGAATATTCTTTCGATATCCTATTGTATCTTTATATTCTCTTATCACAACAAATTCAATTTCCTTATTTTTAATAGCCTCTCTTTGACCATCAATAATTTGAGGGTAACGATCATATCCAACATTTTGTCGCATAAAATATTTAACATTAGGAACAATATTACATGTTGTATAAAATCCCCCATCTAAATTATCATAATTCAATAATGTTTTATTTTTTGATTTATCAATAATATCTTTAAAAACATATTGTGCATATGCACTTTGAGGGATATTCATATATCCTCTATTAGGACTTTTTAATGGATAATGAACAGAAAATATCATTCCTCCACATAGTATACATATCGCTAAAGTTTGACTACTTAAATAATTTTGAACAATTGAAAAAACAAAAATAAATCCAAAAATAATATATGCTTCAAAACATAAAAAATAATAAATAAATGGTAATCCACCTACATAAACACCAATCATTAGAAAGATAAATGATAATAAAATAAATATATTGATCCAAATATTTTTTAAAATCTTTGTTGTTAAACAATTTACAAAACCAAGACATAATAATATATAAATTGTTCTATTGTATTTCATTTGTTGGAAAATTGCTGAAAACATATTTAATATTCTTGTTTTTAAATCAATAGTTGTACTATAAGCAGTTAGATTAAAAGTAATATATACATCATAATAATCTCTTAATGCACCATTGATAACAAAATAAAGAATTGATATAAAGATAGGAATAAACATTCCCACTAAAAAATAAACACAACTTATAAAAGCTTTTTTTATTTCCTTTAAAGAAATTAATTTAAAGAAATATAAAGCCATCCAAATAAACCACAAACCTAATAAATTAAATTTGATCAATGAAACACATCCAGCTATTGCCCCATTAATTAATAAATATTTCTTTCCAAAATCATTTTCATTAATAATTTTAATAAAGAAATAAACACTACTTGCAACAAAAGGTAAACAAAATTCTTCTGCACTACCTCCTTGTACAAAAGAAATCGATCCTGAAATAATAGCTAATGTCAAAACAGATGCTAATAAGGCATAAAATTGATTTAAATAAGTTCTAGCAATTTTAAAAAGAAAATAGCCAAAAATTGTATATGAAATAACTTCTAATAAATAAACACCTAAAAATGTATCATGACTTATTAAATAACCTATTCCATATATCAAATAAAGCAAAAGTCCCTTTTGTTCAAATAAATCTTTATAAGGAACCTTTCCATTAAACATACCTTTTCCCATTGTAAAAAAAGCATTACCATCAACCCAATCATTATAAGGATATGATGGTGAATTTTTTGAACAAATCAAAAGAGTTAGGATAGAAACAATCAATAAGATAGCTAAAATAACTTTTTTATTATCTAAATAATTACTTAGTTTTTTCATCTTCAATATTTGTATCCTTTACAATATAAACAGGTCTTTTCTTAGTTTCTAAATAAGTTTTTGATAAATATTGTCCTAAAATACCTGTACAGAATATTTGTATACCACCAATTAAAGTAATAATGCATACAAGAGACGGCCATCCACTTGTAGGATCATTAAAAATAAGTGTTTTAATAATTATAAATATTATAAATATAAAAGCAATAAATAACATCAACATCCCTATAAGCGATGCAATCGCTAATGGTGCTGTTGAAAAAGCAACGATTCCTTCAATACTATATAATAATAATTTCCAGAAAGACCATTTTGTTTCTCCTGCAACTCTTTCTACATTTTCGAATTCAATCCACTTTGTTTTAAATCCTACCCAACCAAATAGTCCTTTACTAAAACGATTATATTCTTTTAATTCTAATAAAGCATTTACAAATTGTCTTGTCATTAAACGATAATCACGTGCACCATCCATTAATTCAGTATCAGATATTTTATTCATGATTTTATAAAACATTCTTGCAAAAAATGATCTTATTGGTGGTTCTCCTTTACGAGTCACTCTTCTTGTAGCAGCACTATCATAACCTTCTTCTCGAATTGCTTTTAACATTTCTGGTAATAAGCGAGGAGGATCTTGTAAATCAGCATCCATTAAACATACATAATCACCTGTACTATTTTCAAATCCAGCATACATAGCCGCTTCTTTTCCAAAATTTCTTGAAAAAGAAATATATTTAACTCTTGAATCTTTGTTAGCAAGCTCCATCATAATTTCTAATGTTTTATCTTTTGAACCATCGTTTATGAATAATAATTCAAAATCTACGTCATTCATTTCATCCATGACCCTACTCATTTCCTTGTAATAGTAATGAAGTGCTGCTTCTTCATTATAACAAGGTACAATTACTGTTATTTTTTCCATCCTATTTATCCCCTTTAAAAACAACTAACTTACTTAATACATAATTCAATACAACCACAATGACATTAACAATCACTTTAGCGATAACATCATTAACAACATTAAAATACACAAATAGCCACATAAGTACCATATCTAAGATTCCTGTAGCTAATCGAGAACTAAAAAAAGAAACAGCTTCTTTTAATATATTTTGACTACTACTTTCAAAAACATATTTTCTATTTGTGATATAAGCAAATAAAACCGATAAAAACCATGCTAGTGCATTAGAAATCAAATAATTTATGTGTAAAAGCTCTGCACTTAAAAAATAAACAACAATATTAACGACCGTTGTAAGAACACCAAACACAAGATACATAATGATTTCTTTATATTTCATTAATAATTCTTTCATTTTCTTCTCCTAAAAAAATGCTAGTTTTGTCATAGACATACTAGCATTTTTTTTACTAATATTCAATTTTATAATTCTTAATTATTCTTTATCTAAGACAAATGCCTTCTTCAAACTTAAATTAGGATTATAAAAACGATCACTATATAACATATAACCCCATTTATCTTTGATGTAATCGTGTTCTTGAACAAATCTACGATATTTAGCACTTTTTGTATCAACTGTATCATCTCCTCTAGATTTAGATTCATAATGATATAGTTCTACTTGATTTAAACAAATATTGTAATAACCTTGTTTTAATAATTTTAAGTTAAAATCAACATCATTGAAGGCTACTTGTAAATCTTCTTCCAAACCATTGACTTCTAAATATTTTTCTTTAGAAACCATTAAACAAGCTGCAGTAACAGCGCTGTAATTAAATGGAACTGATAATCTTCCATAGAAACCAACATCTTCTCTTGGATTATCAATAAAACAATGTTGTGCAATTCCACCAATTCCTAAAATAATACCGGCATGTTGAACCGTATTATCAGGATATAACAATTTAGCACCTACTGCCCCAATATGAGGTTGCATTGCATAGCCAACCATTACTTGTAACCAATGTGGTGTAATAATTTCAGTATCATTATTTAATAAAACAATATATTCACCTTTAGCCGCTTCTACAGCTTGATTATTGATTTTAGAATAGTTAAATTCATAATTAGCATCAATAACTCTAAAGTTAGAATATTTATTTTGATATTTTTTAAATAAATCAAAAGTTTCTTTCTTTTCGCTATTATTATTCATTAGAATAACTTCATAATTTTTATACGTTGTTTTTTCAAATAATGATTTTAAACATTGTTCTGTAATATCTGCATAATCTTTTGTTGGAATAATGATTGAAACCATTGGTTCTATTTCATATTCATATCTTACTAAATAATAAGGAACTCTTGGATGAACAGTTACTTTAGCTTTAATACCACGACGTTTTAAAGCATCTTCTACTGCCATTCTTCCTTTTTCAACAGCATATCCTTTACTATCAATTGTGGCAGCCGTTGACCCTTCAATCATACGCCAATGATATAAAATCTTTGGAATATGATAAACACGTTCAGGAGTTGTTTTTTCTAAAAATCTTAAGAAAATATCATAATCTTGCGCCCCTTCATAGCCTACTCTAAAACCACCGATTTCATCAACAATCGATTTTCTCATAATTTCAAAGTGACAAATATAGTTACTTCCAAGTAACGAATCAGGTGCATAATCTGATTTAAAATGAGGATCTCTTCTTAATCCTTTCATATCCATCTTATCTTCATCCGTGTAGATAAAATCTAATTCTTTATTTTTATTTAAAACAGCGACACATTCAGCTAATGCATTTCTAGCAAGTAAATCATCATTATCCATTAAACCAATAAATTCACCGCTAGCAATATTTAAAGCATCGTTTGTTGCTTTAGAAATATGTCCATTTTCTTTACGATGATGTACTTTGATTCTAGAATCTTTCTTTTCATATTCATTTAAAGTATCAATTGTTTCTTGTAAAGTTGAACAATCATTAGATAAACATATTTCAAAGTTTTGATATGTTTGATTTAAAATAGAATCTAAACATTCTGCTAAGTATTTTCTTTCCACATTATAAACTGGTATACAAATTGAAATAAGTGGATTGTAAGAAAATTGAGGATGTTCTTCAAATGGTTTTTCATTTTTTTCTAACCATAAAAGATATTCTTTTTGATTTAAGAAATTATAAACATCTAAAAATTTATTTTTTGTTTTCTTATTTTCTTTAATACGTCTTTTACTTTGTTTTAATCTATTTGGTGTTAAAACAAAATGATATTCCTTAGCTATATATTTAACTTCTTTACCAATAGCATAAGTATTTACTTTTACCTTATTATTTATTTCTTTTGTTTTTCTAACTGTTTTTTGTAAAAGTGTTCTAATCTTTGACTTAATTCTTTTCATTAAAGTATTCTTTCTTACACAAACAAGTTCCTTTTGATCATCATGTATTAAATAAACTTTAACTTTAGAATCATCTTTACTCAATGATAATGTTAATTCATAATTGTCACTTGCTAGATCTGGTAAAAAACGTGCTTCTCTTTTTTTACCATCAACAGTTACTTCAAAAGAATAATCTTTTAAAGAACAATTTCCATACATAATAAATGTAGGATTAACAAGACCATGAACCTGTGCATCTCTCACATTTATATAATCTAATGTTTTCATGTCTATCACCCCTTATATTTCTTCAGCAAATCCTTTTTCTAATTTTCTAAAGATAAACATTCCTAATACAAAACAAATAATAGCCATTACAACCATATAAAGCACACTAGACATTGCTGGTAACGTATGATACATAAAGAAATCACGGTAGGCACTTACGATATGTGTAAAAGGATTTAAATAAAGTACCCAACGAATAGCTTCTGGAAATAATTCTGCCGGATATAAAATAGGTGTTCCATAAAATAACATATTAATAACAAATTGAATAATATATTCTGTATCTTGAATATAAACATTGATTGCACTTAAACCAAGAACCATTCCTGCTGTGATTACAAATTGAATCAACGCAATAAATGGTACTAATAAAATATGCCAACTTAATCCAAGTCCACCAAAAACACAGAAAAGAATAATAATCAAACAAGCGATAAAAAAGTTAACAAGTCCACTTAATGTGGCTGATATTGGTAAAATTTCTCTAGGAAAATATACTTTTTTAATAACACCTGCATTATTTTTAATACTTCCCATTCCAAGTCCCATAACTGTCGTAAAGAAGTTCCATGGAATAACCCCACAAATTAAATATTGAAGATAATTATCTGTTTTGATTCTCATGATATAAGGAAATACAATGGCATAAACGGCAACCATTAATAATGGATTTAAGAATGACCATAATACTCCTAAAAATGAACCTTTATACTTACCTCTAATATCTTTTTTTACATTTGTTTTTAATAATTCACGATAGTCATATAAGTTTTTAAATAATTTCATTTTCTTTTTCTCCTATATGATATTAATCTTTAAATCTTTTTCAGATATAACTTTATCTTTTTCATCTAATAATTGCACAAGAATAGAATGCTCTCCTAATTCCATTTGACTTACATTTACAAAATAATCAAATCCACATTCATCATCATTTGTTCCATAACCACCATATTTTTCTTGATAAGCCATTAAAACATCACTTCTATTTATTTTTCTCATTTCAGTAACCTCTTGATCATCAAAAGTTACTTTTAAACGATCATTTAAACAATCACTCAATGACCATCCAGAAATTGTAAATTGGGCTGTATCTTTTTTAACTTCAGCAAATGATTGAGGAATATCAACAACAACAATACCATGGTAAGTATCTAATGGTTTTTGATATTTTTTCTTAGCTTCTTCTTTATGATCTAATTTAACTTGTTTTAAATATTCATCAATAACATAAGTTGGATCACCATCTAATTTAAATTCACCTTTATAGATCCAAACAGCACGTGTACATAAATCTTTAACTGTATCTAAACTATGCGAAACAATAACAATTGTTTTATCACTATCTCTTAATTCTTTTAATTTATCAAAACATTTATCTTGGAAATGTTGATCTCCAACTGCTAAAATTTCATCAATTAATAAAATTTCTGCATCTACATTAATAGCAATTGAAAAAGCAAGTCTCATATACATCCCAGAAGAATAAGTTCTAACTGGATTATCAATAAATTCTCCAAGTTCAGAGAATTCAATAATATCATCTACTCTTTTTTCAATTTCTGCTTTTGTTAAACCAAAAACAGCAGCATTAAAATAAATATTTTCTCTTCCTGTAAAGTCTTGATGGAAACCTGCACCCAATTCAAGTAACGAAGTCAACTTACCATGTGTTTCAATTGTCCCTTCATTAGGATAAATAATCTTAGTCATCAACTTCAATAAAGTTGATTTACCACTCCCATTTGTTCCAATCAAACAAACAGTTTCACCTTTTTTAATATCTAAATTTATATTCTTCAATACCGTATGAACTTCTCTATTGCTTTTTCCAAAAGATAACAATCTTTCTTTTAAAGTATGAGCTTTGTCATACTCAACTTTGAAATATTTTGTCATATTTCTAACTTCAATAGCATTTTCTTTATTCATAAGACCTCCGCTAAATCTTTTATAATTTTATATATATAAACCTCTAAAATATACCATATACATATTCTTTTGTCCAACACTTCGTAATTCTATTATATTCTATCACATCTTTTGTATATATTTTAAAATTAAATTAGTTTCATACAAAAAAATGATGATTTTTATAATTAATCATCATTTCTATACTATTTTCTTATTAATTTTATAATATACAAGAAACTTATATTTATTAATTCACTATCAAATTCAAACTTCTTGTATTTAACTATTATTCTTTAAAATAATATTTACGTATTAATATTATTTTAAATCAATTTACCTTCATTATAAAATACATTTCTGAAAAGTGTTACATCTCTATCACTATCATCATTTGCTACTAGACAAAAATTATATTTGATACTTCAATTTTATCCATCAATATAATTTATTGATATATCAATAAATTATATTTATCTATAATAAATATAATAACTATTTTGATAAGAAATTCCTGTATATTTTTTCATACCAATTTTTTGCATTTCTTGATCTACACAATTAAGAGTAACTACACAATTAATTGGATATTCATTTAACATTTTTTCAAAGTTTTTTAATGTTTCCGTGTTTCTATAAGAAATAAATTCATCAAAAATTCGTTGATTATCAGCTGAATAATTTGCAAACTCAGGCTCAATACTTCCTGGATATCTATTATATGCTGATAAAGAAACAGTAGAAGGAGATAGCTGTCTAATAGATATTGCAAGTGAGTATGTAATACCTTCTACCCCTATTCCCTCTGGCATAATTGCATATAATTTTTCATTTTTTTCCTTTGAAAGTTGTTCTAAACAATCTCCTAAAACGACGATTGACTGAGGTACAAAATATTTATTTCTTAGAAAAATTTCTACTGTATCTGTTAATTTGTTCATTGAATAATTAACTTGTGCAAATATACTTACAAAGAAAAAAATCAAAGATGCACCAAACATAAATATTGAGTAAAAATAGTATTTAATTTTTCTAGACACTATTATTTTCTTTAATATCATAACTAAGTAAAAAACAGCAAACATAATAACAAAAGTAAATACCCCTGTTAAAAATCTACATGCTACAAAATCATACATTGATAATTTTTCAAAAAGATTATTGATAGGCTCAATTAATGTTAGCCCAAACAATAACAACATATAACCACATATTTCTAACACAACTGATTTACATTTAAAAAATAGATTAATAAATATAATTATAAAGGAAATAGCAATTATAATAGATTTAGAATTACTTATAAACTGATTTCGATATGTATTCGCTATTCCTATGTTATCTCCAATTAAATAACCTATCCCCATTAATAAAACTATTAGTGCAAATAAAAATATCCACATTTTTTTTTGTTTTATAAATATAATGAAACAAATACATATCGCACTTACGAAAATTAAAGGTAAAGCTATAGACGATTTAGACATGAGGACTAACGATGTTATTCCAAACCAAAAACAATCTTTAAATTCTATTTCTTCTTTTCCAATAAATGGTGTTAGTAGCATCACTAATCCCATGCTTCTTACAATAGAGGATCCATAATACATAGCTGTTGCATTTTGCCATCCATCTTGCAATTGATATAAATTGTATAATTTACTTAAATCATAATTAAAAGAAAAAATCATGATAAAGATTGTTAAATATTGCAACATATATTGATCCAATTTTATTTCAATTTCAAGCTGATCATTAACTTTTTCAAAAAAACAATATGATACACAAGCAAATAAAAAATAATTAACATAGGATAAGCAGCCTCTAGCAAAAAAAGTTGGTATAATTCTAAGAATATAAATATAAACTGAAGCTTCTAATTCAAAAATATTATAATTATATGAGTTTGATAAACTCACATTTCCTAACAAACCAGTACCAGGTACAACTGCAAAAGGATGATCAATGTAAGGTAATGTAGCAATCCTATTTAGGTAATAACCATCATCCAAACAATTATTCATCCAGTACCATCCTATTTTAACTGTAGAAATTAAAACCAAGATACTTGCTAAAAAAAATAAAAACCAGTATTTTTTTACAAAATCATATAAATCTCCATTAAATAAGCGTATTTTTTTAGTATATATTCTATATACTGAAAAAATAAGAATACTTAAGCTCAAAATTAGAAAATATATAAAAAACATATTCCAAGACAGATTTAACAATTGTATAGGTATCCCTACAATAGCTAAAAGCGCTGCAAAAAATATGTAGCCAACTACAAATCTTTTGGGAGCACTCTTGGTTTTTGGTATTAATGCAGATCCAAAGACATATAAAAATGATATATATGCAATTATGAAAATTGCACCTTTTACATAATTCAGCATTTTATAATTTCCTTCCTATTTCAAATCGTTTTTCTTTTTCAAAATAGCAATTTCTTGAATTAAATTTTTTTGTTTTTCTTCTAAAGTTGACACCTTACTAAACAACACATATACTAAAATAATCAACATAAAAATAATTGCCGCAAATACCATATTAGCAGTGGAAATAACGCCAATAATTCTAGCTGCAAAAAAAGCTATTTGTGGAAAAATACTTAAAATAATTAAAGCAATAGAACAAAGAATCCATGCTAAAGCATAATCAGTTCTTAATTTACCTTTTTTAACATTTTTAACTAATATAATAAATAATAAAACAGTCGCTACAATTAATAATATCTGTAAAGTTAAACTCATATAATCCCTCCTAGTTAAAGAATATAATTGTTACTAAAACCTTTAACATATACTTAATAGAACTTCCAATTCCTGTATAAATACTTGTTCCAGCCAATCTATCTTCCATTTTAACCTGTACTTCTTTAGCTTTATACCCTTTTTTTATTTGAAAAGCAAGTGTATCAGGCTCTGGTTTTCTATTCATTTCAAATGCATAATCTTTTATTAATTCTTTATTAATGATTCTCATTCCGCTTGTAGGGTCATTAATAGTAACTCCTGTTGTTAGTTTGATCATAGCTGTAATGATTCTACTTCCTAACATTCTCATACTAAAATGTTTCTTTTCATCCACAAATCTTGATCCTATAACAATATCATAACCATTTTCTATTTCTTTTACTAAACTAGGTATGTATTCTGGTAAATGTTGCCCATCACCATCAAATTGGATAGCGGCATCATAATCATTATAATAAGCATATTTATAACCTGTTTGTACTGCGCCAGTTAATCCTAAGTTAACAGGTAAATCAATATGATTAATATTATTGTCATCTAAAATTTTTCCAGTGCTATCTTTAGAACAATCGTTGATTACAACATAATCGCAATCAATATCAGCATTTTCAAGATTTCTAACAACTCTTAAAATACTTTCTTCTTCATTATATGCTGGAATAACGACTAAAGTCTTCATAACTTTCCCCCCTCATTATACTTTAATATTTCTAACCATTTTCTTCTAGTTTCTTTTCTAGAAAAATTATCAAAATTACATAATGCATTTTTACTTAAAAATTTTAATAAATCTAAATTGTTTAAAACTGTGATAATTTTTTTTGCCATTTCAGTATCGCTATCACATATATATCCATCTATACCATTTTCAACTGTTTCATAAACAGCTTCTCCCCAATTAGTAGTTATTGTAGGGGTAGCATTAGCTTTTGCTTCAATAATTGTTAATGGAAATCCTTCAACATCAGAAGTTAATATAAGGATAGAATAATTGTGATAAATATTTTTATTTGATGTAAAACCTTTCAAAGATACATTTTCTTCTAAATTTAATCTTTTTATCTCATTTTTTAAATATTGTTCCATTTCACCCGTACCATATATGTCTAAAATTATATCAGGAATGTCTTTTCTTACTATACTTACTATTTTCAGTAACCTTGGTAAATTTTTTTCTTTTGAAAGTCTTCCAACAAATAAAATTTTATTTTCTATCATAGATGCTTCTTTTTTTCTACTATTTTTTTCAATATCAACTGTATTATAAATGTATCCTGCATTAAATTTATTTTTTGCCTTTTGTGCATCTATCTTGCTTCTAAATAGTATTAAATTTGGTTTAGTCATTAATAAATTTTGAATCTTACCAAGTAAATTTCCGCCAAAAAAATACTCATACTTTGTATGTATTTCTAAAATAAATTTGATTTGTTTTGGCATAAATGCTGCAGCTGACGGTGATGATACAATTACTTTATCTTCACTTTTTACAAGATTTATTAATTTCTTTTTTATAAAATATTTTGAAAAGAAATACATAATTGCACTTTTTAACGATTTCATAAATTTTGCAACATTCTTTTCCTTAAACAAATAAGAAAACATTCTGAAAAAACGATTGTCTATATTATAGTTATTAATAATATGTATTGTATAATTTTTGAACAATTCTTTATTTTCTTCATCACAATTAAATATTGAAATTATATGAATATCATAATCATTTTTTAAAATATCAACAAGATTTAAATATGTTGTAATAAGGCCTCCACTAAATTTGCTAGGTATTTGATCAAAAACAATATATAATTTCTTCATAAAGTTAATCAATCCTTTTGTTTATAATTTTCATCATTTTATTAAATTTTTCATCCATACTTCCAATGCCTGCCCAATCAGCTGCATTTATTAAATGGATCCAATGTCCATCTATTAATTCTAAGCGGTTTTTTTGATCAATGTATATATCTCTTTCATCTGTATCTTCAATGTTTAATTCTATATATTCATCTGTTGCTTTATCGATTTTTTTCAAATCATAATTTTTATAAAGCGACAAATAATTAGAAGAGCCTGTATCTCCGTAAATACTAGGCAAAAAATCTACTACAATTTCTTTTAAAATTTTTATTGAAAAACATGAAAATCCAGGCCATAAATACCATCCCAATTTTCTACTTTTAACCAATCCATAAAATGATTGATTTTTCAGCATCTCTTTCACACTAAAAAAAGAAGTTGGAAATATATCATGATCTAACATCATAATATAATCTACATTATCTAATTTCGAAATTATATTTCTCCATATATAGTTTAACGATGCTCCATGTGAAGAGGAAGGATCATAGTTATTAAAAGGGTTATTGGCTGGCAAACGGTAGTAATACACATTACCTTCATGACAAATTTTTTCAATTTTATTACTTTTTTCTAAAATTGTAGAATTATCTGCAACTAGATAGATATATTCATCTTTACAAAATTTCGAAAGCAGTTCAATCTGTTTTTCTATTACTTTTTCATTATTAAATGAAACTGTCAATATTAGTGTTTTCTTCCCATCTATATTATTTTTTAATTGTTCAACAAAAAAAGTAGTGTCAACTTTATAATACTTCTTTAATTGTCGTATCTTATACTTCCTTTTTACTTTAATTAAGCAACTAACGATATATTCTTTTATTCTATTTATCATAATTATTCTCACTTTATTATTTATAGAACTTAATATTTGTTTTAAACAGTTTATCTTTTATGAAAAAAATATCATCTTTTATTAACCCACATATTATACTATATCTTTTCTTAAGTTTTTCTTTTTTATTGATTTGATAAACTCCTTTAAAACTTTGTACATCAAATTTTGCCATTTTATTAACGGCATATATCTTTTTACTATATGTTACATTCATTCCATCAGGATAACAATAATCAGGTGCAAGCACCCTAACGTCATTTCTATCAATAATATATCTATTTAAGTGTGATTCATCGTGCCATCTTGCAATTACATTTTTCTTTAAATCCTCTTCAATTGCATCATTCAAAATATGTGACATTTCCAAAAATGATTTTGATGTTCCACCATTCATTGCACCTATAACATAATATTTTCCTTTATTATACGGAATGTAAGCAGATGAATTCTTATTTCTATCGTATGGAACATGCTTCAATTTAGTATGTTGATAGCCAGGATGAATTGTTACAAATAAATTTTCACCTTTTTCAATTCTTGGTAAAAATTCTTCTGCTGTTATATTTTCTCCACAAATCATATTTGAATTTGAAAACATTAAATAATCCATTTTCTTTAATTCATCTTCAATACTTAAAAAAGTTCTAAATCTAAACAACGTTACAAGTGGCCATGGCAATGTCTCTAATTTATTTTTATGGACTCTTTCATTACTTTCATCATAAATCTCTTCTGCATCAGTAAATACAAAGTAATGTAATTCGTAATCATTTATAAAATTTTTTTCAAAACTTTCATAGAAATCCTTCCAAAAAACATTATAATTTCCTGTACAAATATACAATATTCCAATCTTTTTCATTTTTCACCCCTCCTAAATTTTAATGCAATTAATTTTAGTTTTAAATTATAAAAGAAGTATTCTCTAAAAATGTTATCTTTTATTAAATAAAAAATTACTTTTATAAATTGATTTTTTTTAAAAAAATAATAACTTTCATTAAATCCATCAAGTTTACTATCTTCTAAATTAACATATTCATCTTCAATATCCTCTCTCTCAATAAAGGCTATTTTGAAATTTTGTGAATATTTTATTCTTAAAAATTTTGTATTTAAATATTGTTCTAAAACATGGCTTTGAGTGATACTGTTTTTTCTAATTCTATAAAGTAATAAACTTTCGTCCATTTTTGATACTCTATAGCCTTCTTGTAACGCTCTTAATACGAAATCATAATCTTCACATCTACTAATATCTCTGTATCCATTTAACTTATTATATATTTCTTTTTTCAAAAACCACGTAGGATGAGTTGAGATATTATAATATTTCATCATCTTTTTAAATTTATCTGTACTAATAGTTGTTAATTTTTTCTCTTCTTTAAGAATTTTTCCATTTTCATCAATTTTATCTATATATGACATTACAAAATCTAAATTATTTTTTTCTAAATATGTGATTTGTTTTTCAAATCTATTTGTATGAGAAATATCATCTGCATCCATTCGTGCTATATAATAACCATTACAATAAGATAAAGCCTTATTTAGGCTTGATACTAAACCCATATTATTTTCATTTATTATAACTTTTATCCTATTATCTTTTTCTTTATATTCAGCTAGTAAACTAATTATTCGTTGACATTTAGGATTATCTACCATAATAATAAATTCAAAATTAGAATATGTTTGTTTCAAAATAGAATTTATACTTTCCTTTAGCCATCTGTCTTCTTCATTATAAACTGACATAATTACTGAAACTAATTTACACATTACAATTTCCTCACATTTACATTAATACCCAATTATCTTGATAGATATCTATTGGCATTTCACAATTCATCCATTTTTTTGGTGCCACAACTATTTTATTTGAATTTTTAGATAAGTATTGAGCCCACCATCCAAATGTTGTGTTTCCAATAATAAAATGTTTACTTTGAGCCATTGCAGCTAAAGCAACAGGAGATGGATAGTTCTTTGCTTGACAAACCACATCATATTTTTCACAATCAATTAAATTATTTTTTACATATTCTACATTATCCGAACAAATGAAAAACAGCGGATCATCAACATTATCAATCATATACTTAATAGCATCTTCCCAATATTTTTTTGTACAAACATCATACATTTCATTACCGACATTATGCTCCACTTTTATACTTATACATACAGTATTTCTTTTACGTATTTTATCTATATTTGGATATAAGGATAATTGTTGATTATTTTCCAAAGAAAATTCATTTTTAATATCTGCAGAAATGTTTTTGAAATATTTTTCACTTTGAAAATATCCATGAATAATGATATTTTTTCTTTTCAATTCGTAAGGTAAATACCCATTTTCACAAACAACTAATCCTAAAAAATTAAAAAATTTCTGATATTTTTTTTCTATTTCATATTTTTTTAGATAATCCTTTTTATAAACCATAACTTTATATAGGAAAAAGCCTATCATCGGTATTAAAAAATTTATTTTTTTTAACATTTTATGATTATGCACAAAAGTTACATTATTTTTATCTAAATCATAATATTCTAAATCATCTGTCCAATTTTCATCTAAAACAGACTTATCATCTATTATTATTTCATCATCTTTCTTATTTTTTTTTATTTGTTCAGCTATTGAATACATAAATAGCTGATTGCCAATTCTACCTTTTAAAATAACATATATCATAATACTTTCTCCCATTTATGATTTAAAAAATTATATTTTTTGATTACTTTTGCAGGATTTCCAACAGCTATTGAAAAATCAGGTATAGATTTTGTGACCACACTTCCTGCTCCAACTACACATTTTTTCCCTATTTGAACACCTGGAAGAATTATTACTTTTTCTCCTATCCATGTTCCCTCCCCAATTTTAACAGGGGAACATTGCAACGGTTGATTCATATATGGAATTTCTGACTCTGGATCAATGGAATGATTTTCACTAGAAATAAGCACATGACTTGCTATTAAAACATTATCTTCGATTATAATATTTGCACCTGCTAATGCAGAAAAATAAAAACCAATATAACATCCATCTCCTATTTTTATATACCCTGGGGTATCTGTCAAATGTGCATAGGATTGTAATCTAGCATGCGAAAGAATCGTAGTATCTTTGCCGATTTCTATATATTTCTTATTTTGAAAATAAGATTTTTTCCCAATATTACTGTTGTTTCCAATAGAAGCAAATCCTCTTTTTAAAAATATTTTATTATTCAAATAATCATTAATTCTACTTATACTATACATTTAATCACCTCTTTTGGACATTATTTTATCTATTTTATTACTGTTTCCCCACACAGCCTTTGAATCATATGGTCGATCTGGAAATTTACCATAATCTAATTGTATTTTATAATTGTTTTCTTTAATAAATCTTTCTACTCTGTCAGCTAGTTTTTCTGGTCTTCCAGAGCATATATTAACTATTCCAGTTATACCATTTTGCCTAACTACGGCTACAACCATCTCACAAAAAGTATTATAGTCAATAAAATCAAATTGATTTAATCCCATCGTAAATGGAAATTTACTTTTTCCTTCCATTTCTGCCTGTGTGATTTTTGAAAATATAGAGCAACCACTTTTTGTATTTCCAACAATATAAAAACCTCTTAACCAATATAAAATTGTATTTGTTTTATTACATTCCAACTCCATCAACTGTCTTAATGAATTTTTACTTATACCATATAAACTTTGCGGATTGGCAGGTGTAAATTCATCAATACTTCCTTCATAAAATCCAATTTCATGCATACTACCTAATACCGCCATTTTTGAAATGCCAGCATTTACAAATTTTTTTAAGAAATTATAATGCATTGGTAAATCTTCAATATGCGTAATTGAATTATGAACAAAACCATTTCTCCATGCCAAATGTATTAAAATATCAGGTTTATCAAAATATTCATAAGGATCATCGATTTCAAAAATATTTGCACACTTGATAATACACTCTTTTTCTATATGTTCATCTGAAAAATCAGTTGCAATAACTGTAATTCCTTTTTTTATTAATTCTTTGCAAATTCCTTGCCCTAAATATCCATTTGCTCCTGTAACTAAAACTTTCACTTTATTCACATCCTTATATCCAAAATTGTTTTTTTATTAAAATTGTTATTTTACATGTACATACCATTAAACATTGAAGTAGCATAGATAACATAACACCTATTAAGCCAAACATATAACTAAATACTACTAGTAGTATAATATAAATAATGTCACATACAATTGCAATGTACAGATTGTAATTGACTAAATTTACTGACACAAAAAGCTGATGTATTGGCACCAATGATCCACTAAATCCTAAAAATAAAATATAAATAGAAAATGAAATTGCATATTCTAAATTAGGTTGCATAAGAAACGGCATCCAAATTTTGTATGAAACTAATGCAACTATCGCAACTATCGTTGATAATAAATTAACTGATTTTAATAATTTTTTGCAAACATTTAAAACATCTTCCAAATTATTTTTAGCTACCATTTTAGAAAATTCAGGGAAAATTGCTTGGCCTATAGCATCAGTTATTTGTGCAATTATTGCACCTGCTTTTACAAACAAATTATATACTCCTAATGTTTCAATTCCTAAAAATTTATTAATAATTAAATTAACTGCTTGACCAGCAGGAATATCAACTGCACTAACAAGATTATTGTATATATTAAATTTTGTAAACTTTATATCAATATATAATTTTGTTTTAACAACTGTACGAAATGGTATATCTTTTTCCGTCATTGTTTTTAATGCATAATAAAATCTCAATAAATTTTGAACAACAATTAAAACAACTTCTATCCACACATAATAATAAACACTTAACTTTAACATATAAGCAAATAATATTAAGACAAATTTAGTAAAATTTCCTACTATAGCAACTAGCCCTGTTATATGAAATTTATCATGTAAGCGTAATATTGCATTTAAACTTCCCGTAATATTGATAAGAATTGTTATAAGATATAATCTAATATAACCCTCAATATTAGCATCCCAATGCATAAAATGGGCAATATAATTTAACATTAAGCTTCCAATTATATATGCAATAATTGCAGTAATAACATCTTGAAGTAACGCAGTTTTTATATACATGCAATACGCTTTTTTATCCTCTTTTTCAATAGCTTCCGCACCAAATTTAATCAATGCATTATATGATTGAAAATTAAACAAGCCGTTAAAAATGGTAGCATAAGAAATCACAATTGCTAATATCCCATTTCCCTTAACTCCAATCGCAGCAATTATAATTAAAGTTGTAAAAAAAGATAGCGCCCCTGCAATTGTTTGACTTGATAAAGTAATAATAGAATTTTTAATAATCCCATTATTAATTATATTTTGATATAAACTAGTATCTTTTATTTTATTAACTATTTTTTTCACTTTCTTGTTTCCTTTTTTCTAACTATATAATGTCACCATTATAAATCTATATATTTTATTCAAATAATATTTAGAAGAAAACATTAACACAATACCATCTTTAATAAACTTAATATATTCTTTTTGTTCTATATCTCTCAATGCCATATTAAATCTACTATTGGCTTTCAAATATCTCTTTGAATTTTTAATGTTATTTCTTCTTTCTACATAATTTTTTGCATCTTTAATATTTGCAATATTACCTATTTTGTATTCTTTTGTAAGATAACACCCATATAAATATTGCTCAAATAAGTTTGATCGAGATATACTATTTATTGTCATTCTATAATTAAGCACAGGTTTGTTAAGATTTGAAATTTTAAATCCTGATAATACTGCTCTCAATGTAAAATCATAGTCTTCACATAGAGGAATTTCTCTATAACCTCCTAGTGTATCAAAGACTTCTTTTTTTGCAAACCAAGTAGGGTGTGAGATAACTTGATTATATTGGATACATTTTTTTATCTTTTTAAAATCAGTTGGGACTTTTTTTATCGAATAAATTGTATTTCCTTCTTCATCCACCATGTTTGATAACCCACCTATAAGATCATAATCATATTGTATTAAATATTTCATTTGTAAATCTAATCTATTTGGCATAGAAATGTCATCTGCATCCATACGGCAAATATATTTTCCTTGAGCCAAACTTAATGCTTTATTAAGAGTAGCAGTTAATCCTAGATTTTTTTTATTTATATAAAATTTTATTCTTGAATCACATTGGACATATTCATTTATTATTCTTATATGCTCTACATTTTCAGGATTATCAAGAATAATTATAAATTCAAATTCTTTATAAGTTTGATTTAATATAGACTCTATAGATTCTCGTAAAAGCTCTGCTTTTTCTTTGTATGTCGACATTAATACTGATATTTCCATTAAAATTTATCCTTTCATCTTGTCCTATATTACCATAATTAATCTTATTGCTCAACATTACATATTTCATTATTTTCCCCTTGTTTATCAAAAAAATATATAGCTATTTATTTTTTATAATAATAACTCCTCTAGAAATAATTTCTTGAGGAGTTTCTATTAAGTATTTCCTATAAATTTGGATCAGTTGGATCCCAAGTTTGATTTGAAGAAATCTTAGGAGCAGTTGGCTTACTTAATGGATCAACACCATTAATAATATCAACTCTAGTTCCTAATCCACAATTATCATAAATCCATTTAGCATCAATACACATCAATCGGATACATCCATGTGAACATGTTGTACCTAATTGATTAAACGCATTTGCAGATAACGTATATGGATTTCGTTTTTTATAAGGCACTGAGTGAAATAATATTCCACCGACTATTCTCGTTGAATATTGTCCATAACTAGGTCCCATTAATTCTTTCCAGCGATATTTAGCTGGTGTATAGTACGTTCCATATGGTGTATCATTTCCTGTAGAACAAATGAATCTCTTATAAACAATATTATAGTTACCATCTCCATTATCTATAATAACTGTCACAACATTAGTTTTCTTATTTACTCTTAATACATACGCAGTTTGTAACCCTAATAGATTTTGTGCATCTTCATGTAATCTTCCGTTACTGTCATACACAATTTTAAATCCATTTTTCTCAACAAAGGATATCATAGAATTATTAGAAACCTTTATATTATCACTTTTAGGAGAAAGTTTTATTTGAATGGCTTCAATTCTATAACTACCATCTATTGTTCCTGCAATTCTATCATTACCAGTCCAACCTAACCAGCCAAATTTTTGACATTGTACACGATAACAAATATCAAAATATTTCGAAATTTCTCCTGTTAATCGTATTTTTATTGCTTCTACCCTTTTTGATTTACCAGTTATACCACTAATGTTACCATCACTAACATATGGCTGCCAGCCGTAGCTTTCACACATAGTGCTGTATTCTACATTACCACCAATATTACAATTTTCTAAGTAAATCCTTACAGCCTCCATGCGTAATCCTTTACCAACAGTACCGCTAACTGCTCCATTACTTTTATTTTCCATCCAACCAATATTTTGTATATAACTACTGTATTTTAAATCACAATTTTTTATATACGGCATCGTAATATCGGTCGGTGAATCATCACCTTTTTTTATAAGTTTAAGTTCTATAGCTTCTATCCTTAACGACAATCCTTCGGTTCCAGCTGGATGATCATCTTTTGCCCAAGATAACCAGCCATAATTTTCAACATGAACTCTATAATAAACATCATAATAACTAGCTAGTTCACCATTTAATCGTACTTTTATTGCTTCTATTCTTTTTGATTTACCAGTTGTCCCAGATATTTGTCCATTTTGTGCATATGCCTGCCAACCTATATCTTGTATATGTGTTGAATACTCTATACCACCTTGGTAACCTAAGTTTCCACTAACACTAATTTTAATAGCTTCTATCCTCTTTGATTTACCTACAGTTCCTGATAATTGACCATCATTACTTGTAGAAGTCCAACCTATATCTTGCACATGCGTATTATAATATACATTTCCAGAAAATATAAAAGCAGGAGCAGATTCTTCTGGAGGTATTGAATCTTTTTTTATTAGTTTTATTTCAATAGCTTCTATTCTTTTCGACAATCCTTCACTTCCTGCAATTGAACCATTAGATGTCCAACCTAACCAGCCATAATCTTGTATATGCACTCTATAATATATACTATAATAATTTGCTATATCACCATCTAGATTAACTTTAATAGCTTCTATTCTTAAGCTTTTGCTCGTTGTTCCACATATACCTTCATCTGAAATTGGCTCACTCCACCCATAATTTTCTATATACGATGAATAGACAACATTACCACCATAATCACCATTGAGTAGTTTTAACTTATATGCCTCAATTCTTTTAGATTTACCTATAGTTCCAGAAACACCTTCCCTAGTAAAGTCATTCCATCCATAATCTTGAACATGTGTTTGATACATTATAACCGGTTCAACAACCGATTCTTCTGAATTAGAAGTTACAGATGTTATAGTTTTATCATTAGATTTTTCATATTCATTAGTTTGATTTTCGAAATTCTCATCCGTATTTAAGTTTTCATTTTGACTTTGAAAGTTGTCTATTGTGTTATTTACTTCATTATTAGTGTTTGAGCCTGCGTCTTCACGTTCATCCACTAATTCATTAGAAATATTTTTGTTTGAATTATTATCTTTTTCTACTGTTTCTAATGCATAAGAGCCTATCATAGTATTAATAATAATTAACATAGAAATTATTGCACAAATTATTTTTTTCATTTTCTCATCGCTCCCTTTATTTCATTTTACATGATTTTTTAATAATAAAAAAGGCAAATATATGTTGTTCAGTTCTTAAACTTGCTGTTTAGTATTTTTACATATATTTACCTTTAAATTTTTTATCTCTTATAAAAGCAATGATCTATACTTCCTGGTGCACTTCCACCTTTTTTCACTAGCTTAATCTCTATCGCTTCTAGTCTATATGAATATCCTTCTGTCCCTGCACTTTCTCCATTACTTGCCCAGCCTAGCCAGCCAAATTCTTGTGCATGTACCCTATAATAGATATCATACTTATTTGCCATCTCTCCTGTCAGTTTGATTCTTATCGCTTCCAATCTCTTCGATTGTCCACTCGTACCTGACATTTGTCCATTCGCTTTCCATCCTTGCCATCCGATATTCTCTATATGTGTTTGATATTCAATATTTCCTTCATATTGCGGATTATTTAAACTGATATTGATTCCTTCTAGTCTTCTTGACTGTCCACTTGTACCTGATGTTTCTCCATCATATTTCATCTCTTGCCATCCTATATTTTCTATATGCGTTTGATAGCTTACATATCTTTGTACATATGGCCTTTCTGTTTTCCCTGGTGCACTTCCTCCTTTTTCTACTAGTTTGATTTCTATTCCTTCTAGTCTATATGAATATCCTGCTGTCCCTGCACTTTCTCCATTACTTGCCCAATCTAGCCATCCTAAGTTTTGTGCATGTACTCTATAATAGATATCATAGTTTTTTGCTAATTCATCTGTCAGTTTGATTTTGATTGCTTCCAATCTTTTTGACTGTCCGCTTGTCCCTGACATCTCTCCATCTTGCTTCCATCCTTGCCATCCGATATTTTCTATATGTGTTTGATATTGGAGTGCTCCTTTATACGATGAATTGTTTTTTAATTGGATTTGGATTGCTTCCAATCTCTTCGATTGTCCGCTTGTTCCTGACATCTCCCCATCAGTTTTCCATCCTTGCCATCCGATATTCTCTATATGTGTTTGATATTCAACTTTTGGTGTCTGTTTGACTACTGTTACCTTACATTTTGCTTTCTTTCCATTGCTTGTCTCTACTGTGATTGTTGCTTCTCCTAATGATAGTCCTGTTACATTTCCATCTTCATCTACTGTTGCAACATCTGGATTACTACTTGTCCACACTAATTTCTTATCGTCTGTCGTATCACTTGGATTGATTGTTGCTTGTAAGGTTTCACTTGTTCCCTTTGTTAGTGTTATATCGGTTTTATTTAATGTTATTGATGTAATATGCAAAACATATTCTAATTTTATTTGTATATCTTTTATAACTCCTGTATTTTTTGATCCACAATTATTTCCTTGAGATACCCAACTTGTCCAGGCACCATCAATATAAGCTCTATATTTAAGTTCATAGTAATTACTATTAGATAAAGACATATTTATCATTTTTAATCCTAATGACTTTCCTGTAGAACCAATAATAGTTGAATTACTAACATTTGTATAAGTATCTTCATTATTATTACTATCAATTGTTTTAACAGTTAAATTGTAATTATTTAAATTATCTATTCCAATCTTTAATGCTTCTAGATTATTAGATGTATTTCCATAACCATTACCATTTGTTAAATTATTAGTCCATCCTATATTGCTCAAATGTTGACTATAATATATACCTGGTAATCTAGTAACTGTGCTATCTTTTACAATTCTAAAATCAATTGCTTGAATATTTTTTCCACTAACACCTGCATTATTTCCTTCATCTATCCAAGATTGCCAACCTATATCTGAACTATGAACACGATATTGCAATTTATAACCTGTTAAATAATTTGCTGAAAAATTAATCATTTGTATTGGTAAAGAATCATTTCCAACAATTGTATCATTATTAATTACATCGTATGTGTTCCATCCATTTGAATTATAAATCTTTCCTGATAAATAAGCAGTTGGATTTGCATTCTTTAATTCAAATTTTAATTGATATAAATTCAATGATCTACCTGTTGTTCCAGTAGTATTAGGTTCATTAACTTGATCCAACCACCCTATATTTTGGCACATCGATTGATAATATAATGTAGGTTCATTATCAGCTTTACCTGTTGATTGACCTTCAACATTTGAAGTATTTTTATCATTTTTTGAAATATCATTACCATTATTTAATAAAGTAACATATTTATTAGAAATATAAGCATAACTTGTATCATAATTATATTCTGCGTTACTACTAATACTACTTCTATCATTTGTTAGAGATGAATCACTTTGAATTTGGTAAAAACCATTATCTGCCGTTTTATTTCTAACAATAAAAGCATAGCCTGCATTAGATAATGTTGTATAAAGTATTGTTGAATTCGTATTATTTTCTTTTCTTACATTAACACTTGTATTAGTTGTAAATGCAATATCCTTGATACCAATTGAATAGTAATTTTTATCTTTATTTGCTATTTCTGCATCTAAATTAGCTGCCATAGCTGCTAGTTTTTCACCTTCATATGGATCTGATGAATATTGACCAAATATACCACTAGCCTTATCACCAAAATATCCTCCTCTAAATCTACTTGTATAAGTAGCATTTAAATATCTTTTAGACATCCAACTTGACGTAAAATTATAAATACAATCATCTACTGAATTAAATGTATCAGCATTACCTCCTGGATTATTATCGGTAGCATTTAATCCAAATAAATTATTTTTATTAATCGCTATTGAACTATTACCCCATCCAGATTCATGAGCTGCAAAACATGCCGTTAGCATAGCATTAACACCAAATTTATTTTGATATTTTATAAAAATATCTCCGGTATTATTTAATTTTGACGAACTTGAATTTGCTTTTTTATTTAAATATGTACTTAATTCTTGTCCTGAATAATTTGTTTTACTTCTAAGTGGTAAATATTGATAATAGAAATAATACGGATTATTACTATTAACAGAATGTGTTCTAACATTCGCTTTATAGTCACTTATCATCGTATCATAATTTGTATAAAAATAATGTCCATCATAACTATAATATTCTATACCTTTTGATAAATAAGAAGGTGCTTCTCCTAAATAATTATAATTTGCTTTTTGTCCATTACTATTCCCTAATGCATTAACATTTATTGATACATAATGATACAGCAAACCTTTTGAATTAACTTCATAATTACTAGCATAATAAGTTCCTTGATTCACTACTTCAACTAAATTAGGATCAACTAATCCCGTAACCCCTGACATCATAAACTTTACTTTTCCATTTTCATATCCAAGAAATGCTGCATCAGCACCGTTTGCTTTTGATATATATCCAGATTGTCCAGTTTTACAATCAATATATGATGTTGTTGTCCCTGCTTTACTACAATTAAAATTAACCATATTAGCAGTTGTCACTCTTCTTAAATAAGGGTTATCTTCTTCTCCTGTAGTCCCATCATAAACGTCTACTTTATTAATATCACCGTTTTCATCAATAAAATCAATAGTTCCAATAACTTCATTAAAATTTTCTTCACCTATAGCATATATGTTTGAATAATTTAATAACATTAGGATAGAGATAAATCCTGTTAATATTTTTTTCATATCGCCCCTCCATTTCGTTATAAATTTTAACATTTATTTATCTAAATTACTACAAACACATATTTTTTATAAAATATGTGATATTTGTCTTAAAAAACGAATTCAAAAGTAGAATCCGTTTTATTCTTTTTAAACATACTTATTTTCTTTATTTAAAATCAATTGATTATTTTCATCTAAAAATAAATCTTTAATCATTTCTAAATATAAGTTAGCTCTTACAAAGCCATCATTTACTTGATAAATAGATGGGATAATTTGTTTAACACAGAAAACAAAGGTAGCTTCTTTAAATCTTGATACATCTGTAAATGTTTCAAAATAATCGATAAGTTCATTATACTTTTCTTTATAGTTCTTATCTTTTGAATGCCATAAGATTTCATATGTGAAAAATGGCATATATTCAAAAATAAATGGTGCATTATAACCTACAGGATCAATAACCTTTATTTCATCTTCACCTCTTAGTGTATTTTTAAAATAAGCATCTCCATGCAAAACAAATTTTTCATCATTTTCAAATGTTTCCTTATATATTCTTCTCATTTCTTCCATAAGATAAGCCATCAATTTATTATGATAATCTACTTTTTGAGATTCTTCATATTCAATTTCTGTTAATTCTTTAACCCCTCTTAAATAAGATGAATGTTGAACATTTTCTGCTTTTTCTTTATTATTTTCCATATTAATGAACATTTGTTTAATTTGTTCTTGATCATCATAAAAATCTATATAATCACCTGGTTTAATTCTTTCTAAAAGCATTGCTCTTTTTTGTGAATCATAATCATAGATTTTACATTGTGGATATTTCTTTAAAACTGTTAAAATTGCAATCTCTTTTTTAAATCTTTCTTCATATACTTGCGAATAAATTTTAATAAAAACAGAACCATACACATGTGATTTAGCTTCTATTACAATTCCTGTCACTCCATCTGCATTTAAAGAGAATTCATAAATACCCCGTTTTTGAAATAATTCTTCGATTTCTCTATCGATTACTTTCTCCCATTTTTTTATAACTTCTTTATTGATATTTCTTACTATTTGAAAATATCGTAAAGAAATATCATTTTTATGTGTGTCTAATCTCTTATATTTTGCTTGTTCATTTAACAATGCTTCTATAACAGCGATATCATGTGGATATATAATCTTAGCATAATTTTTGAATCCATAATGATGTTTTACTTTTGCTGTATCTGGTAATGAATTCATTGGAGAAGTTAAATCTTCCGTTTCTTCTAAACAACCATAAATAATATCAAAACGATAAGCATCAGGAGATTGAACCATAAAATAATCATCTCTTGCTACTTTCGTCCCATCTCTTTTTCCAAGACTTGTTGGCACATTAGCTGTTGTAAAAACAGCATCATATTCATCTAAATATTTAAAATATTGATTCTTAAGTGCTGGTGTAACCAATGGGCAAATAGCATCAATAACGATAACTTTTTTACAATCGTAATTTTCTTTAATAAAATTCAAACCATTAATTAATGATAATCCTCTTTCTTTACTTCCCTCAACACAGACTACACCATATTTACTTTCTAATTCTTCAATATGTGGATGAGTAGTAACAACTACAACCTCATCCGCTTCACTTCCAAGTGCTGCAGCAATTATGTATTCACTAACAGGTCTACCATTAACTAAATGAGATTGTTTAGGAATAGACGATCCAAAACGGTTACCTACTCCACTTGCAAGCATACAAACTATATTCATTATTCTTCCTCTAAGTAATATGCTTCAAAATCATGAATGACTCGATCTTCTTCTTTAGGTAGAGTCATATAATCCCCATAAAAATGGGTTAGTATTTTATCATATTGTTCAGGAATATAATATTCTTTTCCATCAAATTTCGCTTTTACAAGTGTCCTATAATATTCTAAAGGATATCTATCTTTTAAACCGATATTCGTAACAACGTTTCCTATGTAATTTGTTTTTTCTTTACAACACATTTCCCGTCTTTTTTTATTCCAATATACTGAATTTAAACCAAATATTTTCAATATTCCTTTAACTGACAATGATAATAATGCAAGAAGTTTATATTCTTTTGTTTTAACATTTCCAACAATATAAATCTTATTCATATTTTTTAATACTTGTTGTTTTTTAAATAATTTTTCAGATTCTTCAACACTATCCGGTCAATATGAAAGCATAAAAACATCTAACCATAATCCTGCTAAGTATTTCTTAGCAATATTCTTTTCATAAACTATTGATTTTGTATCAATAACTTTAATATATGGATAAACGTTTGGAAATTCCCCAGGGGCTAAAATTTTATACCTTTTCTCTTCATCAATATAGGGATTTTCTTTTGCTATTTCAATTAATTTTTGGAATTCATCTTTCATAACAGCATCAATATCATCATCCCATGGTATAAACCCTTTATGTCTTATAGATCCTAATAATGTTCCTCAAGCTAAAATCACTTTAATATCATATATTGAACAGTAATCATCAAACAAAGAGAGCATATGACTTAAATTTTTTTGTAATGTCTCATGATCAATTTGCTTCATTTATTATTTTACCTTTCTTTAAACAAATACCATATATCAATATAACAATACCGTAAATTTTAATTTTTCTTAAGGTTTACTTAATTATTTCTTAAGAAATCCTTAAAAAACATTATTCTTTATGAAAAATAAATAATAAAATTTAATTAGCCTTAAATTATTGTGAGCTGGTACAAAATTTTGAGTTTTATGCAAAACCATTTACAGATATACGGTTTGGTGACATAAAATTTAATTTTAAGTCCAATACCTTTTGAAAAAGGTAACTCATCATAAAATGAAATTTTTCCACAATTCATGTCTGACACCATAGAAAAAACAACCTCATTACAGGTTGCTATTTTAAATACTTTTTTGAGTTACAAAATGGTAGAAGATAATTTGTTAGGATAAAAATAAGTTTGAAAATAATCTTGGTATATCTTTTTTATAATACATAGTATTCATGAAAGAATTACTTTTAGGAGGTATGGAAATATGGGAGAAACTATTAGAATAGAAGGCATTAATATTCTTGGAGAATCATAGGATTTACTTGATGATGGCACATATAGATATGAAGAAGTCATTTTTGCTGAAGAGTATGAAAAAAGAGGAAGACCTGAAGGGCAATTCCTATTAGCATAAATTGTTTTTGGTTTATTAAAATAATTTCTAAAGAACAATTTGAAAAACAAATGGAAGAATCTTATCAAAAATTTTTAAAATCATTAGAATAGAATTACTAAAAAGTTTAGATATATAAAAAGAATCAGATTAAAAGTTATCTGGCCCTTTTATACTTTCAATTTCTGGTAAGATATTTTGAAGATTTAAATATCTTATAATTTCATCTAGCTGACGGTGCATTATATCATTATTCTAAATATAAGTATAATTTTGGATGAGTTACAAACTTGAAATTTTTATTGGAATTCAAAGATTAAAAGTTTAAGCGTATCAAGGACTTTGAAAAACATAAAAAATAAGGGGTAAAATTAAAAACACCCCTTAAAGCTATACTGGGCTTGGATTTTGAAAAATTAAAATTCAAAAAAGCCCAAAATTTTGTACCAGATCAAATTATCGCTAAATAAAATCACATTCACTACAATCACCACCAGAAAATATTACATTTTCTTATTCAATTAAAAAAGGCAAATATATGTTGTTCAGTTCTTAAACTTGCTGTTTAGTATTTTTACATATATTTACCTTTAAATTTTTTATCTCTTATAAAAGCAATGATCTATACTTCCTGGTGCACTTCCACCTTTTTTCACTAGCTTAATCTCTATCGCTTCTAGTCTATATGAATATCCTTCTGTCCCTGCACTTTCTCCATTACTTGCCCAGCCTAGCCAGCCAAATTCTTGTGCATGTACCCTATAATAGATATCATACTTATTTGCCATCTCTCCTGTCAGTTTGATTCTTATCGCTTCCAATCTCTTCGATTGTCCACTCGTACCTGACATTTGTCCATTCGCTTTCCATCCTTGCCATCCGATATTCTCTATATGTGTTTGATATTCAATATTTCCTTCATATTGCGGATTATTTAAACTGATATTGATTCCTTCTAGTCTTCTTGACTGTCCACTTGTACCTGATGTTTCTCCATCATATTTCATCTCTTGCCATCCTATATTTTCTATATGCGTTTGATAGCTTACATATCTTTGTACATATGGCCTTTCTGTTTTCCCTGGTGCACTTCCTCCTTTTTCTACTAGTTTGATTTCTATTCCTTCTAGTCTATATGAATATCCTGCTGTCCCTGCACTTTCTCCATTACTTGCCCAATCTAGCCATCCTAAGTTTTGTGCATGTACTCTATAATAGATATCATAGTTTTTTGCTAATTCATCTGTCAGTTTGATTTTGATTGCTTCCAATCTTTTTGACTGTCCGCTTGTCCCTGACATCTCTCCATCTTGCTTCCATCCTTGCCATCCGATATTTTCTATATGTGTTTGATATTGGAGTGCTCCTTTATACGATGAATTGTTTTTTAATTGGATTTGGATTGCTTCCAATCTCTTCGATTGTCCGCTTGTTCCTGACATCTCCCCATCAGTTTTCCATCCTTGCCATCCGATATTCTCTATATGTGTTTGATATTCAACTTTTGGTGTCTGTTTGACTACTGTTACCTTACATTTTGCTTTCTTTCCATTGCTTGTCTCTACTGTGATTGTTGCTTCTCCTAATGATAGTCCTGTTACATTTCCATCTTCATCTACTGTTGCAACATCTGGATTACTACTTGTCCACACTAATTTCTTATCGTCTGTCGTATCACTTGGATTGATTGTTGCTTGTAAGGTTTCACTTGTTCCCTTTGTTAGTGTTATATCGGTTTTATTAAGTATTATTGTTTCAATAGGTTTTGGCTCTTCTTTGATAGTAATTCCCTTTATACGAAATGTACTATCTGATAGTTTTCCCCATGCATTATAACTTTTTATAAAACAATATTCATTAGATGTATCAGCTATAAATTCAATATCATCACCTTTTAATGTTTCATCCAACATAATAGATGCACTATTTTCATTTGTTCCAAACAAAGTAAAAACAATAGAATAATATGCATTATCTTTAAGAGAAATATCTTTACTTAACTTAATGTAATTAATACCATCATTTTCGATTATTCCATTTTCATTTACTTCACAATTTCCTGATGTTGGATTATTTATATCTGTTAAATTTGTATAAATTTCTAATTTATAAGGAATATTACTTGTTGCAGAACCAACTGATACTGCACTTAATTTTTCACTTGTTCCTTTAACTAAAAATTCATTAGCGTATGTACTAGTATTACTAGATAAAGTATACTTTAGCGCATTATTAGTTCCATCATACTGATAAATATTTCCTTCGTCTTTATTTTTAAATTCATAACTATAAACTGAACCTAATGAATACTCATCATATGACATCCAAAAGTATCCTTGATTTCCAAAACCTGTACCCCAGCTGTTCTTTATTAACCAAGCACCATTTCTAGTTGGTTTATTATCAAAATTATTTGCATCATAATTATCATCCCAACCTACAATACTAATTGCATGGTTAAAACTATTTACTTTATTTGAATTATAATAATTACTATTTTTATATGCAGTAGATGTATCGTAATAACATGCTAAAACACTCCCATTATCTAATATTGCTTGTTTAATTATTGATTCATTTCCTTTTGCTTGTTGACAAAGAAGATTACTGTTAGTCATAACATATTGTGTATTATTTTGATCTTCTTTTGACCCTTGCATTGTTGTTATTTTAGAAATTGGATAACTTGTTTCACTTGCAAGTCCAAAATTACTCATTGCTAATTGCAACATTCTTGGATCTGCACCCACATCAGTAAATGAATATTTTCCTATTACGTTGGTTTGATCATTATCTGTATTTTCATATTTATCGCCTTTATTATGATACATATAATAATTTAAATGTGCTTCAGATAAATCAATATCACTACTTGCCATTCCCTTTTTTATTAAATATGATTCTGCTACGCTACATGCAGCATATGCCCAACAGTTTCCATAAGGATTTTGATTTTTTATGCTTGTTACAAAACCCTCATCTACTGAACTATATGTTGATGGTATTTGACTTGACCTTACTAATGAATTACTTTGAGTCACATTAAAATTATCATCAAATTTGTCATAATCTCTTGTCGGCATGACATTTCTTTCATAATTTTCCTCATATGCCATTACATTTGTTATTGGCATTATCATTGAAACTGTCAATAGCATTACTATTAATGTTTTTATAGTTCTTTTAAACACAATACCCCTCCCTTGTATTTAATTTATTTATATAAATATTGTACTAAAAGTTATAATTGTCGTCCATTATTTTATTATTTTGAGTTTCGTTTTTTCTCATATATTTTTCGAAACAAATAAGTAAATTACTGAAACAGCGTTAATATATTACAAACAAATATTGCTTCTTTTAATTTTTTGTAGCTAAAAATGAGTCATTTTCATGACTTTTTAAAAATATTGGTATATTAAATTATCCGGTGCTTAGAGGTTCGCTCTAAATTATTAGGCGGAGTA